>Ga0207646_10005657_pt1 | contig 13116 bp, 14 predicted proteins | sample KBSK5502metaG_FD_184343 | JGI IMG/M metagenome (GOLD analysis project Ga0207646, IMG submission 184343) | Corn, switchgrass and miscanthus rhizosphere microbial communities from Kellogg Biological Station, Michigan, USA - KBS K5-50-2 metaG... | ecosystem: Host-associated > Plants > Roots >...
GATTGGGGTAGTGAGACTGTCATATTCCTCAAAGGAAGCGACTAGGCATGTTTTGACCCATCAGGCATGATTGCATCTTTGAGTGATAGGGCTTCATCGAGGAGTTGCTTGGTAGTTGTGCCTACGGCTTTACCCAGATTGGCTCCGATCAGATCGGCTTCGCCCAGCCTGGCTTCTTTCAGGTTGGCTCCGATCAGATCGGCTTCACTCAGGCTGGCATAGCTCAGGTCGGCATAGCTCAGGTTGGCTCCGTTCAGAATGGCTCCGTTCAGATTGGCAAAGCTCAGGTCGGCATGAACCAGATAGGCTCCGTGCAGGTCGGCTCCGCTTAGATAGGCTCTGTGTAGATCGGTTCCGTTCAGCTTGGCATGGCTCAGGTTAGCTTCAGTCAGCTTGGCTTCGCTTAACATGGCGATGCTTAGGTCGGTTCCGTTCAGCTTGGCATGGCTCAGGTCGGCATGAATCAGATAGGCTCCGCTCAGCTTGGCTCCGCTCAGGTCGGCTCCACTTAGATCTGCTTCGCTTAGGTCGGTTCCACCTAGGTCAGCTTCAGCTAGGTCAGCACCGTATAACTTAATGATACGCGTGGCTCTCCGTATAAGGCCAGATTCATATAGGAAAAGAAGTACGTTTCCTTTACGTTTTCCGTCTAAACGAGGGAGTACCGTCAACGTTCGTGCTTCGGCAATCTTCCGTACCTCATCATCTGGATGGGATTCGCGCAAGTGATTACTAAGGAGGAGATCTGACATTTTGTCGAGATATGCTTGTAGCAAGACCTCTCGCTGGTTATCCGTTGAGATTTCTAGCTCGGTCTTGCGCTGCTCTTGTGCGATTTGAAAGTCATGATTTTGTTGGGCAGTAAACCATGCTACTGCAATTGGGATAGCAATTACTCCGGCGAGTTGTAATAAGTCCCAGAGTGTTTTTCCTCGCTGGAAATTACTGTCTTTGGGAGGAGGTATGTAGGGACCGAATCCTGTCCAGTCCCAGCCAAATTTATATTACCGGAGAGTGAATGCGGTAAATACTGCAATGAGTATAATTCCAACAATAAGGACATGTTGCTTGTTCTTCTGCCACCATGAGCGAAACCTTGCTCCCATTACGCTTCTCCTGCTATTTGATGATTGAGTATAGCAGACAGAGCATCATAGTGCATGTAGCAACGCCTCCTTCTAGCCCATTTGGGCAGCTTATCTGAGCTTGACCACCAATGAGCGTGGTTCTGCCCAAAGCGTTTCTTTGGGAGTTAATGATCCTTTTCCTATCCTTCTTACAAAGTGGTAGAAAAAGCGCCTACATCGCCTTTTGTCTTAGACTATTGAGGAGTTTTTCCTGTGGCACGTTGCATACTTTTACCGCTTTTGCTTGAAATATATGTAAGTACCATTCTTCTATCTGACGCGCAGTGTCATCGCGCTTCAACAGTCTAGTCTATTGTGCCCGAAACCTCATTGAAAAACCTTCACAAACTGAATCATAGCCAGGAACCCCAATTGCTTATTAAGCTGAACGATACGATCGTTGCGAAGATTATTACGTGTTATAATAGTTGAGTAGCCGTGTGCTTTGGCATAAGCTATTCCGCGTCGTTTGAGAGCCGTAGCAATACCCATCCCACGATAGTCTTGTTTCACTCCAGTAAACTCGTTGAAGAGTTGTTTGGGCTCTGGTTGTGTATACAAGGCATTCATTCCAATATAGTTCCCCTCATGAAGAGCTATATTGTACGCCTCCGGCAATAGATCAGTTCTGCGTAGCTCTTTAACGAATTCATCATAGGATTTTTGCTTCAATGGTTGAGAAGAAGGAGTTTGCTGAATAAGCTCATCATATAAGCTATAGAGCTTATAAGTAAAGTTTGGCTCAACCTGTAGTTCCTTGAGTGTCTTAATTGTAATACCCTGGCCTTGTAAATTCCCTTCACCTTCTGCATGGGATCTAGGATCGAGGGATGCGATATCGAGGAACAATAAAGATTCTTGCTGAACTTGTTGAGCTTCTTGAAATCCTCTTGCCCGCAAAAATTCTATACTTTGGCTTTTGTTTTCGATTGCATAGGCTCGTACTAAACAAGGGTTAAACTGAATCAAGGCGTCCATTATGTGATCATAAAGTGCTGAACCGATCCCCTTGAATTGGTGGTTGGGATGGACGGCCCCATAAATATCGAACTCCAAAGGATTGTATGGCTGAGATGATTGGTCGTACAGGCCATAAGCAATGATATTGCCATCAAAGATAACAGTCCAGCGTCGGCACTTAATGATGGAATGAAGATTTTCATAGTGCTCGCGCAGTTGCTTTTCTGAAATCGGAATTTCAGGAACTGCTGCTTTCATAATCTTCAAGACAGCACGATAGTCGCTGTTTGTAAAAGGTCTGATAATAGGTTCCATTCAATGATGCCATACCAAATTGCGTGTAATGTTACATAGCAGAAAAGCCAGGAAGCCAGGCTCGGACTGAGTTTAGCGCCTTCTCGTTGTACATCGTTACACAGCATTCGGCATGGCATCCTCGTAAGAGACTACTCGTCTGTATCATAGTCTTCGGGTCTGGTAGCACGTTCCTCGATAAATCTGTCATAATCTTCGCGCCTAATCCGATAATCCCGTCCAAACCGAAACGCCCGCAACTTTTTTTGTCGTATCCATGCCCGTACCCTGTCAACGGGAACATCTAACTCGTGAGCGATATATTCTACCGATAACCATTGCGCACTCATAGCTCCACCTTAGACTACGAAAATAGAAGTGTTACAACACTTCGACAGGATTGTACATGATCTTTAGCTGTTAGTCAAATGATCCTGGCTACTATCCAGCTAAGAAGCAATTAGCATGTAATAATAGGTAATCCAAGTTTTAGCAATCATTAACATGAATTGTCAATTTTAGCAACTAATCACAATCACTATTGACTTTTGAAATAATTAGCATGTATACTAACCAATGAGGAACTTTTGTATACAGTAGCTTGTTGTATTAAGACACTTTATACGTGGCCCGGTCCAAGTGTTACATGCAGATGGCCTACGCGAGAACGTAGGCCAGTAGAGAGCCTAGTCACCCTTACAGTAGACCTAGTCTCTCCACACCCGCAAGCATAGCGGGAGGAGAGTCATCAGTCAAGCACAGAAAGGAAGCTTACGCATGGCACCACCAACCTCCATCCCGTGGGGAACGATCACCCTCATCCTCGACAACGAGGCATTCCGTCAGGGATTCCTGGCCGCACGACGCTGGTATTTCGAGGACATCTACGGGCAAGATGGCCGCCAGCCAGAAGAACCACACCGCGCTACGCGCCTTTCAAGCGAAGAGGCGCTGCGCCTTGTCGTGATACCCGATGAACAGGGACGCTATCACTTTGACGAGATGGGCTATGAGAACCTCCCTGAATACCTGGGGTATCTCGTCGGCTACCTGGGTGGACCACTTGCCCCGGATGCAGCAGAGCATTCCCGCAAAGAACAAGCCCAACAGGAATATCTTCGTAGTAGCGTACCAGTATAGGATGATGAGGGACGGGAAGCCCTCTCGTCCCTCTCTCACCAGGCAAGCGCATGCAACAGATCATCACCGCCAAACTCAAGCTGACACCCACGCCAGAGCAGTTTCAGCCATTACGAGAGATCCAACTGGCGTATCGGGATGCGCTGAATGTGGTGAGTCGCTATGCCTTTGCACAGGGCAAAACCAGCAATGTGACCAAGCTGCACAAAGGGATGTATGCCCAGCTCCGTGCTCGCTACGGTCTGCCCTCCCAACTGGCCTGTAGCGTCGAGCGTCAGGTGGCCGCCACCTACAAAGGACTCTGGACCAAGCTATTGAAGAATAAAGAGCATCGCCAGAAGCACCTCACGAAAAAACGCTTCAAGGGTCTGGACCAGCCTCCGCACTACAGCTCGCCAACGGTGCAGTATACGTATGAGCGAGACTACACCTTTCAGCGAAACCAGCAGGTCAGCGTCGGGACCCTCAACGGACGAATCAGTATCCCCTACCAGGGCAAAGATTCGCACATCGCGCTTATCCAGCAGGGAGCCAGCATCGGGGATGCGAAGCTCTGGTACGATAAACCGAAGAAAACCTTCTATTTACTCGTTTCCCTCTCGATCGATGTGTCTGATCCAACTCCTGCACAACTCCAAGAGGTAGTAGGTGTGGATGTGGGCATTCGCTATCTGGCAGTAACCTCCACCTCCACAGGCAAGACCAGTTTTCACCCTGGAAAACGGGTCCGCCATCGAGCCAATCACTGTGTCGCCAAACAGATCATCAAGCAGCACCCACACACCTTGTTTGGACTCGAACAATTGACCGGCATTCGAGAGCGCAAAAAGCGCAAGAAACGCAAGCGCAAGAAGAACGGCAAAGGCTATGAGCGAGTATCCCCAAAGGCGCGCAAAGCCAATCGCGTATACTCGCAATGGTCTTTTGCCGAACTGCAAGCGCTGATCAGCTACAAGGCAGCGCTTGCCGGATCGCTGGCGATCAAGGTGGATGCGGATTACACCTCGCAAACCTGTCCGATGTGCGGCTACAGGTCCGAGCAGAACCGCCCACACAAAGGGTTGCTCTTTCTCTGTCACAACGAGGAGTGCCACTACACGCTGCATGCTGATCTGGTGGGTGCGCGAAATGTGACCATGCGAACGCTCCTGGTCCGGCAGGACTGGATCAGGACGGGGCTTCTGTCAATGGCCCCTGATGCGTCGGACAACGAAGCCAAAGCTGCACGCCTCTCCAGGTATGCAGAATTGCGGTGGAGTCCAGATGTAAGAAGCCTCCGCTCTCTGGACGGAGGTGATTGACTGTGAGTAGCATATCACACAATATTGTCCCCGCGATGAGCAGCGTACGCTTGACAACACATGGTTCACAAAGATTAGAATTGTAGAGAAAGAGCGGATTCCTGGAGAGACCTTGCAAAGGATGGTAAAGATGACGATATCAGTAAGCGGTACAGTCGCCCTCGTGGGGGCCGGCGAGTATCTTTCAACAATGCTACCGGTAGATAAATTGCTGCTCGAGCGGGTTAATGGCACACCGCGTGTTGTCGTGCTGCCAACCGCCTCGGCGCCCGACGGCGCGGGTGTACCGGAGCGCTGGGCGCGCATGGGTGTTGAACACTTCTCCCAACTGGGCGCGGCAGTCGAACCGGTTATGTTGCTGAATCGAGCGGATGCCGGCAAAGATGAAGTGGCCGCACAACTTGCCGCAGCAAATTTCATCTACTTCTCAGGTGGCAAGCCCCGCTACTTGCTTGAGACGCTGCAAGGCACTGTCTCCTGGCAGGCTATCCTGGGTGTCTTCGCTGCCGGCGGTATCATAGCAGGCTGTTCCGCGGGAGCAATGGTCCTCGGCAGTGCGTTGTTCGACTTTCCCCAGGTATGGCGCACTCTGCCGGCGCTCGGGCTTGTCCCCGGCATCGCCGTCATCCCGCACTTTGATGAACTGCCCGCGTGGCTGGCAGGCACGGTCTCCCGCCCCAGGCGAAAGGCGACGGTTGTTGGCATCGACGGCGCAACGGCGCTTGTTGGATCAAACGGCCAATGGCGAGTACACGGGCGTGGCGGCGTTACAGTTTTCACGGAAAACGGCCAAAAACGCTATGCGAATGGTGAAGCAGTACCACTCGCCACCTAGTCCAGTTTTTATTATATGGGGCTACTCGCGCACACACTCCATCTTGGACGCTGCAAGACGTTGGATAAGAAACGGTGCTGTTTCGACTCCCTTTCTTTTCCGGCAAAATACTCAGCCGATTACGGCTCTTCCTCTATCTCTATAGCATCTTCCGCTAGCACTCGCGTACGCTCGCGCGTCCATCGTTTGCGAATGAAGCCCAGGAGATGCTCAGGAATCCAGCGCAGAAAGTACGGATGCCGCAGTACATGCAGGAAGAGCTGGGGTTGGAGGTTTTTCCATATAGCCGGCAGTTCCGTTATCTCGCCCGTGCGTCTCGGGTGTTCGGCACTGGCCGGGTCCGCCCAGCGCTCACGGACATAGATATCCCCCAGGCGCTCCAAAGTCACGGCCTGATCTGGAGCCGCCTCGGCCAGGGCATGCATATATTCGTAGGGTGTTTGCGAACGCCGTATTGGTATACCCGCCCAGTTTGCAAGCAGACAAATACGCCCGTAGACCTGTGCAGTTATCCCGTAGCTGCGGAACAGGCGCCGCCACCAGACCCCAAAGTAAGCAACGCCTAACAGAATAAGCAGGAGCAAACCAACCAGCGTCAAACCAATATCCTGGCGCAACCCCTGCTGCGTGGATGTCGTGGTCACACTCGACTGCCCGCCACTGGTCTCAGGCAAAGTCGGCTTACGACCACGAGTCACAATGGGGCCACCAGGCAGGACAGGGCCGGTCGTGACGGTCGAACTGGCAGCCGGACGGGTAAAGGCCGAAAAGCTTGCCGACGGCTCAAAGTTGACCCAGCCATAACCGGCAAAGTAGACTTGCGTCCACAGGTGAGCATCAAAGCCATGAATCAGCCACGCGTGTTGTTTTACATCGTATTTCCCGCTGGTGTACCCTGCCACCACACGCGCAGGGATCCCCACTTCTCGCGCCATGATGGCCATTGCGGTAGCAAAGTAGTTACAAAACCCTTGATTGCTGCCGTTGAACAGGAACCAGGAGACCCCTTCCTGACCAGGCGGCAGAGAGACATTCACATTATACTTGTAGTTATTGCGCAAGTAGCTCTCCAGCGCCTCAGCCTTGTCGTACATGGTGGAGTAACCGGCAGTGATGGACTCTGCCAATTGCTTTATTTTGGGATTAAGATTTTTCGGTAGTTGCAGCAAGTCCGCGTTGAGGATATTCGGGTCATACCAGGTGACGGGAGGGAGCAAATCTGGATGAGCCGGGTCGGGAGTAAAGGACGGAGCATCGGCAGGCATCGGGACTGTCTGCAGGGTCTTTATAGGGGCGGCAGAAACATAAGAGATAACTGTATAGCTATTCCCCGCTGCCAGTTTCCCAAGTTTCCGTACCCACGCAATGGTCGCCCCACTGGCTTTACTGGTAAGCACGACCACCGGTTGATTCGTCGAAGCAATCTGCGAGGCCCCCAGCAAGTACGGGTGCTGTTCACCAGGAGGATTCACAACGGTGATGTGCTGCTGCACGGGGCGTAAAAGCGTTGATCCATCGTATTTTACCGTGTTAGCATTCAGCGATGTTCCATCCGTTGAACCGTAAGTCCAGGCCCGGCCGTTATAAGTATCGAGGCTATCCGCCTCAAGGTACTGGCCGCTGCTATCATCGGTTTTGACAGTAAAAACAAGATCGCCGTTCAGGTTAGGATTTCCCCCCAGCACCAGTGTGTCAGTGAAGTTGCCGTGACTCGCAATATTGGTGCCCCCACTGACCGAAATAATCCGGTCCCAGACATTCTGCAATTGTACCCAGGGATTATTGTCGGCGCTCCAGATCTGTGCTGCGGCATCATTTGTATAGCCCCAGGGTAATAGCCATGCCAGGATCAGGATACCGATAGAGATCAACGCTCCAGCCTGCATAAACTCCCACCCCAGGTCATCCGAGCAACGCAACCCCAGCCTTTTCCAGCGCACCGAAGATTCATAGAGGTTGAAACGCAGCAGCAGCAGCAGCGCAGCAACCAGAAACACTACCAGAAAGACAATATAACCCACATCGATAAAGTTCAGGTTAATAAGTAGCACAACAGCATTGGCAAGAATCATGAGCCACGGCCTGCGTGTGCGATAGACAAGCCACGCGCTTGTATACGCGAGCAGAAAACTGAGCGCGATGATAAAGAAGAGGAAGATGGAATCGTCACTACTGGTGCCCCCGGCAAGCGCCAGCTGCAACCATTGATGCATGTCATTGACCAGGGCGGCAACACTCCCCCCATAATCATTGCCCGCGGTCTGCCATAAAGCCAGCAGTATGCCCAGTGCAACGGCCATTACATGGACGAGCAAGCGTGGAATACGTCGCTGCTTAGCAGCGAATACCCCGCCGGCCAGGCCGAGGAGGGTGATCAACGAGAGGACATTGAGATGTTCTACCCAACCTGCTGCTTGCACGCACCAGATGGTACTGTACACCACCGTGGCCAGCAGGAAAAGTGAAAACCACCCCTCTGCCAGGCCGATATGCAAGCTGGTTTTGCGCGGCCACCGCCTGTTTTTGCCTGGACTACCGTCGCTTGGGCGCGGTTCTGCAATGATCTTCGAGAGACGTTCAATCGTCGCATCCTGCATTGCCATTACCTCCATCGTGCATAGCGTGCCTCGGGATTTCGTTCAAGCGCTTCAGTTAAGGAGGCTTCACATTTGACACGCAACACAGGTATTCCTGCACCTTCTAACAAGGCCAGAGTATCCTCATCAGGTGGCCTATTCTCAAATGATGCTGCATCTAAGCCTACGACAGCTACTTGCACACCACGGCGCTGAAGATGACGCAGGCTTTCATGCCAGTCCCTCGAGTTCGAGGGCGTAATCACAATAGCAACAGTATTCCGCCCGAAATGGAATGCATCCAGAGCCAGGGCTTCTTTCAACTCGGGTCCTGATCCCGCCTCGACAACGGCAAGCATTTCAAGCACGCGCTCAATCTGGCGTTCGCCACGATCCAACGAGAGAAATTCACGTCGTTGCGCATTCATAATCATACCGAGAGACAGGTCCTGGCGCAACAGGTAGACAGCAACCGTGGCAGCAATGGTTACGCCATATTCCTCGGTCGAATGTTCACCCTCGCCTGCCTGCACTGCTTCGTTCAGGTCAAGAAATATCCACGCGTCCAACGCGGGATCAAGATCGAATTCCTTCACCATTAATCTATTGTAATGCGCAGTGGAGCGCCAGTGTATACGATTTTGCGCGTCTCCTGCTGCATAATCACGAATAGTAGTGGCGTTGGTCGTGGCTTGCAGGGCGCGCCGTGAACTGCGGCCACGTCCGGGCAACCCTCCCGTAAATAACACGAAACTACTGATTGGCAGCACACGCGGCAAGACGAGCAACTCCTTCGGTACCGTGAGCATTATACGCCGTCGGAACAGGCCAAATGGGTCCCCACTGGTGGCTGTAACAGGCCCCAACTGGAAACGCCCGCGCTGCTTACAGACAGTTCGCGCTCGCCATGTCGCCCGCTTGCGACCACCCATACTCGCGACATACCCTGCGCGGTGTCCCGGCAAGGTTGAGCTATCGGCAATCTGTACCCACAACTTGGGCATCACACTCACATTGTCCAGCATGAGCCGCTCATCGAAGATCTCACCAACCTGTACGCGCCCAACACTGGCAGTGCGCCGGAAGATCATCTTGCGCAGGCTGTAGCGTGCCCAGATCCAGGATAAAATGAACAGGGTCAGCATGACATAGGTGAGTAAGTACAGCACACGCCAGCCGCTGCTGATTGCAAAGAAGGCCAACACGATTATCAGTAGGATAGCTTGCCAGGGTCGCATAGATCAGCGCCCCTTTCCACCACCGACCCATGCACCAGGCACAGGCACACTCTGCAAAATTTCATCCAGGACGGCGGTAGATGTAATGGCGCGTACACGCGCTGCCGGTGTTACGATGATACGGTGCGCCAATGTGGGCTTCACTAAAAGTTTCACGTCGTCGGGAATAACGTAGCCACGTCCACGTATCGCAGCTATAGCCTGAGACGCCCTGTACAAGGCCAATGAACCGCGCGGACTGGCTCCCAGGTAGATGTTGTTATGATTGCGCGTGGCATTGGCAATCATAACGATGTATTCTCGAATAGTCGGATCGATATGGACACCGCGTATCTGCTGTTGAATCAGCACCAGCTCTTCCGCAGTCATAATTTGCACCAGGTCGTCCAACGGATGATGATATTGATGCGTATCCAGAATATTCATTTCATCGCTGGCTTTGGGATAGCCGAGCTTAATGTTCAACATAAAGCGGTCGAGCTGAGCTTCCGGTAGAGGGAACGTTCCTTCATATTCGATGGGGTTTTGCGTCGCCATCACCATGAATGGTTCGGGTAGATGATAGGTAACGCCGTCAACCGTCATCTGCGTCTCCTCCATCGCCTCCAGCAATGCCGATTGCGTTTTCGGAGTAGCGCGGTTAATCTCGTCGGCCAGCACGATTTGGGCCATGATTGGCCCGGCCCGGAACTCAAAATTGCCAGTTTTCTGATTATAGATGGAGACCCCTGTTACGTCGCTTGGCAAGAGATCTGGGGTAAACTGGATGCGTTTGAATGTGCATCCAATGGAGCGAGCAATTGCCTTGGTCAGGACGGTTTTGCCAACGCCGGGCACATCTTCGATTAAAACATGTCCCTGGCAGATGACAGCTATGAGGCTGAATGCAACCGATTCAGCTTTACCAACTATTACTTTTTCGACATTGTTAATTACTCGTTGAACCGCACTAGCTAGATCTTGTACCGACAGCATACTTTACTCTCCAATAGAGCCTGGTACAATAGCGCTAGTGACGGCCTCATCTGTAAACGCTTCGCAGGTACCAGGCAAACTTCTCGACGACTGCTCATTTCATAGTGTATCACGTGAATGCAAAAGCTTAAAGTATAGGCAACAGTTATGTATATTACTACGCCATGACAAACGTGTTTGTTTCGTCTGATTTTTAAGTCTACACCCGTCACCTGAAATGTTCCTGAAAACCTGAATTCTGACCTCTGGTGAGATCAGCAAGAGTAGATGCCATCGCGAAAGTTGTGTAAAGAGGGAAAGGAAACAAGCAGGTAGAGATGGGAGACAGATACGACCTCTCCATGTGACCTAACAGAGCAGAGAAATGCCCCCAGGCTTGTAAAAGGCGTCTGTCGAAAAGGCCGTGCCATCCGGAAAAGAGACCCCTTGCATGCTGGCTGTGGCCCAGGAAAGCGCACAAAAACCACCCCCTCCTCAACCACCCTCTCTGGCTGGTTGTTGGCTTACACCTGGCTCTGAGACCAAAGCCGATTCACACCGAGATTTTGTGCAAGCGGATATCCTGGATCGTGGCCCACACAATCGTCAGGCAGCTGTTCTCGGTGGTGAAGACGCCAATCTGATTGGTGCGCTGCCTCACGAGGCTTCAGAGACTTTCGATGGCATTGGTGGTCTGAATATGCCGGTGCATGGCAGCAGGAAATGCATAGAACGTCAAGGTCTTCTCTTCCTCTTCAGCCAGGCTTCTCACCGCTTCGGGATAGCGTTTGCTGTATTTGGCGAGTGCTCGCCTCCAATTGGAGTACGGCCTCCTGCTTGCTGGGTTGCTGCCAAATCGCCACGAGTTCTGCGGCAACCTCAGTACGCTCTCGTCTGGGGATCGCATTGAGGATATTACGTTGCTTATGCACCAAACAGCGCTGGCGAGGCGTGGCCGCAAACAGTTGCCCGGTGGCTGCCAGCACGCCTTCTTGTCCGTCGGTCACGATGAGGTCGATCTGGGTCGCCCCTCGAGCACGCAGGTCTTGCGGCACACCGACCCAACCATCTTTGCCTTCTTCCGCTTGAGCCGACTGATCGCGACTTCCACTGGGTGCGACTCTCAGCAAGGTTTGAGCCACTTCTCCCACTTTATGGGTACTTATTCCTGCCACAAACATCTGGGTGAGGCTGATCGCGCGATATGCGGTTCTGAGCTTCTGTAGCGTTCAAAGACCTGGCTGTGGAATTGGCCTTCTCGATCTCTGGGCACGCTTCCGGTCTTCGTGTCTGCCCGTCGCTGTGGCCAGATCGCGCGTGTAGGAGCCATTGCGATAGCCTTTGCGTTTGGGGTTACATGCTCCCCAGGCCGCTCCTATGAAAGCGTCCAACTCCTCGCGCATCACCAGTTCCAAGACGGCCCGCACGGCGCTTTGAGCCAGAGCTCGCAGGTGCTGGTGGAATTCCTGTTGTTCTGGCAGAAGTGGGTTCTGATGGGGTTGACTCCACCCTCGGCGTTTCTCGCTCGGGTGTGGTACGCTTTTTACGTACAGGCAGAGGTTCCTCCTTGTTTGGAAGTGAAGGATGGTTCTAAGGGAACACTTGATGCCTGCAGTATCTTCTCAAAAGTTCTTCTGGAGCGAGGCTTCTCGTGGCACACCTTTGGGGATGGCATCCCGATGACACGGAGAAAAACGCCTACTTAGTCAATAATTTCCGTTTCAAATCTTGGGTCCCAGACCACTTCCCACACGTGACCGTCGAGATCTTGGAAATAGCCAGAATAAATCCCCCACGGGCGATCATGTGCTTCATCGGTGATGGTGGCTCCCGCTTGCTTTGCTTGCTCCATAACTATATCAACCTCTGCTTTGCTTTTCAGATAATGACCGATGGTGCATTCTGTAGCGCTTGGTGCACTCAAGGGGACTTGTGCATCAAGAGCAAGATCACTGCGCGGAAAAATGGCCAGTTTCAAGCCCTGTTGTAAGTCGAAAAGAGCAAGAGCGCCGTGTTCAAATTCTCTGCCAACAATGCCTCGCGTCGGCAAACCAAGCCCGTCGCGGTAAAAGAGGAGCGATTTTTCTAAATCGCTGACGCCTAAGGTAATTACGGTAATTCTCGGCTTCATATATACCTGTCCCTTGTTTCTCTGACCTTTCTACCGGTTGTTTCATTCTCGGTACAACGTTCTCCCACGCAGCAACTGTCGCATGGTAGTAGCGAGTGGTCCCCTTTGTCAAGAGTAGTGTAGTTCATAAAGCATCGCTCGTAGGAGTTTGTATTTTGACGCCTTTTCTAAGCGTGGCGGCATTGCTCTGCCTTTTCAGATCAGATGAACAGACCTTCTCCGTCTCGGATCTCTGCTAGCTTGTTTACTCTACCCCTTTACACGAAATTCGGGATGGCATCGTCAATCTGACAGTCAATTTGGTTTACTTTCACTTACATTGGTTTACACCAGCGAACAGTCAAGCCTACTCCCACGCGCCTATTTTCACGTAGCCTTTGAGCAGATCGCGGGCGATGATGAAATGCTGGATAGCATCAGCCATGTGAGAGAATAGCGTGCGGAAAAGTGCTGTGCGCAAATCAAACGAGAGCCGCTCACCGAGGGACGTGACGAGGTAGCCTTGCAACGCGCCAAGCACGGCCTGCAAGACAAAAACTGCCAGGAGCACCAGTACCACT
>Ga0207646_10005660_pt1 | contig 13107 bp, 14 predicted proteins | sample KBSK5502metaG_FD_184343 | JGI IMG/M metagenome (GOLD analysis project Ga0207646, IMG submission 184343) | Corn, switchgrass and miscanthus rhizosphere microbial communities from Kellogg Biological Station, Michigan, USA - KBS K5-50-2 metaG... | ecosystem: Host-associated > Plants > Roots >...
TTCTTCATCATCGAATTGAAATCACGAAAGGTGATCCATGTGAACGTGACCCGTTCTCCAGCGGATCTTTGGGTGGCGCAACAACTACGGGAAGCGACTCCGTATGGGCAAACTCCAAAATACCTTATCCGGGATAATGACAAGAAATTCGGCTCGAATTTTGCACGAGTGGCAACCATCAGTGGCATCCAGGTGCTTCGAACGCCGTATCGAACTCGCGCCGGGCAAATGCTGTCTGTGAACGTTTTCTGGGGAGCGTGAGGCGAGAATGTCTGGATCACTTCCTCATTTTGCATGAGAAGCAACTCTCTCGGCTGCTCAAAGCGTATGTTGTTTATTTCAATCAAGCCCGACCCCATCAAGGCCTTGGGCAGCGGATTCCGGATCCGCCAGTGTATGCTGTTCCTCCACTGAACCAACCAAACAAGGTAATCGCCGTTCCCCTGTTGGGTGGGTTACACCATGACCACCGAAGAGCAGCATAAACCGTGGAAGTTCTAAGTACCAAGAGTGTGTGAAAGAGACTTGACATAATATGATGCTCTATCAAAAGGAGTGGATGTTAATGTATTTCCTCCCCTGTTTCTTTCCGAGGACAAGGAGAAGATAGCATCTTTCTGCCCAGTTTCCCCTGCATATGCATTGATGAGAGGCTTGCCCGTTCCCGATTTTTGTGGCACACATCTCTGATTCTTCAGAACGGATGTCCCAAGTAGCCAGCACACCCAACGAGATGTGGACTCGAGCCGGTTTCGCTGCGTTGCGCCCTTTTATGTCACCTTTGGCCAGCACGTATAATCGCCGTGCGGTAGCTCCCATGTTACTGCGCCAGTTTCCTCCGCAGCGCGTTCCGGTCAATCTTGTGGGTCCGCCCTGACTCAGGCAAAGGCATGACGAGGATCTCGTCGGGCAACGCCAGAGTATCGACCAAAGCGTCGGCTCGCAGCGCCAGCTCGACCCGTCGCCTGAGCTGGATGGGATTCATCTCTTTCGCCGCCGGCTCAAGCACCAGGACGACGCGCTCGTCTCCGAGGTGCTCGTCCCACACTCCGATCAAGGCGCACCGCGCGACGCCGGGAATCTCCGCGATCTTGCCCTCGTAAAGCGCCGGGTAGATGTTGAAGCGGCCGCGAATAATCATGTCCTTTACGCGCCCGAGAAGGACAATTCGGCCGTCATCGTCAAGGCGTGCCAGATCTCCGGTTGCAACTTCCGTCAGCGATTCACTGCCGAGATAACGATCGCAGAGTTGGTCACCCGCAACATAAAGCTCGCCATCCTCGCCGATTCGGGCTCGCGATCCCGGCAGCGGCGCGCCGACCAGGTCTCCCTCACCCTGCCATGCCAGCTTCTCCATCATGTCCACGCTGGCAACGGGTGCCATCTCGGTGAGCCCATAGACGGATCGGATTCGCGTGCCGCCTCGGAGGAATGGGAGCAGCCGCGCGAGAAGCGGACGATCCACCGGGCCCGACCCCAGGACGATCTGGCGGAGTGAATCGGGCAGCGATCGGCCGTGCTGCTCACAATAAGTCACCATTCGAAGGAGATCGGACGGCACAAAGAAAGCGTGCGTGGCGCGGCTGAGATGCAGCAGATTCAGCACTTCAGGAGCGCGCGCGCCTATCCTGGGAACTACGACCTGAGCGCCTGCGAGCAGGGCAGGTAGCGTGCTGTGTAGTTGGTCGGTCATGACGATTGATGTTTCATCGAGGTCAGAAATAAGGCGTGACGTGTCGAGCATGGCGGCGATGGAGCGTGCACTGTGCACGACAGCCCGTGGTTCCGTGGTCGTTCCCGATGTGAAAATGATCAAGACGGGGTCGTCTGCCTGTAGCTGGACGGGCGGAGAGCAGCGCGGCAATGGATACATGAGGTGTGCGGCGTCAATCGACCGCGGTGTGCCAGGCATCCACCCTCCAACGCGCACGAACCGGCATCCGGTTAGCCTGCCCACCTGAGGCAGCTCTAAGTGCCTGCTCCGTAACACCTTGCGCGCCACACGGCTGGCCGAGAGCGCATAAAGCAAACTCTCAGCCATGACAAACCTGGGTCGAACTGCCGCCATGCGAGCAGCAAATAGCTCCGCACCCATTCCGGGATCGGCGGCAACGAGGATACCGCCGGCACGAACCGTCGCAAGGATGAGGATGATAGCCTCGACCGACGGGCGGACGCTGAATACAACAGCATCGCCCTGCCGCATCCCTTCTGCCTGCAGGCGGGTTGCCGCGGCAGAGACCGCATCGCTCAGTGAGGCGAACGTGGTGTGCTGCCCGCGTGGCGAGATCATAGCGACGTCATTCGGGCGTTCGTGTGCCAGGCGGTCCAAGACTACATACATCTCGTCAAGGGAAGTGATGCGTGTCATGCGACCTGCTCCATCTCTAGCATGCGGTTGTGCGGGCATGTTCATCGGATATCCACCTCGTCCGGAAGCCAGCGGTGATCCCAATACCAGAGCAGGGTGCGCCGAAGGCCCCACCGCCTCACCCTGCGGAGCGAGTTCAGCACGAGCATGTCGTTCCGGCGGGCGATGTTAGGTGTTATGAGGCGCGCTGCGTTGACGAGTGCGCGGTCCTCATGGGCCTCTTCGATTGAGGTACGTGGGAAACCACCACATCTCTGGTAGAGATCGGCTGTAATGGCGAGATTGTTGCCGGCTGCCATGATATAGCCCGTGAGATACCGGCGATCGCGATTGCCCGGTCGTACACGCCCGAACCAGGCAGCGACGGCGACGACAAGCCGAAGTAGTGTGATCTCGCCAAAGCGAAGCGGGCTCTCGTCGAGGCGTGGCCCAATCTTGCCCGCGATCAATTCCGCTCCGGACGCAAACCCGGCACGGATGGCAGTTATCCAGCCGGGATCCGGGAGACAGTCGGCGTCGGTCCGAGCAACGTGAGAAGCTCCGGACAGGATCGCGAAGCGGAAGCCTGTATCCGCCGCGGCCCCGGTCCCCTTTTGCGGCTCGTGGATCAGGTGCCAGCTGAGGATTGGGCCTATGGACAGCACCCGCCGGACGACGTCGGCAGTTGCATCCGTGCTGCCGTTGTCCACCAGGAGCAGCGTGAAGTTGCGGTCATGCTGCGCAGCCAAGGCTTCTAGCGTCGGACTTATGCCCGCAGCCTCGTTTCGGAATGGGACGACGACCCATAGGTTAGGACATGGGTCGGTCTCTTTTGTTTCCTGTTGTAGTAGGATGTCTATTGACCTGGCGCTCGTTCGATTTTTAACCATGTGCAAATCCTCACAGTCCCAGCAGTACACAGAGCGAGAGCAACGCAACAGAGACCCAGGGCCCGAGATCCTCCCAGAGCAAAGGCAGCATAGCCAGTGATCGGACCGAGGATCTGCCCGACAGTGGCAGACGAGGCGTTGAGTCCCATGGTAATGCCGACAGGCACGTCCGGATTGCTCTCGGCAAGGAGCAGCGTGCCGACGGGTGCGAGGGCAGCGACCGCCATCGTGAGAATCGCAGCGGAGACCACCACCGCCGCTGCCCCGTCCGCAATCGTGCCGACGAAAGCAGCCGAACACAGCGTCACTGCCAGGAGCAATCGTGCTGTCACGGTAGCTCCCAGCAGGCCAAGCAGGCGTGGGAGGGCAACAAGCTGGAAAGCGGCTGCCACCACGACGAGGAACGCGATGAGGGCTGTCGTGGCCTGAACGTGCAATCCGAGAGCGTTTGCAAAGTAGATGGGTAGGGTGAGCAGGAAGGCTCCCTGCAAAGCGGCACACAGGGCGATGAACAAAGCGGGCCGTCGAAGCTTCGGGAGCCGAAGCGCCGCAGATACCTTCAAGTTGAGAATAGCCCCACGCCGGGTCTCTGGTACCGCGATCAAGGTGAGTGCAAGGCAGAGAAGGCTAAGGAACATAGCCGCAAGAGCAACAGCTCTGAATCCGAAGCCCGCAAGCAATGCGCTGAGTCCAAGCCCGGCGACAATCCCGGCGCCGGCGGCAGCTCCAAGAGCAGGGATCCAGCGACGCCGAGTGTCTTCAGTGCCGCTATCCAGGACCGCCGCATAACACATCGCGACGTTGCCGGCCGAGCTACCATCGATTACCCGTGACAGCAGGACGACCGGGAACGCGGAGGAGATGGCAAGAAGAGCGAACCCGACAACACTTCCTGCCAGACTGAGGACCAATACCGGGCGCCGTCCAACTCTGTCGCTGAGCCGGCCAAGCAATGGCGCGGTTATTAGCTGACAGAGGCTGAAGGCAGCGAAAACCGCTCCAACTGCAACCAATGGAGCATGCTCATCCCGTAGGGCAAACGGGATGAGAGGCACAACGGCCGCGTAGCCCAGTGTGTCCACGAAGACGACCGTGAGGATTGGTACGAGGATGACTCGCTCGTTACTCACCTTTGCCCTCCCTGGGAGCACAGGTGATCGCGAGCTGCGCATAGGTGGGAATGATGACGTTACGGGAAGCGCGTCGATGAACGACTCGCCATGGCCGCGCTTGCGCCAGGAGTGTTTGCAGCAGATAGGTGATTTCCGCGCGGGCAAGCGGCGCTCCCAGGCAGACGTGTGGGCCCGCGCCAAACCACAGCTGGCGAATCTTCCGCTCGGGTGAGCGGTGTATGTCGAAACGGCCAACCGCATTGTTGGTCGTGTACGTGAGCATCAGCGCCCGTTCACCGCGGTGGAGGACCTTTCCCGCCGCCGTGACGTCTTCCGTAATGTGCCGCCCGATCAACGGGGCCGGTGTTGTCACGCGTAGAATCTCCCAGACGGCTCCTGGCAGCAGATCCGGCTCGGCGCGCAGGTCGTTCTGTTGACCGGTATCGTAGAGCAGTGCGACTCCTCGTGTCATGGCGGAGGCCGCCGTCTCTGTTCCCGCAACGAGAAGCAGGCTGGCCAGACCCCGAGCCTCACGCAGCGGAATACCAGCCTCGCGGCACCGTCCCAGAAGCGCGTTCTTATCCGCTGTCTCGTACGCCTCCGGCACCTTGGCGGTGAGGCGTTCGAGGATCTGTCTGGCTTCCGCAATAGTGTCTTCGGGTATAACTGTCGAGCTAAGGGTTCCGCGCGCGAGGGCGGCCAGGCGCTCTCCGTACGCGAAGATGCTGCGAAATGACGAGTCGTCCCCTTCGTTGGCAATTGACAGGCCAAGAAGGTCGGCCACCATGCGTCCGACCCAGACCCGTGCTGTCTCGGCAATGTCGACGGTTTCATTCTGCCGTAGTGAGTCGGCGAGTCTGGTAGCCGGTTCAGCAAAGATGCGTGCCACATGCCGCTTCGAGCTCGCATCCGTGAAAAGGTCGCGTGCCTGTCGGCGAAGCACGTCGTGGCCGGGTCCATCGAACGACTCGTTGACCCAGTCGCCCAGGAGCTGTGCCCAGAGATGACCAACACCCCCTTCGCCAAGCAGGCTTGTATGCTCGGAATCAGTGAGCAGGCTGCGGGCGACGAGAGGATCGGTGATGACCCACCCCACTTGTGGCACCTTCCTTACCGAGCCGACGAAACGACCCAGTGTCAGTAGGCTGAAGAGGGCTGGGTTCGCAGCAAAAATGAGCCGTGCCTCGTGGCGCGCTTCGCGCGGTGGCAGCCACTTCATAATGTTGCTACGGCGAGCTGGCGTAGTACCTGTACTGGACATGTTGGTTGCCTCCCCAGCGCCACAAACGCAGTATTTAGCATACTAACGGGGCGCTGTTCGCAGGTTGAGCTATGGAGAACTGCTAATACGTAAGCGCGCAAGCGCCTATGATAAAACCGGCTCCTGTGCCGACGAGCAATACACGACCGCCCCGCTGAATCGTGCCGCACGTGACAGCCTCAGCAAAGGCAAGCAGGATCGATGCGGCAACACAGTTGCCCCGCTCAGCCAGATTTAGAAACACCTGCTCACGGCGAAAGCCGAAGCGTCCGGTCAGTTGCAGCACGGCATGGGACTGGCCTGATGAGGCACCAGTACGTCTACGTCACTCCGCTCCCATTCGAGTTGGTTCGAAAAAGCGATCTAGAAAGGGCCCGACTTGTTGCGCTGCGAACTTGAAGATGGTTGGGCCGTCCATATGGAATGTGTTCATCTCCGTCGTCGTCGTCGGATCGTTGGGATGGTGAAGAGTGCCGCCCCCAACTATCTCCGTCAGATTTGCGCCATTGCTATATGTCACAAACTGTGATCGCCAGATCGCGCTCTTCTCATAGGGCGCGCTGCGCGTTAGCACTGCCGCTGCCGCCGCGTCGCCAAAGAGTATCTCCGGCGTTCGTCGGTGTGTCGGTGGTCTCAGTGGTCTCGGCCAGGTACTGGCCGAGACGGTCCAAGCTCCGCTCGACGAAGGCGCGTCGCTCAGAGATCCAGCGCTCGGCTGACCGTAAGGGCGCCAGGTTGAGGCTGCACATGCGGGTGCGACCGAGCTTCTGCGTCCGCACGAGACCACTTGCCTCAAGGACCTGCACATGCTGCACGACCGCAGTGAGCGACACGGGCAACGACTTCCCAAGTTCGCTGACCGAAGCAGGATCCTGGCCGAGCCGTTCCAGCATGAGTCGGCGACCAGGATCGGCGAGCGCATGGAAAACGCTGTCCAGATCCGCCACATAGTTAGGCATATGCTTTAGTGTACCTCTGTCTCTGATGAATAGTCAAGGGTTAGCTTGCTGAAATCCACTCATAACTGGGTGGGGAGGTGATAGAATCAAGGGAAGACCCAGAGTCTGAAGAGGAGGAAAGACAGATGGAGTGGAAAACCACATGGGAAGATCCCTTGACGAGCTATCTCCAGTCATTTGCTGGATTGATTGGGGATCAACGAACGCAGAAGACCTTTGGCGAAACGGTCAAAGGCATTCTCACAGCAGGCAGCCTGATTTGCCAACAGATTGCGACAGGGTCAGCAGAGTTGAGCAAAGGCAAGAAAGGGTCGCAACGGGTGATTCGTCTGGCGACCGGAGCCTGGCCCGCATCGCTCGGAGCTCGATGCGGAGCATCTGACGAAGCGCTTGCGGGAGGTGGCGGTCCAGCAGTTAGAGCAGGCGCCAGAAGAGGAACTGTGGCTGATCGCCGATAGCTCCGACCTACGCAAGCCCTACGCCGAAGTGATGCCGTACCTGATGCAGGTGCGGGACCTGGATGAGCAGTTGGTGCCCGGCTACCGCACCCAGAGCGCTGATCGGGCTGACGCCCGGACGACGTGGCTTGCTGTATCATCGGCTCTTTAGCAGCCAGGCCCCGGATTTTGGAAGTCGGGCCAAAAGAAGTGCAGCAAGCGCTGGCGACGGTGAGCCAGGCCCTGAGTCGGCTCAAAGAGCACAAGACGGTGACCTGGCTGTTGGACAGTGGCTTTGATGATGTGGCGGTGTGGCGCACGATTTGGGAGCAGCAGGAGCATCTCGTTGTGCGCCTCTATCATACCGATCGCACGGTCACCTTCCAAGATCGGCAGAGAGAGTGGCATGAGGGGAACATCGCCCAAGCTGCAGCTGAGTTGCGTCCCCTGGCCCGTGTCGAAACGACGCTGGAAGTCAAACGTGGCAAGCAAGTGCGACCCAAGAAGCAACCGGTGCAGGTGGACCTGGCCGCTTGCCCGCTGCGTGTGAGCCGACTTCAGCAATGTGCGCCGCAAAGGGCAAGGCCAGCTGGTGACGTGCGACGTGTGGCTGGTGCAGGTGCGCGTGCTGGGGGTAGACTGGGACCCGTGGCTGCTGCTCACCGATTGGCCGGTCACCGATGCAGCGAGTGCCCTGCGTATCTTCACCATGTATCGGCAACGCTGGAGTGTGGAGGACAGTTTCAAATTCTTGAAAACCTGCCTGGGCTGGGAAGAGGTGCAATTGCTCGATCTGCGGGGGATCCGTACGTTAGTCGCAGATGTCCTCGGGTCGCGGCAGGCTTTCTCTATCAGATGGGCGTCACCTTCGACTGGGTTGAAGTGCAACTGCTGGCCAAGCTCGGCGGCTCTTAACCCCATAAAGACCGCACCCCAGGCAAAATCACCCTCATGCGCGGCCTAGGTCGCCTCTTCGAGATGCTGGCCACTCAAGCCATCCTCTCGGGTTATGCGGCTCAACACCAGGGACTTCCACCTCACATTACCGCTTTGTTACACGGCTGGCAACCTCCAGGGGATTTATGAGTGGATGTCACACAAATACGTCCAACTTCCAGGAAAAACGCTCTCTTTCTGCGCTGAGACGAGCATATATGAGCAAGCCTTCCGGCGTAATTTCCTTTACATACGCGGCAAAATTGGCTTAACACTCTGCTTCCTCCTTCCATCCCTCTTCAACGCGCCCGATGAGCTGGGAAAGCTGCAGGAGATCTGTCACGCGAAAGGCGGCGCGACCGGCAGCAAGGACGACACTGGGATCAGGGGGAGCAAGGCTCGTCCAGGCTGCTGGCAGTCCTCTCACGTGGCCAGGGGTATCGTAAAAAGTGACGCGATATTCTCCCCAATTGTGCCGGTAGCTGAGGATCTCAAACTGCTGGCCGCACAGGGGATGAAAAGGGTGGGTGACCGTGAAAACTCCTTCCGCCAGAGAGGGAGACGGTGTAGTTGACGGCTGAGTCCAACAATCTGGCAGAGAGAGATCTGCGCATGGTCAAAGTACAGCAAAAGGTCTCTAGCTGCTTCCGCTCGTGGGCGGGCGCACAGGCCTTTGCGCGTATTCGGGGCTACTTGTCCACCTTGCGCAAACAAGGCTTGCCGTTGCTTTCTGCCTTGCAGGCCACTTTGCTTGGCCAACCTCTTCTCCCTTCTTTTCAGCAGACCTAAGCAGTTACTACATAATACAAATATCACCTTTCTTGTAGATAATTTACATAGTTTTCAATGAAAGTCATGCAATAGTAAAATGCATCTCTTCTGTAATAGGGTGGGAAGCATAGTTTTGGAAAGGGGAAAAGGAAGCATAGGTTTTGGAAATCTCCAAAACCTATGGGTAAAATGACAGCACTGTCATTATACCCATGGTCTTGCAGATTCGTAAGACCATGGTTTTGCAGAGGATTGAGCTTGGGGGAAAAGGAAGCCTGTCACACTTTTGCCTTTTCGGCCTGTCAGTAGCCCGCATGAGGAAGCATGGTTTTGCAGAAAAACTTCACTAAAAGTAGAAATTGTCACCTGATGAGTTTTGGCCTTTTGCGCCCCACATACCCTCGCCGATCTCAACAATTGTGACCGACTGATCAGCATCGACTCTTCACAGAAGGCAGTCGTGAGGATTTCGTGAATCCAAGCAAGGCCCAGGTGAGGTTCCCGCGTATCATACAAGCAGGAGAGTACTTCCTGCAAAGGGCCTCCTTATAGCAGAAGGCCCGATCCGGCAAGCCGGTGCAAACGGAAGGGGCTTGTTCAGTACAAGCCCCTTGAAAGAGGTGAGATGTGAGCGAGGATCAAGAACTCATCCCGCTTGAGCAGCAGACAGAGGACGGAGAGCAGCTTCCCCAGCCTGGACTGGAAGAAGCTGAGGCGGCAAGCGAGCGGGCGCTCGTCCCGTTACAGGTGAGCCAGGTGGACTTTTATGGCGATGGGTTGATGGTGGTGCTGGTGGAGATTGCTGGGAAGCGCCAGGTCCTCGTCCCGCTCCGCCAGTTCTGTCAGTATTTGGGAGTAGACTGGGCAAGCCAGTATCAGCGGACCAAACGCGATGAGATTCTGGTACGCGAGATGATAAGCGTTGTGCTCTTAACAATGCTCATCGGGGCAGCTATGCGAAGAGTTTCTCTGTGAAAGAGCAGGAATGGGAATGTACAACAAAGAAGTAGAATGTAATGATCAGAAAGCCCGTTACCTAGAGGCTACTCAGAAAAAGGTATTAAATCCGATCCAGGAAAGTCGGATTAACTTTCATGGTGAAGAGCTTCTTGTTGTATTGGTACAAGTCGGCGGGGAGCATCGGGTATACGTACCTCTTAGACAATTTTGTGACTATTTGGGGCTTAATTGGTCAGGACAGTATGGCCGTATCCAGCGTGATGACGTGCTTGCGAGCGAGGCAATAATCGTAGCGATTACAACCATGCCTAGTCCGATCCGTGGTCAGAGAGAGTATTATCCAACTCTATGTTTACCATTGGATCTCTTGCCTGGTTGGCTTTTTGGAGTTACGCCAAGTAGAGTCAAGCCTGCCCTTGCTCTCAAACTCAATCGGTATAGGAAAGAATGTTTCCGTGTATTATGGGAAGCCTTTCAACAAGGTCGCTTGTGGCAAAACACACAGGAGGTAGACCCCTCTGAAGAAGAGATCTACTCTTGGTTAGCTCGCGTAAGGGAGAGAGTATGGCGGGCACGTGAACGAGCAATACAAATACAACTTCCTGCAACACTCACTGTCGAGCAGTGGTTACGAACGCTAGAGCACTTTAAGTGGAAATGTGCCTACTGCGAGCAGCGGCCTGGCGTCATCATCGAGCATTTTATTCCGCTCCCTCTTGCAGGAACTACAGCAGAGAATTGTGTACCAAGCTGTTACGCCTGTAATTCCAAAAAGGGGAGTGTTAATCCTGATTTCGTGACAACTATTCCGCGTCAGGTACTTGATACTATTCAATCGTATTTGTCTTTGGTTTCTGAGCAGATGAGCAGTGAGGGGAGGGGAGGCCGAGTTGTTCTCGGAGCAACACAGCTTCAATGAGAGTTCATGATTTGCGTGGTTATTACAACCACGCAAATCCACCGGACATGGGTGGGGAGAAGAATATTTCATGGATGTGTACGAGGAAAACAGGGAGCGTCCCGAGCAGCCTGAACCGGAAGAGGATGAGGCAAAAGGCGCACTCACGTTGGTACCACTACAAGTCAACCAGACGGATTTTCATGGCGATCTGTTGGTGGTGGCGCTCGTTGAGATCGATGGCGAACGCCAGGCGGTGGTTCCGCTACGTCAGTTTTGTGACTATCTGGGGATAGATTGGTCAGCACAACGCCAGCGCCTGGTGCGTGACGAAGTGCTGGCCGCGGAGATGTTGCGTATTGTTGTGACGAACGAGCAGCTCCCTCGCAAGCGTGGTTACTACAATCGGCCTGTAATCTGCTTGCCGCTGGATCTCCTGCCTGGCTGGCTCTTTAATATCAGTCCAACCCGTGTGAAACCAACCTTGCAGGAAAAGGTGCAGCGCTACCGTCGTTTGTGCTATCGGGCGCTGTGGCGGGCTTTTCAGCGCGGGGAATTGTTCCCGGTGGAGGAGCCGAACAGTGTGGAGGCATCGGCTTCCAGCATCACAGGGTCTCATGATCTGCGCGTCGTAGCCCTCTCTGAACAAATTGAAACGCTTTCTGCCATTGTAGCGTTGATGCAGGAGCATAAAGCAGCGTTACTGGCGGAGGGGAGCGCAATGGAGGTGGTTGCGGCCAACCAGCAGGAACTCATGACTCAAACGGCAATGATTTCGTCGCAGCTTGACTATATGGTGACATTGCTGGAGGGGCTGGTCGGGCGAGAGGCTACGACCGAAGCCGTAGTCGCCAGGATTGATGAGCGAACCGCTCATCTGACGCCACAGCACGCACACGATGTGCGTGAGATGGTGGACCGGATCGTGCAGGAGATTGATCGGCGCAGTCCGGGGCGACCACTCACCTACGCGCAGGTGTATGCGCAAGTCTATGGTCGCCTCAAACGGCATTTCCGCGTGGCGAAGTACGACCAGGTCTCAGACGAACGCTTTGAGGAAGTCAAAACCTGGCTGCAGGAGGAGTGGCGTCGGGTACGCGGCGGTACCCTGCCGGAACAGGAGAGCCTCTTCTAGAAGAGTGCGAGAGGAGGCGTCTCGTTCCAGGGGGCACGACAGAATACTTTTCGCCAGAATAGATATGGAGGAGACACAAACTGTGCAGCGTGGCCAATTGTCTCAGGAAAGGCTCCAACACGTTCTCTGGCTACACGAACAGCTGCTCAGCTGGTTCGAGCAACACAGGCGGTCTTTTCCCTGGCGCGAGCCCGCGAGGAGCTCCTATGAGCTGGTCGTTGCTGAGATATTGCTCCAACGCACCACAGCGGCCAAGGTCGCGCGTGCTTTCCCAGGTTTCATCCTCAGGTGACCTCAGCCTGTGAGCTGGCCCAAGCCTTCGCACAAATGATTCGGAGCAGGAATGCATCCGCACTCGACCCTTGGCTAGCAGAAGCGACCACGAGCAGAGTGCCAGAACTCCGGACCTTTGCCGAAGGTATCCGACGCGACCACGCAGCCGTCCTCGCCGCTCTCACCACGAGTGGAGTCTGGGTCAGGTAGAGGGGCAGATCCATCGGCTCAAGCTGCTCAAACGCCAATCGTCTGGTCGCGCAGGATTTGACCTGTTACGACATCGAGTCCTGGCGCGGTCTGCTTGAGTTTTGCACGGAAGATGACGGAGAACTATATTTTATGTGTCCAGCGGAGTGCAAAGAAATGGGAATGGTCACAGTCTCCTGTAAAAAACCATCAGCTCTGTCCCCGCTGGTGGACGCTCTCCTCCGAGGGTTGTAGTTGCTGGGTGGAGCATGTACAATGTGCAAGAGAGCAAAGTAACGTTGCGTACGCAGCAACACCTCGATTTTCCTGGTTTCACCACACCTTACTCCCCCTGCCGCTCCCCATGCCTCAGCGGCAAGAGGGTTCTTGGTTCAATGAAGGAACTTGCCTTATGAATACTGCTACCACAACATAGAGGCCCCTTTTCCCAAGCGCTCGCCTCTCTTCTAAAGAAGAGTAGCCCATTTCCGAATCGGAAAACGTAGTACCGCAAGCTTTTCCTGATGTGAAAAGATGATAGAATAATCATCATTGAACATACCTTAAGGCAAGCAATAACAGGGGAGCGCAAGGTTTTTCATGCATGACTTACCTAGGGGCACGGTCACCTTCCTCTTCACAGATATCGAGGGATCAACGCGACTACTCCAACAGTTGGGTGATCGCTATTCCAGGGTACTTGAAGAGTGCCGGCGCTTACTGCGGGCAGCATTTCAAGAATGGAATGGTCACGAGGTCGATACACAGGGAGATGCCTTCTTCGTAGCATTTGCTCGCGCCACGGATGCCGTGTCGGCAGCGGTAGATGGCCTGCGTGCGCTGGCTGTTCAATCCTGGCCGGAAGACGTGGTGGTGCGCATGCGTATGGGATTGCATACAGGCGAGCCGCAGCTTTCCTCAGAAGGCTATATAGGG
>Ga0207646_10005661_pt1 | contig 13106 bp, 14 predicted proteins | sample KBSK5502metaG_FD_184343 | JGI IMG/M metagenome (GOLD analysis project Ga0207646, IMG submission 184343) | Corn, switchgrass and miscanthus rhizosphere microbial communities from Kellogg Biological Station, Michigan, USA - KBS K5-50-2 metaG... | ecosystem: Host-associated > Plants > Roots >...
ACTTGGCGCCAGAGGAGATCGCGCGCAAAGGCGTCGGGTACGTCCCGCAGGTCGAGGACATCTTCGCGCCGCTGACGGTCAGGGAGAACCTGGAGATGGGCGGCTACCTGCTCGGCCGCCGCGAGCTGCCAGGCAGGATCGAGCACGTGCTGACGGTGTTCCCGCGGCTCGCGACGATGCTGCGCCGACCCGCCGGCACTCTCAGCGGCGGCGAGCGCAAGATGCTCGCCATGGGCCGGGTGCTGATGCTGCGGCCTGAGGTGTTCCTGCTCGACGAGCCCACCGCCAACCTGGCGCCGGCGATCGCGCGGGCGCTGCTCGCCGAGCATGTCCGCCAGCTCGCCGAGCATGGCGCCGCGGTGCTGATCGTCGAGCAGCGCGCCAGGGCGGTGCTCGAGGTCTCTGACCGCACCTACGTGCTGGGCGGCGGAGAGCTGCGGATGGAGGGCGCACCCGCCGAGCTGGCGGCGAGCCCCGACTTCGTTGCGTCGTTCCTCGGCGGCAGGGCCGCGCCGGGGTGACGCTTACGGCACCAGCACGCTCAGCGCCGCGGGAAGCGCCCTGATCCGCAGGGTGGTTCCGGCGGCGAGCGGCGCGGCGCACGGCAGCGGCTCGCCGTCGGCCCCGGCCGGCAGGTCCCTGCTCATCGTGATCGTCATCTCCGCGCCTCGGCGCATCGAGATCTGGGGCAGGCTCGCGTGGCTGCCGTCCTTGACCTTCAGCAGCGCCCGCACGAACGTGAGCTTGGCGGCGCGGCGCATCAGCACCACGTCAAGCAGGCCGTCGTCCATGAGGGCCGCGGGCGCGATCTGCATTCCGGCGCCGAACCGCGGTGAATTCGCCACCACCACCGCGTAACCGTCGAATTCGTCCGCGTCGCCGCCGGCGATCGCCACCATGAACGTGGCGGGCTGCCAGCGGGCCAGCGCTCGGAGCGCCGCGACGGGGTAGACCAGCGAGCCGCGAAGCCACCTGGTCGCGTTGGCGATCTCGCCGGCGACGGCGGGGATCCCGGCGTACACGCTGCCCGCCACGATGGTCTCGGGATGGCCGGGAGCCCCGACGGAGATGAGGTCGATCTGCCTGACCTGGCCGGCGGCGAGCACCGCGGCGGCGGCAGCCGGGTCGGCGGGGATGCCGAGCACTCCCGCCAGGTCGTTGCCGCGGCCGGCCGGGATGAGCCCGTAGCTGGCGCCGCTCGCGGCGGCCACCGCGGCGAGCGCCCCGGCCATGCCGTCGCCGCCGACCGCGACCACCACGTCGCCGCGCCCGGCGGCCGCGGCCGCGAGGTCCTTCGCGTGGGCCAGGCTCGCCGACTCGACGACGTGGTGCTCGGCGCCGGCGGCGTCCAGCGCGGCGATGGCAGGCGGAAGCAGGGCGCGCGCCCGGCAATTGCCCGCGGCCGGGTTGACAATCAGGCACAACGGACGGGCCACGCAAACCTCCTCGTCGCCGGGAGTCCAACGGTATCCGCGGGGATCACCCCCGCGATGCCACGAACCCCCGGACTCGCGGTCACGGCGGCGTACCATCTCCTGATATGGCGGCGCGGCGCGATGAAGCCGATGATGAGGCGCGATTCCTGCACGTCCAAACCATGACCGATTCGCGCGCCGAGGCGATGGAGCTGGCCCACGACGCCGTGCAGGCAAGGCTCGCGGCCTGCGCCCAGGTCTTCGGGCCGGTGGCGAGCACGTTCTGGTGGGAAGATGGCATCGAGCGTGCCGAGGAGTGGATGGTCGCGCTCAAGCTGCCCGCCGACAGGTACCCCGCGCTCGCCGAGTTCCTGCTCGAGCGGCACAGCTACGACGAGCCCGAGATCATAGCGACGCCGATCGTGGCGGGCTCGGCGGGCTACCTAGACTGGATTGACGAGGAGACACGCCCGAGATAACGAGGCGCGATGACCGCTGACGACGGGTTGTTCGGCCCGGGCTCGGTGACCTGGCGGGTGCTGGGCGAGCCCGTCATGTGGGTGGGCGGCCTGCGCGCGATGTACCTGCAGGCGCTCCATCCAAGGACAATGCGCGCGACCTGGCAGAACACCGCGTTCGCGAGGCCCGGCGAGGCGTGGGGGCGGTTCGCCAGGACGGTGGAGTTCGTCCGGGTCAGAACCTACGGATCGCTCGCCGAGGTCGAGCGGGCGGGCCGTCGGCTCAGGAGGGTGCACGCGGCGCTGACCGGCACGGACGCCGACGGCTCGGTGATCAGGCTCGACGAGCCCGACCTGCTGTTGTGGGTGCACTGCGGCGAGATCGGCTCCTATGCGGACGTCGCCCGCCGGTCAGGCATCAGGCTTTCGGCCTCCGACCTCGACCAGTTCGTCGCCGAGCAGCGGCGCAGCGCCGCTGTGGTCGGGCTTGACCCCGCGATCGTGCCAGGCAGCATGGCCGAGCTCGACGAGTACTACGCTCGAATGCGCCCGCAGCTTCGCGCGTGCCGCGAGGCGAGGCAGGCGATGCTCAGGTCGTTCCACCCGGATATTCCCTGGCCATTCACTGGCCTGAAGCTCGTCGTCCCGCCGCTCAATGTGCTGGCCTTTGCCAGCCTGCCGCGCTGGGCCCGGCGGATGTACGGCGCTCCTGCCAGCCCGGTCACCGACCTGAGCACGACGATCGCATTCCGCGCGCTGCACCAGGCCACCACGCGCATCCCGCGCCAGCTGCTGGGAATGCCGGCGCCGACGCTGGCGGCCTAGCCGACATCGCAGCAGCATCGCGCCGTCGTGGCCACGGGAACCTCCTGGGCGACGACGAAGTTGATCGGGAAGCCGGGCTGTGAGATGACGCCTGCCTACTTGCGCGGCAGCGCAGAATGGACGAAAGCCTGATGCGCATAGCGGGCGAGACCATCGGGATCCGCGCGATAGTGGTGCTGGCGGCGGCCGGCGCGGCGGGAATCGTGCTCGGCATACACGGCTGGTCTGTGCGGAACAACGGGCTGCCTTCGTCGCTTGCGGGGCCGGCGGCGTCGCCGAGCGCAACCGTGAGGCCGTCGCATGCGTCCTCAGCCGGTCCGACCTCCGCACCCACGCAGAGCCCGGCTGCCGCCGGGCCCGCGCCAACGTCGTCAGCGTCGCCGTCGCCGAGCGCGGGGCCGAAGCTCAGCTCGCAGTCGTACGCGCGGTACGCCTTCCAGGTCTGGCCAGGGCCGGTGAGCCAGGCCGCCACGTCGGCCGCTACCGGCTTGCTCGTCAGCGTGCATCAGCACGGCTCAGGGATCATGGTCGCCGCCGGGGTGACCGGGCAGTCCAAACCTGTCGCCAGGTTCTACCCGGCGGGGGCGAAGGTTTACGTGATAGAAGTCGCGCTGGGCGACGACTCGGGTAACACCGACTTCAACCTCGGGGACGACGGGCTCGTGGTCACCGACTCGCAGGGAAGGATCGTGCAGTGAGCAGCCCGGCGAACAGGATCGTGCGGTGACCAGCGAGACAGAACCCGGCCGGGCGGACCTGGTCGCGTGGGCACAGCGCCTCGCTGCGGAGTGGGCGCCGACAATGGCCAGGGTCCTGCTCGGTCTGGTGCTTGCCTGGTTCGGTTATCACGAGCTGGTGGCCCCGCGGCTGTGGACCGGCTACGTTCCCGGCGTCGCGACGACGTCACAGGTCGGGGTGGTGCTGGTGCTGGTGCACGGATGGGCGCTGCTGGTACTCGCCGTCGCCATCATCGCGGGCGTGGCGTTGCGCCTGGCGGCCGCGGTCGCCGCGCTGCTTGTACTCCAGATCGTCATCACGCTGACCGTGACCGGCGGCCTCACCGACCTCACCCTCCGCGACGTCGGCGTGCTTGGCCTGGCCATCTGCCTGACCGGCGGTGCCAGGCAGCGAGCCGTCCTCAGCGGTTAGCCGCCCGGCGAGCGGACCGCAGCCGGCGGCACGTTCCAGGCCGCGATCACCGGCTCGCCGTGCTCGCGGCCGAGCGTTGACAGGGTTCCGGTATCGAGGCGGAACAGCCGGCCGTCGGCCGGCTCCAGGCCGAGCCACCGGGCGGTCAGTACCCGGAGCAGGTGGCCGTGCGCGACGAGCGCCACGTCGCCGTCGGCGAGGACCGGGCGGACCCTGGCGAGCACCGCGTCTGCCCGGGCGCCGACCTGGCCGATCGTCTCGCCCGGGTGCTCCGCGTCGCCGGGGATGACGCCGTCGCGCCAGAGGTACCAGCCGGGCCGCTGCCGCCTGATCTGCTCGGTCGTCCTGCCCTCGTAACCGCCGTAGTCCCATTCGGCGAGGTCGGGATCGGTCTTCACCCGGACCAGGCCAGCCAGCTCAGCGGTGCGCACCGCGCGCCGGGCCGGGCTGGCGAGGGCCGCGACGAGCGGCTTCCTGGCCAGGTCCCCGGCCAGCGCCGCGGCGGCCGCCTCGCCGGCCGCGGTCAGCGGGATATCGGTGCGGCCGGTGTGCCTTCTGGCGCGGCTCCATTCCGTCTCGCCGTGCCTGAGCAGTATCAGGTCGCCCATGCCCGAGTCTCCCTCACCGTGATTTCTGTCACATCCCCGTGTGGGCCGTTGCCGGCGTCCTGCCGTCAGCTGACCTCGTTTCGGGGGGTAAGCGAGGTGTCGCGGTCAGGCCATGGTTCCCTATTGTTGGTCACGGCGGCCCGATGACGCGGGTATTGTCCGGGGAACTTCGCGGGGCGTTGCTTCGCTGATCGGGTAGGCCCCCCGGAAGGTACGCCGATGTCGTTGAGTCCCCCGCCCGTCATCGAGTTCACCGAGGCGGAGGACTCATCAGACCGCGCAGGCCGGTCCCCGCGCCCTGCCGACCCAGTGCCGCCGGCCGCGCGGGCTGCTGGCAGGCACCGGCCGGTCACCGAGCGGATCGCGTGCTGGAGTGCCAGGCACGCCGTGCTCGCGCTGATCGCCTGGCTGCTGATGGTGGCGTGCGCGGTCTTGGCCGGCCACCTGTACGGGACACAGAGCCAGCCGCAGTACGACCCAGGGCGATCGGGCGTCGCAGAGCGGATGCTCGACAGGCTGCACGTGGTCACCCCGCCGTCGGAGAGCATCCTGATCCAGCCCCGCACGGCTGGCCCAGGGCGCACCTACGCCGCTGACCCGTCCATGCGCCTGGCCACCAGGGCGGTCGTGGCGGCCCTTCAGGCGCTGCCCGGGACCGCCGCGCACATCCGCTCTCCGCTGGGCGCGGGCGGCAGCCAGATGATCGCCAGGGGCGGCCGCGGCGTGCTCGTCACCTTCGAAGTAGCCGGACCGCACGCCAACGCCGAGACGACCGTGGTGCGCGCCATGAGAGCCGTCGCCTCGGTCCAGGCCAGGTTCGGCGACCTGGTCATCGCGGAGGCGGGCGATGCGAGCGTCGATCGCGCGGCGAGCGCGATGATGGGCCAGGACTTCCGCAAGGCCGAGATAACGTCGATCCCGATCACGCTGCTGCTCCTGCTGATCGTCTTCGGCGCGCTCATCGCGGCTGGCATTCCCGCCCTGCTGGCAGGCAGCGCGGTGATGACCACGGTGTCACTGCTGGCGATTCCCAGCCGCTGGCTGCCGATCGGGCCAGGCACCTCGGAGGTCGTGCTGATCATCGGGATGGCGGTCGGAGTCGATTACACGCTGTTCTACTTGCGCCGCGAGCGGGAGGAGCGCGCCGCCGGCGCCTCGTTCCACGCAGCCCTCCGCACCGCGGCGGCGACGTCGGGCCGGGCGATCGTCGTCTCCGGCCTGACCGTGATGATCTCGCTCGCCGGCCTGCTGTTCACCGGCATCGACATGTTCACCGGCTTCGCGATCGGCACGATCGGGGTGGTGGGCGTCGCCGTGGCCGGCTCGCTGACGGCTCTGCCTGCCCTGCTCGCGCTGCTCGGTCCGTGGGCGGACAGGGGCAGGCTGCCGCTCCTCGGGAAGGCGCGGACGCGAGCGGGGCGCTCCCGGCTGTGGGCGGCGCTGGTCTCTCGGGTCGTCCGCAGGCCGCTGCTCTGGGGCGCCGTGGCGGTGGCCGCGCTCGGCGCGCTGGCGGTTCCCGCGCTCGGCATGCGCATCGGCAGCCCGGCGATCAACCTGCCATCCAGCCTTCCGGTGGTCAGGACGCTGACGATGATCCAGCGCGACTTTCCCGGCGGGCCGGCCCCGGCCCAGGTCGTCGTCTCCGGGCCCGGAGTGCGCAGCAGCGCGATGCGCCGCGCCGTCGTCGGCCTGCAGGCCATCGCCGCCCGCCAGGGCGGTCCGATACACGGGCCGGTGAGCGCGCTGCCGATCGGGGACGGGCGCGGCATGCTGATCACCATGCCCTTGGCCGGCACCGGCAAGGACGCCCGCTCGTTCCGCGCGCTTGGCATCCTGCGCGGCCGGATCCTGCCGGCGACGCTCGGCAAGGTTCGCGGGGTCCGGTACGCGGTGACCGGCGACACGGCGAACAGCTTCGATTACCGGTCCGCGTTGCGTTCCGCCGCGCCGCTGGTATTCGGGCTCGTCGCGGCGCTGGCGTTCGTCCTGCTGCTGATCGCGTTTCGGTCGCTGGCGATCCCGCTGGTGTCGATCGGGCTCAACCTGCTGTCCGTGGGCGCCGCCTACGGGCTGATCACCCTGATCTTCCAGCAAGGGCACCTGGAGGGACTGCTCGGATTCACCTCGTTCGGCGGCGTCATGGACTGGGTGCCCCTTTTCATGTTCGTGTTCCTGTTCGGGCTGAGCATGGACTACCACGTGTTCATACTCAGCCGGATCTCAGAGCTTCGCGCGGGCGGCGCGTCCACCCGCGACGCGGTGGTCGGCGGGATCTCGCGCGGCGCCGGGGTCGTGACGAGCGCTGCCGTGATCATGGTCGCCGTGTTTTCGATCTTCGCCTCGCTGTCGACGATCGACCTGAAGATGATCGGCGTCGGGCTGGCGTTCGCCGTCTTCGTCGACGCCACCGTGGTACGTGGTATCTGCGTGCCCGCCGCCCTCGCCCTGCTCGGCGAGCGCAGCTGGTACCTGCCGCGCTGGCTGCGCTGGCTGCCGAACGGCCTGCTCGCCGGGCACTAGGCCGCCACGCGCGGCTTACCGGCCCGCCAGGTCGTGCAGGGCCCTGGCGGTGGTCAGCGAGGTCTCAACTGCAAGGAATCTTGGCGCCTCTGCTCCCAGCAGCACGCCGTTGATGTGACGCAGCGCGGCTGTGAACGCGGGCTCGTTCACCTCGGGCTGCCAGGTGGCTGGCTCGCCGCCGTCGGCGTACAGGGTCACGTGATCGCCGGGTCGCGGATGGAACGGGTTGCTGACGTGTATCTGCCCGGCAGTGCCGAGCAACCGGGAGTACGTGTCGAAGCCACCTCGCATCCCGCAGGACAGCAGGAGCCGGCGGCCGCCGCCGTAGCCCAGCGAGCCCCAGGTCTCGATATCGACGCCGTGGCCGCCCATCTCGCGGCCGGCCCAGGCGCTGGCGTGCTCGCCGAAGAATTCCTGCGCCAGCCTGACGGGATAGCAGCCGACGTCGAGCAGCGCACCGCCCTGCAAGTCGGCGGACATCCTGATGTTGTCAGGACGGGTGACGAGGAAGTGGAAGTCGGACTGTATTTCCCGCAACTCGCCGATCGCGCCGTCCGCGACCAGCTTCCTGACATGCGCCATGTGCAGGTTGAACGGGAAGACGAACGCCTCCCACAGCAGCGTGCCCGTGCGCCGGGCCGCGGCGAGCACCCGCTCGGTATCGGCGAGCACGCCGCAGAGCGGCTTCTCGCAGAGCACGGGCTTGCCCGCGTCGAGCGCGCGGATTGTCCACTTCGCATGCAGCGAGTTCGGCAGCGCGATGTACAGGACGTCGACGCCGGGGTCATCAATGAGGTTCTGGTAACCGTCGATCGCGCGCCCGATGCCGTGCGCCTGCGCGTACTGCGCGGTTCTCGCCGGGTCCCGGCCGGCCACCGCGGCCGGGACGCCGCCCGCGGCGCGCAGGCCAGGCAGGAAGGCCGCGCGGGCGATGTTCGCCGTGCTCATGATGCCCCAGCGCGGGGCCCCCGTGCTGGTCAACCCTGTGCCGCTCACCGTGCCTCGAGCGGCAGGGCGACCCACCGCCGCTCGTGATGGCAGATCTCGGCGGCGTTCACGACCTCCTGCACCCGCAATCCGTCACGGAAGCTCCTCGTTCCCTCGATCTCGCCGAGCACCTCAGGAACCGAGCTACGGGAGCGTGAGGATCTCGTGCCCGTCCGCGGTCACCGCGACGGTGTGCTCGAACTGCGCCGTGCGCTTGCGGTCCTTGGTGACCGCCGTCCAGCCGTCGGGCCACATGTCGTACTCGATCGTGCCGAGCGTGAGCATCGGCTCGATCGTGAACGTCATTCCCGGCTCCATCACAATGTCGATGTCGGGGTCATCGAAGTGCGGGACGATCAGGCCGGAATGGAACGTGGTGCCGATTCCGTGCCCGGTGAAATCGTGGACCACCCCGTATCCGAACCGGCGCGCGTACGACTCGATCACCCGGCCGATCACGTTCAGCGCGCGCCCGGGCGCCACGGCCTTGATGCCGCGCATCGTGGCCTCGCGGGTCCGCTCGACCAGCAGCGCGGACTCCTCGTCGACGTCGCCCGCGAGGAACGTCGCGTTGGTATCGCCGTGCACGCCGCCGATGAACGCGGTGATGTCGATGTTGACGATGTCGCCGTCCTCGATCACGGTGTCGTCGGGTATCCCGTGGCAGATCACCTCGTTCAGAGAGGCGCACAGCGACTTCGGGTATCCGCGGTAGCCGAGCGTGCTCGGGTAGGCGCCGTGGTCACACAGGAAGTCGTGGCCGATTTTATCGAGCTCGTCAGTGGTGATGCCTGGAGCGACGTGCCTGCCGACCTCGGCCAGTGCTCGCGCGGCAATCCGGCCGGCGACCCGCATCGCCTTCATCGTCGCGGCGTCCTTGACGTGGGGCTCGCCGATCCTCGGATAGCGCTTGCCGACGTATTCGGGCCGCTTGATCTGCGCGGGGACCTGCCGCGTCGGCGAGATCCTGCCGGGTCGCAACGTGGTGACCATGATCTGAGAGTCTAGTTCGCATGGACACTGAGCAGCACTGGTGGTTCTGCCTAAAACACCACGCCGTCGAGCCAGATGCGGGCTGCCCTGGCAAGGACAGGCTCGGTCCCTACCCGACCAGGCAGGAGGCGGAACGGGCGCTGGAGACCGTGCGGCGTCGCAACGAGGAGTGGGACGCGCAGGACCGCTGACTGGGCGCGGTGGCGACCACCCACCCCGCGCAAGTAGAGTCGGGCTCGCGGGGGTCGAGCTCGGGCGCACGAGGCGCGGAGGGCATTGCCGGTGACTTCACCATGGTCCGGACGGGACCTGCCTCCGGTCGCGCAGGCCAGGATCGCGGAGATCAAGGCCAGCGGGACCTGGAGCTCGGCCCTGAGCACCGACGAGTTCGCCGCGATCAAGAGCGCTGGCTTCGATCCGGTCGGCCAGGTGCTCGGCGCCGCGGTCTACAACGTCGGCTACCGCGGCGGCTACGGCTGCCCGAGCTATTCCTCCTTCGGCAGCTACAGCAGGTTCTCCGGCCCGAACTGGAGTGGCTATCAGACGGCGGGCACCGCCGTCTCGAGCTCAGGATCGGGCGCCGCCTACGCGCCGCTCGTGCGGACGCTCTACGACGCCCGGCACGCCGCGATCGGGCGGATGGTGGCCGAGTGCGCTCAGCTCGGCGGCCACGGGGTGGTGGGCGTGTCGCTGACCGTCGGCAACTTCCCGGCGGGCGGCCTCGAGTTCAAGGCGATCGGCACGGCGATCCGCGCCCCGGGCGCGATGGCGCTGCGGCGGCCGTTCACCTCTGACCTGTCTGGCCAGGACTTCGCGAAGCTGATCGCCGACGGCGTCGTGCCCGTGGGCCTCGCGCTCGGCATCTCGATCGGGGCGCGCCACGACGACTGGCTCACCAGGTCTCAGGCCAGCCGGTGGATGAGCGGCAACACCGAGGTCAGCGGGTACACCGACCTGATCAACATGACCAGGCACGACGCCAGGGATCAGCTGCGGCGCGACGTCCGCGGCCTGGGCGGGGAGGGCGTCGTGATCCAGAGCATGGACATGCGGATCGGCGAGCACGAGTGCCCCGCACAGGAAGGGGCACGCGACCACCTTGCCGAGGTGACGATCATCGGCACGGCGATCACGCATTTCACCAGGTCGAAACGGGCCGACGAGCGGCCGAGCCTGGCCATTCTCTCGCTCGACCCGCAGCGCAGGCAGGCGGCCAGGGTCAGGCTCGGCAAGGTCTGACCATGCAGGCGAGCAGGTTCCACCAAGCCCAAGGAGCAGCATGACCGACCAGCAGGCAGCCGATTTCGGGGCGATGGGCGTACCGCAGGATGCGATCAAGCGGCTCGCCGAGCTGACGCCGGGCAAGGCTGGCGCGATCTTCACGTCCGACCTGTCGGTCAACGAGTTCCTGCTCGTTCGCGAGGCCGGGTTCCGCCCGCTCGGGCTGGTGCTCGGCAGCTCCATCTACCATGTCGGGATCCAGATGCGGCGATGGAGCCAGAACCAGGAACTCGAGGTGCTGTCCCAGGCGATGTATCACGCCAGGGAACTGGCCATGACCAGGATGGAGGTCGAAGCCAGGACGCTCGGCGCGGACGGCGTCGTCGGGGTCAGGCTCGATGTGGAGATGAAGGAGTTCGGCGCGGACATCGCCGAGTTCATCGCGGTCGGCACCGCCGTCAAGGCCGAGCCAGACGCCGCCGGCGGAGGCGTGACAAACTGGCTGAACAACAAGGACCTGCCGTTCACCTCCGACCTGTCCGGCCAGGACTTCTGGACGCTGATCAGGGCCGGCTACGCGCCGCTCGGGATGGTGATGGGATCGTGCGTCTACCACGTCGCCCACCAGCGGCTCGGCAGCGTGATCGGCAACATCGGGCGGAACGTCGAGATCGAGCAGTTCACCCAGGCGCTTTACGATGCGCGCGAGCTCGCCATGAGCAGGATGCAAGCCGAGGCCGAGGCGCTGCACGCGGAGGGAATCGTCGGCGTTCAGCTCAGGCAGCACTCGCACACCTGGGGCGGGCATACGACCGAGTTCTTCGCGATCGGCACGGCCGTCAGGCCGCTGCGCGCCGACCACGTGATCGAGCGGCCCACGATGGTGCTGAGTCTGGACGCCTAGCGAGGGGCGGCCGCGTCATAGCAGAGCACGCATGACGAGCTCACGCAGCAGCCTGCGCCGTTCGTCCTCGTCGCCTGCCATGCCGTCCAGCCATTCCGGCCAGGGCGCTGCGGCCGGGCATTGCTCGTCGTGCACCGCGGACGATCGGGCCTCCTCGGCCGTGCGCTGCCGAGCGTGCCGCGGTGCCTCTTCCGGTGCGTGCCGCTGAGCATTTGCCATATCGTTATAGTAGAGCAATCAGAGCACTGAGAGCTAGAGAGCACTGAGAGCTAGCTGAGGTTTACGCAGCTAGCAGAGTGCCTACGTTGATCACGTGCCGGTGATAGACCCGCTCGGCCCGGATTTCGCCTACATCCAGGTCGCCAACCACATCGCGGCGCGGATCGAGGTCGGCGAGATCAGCCACAAGCTGCCCGCCGAGCGCGCGCTGGCCGAGGAGTACGGCGTCGCGTACCAGACGGTGCGGCACGCGATGCAGGTTCTGCGCGAGCGCGGGCTGATCATCACCAGGCAAGGCCGCGGCACGTTCGTCGCCCCGGCTGCGCGCACCGACTCGCCCTAGCGCCGGCCGGGCGGGCTAATTACCCCTCCTGCGATCCGCTGATCGCGTCCAGCATCCTGGCGAGCATCCCGCGGGCGTCGCCTGGGCGCTGCCTTGGCACGCCGCCTGACCGCGCCGGCGGGCGGCCCGGGTCGCCCACGGCAAGGCTGACCAGGTGCTGGGCCCCATCGAAGGACAATGGGTCGATTTCGGCGCGCACGGCAAGCGACTCGTGCGCGAGCGTGTCCAGGTCGTCGTCGCCGCGATCGAGCGCGAAGATAGCCGCGCCGGCCTTCCTGGCGTCGGCGACCCGCTCGAGCAGCGGGTCAGGCGCGGCCTCGGAGCCGATGACGAGCAGGGTCTCGGCGCGGCCGGCCCGCTCGATCCTGTCGATGCCGATGCTCAGGTGCGGCGGCCCGCCGGGCGGTGGCGCCCACCGCACCAGGGTGGGAGCCAGCTCTGGCAGCCCGGCCAAGCGGCTCTCGTCGGCCAGGTGAGCGGTCAAATGCCAGGGCTCGTACGTCGGCGTTCCTACCACCAGCAGTCCGTGCGGCGTCCGCGACCGGCCGCGCAGCGCCCTGGCGAAGCACTGGGTGCGTTCCAGCCAGCCAGAGTCGGCCAGCAGCGCCCGCAGCGCCTCGACCTGAGCGGCATTCACGGCACTCCATGCTGGCAGAAAGAGCCGCCGGACGCAGACGTTGACCGAACATCCGCCGGGCGAGCGCCCGGCGACGACGCCGGCGGGGGGCTGGACCGCCAGGCTGTGCGAGTCTACGGATGTGACGATTCCCGAGCCCGGAGGCGACAGATGAGCGTGGCGCATGTCGGTTACGCCGCGATGCTCGAGCAATTCGGCCCGATCGAGGTGACCGAGTACACCGTGGCGGCCGAGGCGGCGGGGTTCCGCGGCGTCATGGCGGCCGACCACTTCCAGCCGTGGGTGCCAGCCCAGGGGCAGGCGCCGTTCGTGTGGAACGTGCTGACCGCGATGGCCGAGCGGACGCGGGGCGACCTGGGCCCGGGCGTGACGTGCCCATCGTTCAGATTCCATCCTGCGATCGTGGCGCAGGCATCGGCGACGCTCGCGGCGATGTACCCAGGGCGGCACTGGCTCGGGCTCGGGTCGGGGGAGGCGCTGAACGAGCACGTGACCGCGGGCTACTGGCCGGAGGCACCGGAGCGGCTCGAGCGGATGTGGGAAGCGGTCGAGCTGATCGGCAAGCTGTTCACCGGCAAGGACGTCAAGCACCGCGGCACCTACTACAAGATGGAGACCGCGCGCCTGTGGACCATGCCGGACAGCCCGCCGCCGATCTACATCGCGACCGCCGGGCCGCTGACGGCGAGGAAGGCTGGCCGCCTGACGGACGGGATCATCACCCCTGGCGCGCCCGCCGACAAGATCACCGGGCTGCTCGGCAGGTTCGACGCGGGCGCCAAGGAGGCGGGCCGCGAGCCAGGAACGCAGGTCAAGATACTGCAGCT
>Ga0207646_10005663_pt1 | contig 13104 bp, 9 predicted proteins | sample KBSK5502metaG_FD_184343 | JGI IMG/M metagenome (GOLD analysis project Ga0207646, IMG submission 184343) | Corn, switchgrass and miscanthus rhizosphere microbial communities from Kellogg Biological Station, Michigan, USA - KBS K5-50-2 metaG... | ecosystem: Host-associated > Plants > Roots >...
TGCAGGTAGAGCCGCTGCGGATCCGAGCGCGAGAAGCCGCCGTTGCGGTCCGGCGTCCACTGCATCGGCGTACGGACGCCATCCCTGTCGCCGAGCCAGATGTTGTCCCCCATGCCGATCTCGTCGCCGTAGTACATGACCGGCGAGCCAGGCAGCGACAGCAGCAAGGCCGTGAACAGCTGGAGTTGGTTCGTGTCGTTGTCGAGCAGCGGGGCGAGGCGGCGCCGGATCCCGATGTTGGCCTTCATCTTCGGGTCCTTGGCGTACTCGGCGTACATGTAGTCGCGCTCGTCGTCGGTGACCATCTCCAGGGTCAGCTCATCGTGGTTGCGCAGGAAGATTCCCCACTGGCAGCCCGACGGTATCTGGGGAGTCTTGGCGAGGATCTCCGAGATCGGATAGCGCTGCTCCCTGCGGACGGCCATGAAGATCCGCGGCATGAGCGGGAAGTGGAAGGCCATGTGGCACTCGTCGCCGCCTGCGCTGGGATCGCCGAAATACTCGACCACGTCATCAGGCCACTGGTTCGCCTCGGCCAGCAGCACCCGGTCCGGGTAGAGCCGGTCGACCTCGGCCCTGACCCGCTTCAGGTACTCGTGGGTCTCCTTCAGGTTCTCGCAGTTCGTGCCCTCGCGCGCGTACAGGTAAGGGACCGCGTCGAGCCGGAAGCCGTCGATGCCGAGGTCGAGCCAGAATCGCAGTACCTCCAGCATCGCGTCCTGAACCAAGGGATTCTCGTAGTTCAGGTCGGGCTGATGATGGAAGAACCTGTGAAAGTAGTACTGCCCGCGGACCGGGTCGAACGTCCAGTTGGACTGCTCGGTGTCGACGAAGATGATCCGGGCTTCCGGGTACTTGTCGTCGGTGTCTGACCACATGTAAAAGGCGCCGAACGGGCCGTCGGGGTCGGACCGGGAGGCCTGGAACCACGGGTGTTGGTCGCTGGTGTGGTTCATGACCAAGTCCGCGATGACCCGGATGCCGCGGGCATGGGCCTCCTCGACCAGCTCCACGAAGTCTCCGATATTACCGAAATCGGGCAGAATAGTCGTAAAGTCTGCGATGTCATACCCGCCGTCGCGGAGTGGCGAGTTGTAGATCGGCAGCAGCCAGATGCAGTCGATCCCGAGCCACTGCAGGTAGTCGAGCCGGGAGATCAGGCCCCGCAGGTCGCCGGTTCCGTCTCCGTTGGAGTCGTGGAAACCGCGGATGAGGACCTCATAGAAGACCGCATGCTGGTACCACCGCGGATCGCGCGGCTTGTCGAAGGAGAAGGAGTCCGGCACCGGCTCGTTGGGAGCCGCGACGCCCGGCAGGAAGGGGATCGGCGGCTCGGGCGTTCCGTGCGGCGCTGGTTCCGGTTGTGCCACGGGGTTTCTCCTACTAATTCCTTACCTGCTGGGGTGTGTTTTCCGGGGTGCGCTTGTCGCCCGCGAACCGCGATCCATGACATATGTCACGCCTGCCCGGCCCCGTCGCCTGGCTGATCGGCGGTAACCGTAAAGATATGCGCTGGCGCGCGTGCTGGATCCAGGCGCACGTAGTTAGCCTCGCCCCACCGGTAAGACTCACCGGACAGCTCATCGGCTACCAGCAATCCCGCCCCGACGTCGAACTCGAAGGCGGATCGGTCCAGCCAGACCGTGGCCTCACGCGGCTGGTGCGGGTCGAGGTTGACTACGACCAGAACCGTATCGCCACACTGAGCGCCGGATCGCGCGCCCACGCTCTTAGAAAAGCATAGAATCTCCGGCTGGTCGGGAAAATGAAACCGGAGATTGCGGAGCCGAGACAGCGCGGGATGCGCTCGCCTGATCGCATTGAGCTGGGTAATGAACCGCCAGATACCCAGGTTCACTCGCGTCGCCAGCGCCCAGTCACGCGGGCGGTACTGGTATTTCTCTGAGTCCAGGTACTCCTCGCTGCCGGGCCTGAGCGGGGAGTTCTCGCACAGCTCGAATCCCGAGTAGACGCCCCATGACGGAGAGAGCATCGAGGCGAGCACCGCTCGCACCTTGAACGCGGCGGGATTGGCGTGCTGAAGATATCCGCTGAGTATGTCCGGGGTATTGACGAAGAAGTTGGGCCGCATGTAGGCGGTTGCCGGGCCGGCCAGCTCGGCCAGGTATTCGGTGAGCTCGGATGCTGAGTTGCGCCAGGTGAAGTACGTGTAGGACTGGTGGAATCCGATCATGGCTAGCGCGCGCATCATCGCCGGCCTGGTGAACGCCTCGGCCAGGAAGATCACGTGCGGGTCCGTCGCCGCTATCTCTCGCAGCAGCCTGTCCCAGAACGGCAGCGGTTTGGTATGCGGATTATCGACCCGGAAGATCGTCACGCCGTGGCTGATCCAGTGCCGCAGCACCCGCAGCACCTCGGCGTAGATCCCCTCCGGGTCGTTGTCGAAGTTCAGCGGGTAGATGTCCTGGTATTTCTTGGGCGGGTTCTCGGCGTATGCGATCGAGCCGTCGGCCCGGGTCGTGAACCACTCGGGGTGCTTGGCCACCCACGGGTGGTCTGGCGATGCCTGCAGCGCCAGGTCCAGCGCGACCTCGAGGCCGAGGTCCGCGGCCCTGTTCACGAAGTAGTCGAAGTCCGCGATGGTACCGAGGTCAGGATGGATCGCGTCGTGCCCGCCGGCCGGCGAGCCGATCGCCCAGGGCGAGCCAGGATCGTCGGGAACGGCCACCAGCGCATTGTTCTTCCCCTTGCGCGCCGTTGTCCCGATCGGATGCACCGGCGGCAGGTAGACGACATCGAAGCCCATGGCCGCGATCGCGTCCAAGCGCTTGGCCGCCGTGCGGAGCGTTCCTGATACCGACCTGCGGCGCCCGAGCGGATCGACCTTCGCCCCTTCCGAGCGCGGGAAGAACTCATACCAGGATCCGAACAGCGCCCGCTGCCGATCCACGATCAGCGGGCACCACCCCGAGTGGGTCGTCAACTCGCGCAACGGGTACTCGGCGAGCGCTCGGGTCACCTCGGCGGTGAACGCGCTGCCCAGCCGGTCAACCGGCGTCCCCTTGCCGCCGCGCAGAGTCTGGGCGACCTGCTTGTACAGCTCGGCGGCCTGGTCCAGCTCGGCGGCCTGGTCCAGCTCGGCGGCCTTGTACAGCTCGGCGGCCTTGTGCAGCTCGGTGACCGCCGCAGCCGGGTCGGCCGCCTTTGCCGGTGCCGCGGGTTGCTCGAGTTCGGTGGCGGCACGCTCGAAGAGCAGCGCGCCCTCCGTCAGCATCAGGTCGACGTCCTGGCCGATCGGCACCTTGATCGCCGCGTCGTGCCGCCAGTGCGCGATCGGGTCGCCCCACGCCTCGACCCTGAAATGCCAGAGTCCCTCGCTCGTCGGCGTGACGTCGGCGCTGTACCTGTCGGTGCCTTCGGCGAGCTCGCGCATGGTCACGATTGGGCGGCAATTGCCCGCGGGATCTCGCAGCACCACCCCCGCGCCGAGCATCTCGTGCCCCTCGCGGAACACCGTCGCCGCCACCGGCAGGGTCTCACCGGATACTGCCTTGGCCGGACGCTGCCCGCACGCCAAGACGGGCTCGATGTCGAGGATGGGGATCCTGCCGATCACTACGAAAAGCTACCCAATCGGGCCGGATGGCATGCACGCGGACCGTCATTCAGGTGCTCCAACCTGCCGGGCGCGCCGGGAACCTGCCGGGGCCCTGCCGGGGGCCCGCCGGGGACCTACCGGGGACCTACCGAGGGGCACGCCCGGGGCTGCGGTACGTAGTGGTCTCGGCACGCAATAGGGTCACTCAGCGTGAGAGCTATCCGCCGGTTCAGTATCCACCCCGCGCTGCCCGCCGAACTGGCTCCGCTGCGCACCCTGATGCTCAATCTGCGCTGGTCGTGGCATGCTCCGACCCGGGCGTTCTTCGCCGGGATCGACCCTGCGGCCTGGGATGAGTCAGGGCACGACCCCGTCGGGCTGCTCGCGCGGGTGTCGCACGAGCGGCTCGCCGAACTGGGCCGGGACGAGGCTTTCCTGCGCAGGCTAGCGGAGGCCGTCGACGAGCTCACCGAGTACCGGATCGGAAACCGGTGGTATCAGCTGTCCGGCCAGATGTCCGATGGCCCTGCGGCGATCGCGTACTTCTCTCCTGAGTACGGGATTACGGCCGCGCTGCCGCAGTACTCGGGCGGCCTCGGGATCCTCGCGGGTGATCACCTCAAGTCGGCCAGCGACCTGGGCATCCCGCTGATCGGCGTCGGCCTGTTCTACCGGCACGGCTACTTCACCCAGTCCCTATCGGCCCAGGGCTGGCAGGCCGAGCGGTACCCGCCGTCGGACCCTGCCGGGCTGCCCATCGCGCTCCTGCGCGACAACGTCGGCGCTCCGGCCAGGGTGACGGTGGGCCTGCCCGGGGGTGCGGTGCTTGCCGCTCAGATCTGGCTCGCCGACGTGGGCAGGGTCCCGCTGCTGCTGCTCGACTCCTACACCGAGGACAACGAGCCGCTGCTGCGCGAGGTCACCGACCGGCTGTACGGCGGCGGCAGCGATCATAGGCTGCGCCAAGAACTGCTGCTCGGCATCGGCGGCGTCCGGGCGGTCAGGCTGTACTGCGCGATCACCGGGCACCCGCAGCCTGAGGTGTTCCACACTAACGAGGGTCATGCCGGGTTCCTGGGAGTCGAGCGGATCAGGGAGTACCTCGCCAGCGGCGCGTCCTTCGCCGAAGCGGTCGAGCTGACGCGGGCAGGAACCGTCTTCACCACGCACACACCGGTGCCAGCGGGGATCGACCGGTTCGACAAGAAGCTGATCGAATCCCAGTTCGGGCCGGGCGGCGGCGAGGCCGGCCTGCCCGTCGAGCAGATCCTGGCGTTTGGCGCCGAGACCTACAGCGGCGGCAACCCTGACGTCTTCAACATGGCCGTGATGGGAATGCGGCTGGCGCAGCGGGTCAACGGCGTCAGCAAGCTGCACGGCGCGGTCAGCCGGGAAATGTTCACCGGGCTCTGGCCTGGGTTCGACACCGCCGAGGTGCCGATCGGATCGATCACCAACGGCGTCCACGGCCCGAGCTGGGTCGCCACGGAGATCATGAACCGGGCGGAGGAGAGCCACCAGCCCGGCGCTGCCGGATGGCTTGCCGACGACCCGCCGGCCTGGCGGGCCGTCGCCGCCGACCCGGGCCGGATCATCCAGATCAGGCAGCTGCTCAGGGCGCGGCTCGTGGCCGAGGCGAGGTCCAGGCTGCGGGCATCCTGGCGGCAGCGCGGCGCCTCGGCCGCGGAGCTCGCCTGGATCGACAGCGCGCTTGATGAGAACATCCTGACCATCGGGTTCGCGCGGCGGGTGCCCTCATACAAGCGCCTCACGCTGATGCTCCACGACCCGGCCAGGCTGCGGGCGCTGCTCCTTGATCCCGAGCGGCCCGTGCAGTTCGTCATCGCGGGCAAGGCCCATCCGGCTGACGACGGCGGCAAGACGCTGATTCAGGAGATGGTCAGGTTCAGCGACGACCCGGCCGTCAGGCACAGGATTGTGTTCCTGCCCGACTACGACATGGAGCTTGGCCGCACCATGGTCCAGGGCTGCGACGTATGGCTGAACAACCCGCTCAGGCCGCTCGAAGCCTCTGGCACATCGGGCATGAAGGCGGCGCTGAACGGCGGCCTCAACGTCTCAGTGCTCGACGGCTGGTGGGACGAGTGGTTCGATGGCCAGAACGGCTGGGCAATCCCGTCGGCCGACTCGGTCACCGATCCTGACCGCCGCGACTCCGTCGAGGCGGCCGCGCTGTATGACCTGCTTGAGCGGTCAGTCGCGCCGTTGTTCTACGACCGCGGCGCCGGCGGGCTGCCCCGCCGGTGGCTGGAAATGCTCACGCACACCCTGCGCACGCTGGGTCCCAAGGCTCAGGCGACCCGGATGGTCAGGGAATACACCACCAACCTCTACGTTCCGGCCTCCCGGTCCTCGAGGGCACTCACCGACGACGATGACCGGCCGTTCGCCGGTGCGGCTGAGCTGGCCGACTGGAAGCAGCGGGTTGCGCAGGCCTGGCCTGACGTCAGGATCGAGCACGTGGAATCGCACGACGGCGAGCAGTATCCTGGGGCGCGGCTCGCGGTCCGGGTGGGCGTCGCGCTCGGCCGGCTGGCGCCGCAGGACGTGAGGGTCGAGGTGATCTACGGCAGGACCGGTGACGACGATGAGATCGCCGATCCGGTCCGGGCCGAACTGGATTTGGAGTCTCCGCCAGGATCGGACTCGGTCGCCTGGTATTGCGGTGACGCGGTGCTTGGCCAGCCAGGTCCCTTTGGTTACACCGTCCGGGTGCTGCCCAAGCACCCGATGCTCGCCGCACCGGCGGAGATGGGCCTCGTCGCCGTGCCCGTCGCCGCGCCCGGCATGGTAAGCGGCGACCTGCGCTAGCCCGTCCGGCCAGGTTTCGAGGTCGGTCGCGGCACCATTGCTCCACGCAATGCGATTCGCGCGTTACCGTGCGGAGTAGACCAAGATCGGGCGTCATCCCGTCGTTCGGGAAAAGACATGTGCCGGTTTCGCCAGCAAAATATGTCGTTCTCAGCGGCTAGAACGCCAGCAAAAGTTCAAAGATATCTGACATCCTGTGATTCGACGACTTCAAGGAGTAGCGCCAGCAATGGTCACTGTAAGTCACGACGTAGTTGCCATATTAAATCCCGATGAGAGGATCCGCAGCAGTGAGAACTCAGATCGAGCCGGACAATAGGCTCCTCACGCCTGCCGAGGTCGCGGCCCTGCTGCGAGTCGACCCCAAGACCGTGACGCGCTGGGCTCGGGCCGGCAAGCTCTCCTCGATCCGGACGCCTGGTGGTCACCGCAGGTATAGCGAGTCTGAGGTCCGCGGGTTCCTGACTACCTGGGCGGGCGCCAACCTGCCGCGCGCTGCTGGGGAGTAAGAGGGTCACTGATCTCGCCCATGCACGGCGGAGGGGCTGCGTAAGATCGCCGGTGCGCGTGCTCGCACGCTAACTCTCGGCACAGGCAGGACCCTCGGAGGTCGACATGGGCGGAGCGCAGGAGTTCGTGCGGGTGCAGATCGATCAGGCGGTCGCGACTATCAGGCTCGACCGGCCCCCGATGAACGCCATTAATTCACAGCTCCAGGCCGAGCTTGCCGAGGCTGCCGCGGCGGTCGCAGCTGACGAGCAGGTAAGGGCCGTAGTCCTCTACGGCGGCGAGAAAGCATTCGCGGCCGGAGCCGACATCAAGGAGATGGCCGACGCGACCTATGCCGCCATGGCGACTCGCAGCCGGCGGCTGCAGGATGCCCTTACCGCCGTGGCCAGGATCGGCAAGCCAGTCGTGGCCGCGATCACCGGTTACGCGCTCGGCGGCGGCCTCGAGCTCGCGCTGTGCGCCGACTTCCGGGTCGCTGGCGAGAAGTCAAAGGTCGGCCAGCCGGAGATACTGCTCGGCCTGATCCCGGGAGCGGGCGGCACGCAGCGGCTGCCCAGGCTCATCGGGCCCGCCCGGGCCAAGGACATCGTCTTCACCGGCCGGTTCGTGGGTGCTGCCGAGGCGCTCGCTATCGGGCTCGTCGACAAGATCGTTCCTGATGCCGACGTCTACTCCACGGCCCGCGACCTGGTGGCCAGATACGCCAACGGCCCCGCTATCGCCCTCCGGGCAGCCAAGCAGGCGATCGACGATGGGCTGGACGCGGATCTCGACACCGGCCTGGAAATCGAGCGGCTGCATTTCGCCGGCCTGTTCGCGACCGAGGACGCTGGCACGGGCATGCGCAGCTTCGTGGAGAATGGACCAGGGAAGGCATCGTTCGCCGGGCGGTAGCCGCGGCCCCGCGCCCCGATTATCCGCCCGGTCCGGATCGACGGCTAGCCGCCGCGGCCCAGCCTGAGTCGCTGGCCAGCGTCGGAGCAGGACGGAACGAAAGATGACAGAGCCGGGTGATGCCGGGCAGGCCGACGACGGTCTGTCGCTGGACATGGTGGCCGCAGCCTTGCGCGCCGACAGCTCGGACATCGCGATCTACGCCCGGGTGCTGACCGAGTCGCTTGGTGAGTCGTTGCCCCCTGGCTGCGTTACCGTTGACCGGACCAGGAGCATGTCTGATCGGATGCGGGACCGCCCAGGCACCGTCACGAAAGTCTCCGTCCGGCTCGGCGAGAAGACCATGACCCTGGGCACGCAGCGCGGAGCCCCTGTCGCCGAGATCTGCCATGAGGTGCGCGGCATCGTGCTGTCGCGCAACGTCGTGCCGATCGCTGAGTGGGCCGCCGAGCTCGCGAGAGGGCTGGTCCGGCACGCCGAGCAGAACGCGGCTGCCGCCACGGCGCTGCGCCGCCTGGTCGCAGGCAGCTAACCCCCGTCCGTGCGTCACGCTGCGATGGCCAGGGGCGAGCGGCATGCCATGCCGCCTTCTCGGCCCCTCGCGGGTGACGGCGGTCCCCGATATCTGGACGGCCGATGCTCCGAAGGCGATCCGTAAGCTATGAGGTCATGAAGGTACAAGACCGCACGCCCGAGCGTCTTGGGCCGTACCGCCTAGTCCGGCGGATCGGCGAGGGCGGCATGGGCGTGGTGTACCTGGCCTTGAACGCAGCCGATGAACAGGTAGCGCTCAAGGCGCTGCACCCGGGGATGGCCCAGGAATCGAACGCCAGGCGGCGGATGAGCCGCGAGGTCGAGACCATGCGGCGGGTACGGAGCCGCTACGTGGCCGAGGTGCTGGATGCCGACCTGGAGGGCGATCCGCCATACATCGTGACAAGGTACGTACCCGGGTTGACCCTGGACGACGTGGTCGCCGGAGGCGGACCGCTTTCCGGTTCAGCCCTGGCGAGGCTCGCATACGGGCTGGCCGACGCGCTGGCCGCGGTTCACTCCGCAGGAGTTGTGCACCGCGACCTCAAGCCGGGCAACGTGATGATCTCCGACGGGGAGCCTGTCATCATCGACTTCGGCATCGCCCAGCTGCATGAGACGACGAGGCTGACCATGACCGGCATGTTCATGGGCACCCCTGGGTACCTGGCACCTGAGGTCATCGAGGGCGACGAGAGCGGCGCCGCCTCCGACGTGCACTCATGGGGCGCCACGGTGGCCTTCGCGGCGACCGGCAGGCCGCCGTACGGAACCGGCCCGTTCGAGACGATCTTCTACCGAATCATGCACGGTGCCCCGTACCTCGACACCCTGCCCGCGCCACTGCTGCCCATCGTGCTCGACGCGCTGTCGCGCGATCCAGCCAGGCGCCCGTCACCTGGCGAGATCGGCCAGCGGGTCGCCGCGATTGATCCGGCCGAGCTGATACCCAGCCCGCCGGCCCTCGCCGCGCGGCTGACAGCCGGTGATCTGGCGGCCGGCGACACGATGATCGACGACCCGGCAGGCGGTCTTGGCGGCTTCAACGGCGGTCCCGTGCCCGGCGCGGGCGGCCCCGCGCCAGGCGCGCTTCCGCCGGCCGGCGGCTCCGATCAGGACTGGGCGGCATGGCCGGCGAGGACCAGGCCGTTGACCACGTCGCGACCTGGGGATGTTCGTGATCTGCTGCCACCGGTGAGCTACGGGCCGCCCGGCGGCAGCGCTGCCGAGAGTGGACACCCTGCGGCCCGGGCCGGAGCGGCAGGGTTGGCAGGCGGCGCGGGCGGCGCCGCCGGTCTGGCCGGAGCGGGGGTGGCCCGCCCGGGCGCGGGCCTGGCGGGATCCGGTCCGGCCGGACTTGCTGCGCCGGGGCACCCAGCGGACCCGGCGGCGCCGTCGCAGGGCGGACGGCGGCCAGACAGGCGACCGGCGGGCGGCGAGGAAGCTGCCAGGTCCGTGGGTCCGGTGTCGCCGTGGAGCCCGCTGGTGATCGCGACCGTCGCGATGGTCGTCGCGATCAGCGTGATGGCGCCGATCCTCGGTACCGGTCTCGCGCTCGCCCTGCTTGTCGTGCTGCGCGCGGTCACCATCACCGGACGGCAGCTCGCGAAGCGGCGGTCAGGCGACGGGAGCCGCACCGGCCTCTCGCTGCTCGCGATCGCGCTCTATCCGCTCGCGGCATTGCGCGCGCTGCTCGGTCTGGTACTGGCCGCGCCGGTGGCGCTGCTGGCGTTCTGCGTGGTGGCGGCGATCACCATCATCGCCGTGCCCGTGCACCCGCTCCCTCAGGCAGCTGCGTTCGGCGCGGGAGCGCTGGTCGCGGTTGTCGGGCTCGGGCCTGGCTCGTCGGGCAGCAGGAAGGCGCTGGCCCGGCTGTACACGTCGGCCGCGCGCAGCACGATCCTGCTGGCGATCGCGTACCTAGGGGTGATCGCGGTTGCGGTCTGGGCCGGGCTCACCGCCTGGTATCAGTCGTCGGCGCCGGCCTTCTGGCCGGTGAGCAGCCTGCACTACCAGCTGCTGCACTTCCCGCAGATCCGGACCATGCTGACCGACGTGTGGCAGAGCCTGCTCAGGCTGGTTCACCTTTAGGCCCGCGGCGCTCGGCGGCCTGCCGTGGCTGGTGCGCCGCTGGCCCGGCCTGCCGCGGCTGATGAGCAGCGGGCCCGGGCTGCCGCGGCTGATAATCTGCGGGCCCAGGCTGCCGCGGCATCGGGACGGCGCGTGCCTGCTCGAACGGCACCCTGCCGCCGTTCTGCTCGCCAGGGAGCTCCGGCTTTGCCAGGCCGAGAGCGATCACCTCGTTGGCCAGCCTGATCCGCCGGTTAGGCCCTTCGGGGATTTTCAGCTTGGTGTACAGCCGCAGGAGGTGCTGCTTGACCGCGGCCTCGGTGACGACGAGGTCGGCGGCGATCTCCCTGGCGGTCGCCGGGGCGACGAACGCGTCATCGGACAGCGCAGGCCTGCACAGCGACGCGATGACATCGAGTTCGCGCCGCGTAAGTTCCGGTCCGGCCGACCTGAGCTGCTCGGCTTCGAGGTTCTCGGTCTCGATCCCGCTGATCCGGCACCTGGCCGAGCCGAAGGTCAGGGCGTCCCCGTCGGCGAGCAGGCGCCTGGCGACGAGCCGGCCGTTCACCCTGGTGCCGTTGCGCGATAAACCCAGATCCATCACGTAGACATACGGCCCGCGCCTGACAATCTCAGCATGCAGCAAGGAGACGCTGGGATCGGTGAGCCTGATGTCCACGTACTTTCCGCGGCCAACCATCGTCAGCTCCGGCTGGAGCGGGATCTGGGCTCCGGTGCTTGCGACCTGGATATGGGGACCTTCCATAAACAGCACCTTCCGCGCAGGAGACAGCCCTCCTCAGCAGCATGCTTACCCGGCATAACAAGATCCAACCGGGCAACCCGGACAGAGACGGGCTGGCCGGCGCGTAGTCATCGGATTCGGCGGGAAAGTACACTTCCGAGCGGGCGGTCTGGAGGCGATGTAATGGCGCGGCAGCCATCGAGGGGACTGGCGGACGTCGTGGCCGCGGCGACTGCCCTGAGCGACATCGACGGCAGGATCGGGCGGCTGTCGTACCGCGGCTATGACATCAACCAGCTGGCCGGGACCGCGACCTTCGAGGAGATCGCTTACCTGCTGCAACGCGGCGCACCGCCGACTGCCGGCGAGCTTGCCTCCTATCACGCCGAGATCGTCGCGGGCCGCCAGCTTGGCACCCTGGTAACCGACGATCTCGCGCGGATCGCGCATCATCAGGAGCCGATGGAGGCGCTGCGGACGCTGGTGTCCCTGGCCAGCGCCAGCGACCCGGACAAGGACTCCAACGGCGCGGGCGCCAACCTGCGCAAGGCCGCGAGGCTGACCGCACAGCAGCCGGTGCTCGTTGCCGCCTACGAAGCGGCCCGCAACGGACGTGAGCTGCCGCAGCCCGATTCGCAGCTCAGCCTGGCGGGCAACTTCCTGTACCAGGTCACCGGCCGCAGGCCGAGCGAGCGGGCCGCTGAGATACTTGACATTTGCCTGGTCCTGCACGCGGACCACACCATGAACGCCTCTACGTTCGCGGCCCGGGTATGCGCGGCCACCCTGTCGGACATGCACTCGGCGGTCGTGGCGGCGCTTGGCACGCTCAAGGGGCCGCTGCATGGCGGCGCCAACGAGCAGGTCATGCGCAGCATGGCGGAGATCGCCAAGAACGCCCAGGACGATCCGGTAGAGGCCGCGGGCACCGAGGTAGCGGCCAGGCTCGGCCGCGGCGAGAAGATCATGGGCTTCGGCCACCGGGTGTACAAAGTAGAGGACCCGCGCGCCACCCACCTGCGCGTCCTGGCGGCTGAGCTGGCCGAGATGGCGGGTGACGATACCTATTACCGGATGTCTCGCAGGATCGAGGAGACGGTGCTCGCGGAGAAGGGCCTGTACCCGAACGTGGACTTCTTCGCGGCCACGGTGTACCACTACCTCGGCATACCGACGGATTTGTTCACGCCGGTATTCTCGGTCAGCAGGATGGCCGGCTGGACAGCGCACGTCATCGAGCAGCACGCGGACAACAGGCTGATCAGGCCCGACAGCGAGTACATCGGCGAGGCAGGCCTGACGTGGGTTCAGCTGGCGGAACGGTGAGCCACGCTGCGCCCGAGCGGGCCAGCACCGACCGGGGCGGGGTGTTTTCAGGCACCGGCAGACACGGCGGAAGGCGTCGCGCGGTCCGTGGGCTCCGGCAGCTCCGGCGGCCCGGGCAGCGTGGTGGTGCTAACCACGCCGAAGAGGCACGATTCGGAGAATTGCCGTATCTGGCCGTCATGGTCGTCACCGGCATCGCGCTGCTGATCATCAGTCAAGGCGTCCACCTCGTCAGAAGCGGTACGTTGGTACTCGCAGGCGGGCTGCTCATTGCCGCCATGGCCAGGCTGGTCCTGCCCGAACGGCGGGCGGGGCTGCTGTCATCGAGGCGGCGGTTGCTCGATGTGGCGATCCTCGGGGCGCTCGGCATCGGCCTTCTGGTGGCCGGGCTGGTGGTGCCGGTTCCCACCTAGCCGCGCGGCGAGCGTGCAACTGAGTTGTTCGAACCAGACATGATGAAGGGATCATTGGCGTGTCCAAGATCAAGGTGGCCAATCCCGTCGTAGAACTCGACGGCGATGAGATGACGCGTATTATCTGGCAGTTCATCAAGGATGAGCTGATCCTGCCCTACCTGGACATCGATCTGCGTTACTACGACCTGTCGATCAGCAGCCGAGACGCCACCGACGAC
>Ga0207646_10005666_pt1 | contig 13102 bp, 11 predicted proteins | sample KBSK5502metaG_FD_184343 | JGI IMG/M metagenome (GOLD analysis project Ga0207646, IMG submission 184343) | Corn, switchgrass and miscanthus rhizosphere microbial communities from Kellogg Biological Station, Michigan, USA - KBS K5-50-2 metaG... | ecosystem: Host-associated > Plants > Roots >...
GTCTCGGCAGCGAGAAAGACCAAAAGAACGAACACCGCGACATACTCCGCCCACCACCAGCCGGCGAGCAAATTTAGTGCAACACCTGCCAGTGTCGCGGCAGCCATGTAAGCGCAGGTGATCGTCTCCGCGATGTCCGCCCGCAGCGCTGAGCTGCGAATCGTCACGTTGGCACGGCGCTTCTGCCAGGCCAGAATCGGCATCACCAACACCGCCGCGCCGGCCACCCCCGCGCCGAGGAGGGAGCCTTCTGGTTGGAGCCTGGTCGCCAACCCCGCCAACCCAACGAAAACGACATACAGGCACAAAAGCACCAAGAGGACCGCGGAGATCCAGGTGGCGCGCCGCTCCACCCATTCCGCTCGTTCGATCGAGGATCCGCGCGCTTCTGAAGACAAGCGCCAAAGCAGAGTGACTCCACTGACAAGCTCGATGACGCTGTCGAAGCCGAACGCGGTCAGCAGCAGACTGCGAGCAACGAGGCCGGCTCCGATTGCAAGCCCAGCCTCCGCCAGCATCCAGACGACAGTTACGACTTCAAGCCGGACGCCAAGCCGGAATGCTTCTCGACGCTGAAGCGCCTCCATCAAACGCGCCTCAGGGAATGCCGGTTACAGGGCGACTTCGGATCCACTCGGTGTCCGACGGACAAAGTGAGCGAAGAGTACGCACTCCTCGCCATTCTCAGTGTATCGGGCACCGGGGGGCTTGCGGCAAGACCCGGGTCGTGCCGCAAAATCTCCAGCCTGCAACCAGAACCGACGGAAATAGGGGTGGCTTATGGCTGTACATGCAGTGGTGGTAGCAGGAGGCGGCCCGACGGGGCTGATGCTGGCGGGCGAGTTGGCGTTGGCGGGGGTCGACGTCGCCATCATCGAGCGGCGCACCAGCCAGGACGTCGCCGGCTCGCGCGCGGGCGGTCTGCACTCACGCACCATCGAGGTTTTCGATCAGCGCGGAATCGCCGATCGGTTCCTCTCTCAGGGGCAGGTGGCCCAGGTCGCGGGATTCGCCTGGATCCGTCTGGACATCAGCGACTTTCCCACCCGCTACAACTACGGGCTCGGGCTGCGGCAGAACCACATCGAGCGCATCCTGGCCGGTTGGGTCGACGAGCTGGCGGTGCCGATCTACCGTGGACGCGAGGTGACCGGGTTCGAGCAGGACGACACCGGCGTCAACGTAGCGGTGTCCGACGGCCTGTCGCTGCGGACCCAATATCTCGTCGGGTGCGACGGCGGACGCAGCCTGATTCGTAAGGCAGCCGGTATCGAGTTCCCCGGCTGGGACCCGACTGCCAGCAGCCTGATTGCTCAAGTCGAGATGGACCAGGAGCCGGAGTGGGGCCTCCGCCGCGACGCCATTTGCGTCCACGCCCTCTCTCGGTTGGAGGATGGACCGGTGCGGGGGGTGCTGGTGACCGAACAGCACCTCGGACACACCGATGAGCCCACACTACGGGATCTCAGCGAGGCGCTCATCGCCGTATACGGGACCGATTACGGGGTCCACAGTCCCACCTCGATCTCCAGATTCACCGATATGACCCGGCAGGCGGCGTCCTACCGCGACAAGCGGGTGCTGCTGGCCGGCGACGCCGCACACGTGCATCCCCCGGTGGGTGGACAGGGCCTCCAGATCGGTGTGCAGGATGCGGTGAATTTGGGATGGAAGCTGGCCCAGGTGGTCAAGGAGATGTCGCCGGAGAGCCTGCTGGACACCTACCACGCCGAGCGACACCCGGTCGCAGCCCGCGCGCTGCGAAACACCATGGCGCAAACAGCGCTCCTCCGCTCGGACGAACGTACCGAGGCACTGCGCGACACCATGTCCGAGCTGCTGAGCATGGAGGAGCCTCGCAAGCGGGTCGCCGGAATGATGTCCGGCCTCGACATTCATTACGACCTCGGTAAGGGACACCCGCTGCTCGGGCGCCGCATGCCCGATCTCGACCTGATCACCACCAGCGGCACGCTGCGGGTCTTCACGCTCCTCCACGGTGCCCGGCCGGTGCTGCTCAACCTCGGTCAGCCCGGTGGCTTCGACATCACACCATGGTCGGATCGAGTTCAGTTGATCGACGCTGAATATGCCGGCAATTGGGAGCTTCCGGTCCTGGGCCTGGTAACCGCTCCCGTTGCCGTGCTGATCAGACCCGATGGATACGTCGCCTGGGTGGGGGACGGCACGGATGACGGATTGCGAGATGCGCTGACTACCTGGTTCGGATCACCATGACGTTCCTAGCGCTGGATAACAGCGCGCTAGGCCTCCGATCGGTCTGGGCCCCACGTGCCGGCGAGCGCAAATCCGCGCACGGCGACGGCCCAGACTAACCCCAGAACCACCACCAGCAGCAACGCCAGTAGCCAGGGCGCTGGTCGGGTCGAGCCGATGATCACGCTCGCCAGCGCCCCTGCGATCGTTGCGATCCAAAGCGGTCGGTAGACGGATGTGAGCCGGCTCGCATCCGCGAGTGCTCTCCACGTCGGAATCAAGAACACCAAACCCACAGCCACCGCTCCTGAGAGGAGCCACGACGTGGGTCCGGGAGTGATGTCGTCATGCGCGTGTTCGATCAGGCTGACCATCCCGGCTCCGGCAGCCGCAATCGAAAGCGTGATTGGATAGTGGCTTAGCATCCAGTTGGCGAGAGCGCGACCATCAGGCTTGGGTAATTTGCCTCCGACGACGTCGAAGTAGATCCACCAGAACCCGAAACCGACCGCCAAGGCGATCATGCCGGTCGCGATTGTCGTGACATCGTGTTTCGACTGAGACAGTCCGTCAACGACCCCGAACACGACCTCGCCCAGGACGATGATCGTGATCGTTGCGAAACGCTCGACCAGCGAATCGGTGGGAGTCATGCCCCGGCCCAGACCGACGCGTGAGCGCCCGAAAAGCAACAGCAGGAATACCCAGGCGACGGTGAAGATCGCCCATACCAGGAGTCGCAGTTCTGCCGGCAGGAAGGCGCTGACGAGGATCACGACTACCGAAAGCGCCATCGCCACGACGTAGCGCCCGGTGTCGGCCAAGAACTCAGGATGTACGCGGGCGTCCTGCAGCCGGACCTCGTACCAGAGCCAGGTCATCACGACCAGGAATGCCGTGTAGGCGATCGCGAAGCCCGCGCCTCCGCCACTTGCGTCGGCCGCGTACATGGCGAGGATGGCGAGAATGCCGATCTGAAGGAAGAAATAGGTGCGCGTCCTCCCGTCAGGTTGGCCATGCAACTCCAGATAAAGAGAGCCGTTGGCCCAGGCGATCCAGGTCAGCGAGAAGACGACCGCGAATTCGAAAAGTCCGTTCGCCGAGAGGTGCGCAGCCAGATGATTTCCCGCCTGAGCGATGACGGTTGCATAGACAAGGTCGTAGAGAAGCTCGAGAGGACTGACGCGGCGGTCGACGATCGTTTCGCCATGCGGACGCGGCGGGCTCCAGAACCAGTCCTTAAAGAGTTGAATCGCCCGACCGGTCGCCGGACCGGAGGCGGCTGCAGGCCCTTCGGAAGGCTCGGCTGGCACGAGATATGTTTGCAGATCGGACGAGCTGATGGCAGCCAACTCGCATCATCCGGGTGTGGTGACCGACTGCCACTCCCGTACAACGACCGTGGTTGCGATCTTGTCGTGCCAGCCCTGTTTTCGAACGTCGAAAGCCGCAGAGACAAGGCCGAAGTAGCAGGGGATGGCGGAGATGACAAACCCGACGGAGCGAAGAATTGCACGGCCGATTCCGACCCGCTGCCCGGTGTTCGCGTCGATCACCCTCAGCCTGAACGCCCTCATACCCACCGTCCCGCCCCTGCTCCAGAAATACACGAAGTAACCTACCGTGACGGCGAAGGCGAAGAACCAAAATAGGGCACCAGCGACCGGCGAGAGCGTGACGTCCGAGGAGGAGCCGGCGACCCCAGACCCTCCTTCACCGGTTACCCCAATAGAGGGCAGCCTGAACGACAATTGCGATGGTGACTGCCACCCCGGTGATCGAGACCGCGAGGATCATGGCGTCGACCACGTACGCGACTAAACGGATCCAGAATCCTGCGTACGAGACCTGCGGGGCGTAACCCTGTCTCAAGCGGAACTGTGCGGAAGGCGAGGCTGACTGCGCGGCCGATTTTTGGGCTGCAGGTGTCGGCATCGGCATCCAACGTTGACCATCCCAATAGAACCTGCCGTCGGGCGAGACCTGCGGCGGCGGAGTTGGCTCGATGCTCACGAGGTGAGGTTATGACTTCGAGCCTGTAAGGTGGACCTTCGATTCAATGGGGTACTGGCAGGAGTCTTGAGGCGGACCCGGCCACTTGCACTGGTGCGGAAAGATGTCGCGGTCAAGACCGGCGCCCTGGCCTGAAGCACCCTCTACTCAACGGGCGTAGCAATGTCCTCAGCCGCCTTTTGGTCGAGCAGTAGACGCTCCACGCGGTCAAGGCGCGCGACCACTTCGGCCAAGTCGTCGCCACTGTCTTGGTTGACGAAGTAGGCCGCTACCGAAGCGGCCAGTGTGGCAGTCAACCCGATACCAAAGAGCATTAGCGCGACCGCTACTAGGCGGCCTGCTGGAGTGGCAGGTGAAATGTCGCCGTAGCCGACCGTGGTCGCGGTAACGACCGCCCACCACATGCCGTCCCACATGTTGCCTTTGACGGTCTGCGGTTCAACCAAGCTCATGATCGCGCCCGCCATAACGAGAAGCAAGATGAAGAGCGTGCAGACGTAGAGGAAGCCGCGCCGTCCGACTGTGGCTTTAAGGGCAGTGACGAGCCGAGCTCCAAATGCCACCAGTCGAACAAGGCGCAGCAACCTCGCTAGCCGGGCCAATCGCACCAAGCCGAAGAGCGATGGGAGGAGTGGAAACGAGATGACGACCACAAGCAGCGATAGCCACGCGCTTATCAAAAAGCGAGTGCGATCTTCAGCAACTGCGAGACCGACTACGTAATCGACAGCGAACACCGACCAGATGGCCCAGTCAGCTGCCTGGAACGACGCGCCGTTCTGTCCGTTGACCTCAACGATCGTCAGGGGAACCGATAGGAGCGCCGCAAAGATGACAACGACCTCAAGCCGCGGCAAGATCGACCTACTGACGGTTCGCCAACGAGGGCTTGTCTGCGTCATGGTGAGTACAGGTTCTGCCGGAAGCCACCATGCTGGGAGCAGACTCCGGTGCGTCCCCCAGACTTGCTCAACTTTCCATCTACGCACTGGACGACATACCCTGTGCCGTTCCAGAAGCTGCTGATGCAGGCGAAGTATTGACAGATGTCCGCGGCCGGCGAAGCGATGAGGTTGCCACCACAGTAGTTGTAATTCCAAGGATTGGCAGGCGCGCCGCACACATTCACGACCGGCGCGGTTACAGGTGTCGGCGTTGGGCTTGGGCTCGGTGAGGGGATGGGGCTGGGCGACGCAGGGGTCGCTGCTGGCGCCGCATTGAAAGCGGACACCGGATGGATTTCCATCCAGCCGTGATCGAGATCGAGCACCCACGCCCCGGTGACCGCGACATGCGTACCGACGGCAGGAATAGACAGAGGATTCGTGTAATCGGCACAGGGTGCGATTGCGTCCGTCTGAGTCGGAGTGCTGACGCACACCGGTTCCAGAACTAGGTCACCCTGCTCCCCGGATACGTTGGCGGCGTTGACGTACGTGCTCTGGCCGGGGTCCAGTCGCAGCAGGACGTGCAGGTCGCCGTCCTTTTCGGACCTGATCAGCGCCACAGTGCCAATGACCGTCACGCATGGGTCGAGCAACTGAAGCCGGTCAGGACTGTAGATGTGAGCATGCGGATCACCGCATTGCGTCGCGGTCAGCGGGGGCAGACTCGTGGTCGTCGCTGGCGAAGCTGCACTCGGGTTAGCCTCACTATCGACGCCAGGCGACACGTTTGCCGTCGGTGTCGTTGTGTCGCTGCAAGCAGCAATGAGCACGATGGCTGCAGACAAACGAAGGAATGCGTTGAAGCGGAGTCTAGCGACCACCTGTGCGTCTCCTAGCTGCTCAGCGGCTCAGCCACCAATAGTGCCTATCAGCCGAAACGGCGGTGCCGCCCGAAATCAGTCACGTCAAAGCTCTCCATGGTGGGTGCTTCCGGGCGGGAGTATATGGCCGCCCAGGCTGCTCGAGGGCGTAGAGCTACCGGCGATTGGCTACCAGCTCGACTTCTGGAGACTGCTGTCGATGTTCGCCAGGTTCGCCTTGTAGTTCTCCTGGCCCCAGCGGTCGGGGCAAGCGTACTGCAGCAGACTTAGCCGAGCTGCGTACTAAATGCGCACTGAAGAGCCCGTGGCTTCCCGGTCAAGGGCTCTTTTTGTATTCAAAACCGAGGGTTGTGGGTCGAGGGCGGACTGTAAGCCGGGTTCGTTTTCGGCCAATTCAATCTGCCCGATGCGAATACAACACGACAGCTAACTACACGCCGCGACACAATGCGTCTGGGTACTAAACGGGTACTGGTGCCCAAAACCTATGGCCCACCATGCGCGACCGGACCGGAGGAGCTCGTCTTGCTTGCCATGATCAAGCTTTTGCCTACCCACTCCAGCACCGCGAGCGCTTGGGCTGAGTCGAGGCCGCAAACATCCTTCAGGATCACAATCGGTTCGATTCCGAACACGAGCGCCAGTCCGTAGCGGAGCCGGGCCAGCGCCTCACTGTCCAGCTCGCTGCGAAGGGGCTCGATCGCGGCGTCGATGTGCTCCAGGCGCCGGCCCTCGCGGACAACTGGGTCCTGCTCGGCGCGGTCCGCGCTCTCGAGCCACCTTTCCTGGGTCACCTTCATCACAGTCCGAAAGACTGCTTCGTCCGAGGTCATAAGGGCATGCACGGCACGGAGGACTATTTCGAAGCGGGCCTTCGGATCATCCTCGGGCGCGCCCTCAAGCAATGACCGGGCCGATGGGTGCATGGCTTCGAAGCCAACCTCCATGAGAAGCGAGTGCTTTGTCGGGAAGTAGCGGTACGCAGTGGCCTTGGAGACCAGGGCGGCCTCCGCCGCCTCGGCCACTGACGGCTGCTGGCCCGCTCGCACGAGATCCGACGCCGCCTGGATGATGGCGCTTCGGGTTCGCCTCTTTTGGTTGAGACGACCATCTTGACGTGAGACTACCATCTCATTATGCTTTGACCATCTTATCAGGCCGGTACGTCGGTGGCTCGAGGAAACGGCATCGACTTCGCACCTCGCGGCCCATTGAAGCCACGGACGTGGCCGGCGAAACGCAAACGCCGCAACGCATTCACTGAGGAGAGACCCATGGACATCGGACACGTGCACCTGAACGTCAGCGACCTCGATCGGTCGATCGCCTTCTATCGCGATGCGCTGGCCTTGGAGGTCATGCTGCGGATGCCAAAGATCGCATTTCTTTCATATGACAGCTATCACCATCATGTCGCGCTCGATTCCCGGGTGGCATCGGAACCGGGCTCGCTGAAACATCAGGGCCTCCACCATTTCGCACTCCGCCATGAGACGCGGTCTGAGCTGGCGGCCAGCGTCCGCCGCGCCCAAGCCGCCGGGGTCCCGATCAGCCGGACGGCTGACTTCTATGTGTTGGAGGCAGTCTTCATCAATGACCCCGACGGGAACGGAATCGAGCTCTCCTGGGATCGCCCCCGCGAGGAGTGGCCCGAGGATTGGGCCACTCCCTCCGGACTGGGGACTCCGCGGCCACTCAACCTCGAGGAGCTCCTGGCGACTACATCGGTACACATGTGACACGACGGCCCGGGTGCGTGCGCGCTGCCTTATCCGCCGTTCGATGATGCCGGCGACAAGAAGGCTAGCGGTCTCAGGCGAGCCTTCGTTTTCGCCGTGCGCTGTCACTTTCAAGTCGCTAAGGCTCCAGAAATTCACGGCGATCACTCGATTGCAAATGTCGAAATGCTTAGTGTCGCCGGGCCCTCCAGCATGGAAACTAAGTCGTCGCGCGGTTTCGCTGAGTCGATGGAGACTGATTGAGCGCCGATGGCGGGGACCACAGAATGTTGCGGCGACCAACCTAGTGACATTCTGTCCGCCCGAACCTGAACAGCCCATTCGCCTCGGCGCGTTCGCTCTGGCACCGCGGCACCCGTGGGTACTAATTGGGTACTAATACCCGAGACTTACAGTCCTCCTCACGCCGAAACGAACTCGCATTTTGTATTCGAGACCGGGTGGTGGGCCGAGAGCGGCGCGTAAGCCGGGTGCTACTGTCTCCGAACTCCCCGGGCCTCGAGCTTGGGCCGAGTTATCCAGGACGATGTTCGACCCGGTCGTGGGCCCGTCGCCAGGTCCTGCTTATTGATGCGTTCACCGCCACTCTGGTGCATTTCGTAACTCGAGACGCGTCCCGGCGTTCAAATTCGCATGCGCCTCGCGGCGGCTCTTTTCGCTGTTGTAGTGCTCAGCGCCTGCTCGAGTTCGAGCCCCGTGTCGTCCGCTTCGCCTTCGCCCTCGCCGTTGGCTTATCCCACCGCCACGCCCGGCCCGGATTGTGTCGGCGTGACCACCGCCCGAGCGCTTGCGCTCTACGCCTACAACCCGGTGCTCGACGTCCTCGACGTCACTGACCCGGTCCAGCCCAAGCTACTGTGCTTCATCCCGAACGCATCGGGGGGTCGATTCGTATCCGCCACCACGGTCGCCCTTTGGAACGCGGGCACCGCCGAGGTAATGGACATCACCACCACGAAGGTCTTCAGGTCCCAGAAACTCTCGGCCGCGCCTTACGAGGGGGCTTTCACAACCGATGCAGCGGTGTTCGCCTACCGCGTCGCGACGTCCGACGGCACCGAAACCATGCACCTCCTCGACATGACGAGCGGGAGCGACCGGCTCCTCTACACGCAGGCACCGATGGGCGGCCACGGTGGCGGGCCGGGTGGGCCGAGGTACCAGCTCCGGTTCTCACCCGATGGCAAGGAGCTGCTGGACTTCGACGTCTTCCGCCCACAGAGCGGTCCAGCGAGCCTGCTGGTCTTCAGGCTGGACGGCTCGATACTGTTCCAGACGACAAACGGGATTGCCGGGATATGGGCACCGACCGGCGCGACGCTCTATGTGGTCGCGCATGGGACAGGCATCACGAATGAGCTCGATAGTATCGGGCCCGACGGCACGCGATCGGTCCTCATGGAGGGGCTGACCAGCGTGAACTGGCCAGTATTGTCGCCCGATGGAAGTGCCCTGTTCTTCGACACCTATGACGCGACCGCGCCCGCCGAGGCCACCGGTGGTCTGCCTCACCTGTCGCGGCTCGACATAGCGACGGCGCACGCGATAAGCATCGGCGGAGCGGCGAGCTCTCAGCCCGTGTTCGTCGGCGCCAATGTCGTGTGGTCGAACCAGGAGAAGCCGTGCCAGTGCGGGCCCGGCGGCGCGAGCCAGGTTGATGGCGTCGTGGTCGCGCATGATTTCGGCACCAGCACAGACGTGATGGTCAACATGGATCCGGTCGTGCCAGGTATCGGCGGTCCCACTGTCATGCCGAGCACTGGGTATGTGGTTGACGTGCTGCGTAGCACCCTGTAGCAACGCCTCTTTTGTACAAGACGGGCACTTCACGCGCACTTGTTGGGCCCGTTTCGTAAGAGACGGGCGCTACGAAACGCAAATGGCGGAGCGGGAGGTGATATCCGCCGTTTCCCCTGTGCACAGAAGGTAGCGGGGCGAGCGACTGTGCGGCGCAGGCTGGGGTGAGGGGGTCATCGTGTGCTGCATCTTGGGTGCCGCGAAGCAAGAGACCGCAAGCTGCGGCCCGCAAAACGTGGCCTTAGGGATACAGAAGGTGGGCCGAGGGCGGACTGTAAGCCGGGTTTTGTATTGGTGTGATCGCCCCAGCCATTCTGAATACGGAACGACCCCTAACGACACTCAGAGATTGAGGGCGGCTGCGTATTAAATGCGTACTGGTACGCAAAATCTTCTGTCTCCCTCGGCTGGCAACCGTAGGATGGTGGCCGCACTCTAACCGTCCTCCGGCCGCATCTGCCTCGACCGAGGCGGATGATGGGGGTTGTGTCGAAGGTCGTCGAGCTTCGGCGGCACACCGACGCGGAGGGCGACGTACTCACCGCCTCGGGCGTCCGCGCAGCGGTCGAAATCGGTCGGAACATCGAGGGTGACTTCGACCTGTTGATCTCGTCCGGAGCCCAGCGAGCGACCCAGACCCTCGCCTGCTTGCTCGCGGGCATGGGCCGAACGGTCGCCGGCGGAGTGGCGGTGAACCCTGGGTTCCGGTCCGCGGTCGAGGAGCGCTGGTTCGAGGCGGCTCGGCGGGCGGATGGCAAGGACCTGGAAGCGTTTCGACGAGTCGATCCGGATCTGGTCGAGAAGGAATCCGCCGTACTCGGTACCGCCCTCCGATCGGTCTTTGAGTCGCTACCGGACGGGGGCCGTGCCCTCGTCGTCGGCCATTCGCCGACCACTGAGGCGGCCGTCCTTGGCCTCACCGGCGAGTTGGTCGCCCCGATCGACAAAGGTGCAGGAGTCCGGGTGACCGAGGACGGCGCGCGCTACCGAGTCGACCCGCTAACTTGACGCCGCCGGCGAGGCATCATTTCTCCTAGGCGACTTGACCATGAGGACTCTCCACACCTCGTACCGAGTGTCCAATCTGGCCGCCTCGCTCGACTTCTACACCGCGCTCGGGTATGAGCAGGTCGGCCGGGTTGATCTGGGGGCCAACGCGAGTCTGACCATGCTCAAGTTCCCAGGCGAGGAGGTAGTCACGCTTGAGCTGGTGCACCGTCCGGAGGATGGGCCGGTCGATATCGGCACCGGGTTCAGTCACATTCCGGTCCAGGTCGACGATCTCGCTGCCACGCTTGGGCAGCTATCCGAGGCGCGGCTCAGGCCCGGCCCGGTAGAACGGCCGGGTGGAGCGGACGGGCCGCAGATCTCATGGCTCACCGACCCGGACGGCTACCGCATCGAGCTGGTGGAGTGGCCGCCAGGGCACGCCTATGGGCTCACCGCGGCCGACTTTCGCTAGACGGCTGGGACCGCCCCAAAGACGACCTCGTCACCGCCGGTGTCGACGTAGGTGACCTTGTTCACGCCGTCCGACTGCAGCATTGCGATCTGCGCCCCCAACCTGTGGCTTTAGGGAAACAGAAGGTGGGCCGAGATCGGACATAAGCCGGGTTCTGCCCAGGTGAGATCGACCTACCAATTCTGAATGTGAAACGACACCTAACGGCACCCCACGATTGAGGGCGGCTACGTACTGGACGCGTACTGGTACGCGAAACTTTCTGTATCTCATCGGAGACCAGCCGACCGACCCTTGCGAGGGCTAGGGAAAACGCTGGCGGCACTCAGGGCTGACGTGCGCGATTCGGGAGAGGCCCTACTGAGCCGAAGGCGCCCCCAGCGGCGTCAGGACGGCGGCTGGCGCAGCCAGCTGGACACCGGCACGCATTCCCTGTAGGAGGCCGAAGCCCAGCCAGGCGAACACGAGAGAGTTGATTGAGAAGACTATGGGGATCGCTCGCTCGAAATGGAGAGGGCTGTGGGCGACTGCGCCGCCGGCATAGATGAAGACCACGCTCACAACAAGGCCGATGCCGGCCCAGCGCTGCTCGAAGCCGGATCGGAAGATCGCGATTCCAAACAGGATAAGGCCGATCGGAAAGCTCAAAGGGAGCGGAAAGAGTCCGTTGGGGAACTGATTGAACGAGCCGTTGGGGTCGGTCGCCGTCTCACCTGGAAACGTCGTTCGAATCTCCGGCAGTGTGAAAGCGTCGAACGCATACGATGCCACCTGGTAAAGACAGACCACTGCGACGAGTGCGAACCCGACCAGCCCGATCACGCCCATTCGCTTGTGACCAAGCCCATAGAGGGCGAAGACACCGAAGAGGATCAAGACCCATGAGGCTGTGAGGACGGCGTGGGCCAGGACCCACTGAGGTGTTCCCTGGTACTGCAATGCGTGGCTCGGCGGATGAAGGACCAAGTGACCGATTGGACCGAGCAAGCCGCCGATCGCTAACAAGAGACCACCGAGGCGGAACAGCGTCGTTGTTTTCATCTCGATCCACGCTAGTCCGAGGCCTGACCATCACATAAGAGGCGGGAGTAACGAATGCTGTCCCATCCGCCCGGGACAGAATTCAGGGCCTGAGTCCCGAGACGCTCGACGCGCGACGGTCTAGTGTTGCGGCGAGACCCGACGTGAGATTCACCAATCCGCCGTTGGCGACGCTGCGGCGGGATCCTGCAAACCTTGCCAGGGGACTCGCGGGCGGCTCGCTGGTCGCCGCCGCTGTCGCCGGTGTGTTGATCGCGACGAACGTCGACAAGGCTCCCCAGTGGCCCGCCTTCCTGGAGATCATCCCGTTGATCGCGGCCTACGCGATTGCGGGCGATCTGATCGCCCACCGTCAGCCGCGCAACGCGATCGGCTGGCTTTTCCTCATTATCTCAGTCGACACCTCACTGACCGCGCTGGCGGATGCCTACGCCGGTCATCACTTCCCGGGCTGGGCGGCAGCCGCCTGGCTGCAGACGTGGTGCTACTACCTCAGCTACCCGGTCGGGTTCTCAGTCCTTTTCATCCTCTTTCCAAATGGACGACTACCCTCACCACGGTGGCGTCCGCTGCTGGGACTCGCCGTTTTGGCCGCGGTCTCCCGGGTGGCGGTTGAACTCTTTGCCCGTGGTCCGATCACCGGTCATTTCTCTGCAACGGCGCTCCTAGCCGCGAACCCGACAGGCTTCATCACCGTCAGCCTCGAGAACACCGCGGCGGGCGGGACGATCTACGTGGGGACGTGGCTGCTTTCGTTGCTGGCGCTTGCCGGCGCCACCGTAGCGCTGCTGGCGAGATTTGCCAGGTCGCGCGCCGACGAGAGACAGCAGGTGAAGTGGCTGGCTCTCGTGGCTCTGCTGACCTTGGTGGCGTTCCTGGCCCACTTCCTGATCCAGGTGTTCTGGGGGAGCTTGCTTCCCGACGTCGGATCGGTCGCGATGCACGCGCTGCTGATCGTCGGATTGCCAGCGGCCACCGCCGTCGCGATCCTTCGTTACCGCCTATATGACGTCGACGTCATCATCAACCGGGCTCTCGTCTATGGAGTCCTGACGATCGTCGTGG
>Ga0207646_10005667_pt1 | contig 13096 bp, 13 predicted proteins | sample KBSK5502metaG_FD_184343 | JGI IMG/M metagenome (GOLD analysis project Ga0207646, IMG submission 184343) | Corn, switchgrass and miscanthus rhizosphere microbial communities from Kellogg Biological Station, Michigan, USA - KBS K5-50-2 metaG... | ecosystem: Host-associated > Plants > Roots >...
CAAGCTTTGGTAATTCTCGTGCATAAAGTTCTCCTTTGGTGTGGGCTCATCAAGCCACCCAAAGGAGAACTTACTCCCGGAACGCTCAAAGCTGTTCAAGTCGCACTGGTCGAACCAGTGGCTTACCCTTTGTGATCACAGTTAGGTCTATCACCTGTAGGGGCAGAGCGGAGACCTTGACGGATTTGACCACGGAACGAAGATTGCCATGGTTGGTGACGGTGGAGGGACGCAATTACGAAGACGAGGCACTGTGAGAGTAGATAGACAAATTACAGTTGAATCTAGTATTTCTTCCGAAATGTCTGTATATGGCCACTAACACACACAGATTACACTTAATTTTCCACCTAACAAATGATCGGGCGTGCACTGAGACCGTCTCCCGAGACGGGCAAGCAGGATGCGGTAATTATAGAGGTGCGTGATCTCGGTCGAGAATCTATGGCCAGTCTATCTGAGCTGATCGCCTCGCCTCGACAAGCTGCAAGCCTCATCGCTATGGCGATGGATGTGCCTGAAGAGATGGTGGCTGAAGGTTGGCCGCTTCACGAGCAGTCCTGGGTTTGGCGCGAGCGCAAAGCTTGGCTTGAACGTCAGCGATTGCTCAAGAGCCTCTGCGCAGGTGGAATCGAGGAGATGTTTGATGTGATCGAACGCATCACGCAGTCTTCCGCCTACGCTTGGGTTCCGCTCGGCACAACTCTCTATATGGATCTTGGCGGCGGCGACTTCATCGAGATCGTGGAGGACGGCCCCAACTGCTGCGAGATTCGCGCGGTACGGCAAGGCGTGATGGCGAGCGTCGGCGCGGCGCCCAACCGCGCGCGCGCAATAGAGCTAGCTGACTCCTGGCTTGACCGCCACAGCGTGAATCACTATCTGCACGACCGCACGCAAGGCTGGCGCAGCAAAGCTCCAACCTCAGCCCAGATCGGAGTGGCGCAGAGCCTTTTGAAGCTGCCCACCTCAGAACTCTCGCGCCTGACGCGGGGGCAAATTAGCGATCTGATCACTACCGCGCGGGCCTTGCAGCGGCCGCCAAACATCGAGCGCATCGCTTCAGCGAAGGAAGCCGCATCAGAGTGTGGCACTCCAGTTGATTATCAATGTGAGCGCAGCGGGGTCTGAAATGACCAGGTAAGTTTGGCGAAGAGCGAAAGGAAAGAAGATGTCAAAAGGCTTGAGTGCGATCGGGACGGCAGTTGATTTTACTTCCCAAACGCGACCGCAACTTAGTGAGTTAGAGACTAAGCGACCACGCGATCCAGTAAACGGAGCAACGGAGACGGCGGCAAAAATGGCAACGCCATCTGGCGAGGGCATACCGCGCGTGGTTTATCGCGATCCGGCGGATGTGCGCATCCTCTTGCAGTTGCTTACTTCCCAGGTCTTGCTGGTGTTGCTACTGATGGCGAGCGTTGCGGGCAACGCCTATCAATACTGGCGCCGGCCTGATCGCATCATTGTGGATCGTTCTAACGGGCGGGTCTTGATGATCAACGACCGGCAGTATGGGGAGACCGAAGCAGCGCAACTCGGCCCTGACCATCTCACCGACTCTGACAAAAAATATATTGTCGGCGAATTCGTCAAAGCGCTCTACCGCATTGATCCAGCGACCCATGCGAGCGACATCGAGCGTGCGCTGCGCATGATGGTCCCTTTGAGCGCGGTCAAGTTCGCCGCTTACCTCAAAGAACAACGCGTCCTCGACGAGCAGCGCGCCGAAAGCTGGCAGACGGTGTGGACTCCGCAGGATATCTCGATTGATCCGGTCGATCCTTACACGATCCACATTATCGGGAAACAGGAGATCACACGTGTGGTGAATAAAGCGGTCGTCGAGGAGACTCGCCAGTTGAAGCTCACGGTCAAGGTGATCGCTGATCCACGCGGGCGCGCTGACGCCAATCTGCGCAGCGGGTTTCTTATTCACGCGATCGATTACAAGGCACTCAATCAATAGGAAAGGATGCTCAGTTTTATGCGAGTCATTACAAGCTTGCTCGGTCTGGCCATGGTGCTGCCACTCTCTGCCGTGACCCTGGGGCAAACGCGACAGAAGCAACCTGCCGAGCGGACCCCAAGCCCCGCCGCGCCGGTCGCGGTGGTCAATAATCCCGAACCTGATTATCTGTCCGGCGAGGTGAAGATCGAGGTGAGCGGGAACTCCAATCCGATCCTTCGCCTGGGACTGGCGCAAAACGGTGTCACGCTCGTCGAGCTTCCTTCCTCGGATCGCTTCTTCGCCCTGCATCCGGGCAACTCAGATCTGGTGACGATTGACGATAGCCCGACTAAAGCGCAAGACCATTTCTTCGTGCTGCGCGCGGGCAATGGGCTTGTGCCTCTGCCCGCAGGGATGAAAGCTCTCTCGCCCGCCACGTCCATTGTCGTGCAGATGCAATCGGGGATGGTCGTGACTCTCCTCATCTACCCGGTGCGCGATCTTCAGCACAACGCCCATCGCGTCGTGATCACCTACGACCGCGAGTCGGTGGTGAGCGCGCGCCGGGCGGCGGGGTTGGCAGTTAACCTCGGAAGCGAGGAGTCACCTGCACAAACCCGGACTCAGACGACCTCGATCAGGATTATTCCGGCCGAGCCGAAGAGCGAGCCGAAAGCGATCCCGGAAAAGACAGCGCCAAAGACAGATTCGAGTGAGAAGGCTAGAGCAGCGTCTGAGAAAACGCCCGCAGTTGCGCCTGTGATGGATGACCTCCCGCCTTTGGAAAAAGAGTTGCCGAAGGCCGAGCAGATGTCGGGCCATCAAGGGTCAGTGTCGGTAGATGAATCGCCCATAAGCTCGCCGGAACAGAAGACCGAGGCGGCACCGAGCAAAGGAACCCTGCCGGAGAAGGAAACCGAAAAGCTTGTGACAAGAAGCGAAGCAGTTCCAGCTTCAGATCTTAGGGGGGAGTCTCAACAGAAGCGGCGCAGTAGCCAGACCAAGAATAAGGAGATCTCGGATCTGAAATGGAGCAAGCCTTTTCATGGGCTTTCGGTGATGGCACAAACCGAGATGCTCAGCGCGAGCAAACGCCTGGCGACCGTCACCGTGCGTAACACGCTCGGCGTGCCAGTCCGGGTCGTGCCAGGTCAACCAGAGTTAATCGTCGAGACGCTCAACGATCAGGGCCGGGTGCTGCAAGTAGAGCCAGCCGTGCGTCTGAGCGTTGAGTCGTCGAACTCGCAGGGACTGATTGCTCCGGGGACTGTGGTGCGCTACCAGATCGCTTACGAGGCGCCGGTTCTTGGAGCCAAACAACGGCTCGCGGTGGCGGTGGCGCAAATGAATGCCGCTGACGAACCGGTGATCGTGGAACTCACCGCCGGGGCGCGTTGATTTCCAGCGGACCAGAGTGCGCTTGGCAGAAGATCAACATGGATAAGAACGAAATGCCAACTCAAAATACAACACTCCAACCCGATGGCTTGGCCCACGAAGAGTCAGGAGTGCCGAAACTGCCAGGAGAAGAGGATGCCGCATCCAGCGAACGATCCAAAAGCGGCAAGAGCCGGATGATCGTCGCGCTGGTGATGATGCTCCTGTTAGTTTGCGTCGCCGTGTGGCTCGCCTCCTTCATGTTCGGAAGCAAGAACACCGCCAATGTCCGTGTAAAAAAACAGCAGGAGCAGAAGGAAGGAGCCGAGCGCGATGCCGAGCTCAATGCGCAAATTGCTTCCCTGCGCCAAGCGATGACTGCCACCGCTCCAGCGCCTGATGCAGAAAAAGGAGTGATGGGGGCTAACGGGGCGAAGTCTAGCCATCTTCCACCTGACCCCAATCTCGCCGGCACACTTGCTCCACCACGCCAACTTGCGCCTCTGAGCAGTCAAGAAAAGTCAGGTGAGAAGGGAGCGGAACAAGACCGAGCTCCGAGCGCATTGATAGGCGAGATATCAGCTCGCGCACCATCTCATCGCAATCCTGAGCGCTCGATTCGTTTCGCAACTCCAACGCCGACTCCAAGTGCCAAGGGCAAAGAGTCGAGGGCCGAAGTGGCGAACGCCGAATCCACTGTGAAATCGATATCGCAGCCTATCGCAGATGCGCCAGTTAACACACCAGCAGCCGAGAAGCCGCCATCTCCACTGACCAAAGCGACCGCTCCAAAGTTCGGCGCCATGCTGCCAGTGCAGTTGATGGGCGTGCTCTACACCCTGCGCCCAGGTTCGCTCGCGCGATTACAACTGATGCGCGATGTGCGCGGTGCGGGATGGCAACTCAAGCGCGGCACGGTCTTCGTCGGTGAGGTCCGCGAATCCGCACTCGACCGCGCTTACATCCAAATCAAAGGCTATCTTGATCCCGACAATAATGGGTTTGTCGCACTCGGAGGTGAAATACTGGGGAGCGATGGCGCATCCGGAGTGCGCGGCAAGCGACATAAGTTGACTCGCGCTTGGACGCGCGTGCTCGATCGCCTAGCGAATGCTGCGATCCAGACGGCCCAGAGCTCCTTGGGCCGGAATCAGGCAATCATCATCGGCGGCGATCCTTACGGCATCTACCGCGATACGGGAGTTCTCGGTGGTGTGCGTTCGGAGTCTGGCCTCAAAGAGTTTGTCGAGGTGGCGGCCGGATCAGTCGGCTTCGTGCTCGTAACGGACCTTCCACCAACAGCCAAGCGTGATCAGCAATCTCAAACAGCACAGTTTCCAACCGAAGAGATCGGCGACGCGGAACTGGCGGAGATTCTGGAATCTGATGATCCAGGGCGCTTGCGCGCGGCTCTCCCACGAATGAGCCCGCCACTGAAGAGTATGGCCGAGCAGGTGCTCAGAGAAATCGAGGCGGATAAGAAGTAAAGATGCAGCCTCATCATCTGGAACTGCCAGCCATCAATCCGCGGCGCATAGTTGTTGAGGACGGAGAATTGGCGCTCGCCGAGATGCTTGCAAACACCGGATACGTGATCCAACGAGATATGCTGAGAGACCTTGGGCATGTGCTCAGAAGCGGCAAACCCTGGCTGATCGAGGGCCCCCGCGGGGGCGGCAAGACGGCGCTGGCCGAGGCGCTTGCCCTAGCCTGCAACCTGCCGCAGTTTTATCTCCAAGGCATGGAGGGATTGGAACTGGGCGATGTGCTCTACCAGTGGGATCGTGAAGGACAGAACCAGTGGGTGCGTCAGGCGGTGAGTGTCGGGATGAATCTCAAGGAAGCTCGTGCCGAGCAGTGGACGCGAGAGTACCTCATCCTGGGAGAGGCGCTCGCAGCCTTTGAGCTGGCCGCGAAGGAAGAGGTCGTCCCGCTGCTCATCATTGACGAGATCGACAAGCTCAGCGAGCGAACTGAAGACATGTTGCTGCAACTCTTTGGGCGCGGATACGCACACATCCCGCGCTACGGAGAAGTGGGCGTGCGCGACCGAAGTCGCTGGCCGATTGTGATCCTGCTTTCCAATGATCTGCGGCATGATCTGTCGGCGCCGCTGCGCTCGCGGTGCATCTACTCGTGGCTGGATCCGCCGACGCCGCAAGAAGAGGTCAAGATTCTGCGTGCCCGCTCGCCGCGCGCCCCGCGCGGGCTGTTGGTCGGAGTAGCCAAGCTGATCAATGCGATTCGCGGGATGGCCGGCATTATCGACAAGCCGGGACTGCGCGAATCAATTGATCTCGTTGAAGCGCTGGTGGGGCAAAATCACCGCGAGTTGAGTATGTCTGTCATTGACTCTCACTTGTGCTATCTCGCCAAGCGTGGGATGGACCTGGCCAACCTGCGCAAGGCCCTGGCGCGGCTTGAAGCCGCAGTGGAATTCCCAAATGCAGAGGTTGATGAATGGATCGGAGAGCTAGAGAAGACCGAAGGCCGATCACGAAGCGCCCTCGCCGCCGACATTGGCCTCCATCGCCAATCACGGTTGTTCTAACGGCAGCCGCTGTCGTGATGGTCGGGATGATAGCCGTGCGCTATTTAAGCGCGCGCGCTTATGATCTCGACGCGCAGGTGCTGATTGAGCGGGCAGATCTGGTAAACCAGGACGGTGCAGTTGTGCGTCCTGAGCCGCGCCAGATCGAGATGGATGGTGAAGTTCACCGCACGGCCGAGCGGATGCGCGAAACAGAAGCGCTTGCCGTAGCGGCGACCCTCTGCGCCATCAATGAACAGGCGCGTGGTCACGTAGTGGCAACGGTCACAACGCTCTCCAGGCAACTGCTCGTCGAGCGCCTGCTTCCACCCGGAGTGACGATGGCTGAGCGAACGAGTGGTGTCTTCTTTTCACGCCGCGTGACCATTTATCTGCGGTATCGAGTAGAGCCGCTCGGGATCGAGGCCGTCTCGGTCGGACGCGACCGTCTTGACGGCCCATCGCTCGTTGTGCGCCTTGCGGGCGACATTAGCGAAGCGGCGGAGCCGGTAGTCTTCATGGCCCGTAGATTGGGACCGGTTTCGGTTCCGGATCCCTTTGCCCCCGCATCGGCTGTAATTTCTCTAGGTTGGGAGCGCGAGCCCTTGCGCGAGAGCCTACTGCGAGCAGACGAAAAACAGCAACTGCGAGCGTGGGTGTCAAGTCATGCCAAATAACGATGGCGCAGTTACACGGGTCCGGCAGAGTAGCAGAACAGTCTCACTCGCTTCGTCGCGCTGGGCGAGGATGAAAAGTTTCTGCGACCGGGAAAAGCTTCGGAGGAGACGCAGCCAGTTTCAGCGCGGGTGGAAGCGATTTGAGCAGAAGTGGGTCGCCGCGGACGAACGGCTAGAGAGAAGGTGGGCGCGGTTCAAGAAATCTCGCCAATCGATCACCTATCGCCTGGAGAGATTTGATGCGCGTTTTGGCATCCCACGTCCTGCCGGTGCTCCGCATCTGCCGGCTTACCACGCGGCAGTCTATTGTCTGGGCATCATCGGGCAGATGGTGGCGGTGATTATCGCGGGACTCATTTCAGCCGCGATCCTCTGGAAATGCGCCGATTGGCTGGAAGTCTCAGGCCGCATCCGTCAGATATTCATCCTAGTGATAATCATCATCAATCTACTTTCAGCGGTTGAGGCGCTCCAGTTGATTATCCCTTTCCGACGCAGCCACCAGCGCGCGACTTACGGGACGGCGCAGTGGGGCGAGATTTCGTACTTGAAAGACTTGAATCTCGCGCGAGCAAAGGAAAGGGCTGTAGGCAAGGCGAAATTGGAAGACGGTGAGCTGCGCCTCGGGAACTTAGGCCCTAAACATGAGCTTGTCTTACCTGCCGAACAAGTCTTATGTCACACGGCGATATTCGGCCCGCCGGGCGCAGGAAAATCCGCCACTTTCTTCATGCACATGCTGCGCGACTGGTCGCCGTCAGGTTCAGTGATTGTGCTCGACCCGAAAGGCGAGTTATACGAGCAGACGGCCTATTGCTACCAGCATGTCTATCGTCTTGACCTCCAGCACCCAGAACTCAGCGACCGCTGGAACTTCGTGCCTTCGTGCAAGGATAACGCTGAACTGGCGCACGAGGTCTCCTCCATCATCCTTGGGGTTGATCGGAACAAACATAGCCACGCCGATCCTTTCTGGCAGGAAGCAGAAATGGCGGCGCTCACCGCGATCCTCCTCTACCTGGCGAAGTACGAAACCGATCCGACGCCCGCGCGAGTGCAGGAGTTTATTTCGCGCACCAAGCTTGAAGACCTCAACCGCCGATTGGCTGAAGAAAGTGACTCTGAGGTTGCCACCTATTGGGGGATGTTCACCAAGATCAAGCCGGAGACACAGGGCAGTGTGCTCATCGGACTCGGCGTGCGCTGCCAGGCCTTCAGTATTCCGGCGGCGCGCCAGATCTCACAGCCAATCTCAATGGACGATCGCACGCGTGGCGTTGAATGGATCGATCTTGCACACTTGCGCCGGTCTGGCACGGCCATTTATGTGCGCATCGCCGAGGGCGACGCCTCGCGCTATAAAACGGTGCTTGCGACATTTTTTGGGCTGGCTTCGAGCGCGCTGCGCAAGAGCAACCTCGGCCCACAAGATGCGCCGGTGCTCTTTGTGTTTGATGAGGCGGGCAATATCCCGATTCATTCTTTGAAAGAGATGCTGGGCGTCGGCCGAGGACGCAAGATCGGCCTCGTGCTCGGCTATCAGAATCTTGGGCAAGTCTACGCCCAATACGGCAACGATGGTGGCGATGCGGTCTTGGGATCAATCGGCGCCATGCTCTTCTTGCCAGGTCTTGACTACCGCACCTCGCAATACGCCTCACACCGAATCGGGCAGGCGACGGTCTGGCAGCACACGAGTGTGGATGTGCTCAAGGGAAACAAGTTCGATTCGGAGCGCAGCACCGAAGTCGGCCGCGCGCTCGCTGACGCCTCTGAACTGAGGCGCCTGGTTAAGCACAGACAAGCAGTGGCCATTATCGGCAATGCTCCGGCGGTGCGCTTCAGTTACTGCGGACTGGCTAAAATACCTAACCCGCCCCCGCCGCCCAGAGAAGTGAAGACCACACCGCCAGAGAAGAACATCGTTGCGTCCGACCAGGATCTAGAAACTGAAAAGCCGTTTGCGGTAGCCGACGCTTCCGAAAAGCTTGCCCCTCAGCAGCAGAAACTACTGGCGAAGAAGGGGTCTACTGAAGGACGCGACGAAAATGCAGAAGAGAACGATCCCCGGTCGAAAGTGAGATCGTCTGCAAGCGTTCCTGATTTGCTCATTAAGGGCGTCCTTGCAAGGAAAGCAAACGCGCAGGATTTATCTGAGTCGGTTTTAGAGATGGATGATCAAGAGGAGGCTGATGTGGATGATGATATTTCCACTGAAGGTATCAGACTTAATGGCTATCACCAGTAATAGTCAGCAGAGTGGTGTGGGATCAATTGCTCAGGAGGTGAACAGATGGCAGAGACGGCCGATAAGAAACCGACATTAAAGTTGCCATTCATCATGCTGGCAGCCGTCGCGATCTTCGGCGGCTGTGTTTACGGCTACCACATCTATCGGCTTGCCTGCGCCGAAGAAGCTCTCGCGCCGCAACCGGCTGTTGCTCAACTCGTCAACTCGTTGAGGGCTTATCAGGCGCAGACCGGTCATTTTCCAAAAAACTTTCCTGAGATCAATGAGCGAATCTGGCGCCGTGACCCGCCACCAGCATTTGGCCAGGAAGGGAGCGATCTACTGTTCCATCATTACTGGTATTTCTACACTCAAGTCAATAGGGAGACTTGCGCCTTGTGGGCTCTTCCAATGGGGCCAAAGCGAGAATTAGGCAGAGCCTTCTATGTGGCGCTCACCCCGAACTGGATACGTGTTTGGAAGGGAGCAGCGCTTAGTGACGAGCAGTTGAAGTTGATCCGCCGCATTCCAACGCCGGAGATTCTTGGGCAGTTGGAGATGAAGGAGCAACGGGTGAGCCGCTTCGAGCGAACCGACAGCAAGCATCCAATCTCCCACTGCTTTCTACGGTAAAATGTGTGTTCATTTTTCTTGCCCGATCAGATATAATGAACAAGGGGGAAAAATGAACAAAACCCGCATTAAAAAAACTGAACGAGAAAAGGCGCTGTTAGATCAGGCGATCCAATCCTTCAAAAGATCTTCTGGCCTCGGCGCCCGAATTAATACTCTGGAGCCTAGACAGGGAATCGGAAATAGACCTGATGCGCTGATCAGTGTTAGCGTTGGCAGTCGTGAGTGGATACTTCCGTCCCTCGAAAAAACACTCTTAACAAATGACGTCTTGGGGTTCGTGATCGCCGAGACCCGACGGCTAAAGCCACAGCCCGGGGTCCTCATTACCCGCTACGTCACGCCTCAGCAAGCAGAGAAACTCAGGCTGGCGAACGTCCAGTTTTTAGATACGGCTGGCAATGCTTTTCTCAATCAACCGCCATTGTACGTTTTCGTGACGGGTAAACGACCTGCGGAGGATGTTCCCAGAGGTAAAACAGCTCGGGCTTTCACAGCGACAGGAGTCAAGGTGCTGTTTGCGCTTCTGTGCAAGCCAGTTTTGATCACTGAGTCCTATCGGGAGATTGCCGCTACCGCAAGCGTGTCGTTAGGGGCAGTGAGCCAAGTGTTGGATGATTTGAAGCGCGCCGGATACATGCTTGATCGAGGGGAGCAAGGACGTGCGCTGAACCATCATGAAGCCCTAGTCAGACGCTGGGTCGAAGCCTACGCCGAGCGCCTGAGGCCGAAATTGCTGCTCTCGCACTACAGCGCCGAGAAAGCCGATTGGTGGAGAGAGATTCACCTGGAAAATATGAATGCTTGCTGGGGCGGAGAAGTCGCTGCCGCAAAATTAACTGGCTATCTCAGGCCGCAGGTCAAGACCATCTATGCGCCAAATAAGCTGGCCGCGCCTCAGGTGAAGTTCGGGTTTCGACAGGATAGAAACGGTGATATAGAAATACTCAAGAAGTTTTGGGCGTTTGAAAGCAGCCCTGCTCATCCTGATACCGCGCCCGCACTTTTGGTTTATGCCGACTTGATTACAAGCGGCGATGACCGAAATATAGAGACGGCCAAGATGATTTATGACCGATATATCGCTCGATCTTTCGGGGAAGCTTGATCCACTGAGGGAGCAGGTTTTCAGAGACGTGCTGAGTGTCGCTACGGCGCTTGGCCTCCCTTTCTTTGTTGTCGGAGCTTGTGCCCGAGATCTCATTCTCGACCTGCACTACGGGCTTCCGGTGTCTAGGGCGACCAACGACATTGACTTCGGAATTCGGGTTGGAACTTGGGGCGAGTTTGAAGAATTGAAAAGGGCGCTTACAGAAATGGGAAGATATGCCCCAGACCCCTATCAGTTGCAGCGCCTACATTCGCGAGACGGAATGATTGTTGACATTGTTCCCTTTGGAGGGGTTGAAGATGCCACGACGAGAGATATCAGTTGGCCGCCTAGGCACTTAATCGTGATGAGTGCCCTCGGATTTGAAGAGGCGTACCAGCATTCAATCAGAGTCCGTTTCGCCGCCGGCCTTGAAGTCCCTGTCAGCTCTCTTGCCGGTCTGGCCTTGATGAAACTCGTCGCGTGGAGAGACCGGCACAAAGTGAAGGACGCCAAAGACCTCAAATTGGTCCTGTCTGAATATCTCCGAGCAGGCAACGAGGAACGGTTGGAAAGTGGGGCGGACTCAGATCTCCTGGATGAAGAGAATTTCGCCACCATTGAGTTAACGAGCGCCAGGCTTCTCGGGCGTGACCTGGGGTTGCTCTTGACCGAGCGGAGTCGGCAAGTTGTGCTCACTATGCTGGAAGGGCCAACCGAACTTGCAGCGGAAATGGCCGCTGAGGCAATTGAGATTGATGAGGCTTTTGAAGCCGCCCTGCAGATGCTTGGAATGCTTAAGCAAGGAATACTGGATGCCATCAGGCAGTCCTGACGTTTCCTTGTCAGATTTAATCCTTGATTGGCTCTCAAACTCAGGGGAAGATAATCACGATGTCGGACAAAGGAGCCTATCTCTTCCTGACATGCTGATTAGCTAGTGGGGCTTTCCAGAAGTAGTCCTCCGGTCTTGAGGGTAGTATGATCTTGCTCTCTGATGATTTCAGATCACAGACTGCGAAACTCAAGGAGCAAAGAATGCCACCACTGAGACCTCCCACGATTCAAATCAGTGCCCGCGTACAGGCACTGTTGGAACAGGTTGCTCGGCAACGCAGTACCGAATACCGCTTGGTGAGCCGCGCGCGGCTCATCTTAGGCATGGCAACCGGGGCTAACAACCAGGAGTTGGCCCGCACCCACGATCTCGACCGGAGCACCGTCCGCGCTTGGCGCACGCGCTGGTTGGAGTTGATGCCGCGGCTGAGCGTGGCCGAAGCCGCACCGGAGTCGGAGGCGCAGTTGCGCTCCTTGCCGGATGTCGGCTTGGCCGATCTCCCACGCTCTGGTACGCCCGCGACCTTCCGCGCTGAGCAGATCGTCCGGATTGTGGCCGTGGCCTGTGAAGACCCGGCCGCGTGTGGGCTGCCCGTCAGCCACTGGACGCCTGAAGCCGTGGCGGCGGAAGTTGTCAAACGGGGCATCGTGCCGAGTATTTCACCCAGCAGCGTCGGGCGATTTTTAAAATCAGGTGGACTTAAAACCGCACCGGATTGAGTACTGGCTCAACCATACGCCGTCTGACCCGGAGGAATTTCGCACCCAAGTGGTGCAGGTTTGCGACCTCTATCGAGAGGCCCCGGCATTACACGCGCAAGGCGTTCACCTCTGTAGCACGGATGAAAAGAGCGGCATCCAGGCGCTCGAACGCGCCGCCCCAACGCAACCCATGAGGCCACGGACCGAGGCACAGCCCGGCAGAGTCGAGCGTCAGGAATATGAATACATCCGTCACGGGACGCAATGCTTGATCGCCAATTTCGAGGTCGCCACCGGTCGGCAGGTGGCACCGACGATTTCAGCGACGCGCACGGAAGCGGACTTTGCCGCGCACATCGCCCGGACCGTCGCGACAGATCCGACGGCGGAGTGGATTTTCATCACCGATCAACTCAACACTCATCAATCGGAAAGCTTGGTGCGTTATGTCGCGACCGCTTGTCAACTCTCCGACGAACTCGGTCAGAAAGAGCACTCCGGCAGCTTGAAGTCGATGCCCACACGCGCGGCCTTTTTGTCTGATCCGAGTCATCGGATTCGGTTTATCTATACGCCGAAGCACAGCTCCTGGCTGAACCAAGTCGAGATGTGGTTTAGCATTCTGGTGCGCCGCTTGCTCAAGCGTGGTTCGTTCACCTCAGTCGAGGACTTGCGCCAGCGCATCCTCGATTTCATTGACTACTTCAACCGGACGCTCGCCAAGCCCTTCAAATGGACGTACACAGGGCGTCCGCTGACGGCTTAACAACGGTGGATGACTTCCGAAAAGCTCCACTAGGATGGGCGACACGGGCGCTGACCCGTTCACCATCGCGGAGGTTCTTGGCCATGCCGACCTGCGGATGACCAAGCGCTACACGCACGCGACCGACGAGGCCAAACGTCGGGCGCTAGAGAGAATTGGGCAAGCCCAAAATGTATCTGACGGTTCGCGCGAATTAGAGCGCGATTTTGAGATTTGAGATAAGCTCGTGGAATGAGCCCTAAAATCACGGCTGTCCACGAACGGGTTGACGATATACCGGTCCTGATCGCGCTGCTGCTCAAG
>Ga0207646_10005668_pt1 | contig 13096 bp, 11 predicted proteins | sample KBSK5502metaG_FD_184343 | JGI IMG/M metagenome (GOLD analysis project Ga0207646, IMG submission 184343) | Corn, switchgrass and miscanthus rhizosphere microbial communities from Kellogg Biological Station, Michigan, USA - KBS K5-50-2 metaG... | ecosystem: Host-associated > Plants > Roots >...
AAGCTCCGCAAGCATGGTCACTATCACCTCTGATTGAGGCTTTGAGGGGTCAGCACATCCATATCTTCGCGTCTCCTTTTCAGGTTTGAATGCGTTGACTCCATGTTTGCCTGACATTGCTGACACAGTGTTTCTGTTTCCCACCAGACACTCTTATTGTTCAGCGACAAAATCTCGTTGCGCAACCCGTGGGTGAAGAGCCTCCAAAGTTTATAGATTACTTCTTGTATGGAGATTTTGATATCACAAATCTAGAGTACTTTCTCAGTTTTAGAAGAAGAATACTTTATCTTCACGGTGCTCTACACCTCGTGCGTCTTCCTTTCGAGGGTAGAACAAAAAAGTTAAGTGCAATGAGAGGCAATCTACTTGATCAGTTTGGTAAGTCACTTGACCGTGGTGAGACGCCTCTGTTTGTAACTGAAGGTACCGCTGATGATAAGCTAGCTTCAATTAATCGCTCGAGCTACTTGTCATTTGCGTACAATGAATTCACTAACCACAAGGGTGATTTAGTTATCTTTGGACACTCTCTCGGAGAAAGTGATAACCATCTACTTAAAGCTATGCAACAATGGGGAGAGCGTAACATTGCTATTTCAATGCGGCAAGGTAACCTGAATAGTATTAGAACACGCCAAGCCAGATTGATAGAAGCTTTGCCAAAGGCCAAACTTCTATTCTTTGATGCTGAGACACATCCCCTTGGTAATCTGAAGGGAGATAATGACGAATGACTAAGTACCACAAAAAACTCATCGTGGGTAGAAAGAAGCGTCGTCATTGAGACCCTCCAAAACTGGATGCTGGTAAATCACGACCTCGCGTTCATTCACGACCTCTCGGACTATGAAAGTGCGGCACGCATAGATCTGCGGGCCATCGAGACCCTCAGCGCGGTACTCGAAGGGTCTGACCGGCCCCTCGTCATAGCGTCTGGAACGCTCGCCCTTCCAGCGGGCCATGTGGGGACTGAACGGGACGAGCCTGATGCCAACGGGGCCATGGCGTCTCGAATCCCGAGTGCACAGGCGGCGCTGTCTCTGGCTGAGCTAGGCGTGCGCTCGTCGATCCTGCGACTTCCCCCGTCGGTGCACGGCGAAGGAGACCACGGCTTCCTTGCAGCTCTGATTACGATCGCCCGCCAGTCAGGCGTGTCCAGCTACATCGGCGACGGGACCAGCCGCTGGCCGGCGGTGCATCGCCTCGACGCAGCCCACTTGGCCCGCCTCGTGCTGGAGAAGGCCCCGGCCGGGACTGTGTTGCACGAAGTAGCCGATGAGGGCGTGCCGCTCCGCTCCATCGCAGAAGTGATCGGCCGCCACCTGAACCTGCCGGTGACGTCCATCTCCCCAGGCGATGCCGGCGATCACTTCGGCTGGCTGGCTATGTTCCTCGGCGCCGACGCCCCGGCCTCAAGCGCGCTCACCCGCAATCTGCTCGGCTGGCAGCCGACCCACCCCGGGCTCATCGACGACCTCGACCAGGGCCACTACTTCAACAACACGAAAGGACGGATCATCATGACCGAAACCTCGGCCGCCCGCGGCCCGTTCCGCGTCGACGTGATCGACGACATGACCATCGAATGGGACGTCCCCATCGAGACGGACGACGGCGTCACCCTGCGCGCCGACGTCTTCCGTCCGACCGCGACCGGCACCTACCCGACCATCGTCAGCTATGGGCCTTACGCCAAGGGATTGCCGTTCCAACAGGGATTCCCCGCGGCCTGGCACAAAATGATCACCGATCACCCCAACGTCGTCGAGGGGTCGAGCGGCAAATACCAGAACTGGGAGCTTGTCGATCCCGAGAAGTGGGTACCAGACGGCTACGTCTGCGTTCGCGTCGACTCCCGAGGGTCCGGACGCTCGCCCGGCTATCTCGACCCGTTCTCCGAACGCGAAACCCGCGACTTTTACGAGTGTATCGAGTGGGCCGCAGCGCAGCCGTGGAGCAACGGTCTCGTAGGCCTCAATGGCATCTCCTACTACGCGATCAACCAGTGGCAAGTCGCCGCGCTTCAACCGCCGCATTTGACCGCGATCTGCGTGTGGGAGGGCGCGGGCGACTGGTACCGCGACCAGGCATATCACGGCGGAATCAGGTCTTCGTTCATTGAGACCTGGTACAGCGCGCTAGTAGCCAACTCGCAGTACGGACTCGGCGAGAAGGGCGGGCGTAATCCCCTTACCGGGCAACTGATCTGCGGAGATGAGACGTTCTCCGAGCACGAACTGGCGCAACGACACGTGGACCTTGTCCGAGTCGTCAGCGAGCATCCGTTCCTCGACGAGTACCACTGCAACCGAACGCCCGACTGGACACGGATCAACGTGCCGCTGCTGTCCGCCGGCAACTGGGGCGGGCAGGGGCTGCACCTACGTGGAAACACTCGCGGATACGAGCTGGCCGCCTCGGCCGACAAGTGGCTTGAGATGCACGACGACACGCACTGGTCGCTCTTCTACGCGCAGTACGGGCTCGACCTGCAAAAGCGCTTTCTCGGCCACTTCCTCAAGGGCGAAGACACCGGCTGGACACACCAGCCGCGCGTGCAACTCCGGACGCGCCACGTCGATGGTCACACCGAGCAGCGCGAGGCGTCGCAGTGGCCTCTTCCTGACACCGAGTGGACCCGTTTGTACCTCGACGCGAGCGACTGTTCGATGCGCCCGGACGAGCCTCCCGACGAAGCGGCCAAGAGTTACGACGCCGAGCAGGGGCAGCTCAGCTTCACCTACGTATGCCCTCACGACCTTGAGATCGCAGGGCCGGTAGCGGCGAGGCTGTACGTCGAAAGTCCCACAACCGACGTGGACCTGTTCCTCGTGGTGCTGGCATTCTCACCCGACGGGACAGAGGTTGTGTACCCGTGCGCTATCGACCCTCACACGCCGATAGCGCACGGGTGGCTGCGCGCGTCCCACCGGGCTCTGGATAACGACCAATCACGACCGTTCCTGCCGGTGCATCGGCACGACCGTACCGAGCCGCTCACGCCCGCGAAAGTGTACGAAGTGAACGTCGAGATCTGGCCGACCAGCGTGACCCTGCCGGCTGGCTATGCACTCACGCTCGACGTGCAGGGCCACGACTACGTCTACCCCGGCGCCGCGGCGATGCAGCCTAGTTTTAGTTTATCCAAAACACTGCATCTCCTGATAGGCAAGGTCTGCCAGCTTCGCCGGTTCTTTGGATGCCCAGCGCAGTTGAAGACGCCGTTCGGGCGAAACGAGCTGCCAATCGAAGAGGCTATACAAAAACGGCACCTCTGAGATCAGCAGGCCTGTAAGTGTTTTTCTGATGAATAGATACCACAATCTTCTTGAAAAGGCCTGTGGAGGGCGCTTGAAGCCCATATCACTCCCAGAGAACTGAGATAGACCACTTCTTCCTCTACCTAGCTAAAGCCGCTGGTAGAGAGCATCCCCATTGGCTGTGATATCTTTTCGTCAGAAAAACACTTGCAGGCGCGTAGGTGTCGCCATTCGTGCAAGTCTGGTCGTGCTTCTATTACCTTCATACCTGTAGGAAACAAGAGTCGATCTCCCTACTCAATCAAAGGTTCTCCAATTTCTGCTTCTCAGAGTAACTGGCTCTGAATGCCTCTCACAGAAAAGGGTACCCAATTTTGGAATAGATAGCAAGATGTTGCGTATACTGTCCCCCAAGCCTTTCGGCTGGAAGTAGGTGCTGCTTTACTCATCTTGCCTGAGTAAGGTCACGCTCTCCCATGCCAGAAGATCAGAAGCCTCTTTGGGCGTACTTCGCGGCATGCTTGTTTCCACTCATTTCCCTTGATTTTCCTCCCGAACTCTGGTACACTTAATACAAACGTTAGTGTATAATATACACTTTCTATTTGCACATTCTGTGACCAGCGTTTCTCTCTAGAGAGAGTGTTAAGCGGAAAAGAGGATGCAGGAGCAGTTATCAAGCGAAGAGCTCTTTCAAGGCAATTTGGTCAACCTGCACTTGCAGTCCATACCGCAGCCAACAGGAGGACATACCATGCCTCGTGATCTAACGAATATGCCCTTTCCACGGTCTGCAACTTACCATAGTAATAATACAATTGAACCTGAAGTGAAACCTAACGACAAGCTGAATACCGCCCTGAATATAGAGAACATGCTGCTCGAGGAGTTCAACTACGCGAGTGTGACCGCATATCAAGCGATGGAAGATCGTGCACGCATGTTCAATTTCTATCTACTACTGGTTGGGGTCATTGCCTCTGGATTGGGTGCGATATATCAACTCGGTGGAAGTGCAAACGCCTATGCGCGACCGTTGGCAATCGCCCTGCTGCTGATCGCAGGGATGGTTGGCGTCGCGTTCTTTGTGAAGCTTATTCGTCTACGTCAAGCGTGGCGCGAGAGTGTGATCTCCATGAATGTCATCAAAGAGTTCTATATCCAGCAATTCCAGCAACAGATGCCAAGGATTGAGAATGCGTTCCGCTGGCGCTTGAAGACTATCCCCGCTGGTGAGCGCCTTGGCAGCACTACATTTATTGTTTGTTCTACAGTTGCCTTGCTCGAGAGTGTCTGTTTTGCCGGAGCAGCATTCATGTGGGCCAACAACCTCCCTCTTTTCGCTGGCCGAGTATACCCCTATCTTATTGCAGTGGTTATCCTCGCTGGGGTTTTACTCTTAAATGTCCGGTACTACCGACACTCTCTGAACAAGCGTGATGAACTGACAGTAATAGAAGAGCAAGCGAAGGAGATAGGGGAATGAACCATTGATCTTGTTGCCAAATTGCTTCTCGATACTCCATAAGAGCGAGTATTCTAGTAAATGCCCTACGAAGTGAGCAGGTTTGGCCCTCAAACGTAAGCACTTGCCCTCAAATGTGAGCACTGGTATGAACGAACCTGGGCAAACCGCTCCACATCTAGGGTATCATCAGAGAAAGTTGTAAATAACCCGAACGCTCCGGGCAGTTACCGCGTCCTTGTCGTCTGGATAGGGTCTGATCATCGACTAGTCCTAGGCCCAGTGCTACGCAAGCTGTCATGAAGTGCAAAGTAGCAAGCCCGAAAAAGCGCTCCATCTTCAAGAACATGTTTTGTCAAGTTTCTGATCCATCTTTTCTCCTCGGAAAGTGCTCATTTTTGGGAAAAGCAGCCCGGAGGGAAAGGAAGGGCTCTCAATGAGTGCTTGTTAACTACTTCTTTTACCTATCAATCCGCTTTTACTTTACACTTCATGACAGCTTGCGTAGCACTGGGCCTATTTGCCAGGGTAATCCCGACTTAGTAGCGCGACCGGGAACAGCAACCTAACCGCCCTTTGCTGATCTTGGCAAGGTCCTGTCTCATCGCCGAGATCAGCAACCAATGCTCGGTTAATTAACACTCGTCGATTACTCAGAATTCGTCAGAACGAACTCGTTTGATCCGACCATCGACCTCCCCTACCCAACGGCGTTTACCCCCGACTTGATCAGACACACGCTCAAGGGACTGCATGCTATCTACCGTGAGGGATACCAGTATCAGAAGGCCGGAGTGGCACTGGGCCGTATTACGCCGCTGCCCGTCGTGCAACCGGACCTGTTTGGCGAGGTATCGCTCGTGGAGCACTATCGAGAGATGCGTCTGATGGCTGTGGTCGATGCGATCAACCGCATCTTTGGGAGAGAGACCTTGGTCTTCGCAGTCCAGGGGTGGACACGCAGCTGGCGCATGCGCCAGGAACGACTTTCTCAGCGGTTTACGACGCGGTGGGAGGAACTCCTGACGATTTGAACCGGGCAATGATGAGCGTGCAAGCCTTCGATGATACCAATCGGTGCAACTGCCGCACTCTTCACTGGTGTACCACCTGGAGTTCTCCTTTCTGTCTCATGAAAAAGAATAGGTTTTGGGGACCATTGCCTGAACCTGGAAAGCAGCCAAGAACACATGGATATGGGCAGGCCGACGACAAGCAACACAGCGCCTGGCAGAATCACGATTCGCAGTACGAAAAGACAGACCCACGAGCATTCCAGCTCGTTCGAGGTGCACGTTGAGGTCGAGCAGGATCGTCATCAGGTGGCATGGACCATGACCATGGTGCCGGGCACGCGGGTCCCTATTCAGCTGGATTCTGACCAGCGCGTGGTTCTGATCGCAGACGCACATGAGTTGTTGATTGATAGCAGTGGCTTGGAGCGAGCATTTCTCATCCAGGTGCTGGAAACAGCTCCATATGGAGCGGAGTGAGCAAAAGCACACGAGCAGCCATCAAGACCAGAGACAGAACAGAGCGGCACATGTGCCGCTGGAAAGGAGAAGTCATGTCCTCACAGGAAGTACCACAGAGCGCGGGGAGTACCTATCGCTACCTCCATCTTTCACCAGAAGAGTTGGCCCAGTTGTCAGCAGATGAACAGCTTCAGGCGTGCCTGGAGATGCGCCGACTGCTCGACAGCATCATGGGCGTGCTCTATACCCCGGACTCGACCCTCATCGACCGCGCGGTGACGATCGACCTGCTGTACACCGAGGCAGAACGCCTCTCGCGGCGACAGGGGGCAGGCGAGGATGCGCCAGTGACCTACGCGATCAAGACGGTGAGTGAACGGCTCGGGATACGCCCGGCTGCCGTGCGCCAGGCCTACGAGCACCTGGACGCGCTGGGTGGTGTCCATATCCTGGCCCGGCAGTTTCCAGGCGGACGCCGGCAACAGCGGCAACTACCGCTCGATACAACAGGAGCCGGCGAGAGCTGATCCTCTATGCGCTCTGCAGAGAAGCCACGAGGGCGCAGATCTGCGTGCCCTGGCTGCGGCTTGATCCGGCATCCAGACGTCATGATCAGGCCTCTCACGTCACAGCGGAACGGGTTTGTATGGTAAGAAAATGAAGTGGCTTGGGGAGCGGACCGACAGAGCGCGTATCAACCTGGCAGAGCTCATTCCGTCACGAAAAGGGGGCAATGCTCCTCTCTCGCTCAAGCCGCTTGTAGAGCTGAACGAGCAGAAAGGAAATTTCCTTACCGTGCAAATCCGCATACGTTAAGAGTGCCATATATCCAGAATTAGCAGTATGAAGAACTATTACGAGTAGAAAGTGCTTACTCATCCTATTATATGGGATCAAGAGCTCGTTTTGCCTCTGTGCTTTGCCATAATTCTCGTCCTTTCTATTGACTCATAAATGATCCAATGAGTGGCTTCTTTCCTTGCTTCAGAGCAACTGAGCTGTATTGAGGAATCCCCGGCTTTGACTTATATCTGCGTCATTAGTCCGATTTAGAAAGCATAAAATGGCCTTTGATCCCATACCGATTGTATAACGTATAAGTAGCAAAAAGTACTATTGATTTTTTGACTTATGCTATCAGATATGCGACAATATGGACAATTCATGGGAAAAACCTAAAAGCGAATAACGGCGAGATCGTGTTATTACTGTTGTTCTCATGGCGCTACAGGCCGATATTTGACCCATCTTTGCCATGCGGCCAAACCTTAGCAAATTGTCTTCAAATTCTAACTCGAACACACTATAAAGCATCAGAGGCGGAGCAATGATACCAAAGTCTCGCTCAAGGTGGCAGGAAGTAAGAAAACCTCTAGTTGTCGCTGCCTCCCTTGCGTCGTTTGCAGGAATACTTGCGCTTATTGCCTTTGGGTATAGATTAAGCTGGACAGGTTTCTTGACGAAAACCCTCTGGGATTGGCTACAGCTCCTCATTATCCCAGTAGTACTCGCCATTGCCGGATTTTGGCTTAGTCAAATTCAAAAGAGGAGAGAGGAAAGAATCACACAAGGACAAAAAGAGGTTGAGCAAGAGGTTGCAACCGACAACCAACGAGAGAGCCTGCTACAAGCATACATCGATAAAATGTCAGAACTGCTGGTTGAGAAACAACTGCATAAGTCAGCACCAGAAAATGAGTTACGGGAGATCGCACGGGTGCGGACGTTGACAGTGCTCTCTCGCTTAGACGGTCCACGCAAAAGAAGCGTACTTCAATTCTTGCATGAGGCTAGCCTTATAGACAAAGACAAGCATATCATTGATTTGCGCGGAGCCGACCTGCGTGGAGCCAAGCTCAGTGAAGCCACTCTGTTTGCAGCCGACCTGCGTGGAGTTGACCTGCGTGGAGCCAACCTATTTACAGCCGATCTGCGTGGAGCCGACCTGGGTGGAGCCAACCTATTTACAGCCGATCTGAGTGGAGCCAAGCTCAGTGGAGTCAACCTGTGTGGTACTGACCTGAGTGGAGCCGATCTCAGGAGAGCCAACCTCAGCCAAGCCAACCTCAGCCAAGCCAACCTCAGCCAAGCCAACCTTAGCGGAGCTACTCTCGACGGAGCAAACCTTGGCGATGCTAGGGTCACTACTGAGCTCGAAGCTTCGGCCAAGGAGGGGGTTTCGGTAAAGCTGCCTGAGAAGGAGCCGCTACCAAAAGCACTACAACTACCACCGAATCCAGATGAAAAATATGCCCGTTTTCATAAACCTGGCAGAGTTCATGGCCCATTACGCACATTTGGAGGGCCGCTACGTATCCCCAACGATGTGCGATACGATCTAGAAGAAAATACGGTGATGTACATTCAACAGGCCAAGTATGTGCTTGTTATAAGACTTATATTGCCCGTCCTGATACTTTTAGGTTTGATTATAGCCACGTTCTATTTTCCCTCTTTTGAGCTTTATATTGTCATTGCCATTTTTATCATGCTCTTTGTGATTGGGTATAGCTTCGTCAACTATATTGATGATATCTTCATTCTTACCACCAAGCGCATCATCCATATCAAGTCAAAGTTTATCTTCTTCTTTGAGGAGCATGATACGGCCACCTATGATATGATCCGTGATATCAAGGCGGAAAAGCGCTATCCCCTTAGGGCACTCACTGAAATAAAGGTACCAGTTATTGTGGTTGAATAGTATAATTCCAATCGCCATGAAAAGCCTCTCTCCTGATGCTGAGTGAGGCCAGGTCTTCGTCTGAGACTTTGATGCCAGTCGGATAGCCATTGGTATCTTTAACGGCGGTGACGGTCAATCCTTGCTTGGTCGTCGTATGAGAAATCAGTTCAATCACGGTCTCAAAAGACGTTAACGGTTTGCCCCGCCAATTAATGGAAATGGAGGAAAAGAGTCGGTGCTCGATTTTATTCCATTTGCTGGTAGCCGGAGGCAAATGGCAGACGGTAATACTCAGGCCAGTCTCCGTGGCAAACCGTTGCAACTGCATCTTCCACAGCCGGTTGCGAGCCCCATTCGAACCGCCGCCATCAGCCACAATCAGGAGGTCCTTACAGGTTGGATACAGGCCGCTCCCAATGCTGTGCCACCAGCGTCTGATACTCTCCCCGGCAAACTCCGCGGTCTCGTGATCACTGCCCACATTGACGAAGCCGCTGTTGTGGACCACATCGTAAATCCCATACGGAACCGCCTTCCCGTCTGCGATGGAGCGGTAATCATACACATTGACGGTCGTGTCCTGCCCCTTGGCTTGCCACTCCCTTCCATTGTTCTTGAAGTTCCCAATCAGCTCCTTCTTCTTACAATCCACGGAAATCATCGGCAGGCCCTCCGCTTCAAAGACCTTCCCGGTTCGATTGATCTGCTGAAATTGAGCGTCTCGATCGGCATGCGCTGTCCCCTCAATGGCCTTCTTGGTCGCTTTGAGGGAAAATCCCATCCCTTTTAAGAGCTCCCGGATGGCTGTCTCGCCAATCGTGTGTCCCTGGCTCTTGAGCGCTTCCTTGAGCTTGCTCATCGATTTCGTCGTCCATCGCACCAAGCTCTGCGGATCTCCTTTCGGCTCCAGTAGTTCCTCCAAATCGGCACGCAGGGTCTCGTCCTTGGCGGTGATCTGCTTCCTCCCCCCACCCTTCCTGCGGATGCGACCTCCTGGTTCATAGAGGTCTCCTGCCTCCACTTCTTGCAATCCCTTGCGGATCGTCTTGCGTGTGACTCCTGCCTCGCGAGCCACCTGGCTTATCCCTCCTGGGCCTCTTCGCTTGGCCTCGGTCGCTACATACAGCCGCCACTGTCGCTCATTGAGCACTCCGTGCAGCACTTTGAATTGATCTTGCTGAGAGTAATCCATCATACCCTCAGCTTATCACATCCGTTCCCTTCTGTATCCTTTATTCCCGTGAGTCCCCTTAGCACTCCACTCAAAGTTATTCCAGCGCTTTGTATAACATTGATAGGCCATGGAATCTAAACCAATGTGCATTTGATAGCACTGTAATCTTGCGTGAAAGTCCTGTAAGTCCAATTGCTTTGTCTGGTAGTGCTGCTCGATTTCTCCCAGAATGTCTATAGTGCGCCATTGAGTAAACCACGGCCACCAGTACAGTACATGGGCGATATCGTAGAGATAATCACCGTACCGCGAATCGCCCCAATCCAGCAGAGCGGTTACACGATGAGTATCAACTAAAACATTACGGTTCAGAAGGTCGTTATGAATGAGATGTCGTTCGTTTGGACACAGCGGGACCTTCGTTGCAAACAAAGCCGCAGCTTGCTCAAATACTGCAAGATTTCCAGGTACTTCTTCGAGAGACTTGCGCCATCCGTGTGTCCGTTTTTCTGGCCGGTCATTGACGACCTCCAGCAGCGCTTCCTGCCAGCTTGCGTGGGGGGCTACTCCCTTTGCATCCCAGAGACCAAAGCCCCTGGTGTCACTCAGCTCTATTTCTTTTATCACATCGAGTGTCGCAAGCAAGTTGGGAAGCACAGCGCGCATCGCATCTTCATCGAGTTTCTCAAGGAAATTCCCATAGGCACGCTCGGATAGTGCAAAAAAGCCGTTTTTATACGGCCCAATTTCTCCTATCTGCGGGATGGGTACCCTTTCCGAGGTATATGTTGCAGCGATCCGATCCTTCATGAAGTCCTCCTCGAATAACCCAAAGCGCGCAACATATTCGTGCCCGGCAAAACGATAAGCAAAGGCTACAGACCATTCGCCTCTGCCTAATTCCTGAATATGCTGGACGTCTGCCCCAAAGTGCTCACGCAGAAAGGCTTCTGCGCCTGGGAGTTCGATCAAATATTCTTGCATGTTTCCTTTTTGAGGGGCTGCAATTGCTACAATGATCCTTTCGCAATGTTCATTCGAATATAGCATTCCTCTAGCGAAACCCCTACAATGTACACTTTTATTCCAGGGCAATCGCGTCTACTTCGCCCCAGCCAGAACCCGCTGGAGATAGGTATTGTCCCAACCAGCTTTAAGACGTTTCGTATGGATGCCAACGCGAGACAAGGGTTCCTGGTGCAACAGATTGAGGCTAATGTGACGTAACACGGCCAGATTTTCGTCAGCATGTCCTTGTCGCACGCGTGATTCGTCTGGCACGAAATGCCAGATCAAGCACCCAATGAACGCTGTTTTCAATCCCCCAGTGGCTTCGCACGGCGTAGGCGAACGTTTTCACCGAGGAAAAACTGAGCAAAAAGTAGCGGGTTTCCTTGGTGATCTCTTGATCCATGCGCCGTTCAGCCCGAACCATCCCAATCCCTTGCAAACCTTTCCATCTCTTCTCTGGGTCGAGATACTCCAAAATTGCTGGATCACTGATGGTCCAGTATTCCCGGATTTCCAACCGACCATGAGCTTTTTCGACGGTGCGATCCGACTTCCCCTCGACCGTAGCAAATGCCTCTTTCTCCGCCATGCTAAAGGTGGCTTTCACCTCATCGTAGAGGTTTTCCTGATTGTCCTTGAGGGCCAGGGCATACTCTCCCTCTTGTTCGATAATCTGTTCTGCAATCTTGGTTTGTGTCCCCATAGCATCAATGGTGACAATACAGCCGGCCAGGGCTAACTGCCGCAACAGGAGCGGAATAGCAGTGATCTCGTTCGATTTCTCCTCAGTTGCCATTTGAGCCAGCACCAGGCGGTTCTCTACTGCCCGGGCACTGACCAAGTGCAGCGCCTTCTTGCCGCTTGCCTGATCATGAGTGTGCCGACTCGTCTTCCCATCGATCGCGATCACTCCTTGGATGGGGGCGCTGATCCCCTGCGCCCATTGCAGAAAACTCGCTTCAAATTCTTTCGGGTCGATGAGGGCAAAGGCTCGTCCGAAAGTGTCATGGGAAGGAATCCCGTTGGCTAGCTTCAGGATATCCGTAAGCCAGGTTTCCTTCGCTTTTCCAAATTCTTCGATCCCTACCCATCCATCCGCTCCACAGATCACTCCGCAGATGGCTATGATGATGATATCTCGCAATCGGTGCCGCTTGGTTCGTTCCATGCGTGGGTCCTCGACCTGAGCAAAGATGCTTTCAAGGGCTCGCAGTTCTCCTGCTTCCATCCCAGCCTCTCCCGTTTTTAGCTCGTATTCTATCACTCCCTTAAAATTTAGATGCGATTGCCCTTGATGTCGTACTGGATGTCTTCATGCCGCTTGTCCGTTTTGAAGACGTAGGCCCTTAGAGCTATGATACGCAGTAAGTTACGCTTCATAGTGTAGGGCATCTCTTCTACACTTCTATCTTCGCCACGTTCAAACCACTGCAAAAGCTGTTCGTACTCCTGCCGTACTTTTGCCTGGTCAATCTCGTGCGCCGCTATTTTCTGCATTTCCAACTCCAAACCCTCAATCATCTCTTCTATGCATGAAAGCTCTTGCAGGATGACATCCCGCTTGCACCACCCAGCAAACGTGTTCTCACCCCTGCTGTACGCTTCCATCAAGTAGTGCAGTTCCAGAGGTGATGGCTTCTGCTGCTGTTCCTGAGGTAGGTAGAACCACACTACCAGCGGTGTGCAGAAGTATTGAGCCAAATAACTGAGTAAACCTGGCCTTGGATCAACGACTTGAGGCTACTATAGGTTCAATCTTTCCGAACATCGCTCACTGAAGGAAAGCTGAGCTTTCCTTAGAAGTATTTGTTATTCCTTTGTTTCATCAAAATTAAAGTGATATCCTTCCCAAATAGGTTCAAAAGCTGTACGGATACTATGTCCTTCCATTTCTTGAAAATTGAATGGCCGTGGATCTGGTATTTCACCAGCCTCAAAAGCTCTCATAAGTTCGTTTATCCGTTTTTGAACGCGCGCACGAGGAGGCCAGTAGACACCGGCTGCAACAATACGAGGTATTTT
>Ga0207646_10005670_pt1 | contig 13093 bp, 9 predicted proteins | sample KBSK5502metaG_FD_184343 | JGI IMG/M metagenome (GOLD analysis project Ga0207646, IMG submission 184343) | Corn, switchgrass and miscanthus rhizosphere microbial communities from Kellogg Biological Station, Michigan, USA - KBS K5-50-2 metaG... | ecosystem: Host-associated > Plants > Roots >...
CATCACGCCGGCGAGCAGGCCGCCGATCAGCACTTCGAGGAAGAAAGACCAGTCCATCAGGAAACTCGCCGTGACTGGGAGCGGGCTGGCGCCTTACCCATGCGCCACCCCCAAGTACGCATCGATGACCGTGGAATCGCCTCGGACCTCGTCCGGGGTGCCATCGGCGATCTTGCGGCCGTAGTCGAGCACGATGACGTGGTCGGACAAATCCATGACCACTCCCATGTCGTGCTCGATCAGCACGATCGTGGTGCCGAACTCGTCGTTGACGTCGAGGATGAAGCGGCACATGTCCTGCTTCTCCTCGACGTTCATCCCTGCCATCGGCTCGTCTAAGAGCAGCAGCTCTGGCTCGGCTGCGAGCGCGCGCGCGAGCTCGACGCGTTTCTGCAGTCCATAGGGGAGACGGCCTGCGGGCGTCTTGCGGATCGCCTCGATCTGCAGAAAGTCGATGATCTCTTCGACCTTGCGGCGGTGCGCGATCTCCTCCTTTTGGGAGGGACCCCAGTAGAGAGCCTGGGCCAGCAGGCCGGAGCGCATCTTGAGGTTTCGTCCGGTCAGGATGTTCTCCAGCACGCTCATCCCCTTGAAGAGCGCGATGTTCTGGAAGGTCCGCGCGATTCCTCCCCGGGCAGTCTCGTGCGGGTTCATCCGGCGCCGCTCGACGCCGCGGAAGGTGATCGAACCGCGACGGGGATGGTAGACGCCGTTGATGACGTTCAAGAGGGAGCTCTTGCCGGCGCCGTTGGGGCCGATGATCGCGCAGATCTCGCCGCGCCGCACCTCGAGGCTGACGCCGGAAAGCGCGGTGACGCCGCCGAAGGAGAGCGTTACGTCTTCGATCTTCAGCAGGACGTCTCCGATTCGGTTCCGCGCGCTCATCGCAAGAGGGTGAAGAGCAAGAGAGCCGGACGCTGGCTCATCAGCCGGTCTCCCGGACATAACCGGGGATCGGAAAAGCGCCCGTTGGCTCCGAGGTGCGCCGGACCCGCGCGCCCAGCGCCCGGAGCTTCTCTTCCATTGCGACGTATCCGCGGTCGAGATGGTAGACGCGGTCCACGATCGTCTCGCCTTCGGCGGAGAGCGCCGCCAGGACGAGCGCTGCGGAGGCTCGTAGATCGCTCGCCATGACCGAGGCACCGGTCAGGCGGGCGGGCCCCTCGACGATCGCCCAGCGCCCCTCGAGCCGAATCCGAGCGCCCATCCGCACGAGCTCGGCCACGTGTTGGAACCGATTTTCGAAGACCGTCTCCGTGATCGTGGAGATCCCTTCCATGCGGGTCGCGAGTGCCATCCACTGCGCCTGCAGATCCGTGGGAAAGCCGGGATAGGGAGCCGTGGCGACATCCTGCGCGGAGATGGGATCCTCGCCGCGCACGCGCAACCAGTCGTCCCCGGTTTCGATGCCGACGCCGCTCGCCTGGAGTCTCGCCGTGAGCGCCCGCAAATGGCCGGGGCGGCAATCCCGCACGGCGATGTCCCCGCGCGTCACAGCGGCGGCGATCGCGTATGTTCCCGCTTCGATGCGATCCGGCACGACGGCGTGCTCGGCGGCGTGGAGCGCCTCGACCCCGTCGATCTCGATCGTCTCGGTCCCTTCCCCGGCGATGCGCGCGCCCATCGCTTTGAGCAGCCGTGCCAGATCGACGACCTCTGGTTCCCGGGCGGCGTTGGCAAGGCGCGTCGTGCCTTTGGCGAGCGTGGCGGCCAGCATCGCGTTTTCGGTCCCGGTGACGGTGACCCCCTCAAAGAGGATCTCCGCGCCGGTCAACCTGGCCGCGCGAGCCTCCACATAGCCGTGCTCGAGAGAAACCTCCGCGCCCAGTTTTTCAAACGCCGCCAGGTGCAGGTTGATGGGACGCACGCCGATCGCGCAGCCTCCCGGCAGGGAGACGCGGACCTGTCCGGTCCGCGCCAACAGCGGCCCGAGAACGAGGACCGAAGCCCTCATCGTCTTGACCAGATCGTAGGGCGCGTCGGAGGAGCCGATCTCTCGCGCCTCCACGGTGGCCTGTGTGCCCGAAACCGACAAGAAAACGCCGATGTGTCGCAGCAGCTTCTCCATCGTGCGGATGTCTCGAACGTTGGGGAGGTTCGTCAGCCGGATCGGCTCGGCCGTCAGGAGTGTCGCGGCCAAGCAGGGGAGCGCGGCATTCTTCGCTCCGGAAATGGAGACGTTCCCCTCCAGCCGCGCGGGCCCCTCGATCAGAAAGCGGTCCACGAGTCAGTGAATCTTATGCTCTGCCATTCCAAAGTGGAGACCGCGCCACCGGAAACCGGAAACTTTGAGCCTAGAGCCTATGCGGCTCGTTTGGCGATCGCGACACGGGGGATCCCGGAAAGATCCGGGCGCAGCCCGCCAAAGCGCCACTCGCGGCGACAGAGGATCTCGACCTCGACCGCACGGGCCTGGCCGAAACCGAGCTCGAAGAGGAAAGGAGCGCCGGGAGCCAGATGCGGGCCGACGGTGTCCAAGAGTTGTCGGATCGCTGAGAGGCCGTCCTCTCCGGCATAGAGCGCGCGATCGGGATCGTGATCCCGAACCGTCGGAGACAGCGTCCCGACCTCCGAGAGCGCGAGATAGGGGGGGTTGCAGACGATCAGATCGAACGGGACGCCGGCGAAAGGGGAGAGCCAATCGCCCGCCATCAGGCTGACGCGCGGCAGAACTCCGTGCCTCGCCGCGTTCTCTCGAGCCAGCGCCAGGGCGGGGAGAGACACGTCCGAGGCGACCATTTGAGCGGCGGGAAGCTCGAGCGCGAGCGTGACTGCGACGATTCCGCTTCCGGTTCCGAGTTCGAGGATCCGGCGCGCTCCGGGCGCTTCACGGCGAGCCGCCTCGACGAGAGTCTCCGTCTCGGGGCGGGGGATCAGGGCCCTGCTGTCCACCAAGAAGGGGCGGCCGTAAAAATCCCATTCTCCCAGCAGGTGCTGCACCGGCATCCCGACGAGCCGGCGCGCCCACAGCTCGCCGAAACGGGACGCGACCGCAGTCTCGACCTCGGCGCGCGGATCGATTGCCAGAGGGTTGGAGTGGCCGAGCGCGTGGACGAGCAGGAGACGGGCGTCCCAGAGGCTGGCGTCGGAGCCGGTCTTCTGGGCGAGCGAGATGGCGGAGTCGAGGAGCTCCTTGGCGGTCATGTGACGAGCTATCAGCTTTCAGCTATCAGCTCTCAGCCAAAGGCAGGGTTCCAAGCTGAGAGCTGAAAGCTAAGAGCTGAGATCTGACTGCTCAGGCCTTGGCCAGCTCTTCCTTTAGCCGCTCTGATTGGAAGTGAGCGCTCAGAGGTTCAACCAGCTCGTCTAAGTTGCCGTCCAAGACGTCCGTCATGCGGTGAGTCGTGAACCCGATGCGGTGGTCCGTGATCCGGCTCTGGGGAAAGTTGTACGTCCGGATCTTCTCGGATCGGTCACCGGAGCCGACCATCTTCTTGCGCTCGGCGGCAATGGCACCTTCGTGCTTCTCTCGCTCGATCTCGAGCAGCCGCGCCTTCAGCACTCGCATCGCCTTCGCCTTGTTCTTGATCTGACTGCGCTCGTCCTGACACTGAACGACCAGGCCGGTGGGCAGATGGGTCAGGCGCACGGCCGAGTAGGTCGTGTTCACCCCTTGCCCTCCCGGACCCGAGGCGCAAAAGCGGTCGACCCGAATGTCCTTCTCTTCGACCTTGACGTCCACGTCTTCGGCCTCCGGCAGAACCGCCACGGTCGCCGCGGAGGTGTGGATCCGACCGGACGCCTCGGTGGCCGGCACGCGCTGGACGCGGTGAACGCCTCCCTCGTACTTCAGCCGAGAATAGGCGCCCGATCCTTCGATCAGCGCGGTGATCGCCTTCAAGCCTCCGATGCCGGTGTCGTCGCGATCGACGATCTCCACCTTCCAGCGCCGGCGCTCGGCGTAGCGCTCGTACATGCGGAAGAGCTGGGCGGCGAAGAGGGCGGCCTCCTCTCCTCCGGTCCCTGCGCGGATCTCGAGAAAGACATTGCGCGAGTCGTTGGGATCGCGCGGCAGCAGTAGGACCTTCAACTCCTGCTCCGCCCGCGCGAGCCTTTCGGTCAGCTCCGCCCGCTCGGCCGCGGCCATCTGGTAGAGTTCGTCGCCGGGCGCCAGATTCTCGGTCATCTCCCGCGCGCCGGCGAGCTCCTTTCCGACGCGACGGTACTCCTCGAGCTTTGCGACGATCGGCTCGAACTCGGCCAGGGTCCTTTGCGCGTCGCGCACGGCGCGGTGGTCCTGCACGAACGCCGGGTCGGCCAATCGGGCCTTGACGTCCTCGTATTTGCGGCGAATCTCTTCGAGTTTCTGGAGCATGAAAAAGCTGTCCGCTGTCAGCACTCGGCTGTCAGCCAGACGGACTCCCTTGAACCGCTAGAGAGCGGCGAAGAAATAGGGGAGAGAGCGAGACGACCGCGACATCCGAGGCTAGGCGGGCGAGCCGGCGGCCTTTTTCTCGTAGCGCTTGCGGAATCGCTCGAGACGGCCGGCTGAGTCCACGAGCTTCTGTTTGCCGGTGAAGAAGGGGTGGCACTTGCTGCAAATCTCCAGCCGCAGCTCCTTCTTGGTCGAACGGGTCTTCCAGGTCTCACCGCAGGCGCAGTGGACCAGAACTTCATGGTATTCGGGGTGAAGGTTCTTTTTCATGGAACCGCGCATTCTAAGGCCGCGGCGCTCGAGGCGCAACCCCGAGCCGTAGGCTCGGCGGCGCGGTCGGAGGCAAAGCCTTGTCTGGCAAGAACCTGAGGGCGGATGTCGCTCACGAGAGGGTTAGAATCCGCGCAGGTTTACCGTGTTTTACCTGTATCTAACGGCCCCGGGGATGCCGGCCCAGAAGTTCCTGCTGGACAGGCCGGTCACGACCATCGGCCGCTCCTCCATGAACGATCTTCCCATCGCGGACAAGATGCTGTCCCGCCAGCATGCGCGGATCCTTCGGGACGGAAACGGCGGCCTGACGATCGAGGATCTGGGATCGCGCAACGGGACGTTTGTCAACGGCGAGCGCCTGATCTCGGTCAAGCCTCTCAAGTCGGGAGACCGGATCACGGTGGGAGGGGTCACCCTCAAGGTCGAGTCGGAATCGACCACGCGCGTGCGCATCGACGAGCTCGCTGGAGACGACCACGCCCTAGACAACACCATCCTGAAGGCCTCGGCCGAGCTGCTGCGCAAGCCGACGGAGACGGATCCGAGGCTGCCGGCGGAGCAACTCTCGAAGCTGATCGATTCTCTTCGGGTCGTCAACGAGCTGACCATCGAGCTCTTGCGGGACGTCTCCGTGGACGAGCTCTTGAAGTTCCTGATGGACAAGGTCTTCGAAACACTGCGCCCGGACCGGGCCGTCGTCTTGCTCCGCTCGGCCGCCACCGGAGAGCTGGTACCCGCCGTCGTGCGGGTTTCCGAGGGGATATCCGCGGAAGACATCCGCCTCTCCAAGACGCTGGTCAAAACGGTCATCGAGAAGCGAAACGGTCTTCTCTTGATGGACACGGCGAACAGCTCGGCCGTGTCCCTGTCCGAATCGATCCGTCTCTCCGGCGTCAAGTCGGTTCTGGCGGCCCCGCTCGAGAACGAGGGGGAGGTCGTCGGGCTCATCTACGTGGATTGCCGGATGGGACACCGGTCCTTCGAGGAGGCGGACCTGCGCCTGCTGACCTCTCTCGCCAACGTCGCGGCCGCGAAGATCCAGAACGCCCGGCTGATGGCCGAAAACGCGGAAAAGCGGCAGATGGATCGCGAGTTCGCTCTGGCCCAGGAGATCCAGCAGCGGCTCCTGCCGGAGAACCCGCCCGAGGTGGCCGGATACGAGCTCTACGGCTCCAACGTCCCCTCCCGCCAGGTCTCCGGCGACTACTTCGACTTCCGTCCCCGGTCCGACGGCAAGGTCTATGCGGCGATCGCGGACGTGTGCGGCAAGGGGATCGGGCCGGCGCTGTTGATGGCCTCCCTTCAGGCCTCGTTCCACGCCTGGGCCGACGAGCTGGTGCCGGTGCCGCAGATGACGGGCCGCCTCTCGGAGGCCATCTCCCGCCGCACAGGTCCGGATCGGTTCATCACCTTCTTTCTGCTTCTGCTGGAGCCCGAGACCGGGGAGATCGAGTTCACCAACGCTGGGCACAACCAGGGCCTCCTCGTGCGCAAGGACGGTGCCGTCGAGGAGCTCGCCTCGCATGGCCTGCCCCTGGCTCTGTTCCCCGGGCGGCCCTACACATCCGGCCGCCTGACGATCAACCCGGAAGACTTTCTCTGCCTCTACACCGATGGCGTCACGGAAGCGGCCAACCCCGAAGGCGAGGAGTTCGGCCTCGACCGTCTGAAGAAATTCCTGGTCACGCAGATCGGCCGCGACCTGTCGGATGTGGACACGGCGCTTGCGGTTGTTCTCGAGCAGCACGCGGCCGGACAACATTTCGCCGACGATCGAACCCTGTTGATGGTGCGGCGGTTGCCCGCCTGAACGTGGAGCCGGTAGACGGAAGACGTGAGATGGGAGACGAGATGACCCAAATGTCTTCGTCTACCGTCTACCGTCTGCCGTCTTCCGATCTCGTATGAGTCGGCTGCTCGTTGAAGGAGGCACTCTCCTCGGCCTGAGGCAGCCGGGCGACGTCCGGCCCGGGGATCTCTACGCGGAAGGCGGAACGATTCGTGCGGTCGGTGAGGAGGCACGGCGGCTGGCCGCGGTTGCGGGGGAACCGGTCGAGAAGCTCGACGCGGGTGGCAAGTGGGTCTTGCCCGGATTCGTTCAGGCGCATCTTCATCTTTGCCAGACTCTGTTGCGCAATGGACCGGAAGAACTGGAGCTTCTGCCCTGGCTCGAGCGCCATGTGTGGCCGGGGGAGGCCGCGCACGATGTCGAGACGATGGGAATCTCGGCGAGGTTGGGGCTGGCCGAGTGCCTCGCCTCGGGTGTCACCGCAGTGCTCGACATGGGCTCTGTCCGTCACGCCGACGCACTCTTCCGAGCAGCCGGGCGCGCAGGCATTCGCTACACCGGTGGGAACGTCTTGATGGACGATCCGGAAACGACGCCGGTGAACCTGCGAGCGCGGGCCGCCGACGGTCTGGCCGAGACCGAGCGTCTACGGTCCTACTGGCAAGGACGCGATCGCGGAAGGCTGCGGATCGCGGTGCAGCCGCGTTTCGTGGTGACCTGCACGGAGAGGCTGTTGCGCTCGGCCGCGGAGTACGCCGAGGAGAAAACTCTCCTCGTGCACACGCACGCGAGCGAGAATCGCAGCGAAATCGAGCTCGTCCGCGCCCGAACCGGTTCGGGCAACATCGCCTACCTCGAGAGGATGGGGCTCTTGACGTCCCGAACCTGCCTCGCTCATGCCGTTCACCTCGAGGACGGTGATTTCAAGCGCTTGGCCGATCGCGGGACGAGCGTGGCCCACTGTCCTTCCTCGAACTTGAAGCTCTCCTCCGGAGTCTGTCCTGTGACCGACTTGAGGGCCGCGGGGGTGCGTGTCGCCCTCGGCTCAGACGGCGCCGCCTGCAACGACCGGCTGGATCCCTTTCGGGAGATGCGGCTGGCCGCATTTCTGCCGAGGAGCGCCAACCCTCCTCGCGCCCTGAGCTCGTTCGACGTCCTGCGGATGGCGACATGGGAAGGGGCTGATGCGCTTGCGCTGCCCGGCGAACAGGGTTTGGTGCCGGGCGGGAGGGCCGACCTCGTGCTGCTGGATCCCGAGGCCGGGTGGTCGATGCCCCATGACTGGTCGCCGGAGCCTTATGGGGCGATCGTCTACTCGATGGGACGCGAAAATGTTTTCGCTACGGTCGTGGATGGTGTCGTGCGGTACCGGGCGAGCGACCCAACCGTCATGGGGCTGAAACCCTCGCCGGCAGAGGTCCGTGAGGCGGTGAGGAAGCTGAAGAGCCGAATGTAGGGCCGGTAGACGGTAGACGGGAGACGAAGGGGCGTGAAGAGTCGTCTACCGTCTCACGTCTTCCGTCTCAGTTGTCCCGGATCTCTAATCTCTTGATGATCTCGTGCAGCGTGGTCGGTTTCATTCTCAGGAGCTCGGCCGCCCTCTTCTGAACCCCTCCCGTTCGGCGCAGCGCCGTGCGAACCAGTCGGCGCTCGTAGTCCTCGACCAGATCCTTGTAGGTGGAACCGTTCTCGGGAAGTCGAACCGGAATTTCGGTTCGGTCGGGCTGGAGCACAGTCTCGGGTAACAACTCGAGACCGATCACCCCGCCTGGGCAGAGGACCACCGCACGCTCGATCGCGTTCTCGAGCTCGCGAACGTTCCCCGGCCAGTCGTAGTCGAGCAGGGCTTTCATCAAATCCGGGTGGAGTCCCGTAATCGGCTTGTTGTTCTCGGAGGCGTACAGCCGCACGAAGTGCTCGGCCAGCAGCGGAATGTCCTCGCGCCGTCCCCTCAGAGGCGGAATCGCGATCGTGATCACGCAGAGACGGTAATAGAGGTCGTCGCGAAAGCGGCCCTCGGCGACCATCTTCTTCAGATCAACGTTGGTCGCGGCGATGATCCGAACGTCGACCTTCTGTGTGTCGACGCTGCCAACGCGCATGAACTCCTTCTCCTGGATCACGCGCAACAGCTTCGCTTGAGTGTCGAGATTGATCGTCCCGATCTCGTCGAAGAAGATCGAGCCTCCGTCGGCGACCTCGAACAATCCCTTCTTGTTAGCGATCGCGCCGGTGAAGGCGCCTCGCACGTGCCCAAACAGGTTCGACTCGAGCAGGTCGGCCGGCATGGAGCCCGAATTGACGGTCACGAACGGCGCGCCTGCGCGGGGGGAGTGCGTGTGAGTCGCCCTCGCCACCAGCTCCTTGCCCGTCCCGCTCTCCCCCTCCACGAGGATCGTGGACTTCGAAGGCCCGGCCAGTCGGACGAGGTCGAAGACCTTCCTCATCGCCTCGGATTTGCCGACGATGCGTCCGAGGCCATACTGGCGGGAAAGCTCCTGCTTCAAGCGCCGGTTCTCCTCCGTCAGCTGCCGCCGCTCGGCTCCCTTCTCCACCGTGAGCAGGACTTCCTGGTTCTGGAAGGGCTTGGGAATGTAGTGGAAGGCGCCCTCCCGCATCGCCTCGATCGCCCCTTCGATCGAGGAGTAGGCGGTGACGATGACCACGACCGCGTCGGGGTCCCGGCGGCGGACCTCACGCAGAACCTCCAGGCCCGGCCGGTCGGGGAGCATGAGGTCCAAGAGCACGAGGTCGTAGGGGTCCGCCTCGAACGCGGAGAGAGCCTCGGAGGCGCTCTCGACCGCGGTCACGTCGTACCCTTCGCGCTCGAGCAGCGTCTCTAAGACGTCCCGGATGATCTCTTCGTCATCGACGACCAGCACGCGCAGCGTCCGGCTCATGACGCCGTCGCGGCGGTCGGCATCGTCACCCACGCCTCCACCCCGCCACCCTCCCGAGGCTCGAGCCCCATCTCTCCGCCATGCCGGCGGACGATCTCGCGGGAGATCGCGAGACCGAGCCCTGTTCCCCCCGACTTCTTGGTCGTAAAGAACGGTTGAAAGAGCCGTTTCCGGGTCTCGTCCTCGAGGCCCGAACCGCGATCGCTGATCGTCACCCGCGCGAGGCCTCCGTCTCGGGAGAGGCGGCATCCGATCTCGCCCTCTTCCGGGGAAGCGTCGCGGGCGTTGGTGAAGAGATTCACGAAGACCTGCTCCAGCTCGCGCGCGTCCCCAACGACCCAAACGGGTTCGTTCCCGTCGGCCAGCACGAGCCGGAGACGCTTGGCGACCATCGTGGTCTCGACCGACTCCGCCGCGTTGGCAATGACCGAGCGCAAATCGGTTCGAACCCGTGTGGCCATTCTCGGCCGCGCGAACTCGAGCAGATTGTTGACGAGATGAGCTGCGCGGAACGTCTGCCGCTCCATCTTCTTCAAGATCTTGTAGCGCGGATCCACCGGCGACGTGTCCTTCAAGAGCATCTGCGCGTAGGAGGAAAGGCCGGCAATCGGTGTGTTTACCTCGTGCGCGACCCCTGCCGCGAGGACTCCCAGCGAGGCGAGGCGCTCGCGTTCCGCCACCGCGCGCTCGGCCCGCATGCGATCAGTGACGTCGTCGATCAGAACGACCCGCCGGTCCGGATCTCCCTGAAAAACCGACACGGAGATGCGCAGATCCCGCTCCTCATTCCGGCTGTTGGTGAACCGAAACTCCGCGCTATGTTCGGCTTCGCCCGCTGGCTCCGCCTCGGGTAGCGTGACGCCGGGCAACACTCCGTCGAACGGGAGTCCGAGCATTTCCTTTTCGGGACGCGCGATCAGTCCGGCGAAGGCGGGGTTGGCCGAATGCACCCGGCCCGCGCCGTCTAAGACGACAATACCGGACGAGGAAGAACGGATGACGCTCTCCTGGTACTGCTGGAGCGTGCGGATCTCCTCCAGACGTTCCGCCAGCGCTCCGTAGAGCCGCGCGTTCTCGTACGCCAGACCGGCCTGCGCCATGAGCGCCGTCAAGAGTGACTCGTCCTCGGAGGAGAGCGGCACCCGGCCGTCCTTGTAACCCACTGCGAGCGCGCCGACCAGCTGACCGGCGCATCGCATCGCGAAGAACGTTCGGAACCCGGCCTCGTGCAACCGCGCCGCGATCAGAGCGCCATCGGCGCCGAAACCCGCCGAGCCGCGAAGCCTCCAGATGTCCTCCTGCGCCAGGTGCTCGCGGAGCAAGTCCGATTCGGGTCCGGGGTCGCCGTCGAGGCGGAAGAGACGACTCGGGACAACGTGCAGACCCGTCTGGACCCGTTCGATGAGCGCCGCGACGACATCCTCCTCCCGGCGCGGTGTGGAGAAGTCGCGTGCGAAGTCGAGCAGGGCCCGGCGCGCCCGATACGTCTCGTGGTACTGGACCTTCTCGAGCATGTCGGTAATGCGCTTCTTCATCGGGACGAGCAGGGACGCCAGCACGAGGCCGGATCCGAAGGCCACGACGTTCTTGCCTGCCTCCGCCATGCCTTCCAGCGTCCGATCGAGCAGCGCATTGAGGATCACGAACGTCGCTCCGCAGAGGAGCACCGCCGCGGTCGTCGCCAGCGCTTCGCGCACGAAGATCTCGACATCCCACAGACGCCACTTGAGGATCGCGTAGGAGAAGGCGAGCGGGATCAAGACGAGGGGCAGAATCCCGACTTTCGACAGCCAGGGGGTCGCCACGCCGAGCGCTTCCGGCACGACGGACAAGATCAGGAACGGAGAGAGACCGACGACGAGGCCGAGAGCGATCCAACGGACCTGCTTCTCCGCCTCCGCCTCCGCCCGGGTCTTGCGCAACAGCGCGAGCAATCGCACGACCACGGCCGCGCCGTAGACCGCAAAGAGCACGAGCCAGAGTCGCTCCGCGAGGACGAAGGTGCGCGTGGGGTCGAGGCTCGACAGGAAGAAAGGCGCCTCCTGAAGCGCCAGGTACGCGAGGCCGGGCAGATAGAGCAGCGCAATCCAGCGGCGACGAAGAAGGGGCGCCGGAAAGACCAGGAAGAAGTGAAGCAGCAGCGGCGGCAGAAGAGCACGGTAGAAGTCCTCGGCCACCCAGAAGGCCCTCCAGAGTGCGTCGTGAGGACCGGCGCGCGTGATCACGTCGACGGCGAAAGAGGAGAGACAAATCCCCCAGAAGACCCGCGTCGCCGGGGCGCGGTCGCGGGCGAGCGTGAAGAATCCGATCGCCAGATACAGGAAGCCGACGAGGGCGAGGAACAGATACTTCCAATCGATTGCTAACCGGGGCTTGCCCAGCATCACCTGATGGATGTCGCTGTCGCCCCGCTGCACCACGAGTGCGTGCGGGAACTCCCCGCGAGCGAGAGCCTTGTCCGGCTGGGAGATCGAGGCGGCCGCGCGTCCGTCCGCCGTCAGGACGCGATCACCAGGTCGAAGGCCTGCCGCCGCCGCGGCCCCCCCCGGCTCGACCGAGCGCACAAGGAGCGCGCCGCCCGACCTTTGCGAGTCGAGGCCGGCTCTCTGGAAGCTTTCGACTTTTCGTGCGAGGGAGACGAAGGCGAGCCCCACCGTCAGGCCGGCGACCAGGACGACCATCGCCACCAACGCCGACTTGCCTAGCCGAGGGAGCACGAGGTCGGAATTCAGCAATCCGAATGCCATGAAAAAGGAACCGCTCTATGAAAGCAAAGAATTGTCTCTCAAGGAGTTGGCGGAACATGGGTCAAAAGGGGATCTTACGGTGATCCAATTGCTTGGACGCCTCAGAATACTATTTTGGATCACTGCTTGTCCAAAATCGCCGTAGTTGAGGCGTCTGGGTGTGGCGGGTCGAGGGTTTTCATGTTTCGCATAGGGGAATGTTGGACGAGGTTGTCTCCGGTTTCATGGATTTAGCTGTCCAAGCCGGTGAGGGGCAGAGGAACTGTTCGGGTAGCGGGATCAAGGGGCGTTTGGTTGGGATTGTTGAACCAGGCAGTCAGGTCTCGGTTGGTAAGGAGGTTGAGTCGGAGCATGGCATTGGAGAGGGACCAGTTGGCGCGGGAGAGGAAGTGCAGCCATTTCGGGATGAGCAGAGCCAGTAGAACTCTCCAAATCTGAATGCGGAGGGCGTTCTCGGTGGTGCCAACAAAGGTCTTGATCTTGAGGTTTTGCTTTGAGGGCTTTGAAGACGAGCTCGAACTTCCAGCGTTCCCGGTAGATCCCGGCGATAGTGGTGGCGCCGAAGTCCAGGATGTTGGTGAGCAGGCTGATCGGGCGCTCATTCTGCTCGTCCCAGACGATAACGCGGCGAAGCGGGCTAGGGAACTTCTGACGGGAAGTAAGCTCTATGGATCGTCGGAGAATCTGATCGGCGAGGACGTTGCGGTTCTGAGGCAACTCTCGTTTGGTCGATCCGATCAACTCCAGGTTCGACTTGGTTCGCGTCACTCACATGACTCCGGTGCAGGACCAGTCGGCCAGCAGGTTGAAGTCGATGTAGCCGCGGTCCAGAACCACGATGGAACCGGGAGAAAGCTTGAGCTGACGGCCGCAGCGGACATCCGCCTGCTGAGCTTCGGCGATCAATAGATATTCGGGCAGGTAATCGTCATGGGACAGCAGGACATGGAGCTTGACGCCTCCCTTGAGCCTTCGGAAGTTGGCCCAGAGGAACAGGGACGGGCACAAG
>Ga0207646_10005671_pt1 | contig 13090 bp, 11 predicted proteins | sample KBSK5502metaG_FD_184343 | JGI IMG/M metagenome (GOLD analysis project Ga0207646, IMG submission 184343) | Corn, switchgrass and miscanthus rhizosphere microbial communities from Kellogg Biological Station, Michigan, USA - KBS K5-50-2 metaG... | ecosystem: Host-associated > Plants > Roots >...
CGAGCAGGCCCGCGGCGAGCGGGTCGATTCGCGCAGCGACCTGTACTCGACCGGGTGCCTGCTGTACGAGCTGCTGACCGGGCGCCCCCCGTTCACCGGCGACTCGCCGGTCGCCATCGCCTACCAGCACGTGCGGGAGAACCCGGTGCCGCCGTCCCGGGTGGACCCGGACGTCCCCCCGTGGGCGGACGCGATCGTGCTGAAGGCGATGGCCAAGTCTCCGGCCGACCGGTACCAGACGGCCGGGGACATGCGCGCCGACCTGCAGCGCGCCGCTTCCGGCATGCCAGTGGCGGCGGCGCCGCCGACCCGGTTCGACATGTTCCCGCAGACTCAGCGGATGGGCGCGGGCACGATGATGGCCGGCGCGACCTCGCAGATCCCGCCGGTCGAGGACTACGACTACGCGGGCCGGGACTATGACTACGCCGGCCGGGGCCGCGGCGGCGGGGCCGGCGGTACGAGACGCGGCTGGATCCCGTGGGTTATCGGCCTGGTGCTGGTGATCGGCGTGGTGGGCGGCCTGGCTTACTACCTGCTGGCCGGCGCGGGCAAGACGTACGCGGTGCCGCTGGTGAACGGTGAGCCCGTCGCTACGGCACAGGCGCAGATCACGGCCCAGCACCTGCGCTCGACGGTGGTCTACCGGAATTCAGGCAGCGTCAAGCCGAACGTTGTGATCAGCTCCAGCCCGCAGGAAGGGAACAACGTCCCGGCGAACACCTTGGTGACGCTGTTCGTCTCCAAGGGACAGGCGCCGGTCGCCGTGCCGAACGTGGTCGGCCAGCAGCAGACCCAGGCCGACGCCACCTTGCAGGCCAACGGCTTCAAAGTCGACGTCAAGTCCGATCCCACCTCGTCCCTGCCGGCCGGCCAGGTGATCAGCCAGAGCCCGAGCGGAGGCACCGCGCCGCCGGGCGCCACGGTGACGATCGTCGTGTCCGGCGGGGCGGTCTCGGTGCCGTCTGTCGTCGGGGATTCCCAGCAGACCGCCACTCAGGTCCTGACCACGGCGGGCTTCCAGGTCAGCGTCCAGAATGGGTCGGGCCCGGCGCAGTACGCCAACGGCACGGTCTTCAGCCAGAACCCGCCCGCGAACAGCACCGCGACGAAGGGCGCCACGGTCACCATCTTCGTGCAGAACGGGCAGTCTCCCAGCGCGCCGCCGTCCAATTCGGGCTCGCCCACCGCGACCGCGAGCGGGCCAGCCAACGCCGCCGGGATCCTCGGGCTCAGCCAGTGAAGCCGGACATGTCGATCGGCAGGTGAAGCGAGGCCCAGGGGAAGGCGAAGAACCACAGGGCCGCCGCGACGGCGAGGATGATCAGGGTCAGTACCCCCGCCCGGGCGGGGGTGCGTCCGGGCAGCCGGCGCCAGAGCCAGGCATACATGCGCGCTCCTGAGGTATCTAAAGTGTCGTCAGCGGGGTTTGGCGGCGACCAGGACCCCGGTGACGATCACCCGGTGGGTGCCGGTCCAGGCCGGGTCGCAGGTGATCAGCGTGATCAGCCGCTTGGTGGGCCGCTGCCGTGGGTGGCTGGGCACCGGGTCGAGCACGGCCGAGTCGGCCGGCGCCACCCATTTCTTGCCGATGACCCGGTAGGTGTAGTCGTTCAGCCGGGTCTCGATGTACACCAGGTTCCCGTCCTTCAGCGACGGCAGCGACCAGAACGGGTTGCCCGCCGTTACCCGGTGGCCCGCGACGGCGAAGTTGCCCAGCTGCCCGGGCCACTGGGTGCCAGGCACGTGGCCCGGGCTCACGTTGAGCTGGTCCAGGGCGGTGCCCTGGACCAGGGTGAACCGCCACTGCTGGCCGAAGGCGGGGATCCTGATGAAGGCGAAGGGCTGGCCGGTGGCCACGTCGAACTGCTCGGCGCGGGCACCGAAGGCGTCGCCGCGACCGCCCGGCCGCTGCCACTGCTGGTTCAGTTCGCTGGCCAGCGCCCGCTGCGCGGACGCGGCCCGGAGTCCGGTCCCCCAGATCAGATAGCCGATAAAGAGCAGCCCGACCAGCCCCACCGTCAGCAGGATCTCCCCGGCAGCACGGATAACCTGTCGCACAGCACGACCCATCCATTCATCGCGATATTGGCGGCGAGCATGGTCACTAAGAGATACTGAATAATATCTATTAGTCACCAGCGTTGCCGTTAAAACGCCGAGCGCGCCGGCCACCGCGAGGAGCGGCTACGCTTAGGTCCGCAGCGCCGGGTTTGTTCGCTGGCTTATTCGCCAGGTTTGCTACGCAGGAGGCCGTCGTGCCCAAGTCGCGCGTCCGCAAGAGGACGGTCTACACCCCGCCGCCGCCGAAGTCGGCACGGCGGAAGGTCAGTGCGCCGTGGGTCGGCCCGGCCATCGGGATCAGCCTGCTCATCGGCCTCGCCTGGATCGTGGTCTACTACCTCGCCGGAGGCTCGATACCGGGCCTGTCCTCGCTGGGCGCGTGGAACCTGGTGGTCGGCTTCGGATTCATCATCGCGGCCGTCATCCTGGCCACTAGGTGGCGCTGACCGGCGTCAGGGCCCAGTCCGGCCGCGTCAGAGGCCGCCGCTGGTGAGCTGGCCGTTCCGGACCACGACCGCGACCACGATCAGGGCCACTACCGCCACGGTCGCGGCCGTCTGGACGGCGGCGCGGTTCTTGCGCGGCGCATACACGTAGGCGGCGGTGAGCAGCGCGCCGGTGAGCAGCCCGCCGATGTGGTCCTGCCACGCGATGACGTTGTGGAAGAAGAAGCTGAGCGCCAGGTTTATCGCGATCAGCACGACGATCCCCCGGGTGTCGAGGCGCAGCCGCCTGGACACCACGAACCACGCTCCGAAGAGCCCGAAGATGGCCCCCGAGGCGCCCACCGCGGGATAGTTCTGCGGCGCGAGGAAGTAGTACATCACCCCGCCGCCGACGGCGCTGAGCAGGTACACGGCGAGGAATCGGACCCGGCCGAGCAGGCCCTCGAGCGAGGGTCCCACGAACACCAGCGCCCACATGTTGAACAGGATGTCCAAGAACCCCAGGCCGTTCAGGCCGGTCGCCGGAGCCAGGAACGCAGACGTGATCAGCCGGTACCATTCGCCGGCCGCGACGCCGTGCAGCGTTCCGGTCGACGTGTACCCGGCGTACCCGAGCATCTCCAGGTCGGTGACGATACCAGGACGGACCCAGGTGACCAGGAACACCGCCACGTTGATGGCGACCAAGGTCCAGGTGACGACGGCGTTCGCCGCCGGGCGGCCGCCGAAGGTGGTCCGCGCCTGGCGGGTGCTCCGCGCGCCCTCGCCCACGCACTCCACGCACTGCTGGCCCACCGAGGCCGCGCGCATGCAGTCGGGGCAGGCGTAGCGCCCGCACCGCACGCACGAGACGTACGTTTCCCGGCCCGGGTGCCGGTAACAGGTGGGAACGTCCTGGTCCCCCCCGGGTCCGGGATCGCTGGGCGTACTCACCGATTGGTCCGATCGTGCTAGGGAGCGCTGGTGCCGCGGTCTACCGTGACCGACTCGAGGGTCACGTCTTCCACCGGCCGGTCCTGGCTGCCCGTCTTGGCCCGGCTGACCAGGTCAACCACGTCGGCACCCTCGATGACCTCGCCGAAGATGGTGTGCTTGCCGTTCAGCCACGGCGTCGGCACGGTCGTGATGAAGAACTGCGAGCCGTTGGTGCCGGGCCCGGCGTTCGCCATGGCGAGCAGGTACGGCCGGTCGAACACGAGGTCCGGGTGAATCTCGTCGCCGAACTTGTAGCCGGGGCCGCCGCGCCCCGTGCCGAGCGGGTCGCCGCCCTGGATCATGAAGTCGGGGATGACCCGGTGGAAGACGGTCCCGTCGTACAACTTGCCCGTGGTGGCCTGCCCGGTTTCCGGGTCCGTCCACTGTCTGCCGCCCTCGGCAAGTTCCACGAAATTGCGTACCGTCTTCGGCGCGTGATCAGGGAAAAGTCGGACAACGACCGTCCCCTGACTGGTGCGCAGCGTCGCGGTCAGCGTGTCTGTCATTCGCTTGACTCCCATCCGGCGAGCTACATAGCCGGACATTTCGTCGTTGTAAATTTCCTCCAGTCCTCACCGTACCGGTAGCGCGCGAAATGTCCGGCTAGCCAAGCCGGGAAGTCTGTGATAGCGGGATCACGCTCGGGAGGTTTACTGTGACCCTTATCAATACCGACCGCACCACCAGCGGGGTAGCTGCGCTCGGCGCGCGCGCGAAGGATCGCGCCAAGGACGCCGCCGCACAGGCCATCCCCGCAGGAAAGCGCGCGGGAACGACAGCGGCCCAGGGAGTCCGCCAGGGCGTTCAGGGTGCCAGGGAGTGGGCGGCGCCGCGCATCGAGGACGCCAGGGAATGGGCCGCGCCCCGAATCGAGGACGCGGCGGAGGCGGTCACCAGCACCGTCGCCCCGAAGGTATCGTCGGCTCTCCTGTCGACCGCCCGTCAGGTCAGGCCGGCAAGAACGGGCAAGACCGGCGTCCGGCGGCTCCTTAGCTGGCGCTGGCTGCTCGGCGCGGGCGCGGTGCTGGCCGCGGCCGGCGCGGGCGCGGCCTTCGCCATGCGGCGTCGCTACGCCAGCGCCACCGCTGAGGCCAAGAACGCAACCGAAGCGCCGGAGGAAGACCGGCCGGGACAGGCCGACGAGCCGGGTAGCGACACCGGCATCCGTTCGGAAGTAAACGGGCGAGTCACCACGCCCGGCACGTAGTCACGCGCGTCCAGGCTACTGACGCCGAAGGCGCCCGCGGCGCGACCGCCGCGGGCGCCTGGCGTTTGCGCCGTGCGCACTGCGGGGCGCACCCGATCCGGTAGCGTCTAGTCTCGGACCCACGTGACCAGCAGACGGGCGATTCGGTGAGTGACGAGGACAGGGGCGTATCGACCCAGCCCCGGGAGGGGTCGTCTCCTCCGGGATCAGCAGATCGCCCGGGCTCGCCCAGGCTCATCCGCCTGACCGGCTGGCTCGCCGCGGCCGCCATCGCCGCCTCGACGCTGGTCATGATCGGAATCTCGGCCACCGGCCCTAACGTCTCTGTGCCCGCCATGACCCGCCCGGGCGGCGGTCCCCCCTGGTGGCACCCGCTGCACCTGACGGCCACCTTCGTGACCGTGTCGCTGTGGGCCGCGATGGCGCTGGGCTGCGCGGGCGTGATCGCCGGACTGGTCGCCGTGGCCAAGGGCGCCCGGCCGCCGGTGCGGCCGGTCCTGGCGGCCGCGTTCCTGGCCGTGGCCGTGCTCACCGTGCTCCCGCCCGCGGGCTCGACGGACTCCATCTCCTACGCCGCCAGCGGCCGCACAGCGGTGACCGGTCACAGCCCCTACGTGATGACCCCGCGGCAGCTGCAGCAGTCCGGGGATCCGGTGGGCCGGCAGATACCTACCCGCGAGATCCCGCCTAGCTGGATGAACGCGGTCTCGGTGTACGGCCCGGTGGCCACCGCGGCCGAGTGGGGCGCGGCCGAACTCGGCGGGACCTCGCTGGCCCGCATCACGTTCTGGCTGAAGCTGGAGGAAGCGATCGCCTTCGGCGCTGTCGTGCTGGCCCTGGACCGCCTGCTCCGCGCCGATCCGGAGAAGCGCTTGCGCGCTCACCTGCTGTGGTCGGTTAACCCGCTGCTGCTGTGGGAGATCGTCGCGGGCGGCCACATCGACGGGCTGGCCGCGGCGTTCGGACTGCTGGGAATCGCCGCGCTGCGGGTGCGCGCCCCGGGGCAGGCGGGTGGCCCCCGGCCGCGGATCGGCGGCGCGGTGCTGGCCGGCCTGCTGGTCGGGGTGGCGGCCGGCCTCAAGGTGGAGTACGCCCTGCTGGGCCTGGCCGTGGCCTGGGCCTGCCGCCGGTCGGTCAAGGCCCTGGCCGGCGCCGCGGCCGGCTTCGCCGTGGTGATCGGCCCGGCCTACCTGGCGGCCGGGACCGCCGCGATCAAGGTGCTGGTCACCCGCAGCACGGGAATTACCTGGGACACCATGTACCAGCTCTTCTGGCGGCCGGTGCTCGGGTACACCCAGTTCAGCGTGTCGAGCGTCCCGCCGCACCTCGAACTGGTCGCCTACCTCCTCTTTGCCGGGGTCGCGCTGCTGGCGCTGCTCCGCTTCCCCGACCGGACGCCGGACATGCCTGCCGTCGCGCCGGCCCTGGCGCTGAGCCTGGCGTGGCTGTTCGTCACGGCGTTCCAGCGGCCCTGGTACGACGTGATGGCCATCGGCCTGCTCGCTCTGTACTCGGCGTCGTGGCTGGACTGGGTGGTCCTGGTCCGGCTGCTCGCGGGCGCGACCGTCTATGCCCAGGCCGTGCAGAGCCCGGCCGAGCCGCATTGGCTGTATGACCTCGGCCAGTTCAACGGCACCTGGCTCACGCCGGGCATCCGCCTGCTCGCCGCCATCGCGCTCGTCTGGCTCTGCGTCTCCGGCCGCTGGGGCTGGCGACCCCGGTCAGCCGCGGCCCCCGGGCGGCTGCCCGAACTGCTGCCCACATCCTGACCCCACCCGGCCCTCGCAGCCCGAACCGGGTTCTCCACAAGCACCCCCTGTGGATAACTCCGTGGGTAACAGGCCAGTACGCACAGTGTCACTGACTACCCGATGCCCACTTCTGTGGATTTCGCTGTGGACAACAAAGGGTGTCTGGCTAGCCCTTTCTCATAACCTGAGCTACCGCGGTTCGGGCGGGTCGCCGAGCGGGTCGGCGGTCAGGTACAGCCGCGGCCAGCGGCAGTCCACGAACTGATCGAGGTAACCGGTCAGGCGCTCCTCGAAGTCGTCGTCCTCGGCCTGGGCGCCGACGGCCCGCTCGATACCGGAGTTGCCGTCCACGCCGAACGCCACCGCCCGCACCTCCCAGCCGTCGCGCTGTGCGCCGTCGTACCAGCGCTGCACCGTTCCCACCTGGCGCGCGCAGGTATCACCGGTGATCGCCTGCCCGTACGTCCGCTCCCATTCCTGGCTGCGTGGATGCGGGCCCGCGCCCGGGCTCTTCCGGTCGGCCGACCTGAGCGCGTCGAGGACGAGCGTCCACTGGTACGCCGGGGCGAGCCACCCGGGTTCCTCTCGCTGGCACAGCCAGCTGCCCCGCGATATCCGGGCCCTTATCGCGGTACTGACGTGGGAGGCGAGGCCGACCGGGCTGACCCGCGCGGCGATCACCGGCACCCGGACGGCCAGGGCCGCGTCCACGCCGTGGGAGATGGCGCAGTCGCGCAGCCGGGACGGCATCATCTGCACCAGCGAGAGCAGCGCGGTGCGCGGCACCGGCATGGGCCAGCCGGTCAGGTGCGCGAGGACCGACAGCTCGGCCCACAGCCTGACCGGCGGGTACTCGTCGAGTGCGCGCTGGGCCACCCGCATGTCCCGCAGCGTGCAGGGGCGGCCGGCGCAGTCGGCGCCGCAGGTGATGCTGCGCGGCCGGACTACCCCCGCCGGGGTGGCGGTGGCCGCCTCCCCGGCGGCCTCCCCGGCCGCCTCGCGGGCGGTGCCGTCGGGCATCCGCGTCAGCAGCGGGAAGTCCATGCCGTCGGTGAACACCGCGGCCTCGCCCGGGTTGAGCGTGACCAGGAACCGGTTCTGCGCCTGGGTCATGTTCATCGTCGCGCCCACCGCTTCGCGGTCGTCGGCCGCGGGCAGCCGGTGGGTGATCTTCACCGCCGTGTTCTTGATGACGTCAGGGACGAGGCGGTCCGGGATCTGCTCGGCGATGATGAGGCCCTCGCCGTAGGCGCGGATCTCGGCCAGCAGCCCGGCGAACATTTCCACCGCGTGTGCCGCCGCCCCCGCGGGAGCGCCGGTTTCCTGGCGGCGGAGCAGCCGGTGTGCCTCTTCGACGACGGTCAGGTGGCGCAGACCCGGCGCTGCGGCGACACCGGCCCGGCTGGCCATCCTGAGGTGTTCGACCAGCCTGATCAGCACCGTTCCCATCAGGAACGCCTTGTCGCTGTCATCACCCACGTCCTCGATCTCCAGCACGGCATTGGTGCCGAGCAGCGTGCCGAAGTCGAGCTGATGCCCGCCCTCGAGGAACCGGCCGGTGGTCCCGAGCCGCAGGCTGGACAGCCGGACCTTGATGAAGCCCAGCACGTCATCGGTGATCCGCTGGCTGTAGCCGATCTCCCGGACGACCCTGATCGCGGCCCGCTGCAGGTCGGTCAGGCTCGGGTAGCCGGGATTGGCGTCCGCCGCGACCGTCTCGCCGAGGGCCAGGTCCCAGCCCGTATCCTCGTACACCCTGGTCAACGCCGCGCTGAGCACCTGGGGGAAGGGCTCGTCCGACCGGAAGGACGCGATGAACAGCGCCTTGACCAGGTCCGCGTGGGTCTGCAGCGGGAACCGGCGGCCGTCGCCGTCCGCCGCGGGCTCGAGCGGGTTGAGGCCGGCCGCGATCGCGTCCGACTCACCCGGCCGGATCCGAACGACCCGGGGAATCGCCGCCCCGGCGGCCGCGGTTCCGGCCAGCCGCGCCGCCATCAGCCGGTACTCGGCCTTGGCCGGCTCCACCACCAGCCACGGGATCCCGGCCCCGGTGGCGGCCTCGAGCAGCGCCCGGACGGTCTGCGATTTCCCCGATCCGGTCGCGCCGCTGACGAACACGTGCCGGTTCAGCGAGTCCAGCGGCAGCGTCAGCGGCCCGGCCGGGCGGCGGTTCCGGTCCATGATCTCGCCGACGGTAATCACCGCGCGGCCGGCCGCGGGCTCCTGGGTCACGTCGAAATCGGGCCGCAGCGCCAGCCGGATGCCCGGCATCTCGCGCTCGGGCGGCCGGGACAGCGCGGCGACCACCTCGCTGCTCGCGCAGAACGGGTGGCCCGCCACCGCGTCCCCGCCGACCGGGGGCGGCCCTTCCAGGCTCGGGTCGGCCAGCGCCTCCCGCAGGCCGCGGGCCGCGTCGCCGCCGGGCGCGATCGCGTAGGGCAGGCCGGACAGGTCGGCGGAGGCGCACACGAGCCCGGCCACCCGGGAGGCGGCCTCGGCGTCGGCGCCGCCGGCCAGCAGCCAGACCCGCCACATGCCCGCCGAGACGCCCTTGCGCATCTCGGCGTGCCGCAGGCTCAGCCGGCGAGCCGCCGTGGCGCGGTCGGGAAACCTGTCCGAATCGCCGGTCGCATACTGCTCCCGCCGCGCCAGCTCGTCCGCTAGCTGACCGATCTCGCCCTCGCTCAGCGGTTCGGCCATGAGCAGCCAGCCAAACGGTCCCGGCCACGCGGCTAGCAGGCATTCCTCCAGCGAGGGAGCCGGACGGCCGGCCAGGCGCTGTTCGTCACCGCAGAGCAGGCCGTCGCTTATCCCGCCGATGGCACGCCAGGCTGGCAGCCGCGCCATCAGCCCGGTGAGCGAGCCGCGCCCTAGCGGCCGGGCTCGCGCTCCGCCGGGCAGGGCCAGGAAGATCTCCCGGCCCGCGTCGCTGCCGACCAGGCCCCGGCCCGCGGCGAGGAGCTGTACCGGGCCGTCCGTGTCGTGCCTGACCCAGCCGATGGCCAGCGCGCCAGAGCCGTTGCCCTTGGTCACCGCCCCGGCATGGTACGCCGCGACCAGGGCGGCGAGCCGCTGGGTGCGGCCCGGGTCGTCGGAGTCGGCCGGCGGCGGCTGGGTCACGCCCGGTTCGGGCCGTCGCGGGATCTCGGTGATCCGGTAGGCGTCGAGTTCGCTGAGGGCGTCCCACGCTAACATCGCGACGCTCCGCTCGTGTCCGCCGCGAGCACTACCCAACGCTGCCAATCAACATGTTCGCCCGTTACCGATGCAAATACCTTAGGCAGCCTGAGCCGGGCTTGGGAAGGCCGCCGGGCTGCGGTGCGCCGGCCGGGCTCCGGACGCCGGTAAGGCTCGCCGGTCGCTGGCCGCGCCGTCCCTGACGGCCCACGGCGACCGGGCCTGATCGTACAGCGGGTACGGCTCGTACCCGGGCGGGTATCCGTACCGCCAGTCGGGCCGGCTGCTCTCCTCGTTGCCGTACGGCGCCCCGCCGTCCCGGTCACCGGGAGAGGACTGCGGGGGGTACGTCCGCCAGTCCCACGGGTCGTACCGGCGACGCCCGGCCCTGGCCCGGCGCGATCGCGCCTTGAGCTGCAGCAGCGCGTACGCCCCCACGGCGAGCACCGCCACCGCGACCAGCGCGATCCGGCCCGCGCCCGAACCGCTTCCGTCGGTATAGCTCGCTGCCAGCCACGTCGATATCATCTAGCTCCTCGCCTTTCCCCGCACGGGATCAGTACGAACCTTTACCGACCGCGCGGAAAGGCACCTACGTGGCCGGTGCCGCGGTCGCCGTGGTGAAGAAGGCGGTGATCGCGGCGGCCGCGGGCACTGGCCACTAACCCGGATACGAGGCCCCGGCCGGACCCGTTCGGCCCGTGCGAGGAGCGTAAGTTTCTCGTCACAAGTCGTGAGAGCCGAGGACCCTGGTCAGGTAGGCATTGCCGAACCTGCCTTCCGGGTCGACCTCGGCGCGGACGCGCCGGAACTCGTCGAAACGGGGGTAGAGCGAGCGGAGCCGCCCGGCGTCGAGCGAGTGCAGTTTCCCCCAGTGGGGGCGGCCGTCCACCTCGGCCGCGATGGACTCGAACCGGTTGAAGTATTCCTGGTAGGGCAGCCCGGTGTACTGGTGGATGGCGACGTAGGCGGATTCCCGGCCGTAGCCGGTGGAGAGCCAGATGTCGTCGGCCGCCGCCACCCGGACCTCGACCGGGAACATGACGGGATCATGCAGCCGGGGCACCGCCCGGCGCAGTTCGGCGATCACCTGGCCGAGTGATTCACGTGGAACGGCGTACTCCGATTCGGCGAAGCGGACCCGGCGGGGGGTCACGAACACCCGGTGCGAGGTGTCGGCATAGGTCCGGGTGGACAGCGCGGCCGAGGAGAACCTGTTCAGCGCGGGAATGAGCCGCGGCCGGGCCCGGCCTAGACGGCACAGCGCCCCGAATCCGGCGTTCTCCATCACCTCAAACTCCCAGAACCTGCGCCAGGCCGGCAGTGCCGCCGGAACCGGCGTACCACGCGCCGCATCGCGGCCCGTCAGCCGGTTGTTCCGCTTGACCAGGGCCCGGTGGCCGTAGGGGAACCAGTAGAACTCGAAGTGGTCATTGGCCGCGGCGAGCTCGTCGAACTGCTCCAGGACCTCCTCCACCGGCACCGGGCGCTCGTCGGCCAGCAGCGTGAACGACGGCACGCAGCGCAGCGTCACCGTGCTGATCACGCCGAGCGCGCCCAGGCCGACCCGCGCGGCGGCGAACAAGTCAGGCCGGGATGAGGCCGAACACGTCACCACCGACCCGTCCGCCAGCACCAGGTCGAGCGCCTCCACCTGGGTGGCGAGCCCGCCGAGCCGGACCCCGGTGCCGTGCGTCCCGGTGGACAGCGCGCCCGCCAGCGTCTGCGCGTCGATGTCGCCGAGGTTGGCCATGGCCAGCCCGAGCCCGTCCAGCTCACCGTTGAGCGCGCGCAGCGTCGTCCCGGCCCGCGCGGTGACCAGGCCGGTCGCCGTGTCGGCGGCGGTGATCCCGGTCCAGCCGGACAGGTCGAGCGCCACGCCGGAGGTCGCCGCCGCCGCGGTGAACGAGTGGCCGCTGCCGAGTGCCCGCACCGTCAGCCCGGCCGCGGCCGCGTCCTTGACCGCGGCGGAAATCTCGGCCTCGTTGCGCGGGCGGCTCCACCGGGCCGGGGCAGCCGTCGCGGTCCCGGCCCAGTTACGCCACACGCGCCGGCCAGCGGAAGGCTGCGCGGCAGGCTGGGTCTTCATTACTGGAGAGTATCTCGACTTTCGCCCTACGGTCTTATGTGTCCTGACCAGCGGATTCGCTGGCCACTTGGCTTATCCTGCCGTAGCATGATACAAGAAGTCAAGATAACAGCGGGCCATGGCAGGCCATGGGAGGGGCGGACGTGAGCGATCTACCGGAACTGCTCGACTCGTGGCTCATCGCGCTGCGGGACGAGGGCAAGAGCAGGCACACGATCGCAGCCTACGGCGACTCGGTGCGGGCGCTGATCAGGTGGCAGGAGGAGACCGGGAAGCCCGGCCTCACCCGTGACGCGGTGGCCGGGTTCCTGGCGTCCATCCTCGACGGCGAGGGGCGCGGCGGCCAGGACGCGACGGCGAACCTGCGGGCCCGCTGCATCCGCCTGTTCTCCCGCTGGGCATACGAGGAGGGCCGCACCGGGGCCGACGAGCTGGCCGGCCTGAAGGCGCCGAAGGTCGGCAAGCGCATCGTGCCCAAGCTGTCCGACGACGAGCTGAAGCGGCTCATCGCGGTGTGCGCGGCGGACAAGACGCTGCGCGGCCGGCGCGACGAGGCCATGGTGCGGCTGGCGGCCGAGACGACCGCGCGCTGTGACGAGCTCCTGCAGATCGACCTGCCCGGGGACCTGAAGCTGCCGGGCCGCACCCGCGACCAGGGATACGCGGTGCTCCGCGGGAAGGGCAACCGGGAGCGGGTCATCCCGTTCGGCACGCAGGCGGCCCGGTCCCTTGACCGTTACCTGTTCCTCCGCAAGAAGGCCGGATTCGGCGACGGGCCGCTGTGGATCTCCAGCCACAAGCACCGGCTCTCGTACGCGGGCCTGTACGCCACGCTGGGGAGGCGGGCCGAGGCCGCGGGCATCCCCGACTTCCACCCGCACCGCCTGCGGCATACCGCGGCCTCGCGCTGGCTGGCCAAGGGCGGCAGCGAGCAGGGGCTGATGCAGGTGGCCGGCTGGCGCTCGCGCTCGATGCTGGACCGCTATACCGAGGACGCGGCGGCCGAGCGGGCCTTCGAGGAGGCACGGCATCTCGGCCTCGGCGACATGTGACGTACCTCACATCATCGCCCGCACGAGGGCGCACAGATAAGCCCTGAGTAGTACTGATAACGCCGGAGCAGACTGGATAAGCCGGGAGCATACGCAACGGCCGGCTCACGATAGTTCCCGACTCATCCCGACTCTTCACGCACCACGAGTCCCAGGTTGCAAGCCGAATACACATCTGACACTCTAAACGCCAGAAGGCGGGCTGGTCCCTGACAAGACGCCCGCCTCCTGGTCACCGCAAGCTTGGACAGCACCTCTCGCGCCCTCGCTTGGATTAGCACAATACAAGATTTACATAGATTCACAAGCCGTCGGCAGTTACTGGCATT
>Ga0207646_10005672_pt1 | contig 13089 bp, 11 predicted proteins | sample KBSK5502metaG_FD_184343 | JGI IMG/M metagenome (GOLD analysis project Ga0207646, IMG submission 184343) | Corn, switchgrass and miscanthus rhizosphere microbial communities from Kellogg Biological Station, Michigan, USA - KBS K5-50-2 metaG... | ecosystem: Host-associated > Plants > Roots >...
ACATCCGCGATGGAGAGTTCGTCGTCATCCTCGGGCCATCGGGTTGCGGAAAATCTACATTGCTCCGCCTGATCGCCGGACTTGAAGAAGTTACCGCCGGCGAAATCAGGATCGGCGCGACAATCGTGAACCGGCTTGCGCCGCGCGAACGCGGCTGCGCGATGGTGTTCCAGAACTATGCCCTCTATCCGCACATGACGGTCGCGGAGAATATCGGCTATGCTCTGAAAGTGGCCGGCATGGGCAAACACGAGCGAATGGACAGGGTTCGGCGTGTCGCCGAAACGCTTGGATTGTCCGAATATCTCGACCGCAAACCGGCGGCACTTTCCGGCGGTCAGCGCCAGCGGGTGGCCATGGGGCGGGCGATGATCCGAGATCCGAAGGTCTTTCTGTTCGATGAGCCGCTTTCGAACCTGGACGCCAAGCTCCGCGTCCAGATGCGAGTGGAGATCCGGCGGCTCCACCGGCGCCTCAAAGCGACGAGCGTGTTCGTCACGCATGACCAGATCGAGGCGATGACGCTCGCCGATCGGCTGGTCGTGATGAATGGCGGCCGGATCGAACAAATCGGCGCGCCGGCCGAAGTCTATCGTGCACCTGCGAGCCTCTTCGTTGCCGGATTCATCGGTTCACCACCGATGAATCTTTTGCCCGGCCGCCGCACAGGACCGGATTTGATCGCGGTTTCCGACGAGATCGAGTTGCGGCTCTCTCGGTCTCCGGTTCCGGCCCCATACGGGAAGGCGCTCATTTTGGGTTTCCGGCCGGAGGAGGCGATCATCGCCGAGACGGGCCCTGGTACACTGCCCTTCTCCGTGGAGATGGTCGAGGAAATCGGTACCGGCCGTCTGCTGCACGGACGAATTGCCGAGACCGAGTCTGTGCTGGCACTCCCGGCCGGAGCGCGGACACTGGCGCCCGGTGCGACGGTGGCATTGCGTGTGCCGGAAACCGCGCTTCACATGTTCGATGCCGACACCGGACTTCGGCTGGACAGTCCGCCTCTCACTCTGGCGGCCGAGTAGAAAATCAAACAGCCAGCCCCGCGGGGCTGGCTGTTGAGCGAACGGGTTACTGCGTGAAGCCCAGATTCTCAATATGCAAGCTAAGCGTCGGGGTAATGGCCGAGCCGGTCACGTTCCTGTTCATGAGATAGTTCAGCGTCTCGTAATGCGCGAAGACCAGTGGCGCATCGCTGGTGACGATTGTGCGGATCTGCTTGTAGAGATCCTTGCGTTCGGCTTCATCGGCACTTGCGGCCGCTTTCTCGATCAGGGCGTCGACGGCGGGGTTGGAGTAACCCACGGTGTTGATCGGGCCGCCCGATTTGAGCACGAGGGAGTAGAAATTGTCGGGATCGATCGTGCGCTCCTGATAGGCGCTGGTGATCTGGTATTTGCCGGTGGAATAGGCGTCGAACCAGACCGAGACATCAACCGGCTTGATGGTCATGTCGATGCCGACCGCCTTGAGCTCGTCGCGCACGACCTGTCCGGTCTTGAGCAATTCGGGATATTGCGGCAGCCCGAGATATTCGACCGTGAGACCGTTAGGGTAGCCGACGTCTGCCAGAAGCTGTTTGGCCTTCGCGATGTCGGGGGTCGCTCCGAAGATTCCCGTTTTGTCGTACCAGGTCGAGCCGGTCGGCACTTCCGCGAGGCCGAGCTCGCCGGTGCCGAGATAAGCCAGGTCGCGGATGTCGGAACGGTTGATGGCCAGAGCGACAGCCTGGCGGATCTTCGGATTGTCGAAGGGCGCGGCCTTGGTGTTGAGCGCCAGGAAGTCGGGGATACCTGCCACCGGGCTGGTGACATAGGTAAAGCGGGGATCGTTTTTCAGCGTGGGGACCTGCTGCAGGGGGATCGCATCGACCCAGTCGAGCTCACCGGCCGAGAGAGCATCGATGCGGCTCTGGTCCACCGGCAGGAAGCGGAAGGTGACCGTATCGAGATGCGGCAAACCGGCCTTGAAGTAGGTCGGGTTCTTCTTGAGGGTGATATGATCGCCCTGCACCCATTCGACGAACATGAACGGGCCGGTGCCGACGGGATTGCGTGCCGCGTCACCGTTTTCGATCGCCTTCTTGCTGACGATTTCCCCGTTGGTGGCGAGGTTCGTGAGGAATGGGCCAAAGGTCGACTTGAGATGGAAGACCGCGACCGCGGGGTCAGTGGCATCGACCGATTCGATCTGCGCATAGAGCCCGGCATAGGCGCTGGCGGTCTTCGGATCGAGGATGCGCTCAAACGTATACTTCACGTCGGCGGAGGTGAATTTCTCGCCATTGTGGAAGGCCGCGTTGGTGACGAGATTGAATTTCCACGTCTTGGGGTCGGTCTTCTCCCACGAGGTGGCGAGATCGGGCACGAACTTGCCGGAAGCGTCCATGTCGATCAGCTTGCTGAAGATGCCTTCATAGACCTGGGCGCCGGTATAGATGGATGAAGTGGCCGGGTCGAGAACATCGGGCTCGCCGGTGAGGGCGGCGCGCAAATCGCCGCCGTCCTTGATATTGGCGGCCATTGTCGAGCCGCCGGCGAGGGCGATCAGAAGTCCAAACGAGAGGATGGCGAGACTGCGCAGGATGTGCTGGGCGGGATGCATGGATTTCCTCCTTTATATATGAGCGATATCTATCGCGACTTGCTACGCACGAAATCGAGGAATGCCTTGTTGAACGGATCGGGGGTCTCCCACAGGCAGGCATGCCCGCCCGGAACGGTCTTCCACTCCGCACCGGGGATGGCCTCCTGCAGCTTTCGTGACAGCCTCACGGGAATGAGGATGTCCTCCTCGCCCGCCAGCACCATTGTTGGAACCTTGATCTGGCGGGCGCGGCCCAGCGCGTCGTGGTCCTGAATAACGGCTAGCTGTGCCAGATACGCGTCGAGGGACATGTCGAGAGAAGCCATCGCGGCGGCGAATTCGGCGGCATCGCCCGGCCGCTCGTTGAAGAACGGACCAGTGAAAGCCCAGAGAGCGACGTCGCGCATGACGAAGGGCACATCGATCGCCTTGGCGAGGTCCGCCCACATGGCGAACATCGTCTGGCAGAAGGCGTCGGCTTTGCCGTAGGTGCAGGAGAGGGTGAGAGATTTGAGGTCGCTGCCATAGGCGAGGGCATATTCCTCGGCGATCATCCCGCCCATCGAGACACCCATGAGATGGAAGCCGGTAAGCCGCAAGCTGTCGACCAGCGCCTTGGCGTCGTCGGCGAGAAGTTTGGAGCTGTAAGGCCCGGCGGGCTTGTCGCTCTGGCCGATGCCGCGATTGTCGAAGCGCAGCACGCGGTAGCCGGCGTCAACCAGCGCCGGCACCTGAAAGCCCCAGGAAAGCAGATCATCGGCGAGGCCGTTGATGAGAACGATGGTGCCTTTGCCGTTGTCCGGGCCATCGATCTCGTAGTTGATGGTGATTCCGTTGACATGTGCTTTTGGCAAGAGTGCCTCCTTGGCGTGAGGGTTAGCGGGGACGGGGAACGGCAGCGAGGAGAGTGCGGGTATAAAGATGTCGCGGGTGGCTCATGATTCGCTCGGTGTCGCCAGTTTCGACGATCGAACCGCGGAACATGACCGCAACATTGTCGCTCACATGCTTGACGACCCCGAGGTCATGCGTGATGAAGATCAAGGCCAGTCCGAGGTCCTGCTGCAGGTCGAGGAACAGGTTGAGGATCTGCGCCTGCACGCTCATGTCGAGAGCGCTGACCGGTTCATCGGCGATGATGAGTTCAGGGCTGCTGGCGAGAGCTGCGGCGATTCCAACCCGCTGGCGCTGGCCGCCCGAAAGATGGGTCGGCAGCCGGTCCGCCAGTGCGGGATTGAGGCCGACCCGCGCGAACAGGTCGAGGACCCGCCGGTCGCGCTCGGCCGGCGTGCCGATGCGGAAGCAATCGAGCGATTCGCGCACGCTGCGCCCGACGGGCCAGCGCGGATCGAGACTGCCATAGGGATCCTGGAACACCGGCTGCACGCGGCGGCGGAAGTCCGCGAGTGCTCGGCCGGAAAGCGCTTGCACCTCGACGCCATCGAAACTGATCTGGCCCCTGTCGGGCTTGGCGAGGCCCAGAATGCATCGCCCGAGCGTGCTCTTGCCGCTGCCGGACTCGCCGACGAGCCCGAGGGTGCGGCCGCGCTGAACCGAGAGCGACACATTATCGACGGCCGCGACGCGCCGGCGATTCCACGGGAGGCCGCGACCCGTGGCGAATGTCTTGCTGAGATTGTCGACCTGCAGCAGGTCACTCATTTGCCGCTCCTGCCAAAGACGGGCTATCGCGCAGGAGCTCGGCCTCCCTGAGGCTTTCGACGCTCCACTCCGCCGGAACGACCGGCAGGCGGGTGCCACGCCGCGCATCTGCCGGATTGGCGGCCAGGAGTGCTCGCGTATAGGGGTGCGTCGGACGGGCGAGCAGGTTGCGTGTGGCTCCCACCTCGAGGAGCTTGCCGCCATACATCACCCCGACCCGGTCGCACAGCTGAGACACCACACCGACATCGTGGGTGATGAGAAGCACGGTCGTGCCATGCCGTCGCCGGAGAGCATCGATCAGCTGCAGCACTTGCGCTTGAATGGTGACGTCGAGAGCACTGGTCGGCTCGTCTGCGATGAGGAGCTGCGGATCATTGGCGAGTGCCGCGGCGATGACGACACGCTGGCGCATGCCGCCGGAAAATCGATGCGGCACGTCGCTGTAGCGCGATGCGGCGTCGGCGATGCCGACCTCGGTCATCAAGGCGATCGCCCGCGCTTGGGCATCACGGCGGCTGATCTCGCGATGAGCGCGCAGGGTTTCCGCAATCTGGTCGCCGACGGGCCAGGTGGGATCGAGACTGGCCGACGCGTCCTGGAAGATCATCGCGACTTCATTGCCGCGCATGCCGCGGAGGTCGTCATCGCCGAGGCCCAACACTGCGCGTCCATTGACCCGGATGCTGCCCGTGACGGCGGCACTGCCGGGCAAGAGGCCCATGACGGCGTTTGCCAGCGTGCTCTTGCCGCTGCCCGACTCGCCGATGATGCCGAAGATCTCGCCGCGAGTGACCTCCAGCGACACGCCATTGACCGCCGGGGCGGACGGCGCGCCATTAGGCGTGGCGAAACCGACGCTGACATTGCCGAAGGACAGGACGGCACTCATTCCGCCACCCCGCGCGGATCGAACGCCTGGCGCAGGCCCTCGCCGAGAAATGTGAAGGCGAGTACCGCCACGACGATCGCAAGACCCGGGAAGATCTCGACCCATGGGGCCTGGACGAGGACCTCGCGGCCATCGGCGAGCATTCCGCCCAGCGAGGGCGTCGGCGGTTGCGTGCCGAGGCCAAGGAAGCTTAAGCCCGCTTCGAGCTGCAGCGCGAAAGCGCTGAGCACGGAGGCTTGCACGATCACCGGCCCGAGCGCGTTGGGGGCGACGTGGCTGGCCAGCACGCGCAAATGGCTGGCGCCCCGGGCGCGGGCTCCGGCCACATAGTCGTTGCGGCTGACGATGAGGGTGCTGGTGCGCATCACCCGCGCCAGGATCGGCAGATAGATCACGGCAATCGCGATCGCGGTGACGACGCTGCCTGGTCCCAATATGGCGATGAAGGTGACGGCCAGCAGCATCGCCGGGAATACGAGGATCATGTCGAGGGAGCGCGAGATGGTCGTATCGACCCAACGCCCGAAATATCCCGAGAGCAATCCGAGCGGCACCGCCAGAGACAGCGAAGCGGCGACGGCTGACACGGAGACGGCGAGGCTTACGCGCAGTCCGTAGAGTATGCGGCTCAGAACGTCGCGGCCGAGGACGTCCGATCCGAAGGGATGCAGGAAATCGGGCGCATTCATCACGCGGCGCGCGTCGACGGTTTCAGGATCATAGGGGGCGATGAAGGGAGCTAAGGCGGCGATAAGGGCAAGGGCCAGGAGCATGGCGCCGCCGATGATCATGAACCGGCTGGACGAGCGGCGCGGCAGCCGGCCTCTCGTGCTCGCGATTGATCCGTTGAGCTCGGAGCTCATGTCGCTGCTCCGTCCGAGACGCGAGGGTCGAGCCACCCGATGATGAGATCGGTCACCAGTGAGACGAGGATGAAGATCGTGGCAATGGCCAGCACACCCACTTGCACCGTCGGATAATTGCGCTGGTTGATTCCGGTCACCACCAGCCGGCCGACGCCAGGGAGAGCGAACATCGTTTCGACGATGATCGCGCCACCGAGCAGCACGCCGACCTGGAGGCCGATGACGGTGATGATCGACGGGCCGGCATTGCGCAAGGCGTGGCCGAACACGATGCGGCGCGGGCTGATGCCTTTGGCGCGCAGAAAGGTGATGAAGGGCTTCTCCATCACCGAGGTGATGGCGCTTCGCGTGGTGCGCAGGATATAGGCCGCCTCCCCGGTGGCGAGCGTGAGCACGGGCAGGGTCATGTAACGAAGGTTCCCCAGGGGATCCGTGGCGAAAGGCATATAGCCGGATGGTGGCAGGATCACGAGAGTGCCGGCAAAGACGAGTACCAGCATGATGCCCAGCCAGAAGTCGGGGACGCTGATGCCGAACACTACGAACCCCTCGGTGAGGCGCTTTATCCAGCGGCCGCCCGTCGCGGCGCGAATGCCGAGCGGAACGCCGACGAGCACGGCGAGGGCCATCGACAGGGTAGTGAGCTCGAAGGTGACCGGCAGACGCTGCGCCAGGAGATCGGCGAGGGGAGCGTGGCTCACAATATCCTTGCCGAGATCGCCGTGGAAAAGCGCACCCACCCAGTTCAGATACTGGTTGAGGAGGGGTTGATCGAGGCCGAGTTGGTGGCGGATCTCTGCGACATTTGCGTCGGTGGCGCGGAATCCGAGCATCGTGCGCACCGGGTCGCCCGGCACCAGCCGGATGATGAGGAAGACGACCACGCTCATGATGAACAGCATGGGTATGGTGAGAAGCAGGCGCCGCATGACGAACATCAGCTCCCCGCTCATGTCGGTACTCCAGCCTGCTTGTCTTCGTGCTCGGCACGTTCGACCAGTTCGCGAATGAGATTCTCGGACAGCGTGAAATGTCGTGCAGCGATATCCGCAGCGGTCTCGCCGCGACCCTCGGACACGGCCGCAACGAGCTCCTGATGCTGCCCGATGGCGATGCGCCGCGCCTCGTCGGTATAAGGTTCGGCGCCGAGATTGAGGGTGATCTTGGCGCGCAGGTCGACCGACATCGCCACGAGGAGCGGATTGTGGGTCGCTTCGGCTATCGCAAGGTGCAGGGCCGAATCCGCCCGCCGCGATGCATCGTGGTCGCGCGCATCGAGATAGGCTTGCAAGGCAACGGCCATCGCGCGCATGTCGTGAGCCGTTCGGCGGTCTGCAGCGGTACGGGCGATCAACGGCTCGATAAGCGTTCGGGCGTCAAAGATCTGTTCGAACTCCGCCCAGTTTGCGATGAGTTGACGGCGTACATGCTGGGCGGAAGCCGGTCCCCAATTCGCGAGGACGAAGTAGCCGCCGTTGCGGCCGCGGCGAACCTCCAGATAGCCGGTGTCGGTGAGCTGCTTGAGGGCTTCGCGTACCGAGGTCCGCGAGACGTCGAGCATAGATGCAAGCTCGCGCTCGGTGGGGAGCTGCTGGCCCGTTACATAGAGGCCGAGCGCCACCGCCGTGACGAGGCGGTCTACGACGTCATCGGCGACATGGCGGGTAACGATGGGCGCTCGCCAATGCTGCGCTGCCGCGCGGTTCGCTTTCATCCGGACACCTCGCCTGCGCCGAAGCGCATCAGGAGGAACCGCGCAAGGGTGCGGGCCGCATCGACGATGCTCTGCAACTCGACCGATTCGTCGATGCCGTGCATGCCGTGGGCGACCGCCCCGAAGCAAACCGCCGGAATGCCGAAATCGTTGAGGTAGGTGCGTGCGTCGGTGGTGCTGCCAAGGGTATAAGCGAGCGGGGCGGTCCCGTGCGCGTCACAATGTGCGGCACTGAGGTCGCGGACGAGGCGGGAGTCCCTGTCAAGCAGATAGCCTTTGGCGCGAAAACCAGTGAGCGTGACGCGCGGCAGGATGGGAAAGGACATTTCAGCCGCAAATGCGGCGATCGCGTTGCGGAGTTCATTCTCCGCTCTTTCCGGAGTCCAGGATCTGGGGAAGCCGATCCTCACGCTGAAGCTTGCGTGCGACGGCGCGCTCGAGGTCCAGTCGCCCGCCTGCACCCGGCCGAGATTGACATTGTAGGGATTTTGCTCGGGAGGCATGGTCGGCTCCGGAATGGACCGCCGGAGTTCGGCGGACCATTGGCGCAGGCGCTCCACGAGACGCATTCCGAGATCGATGGCGTTGGCCTCGGCGCCAGCAGCGTAGCCATGGCCCGACGGGGAAGCGACATCGACGTCGATCCACAGCACGCCGACACCTCCCAACATGAGCCCGAGACTTGTCGGCTCCAGCAGCACGACCTCGGACGCGATTGTCCGATGTTCGGTTATCGAGCAGAGCGTGCCGTTGCCGGTGCATTCTTCTTCGATGACAGCCAGGAAACCGAGGCGTCGCGTCGCGAACAGATCGGGTGCCACGTCGCGAAGCGCCCGCAACGCAAGCATGCCGATGGCAAAGCCGCTCTTCATGTCGCCGGCACCGCGGCCGTAGAGGCGGCTATTTCGCCGCTGCGGCTCAAAAGGCGGCGTCGTCCAGAGTTCGGGCGATTGTGCCGGGACAACGTCCATATGGCCGTTGAGCAGCAAATGCAGCTCTCCATCTCCCGGCGTGGCGGCGAGGACCTGGTAGCGATCGGGGGTGAGAAGCCCGGCGGGCGGCGTGATGCCGGCTCGGGCATCCTTCACGGGCTCATTCGAAAATGGCAGCCGCCGGACCGCGAGCCCGAGCGATGTTGCTTCATTCGCGAAGACGTCCATTGCGGCCTGTTCCGAACCAACGACGCTCGGAGCCCGGACCAGCGCTTCGAGGAACGCAAATGCCGTTTCGGCGTGAACATCGATTGCACGGTCCAGCTTGCTCTGCATGCCCCGTCCTATTTGGTCTATAATTCAGACCATATTTCAATCGTTCCGCCACAGCAAGCGGTCTTTACCAATAGGATTGCGTGCATCCCCGGGAGCCCCTGTGAAGCGGCCTCATTCCGCCGAAAGCTCAATGATACCTTTGAGAAGACTAAGCTTCACTCCGGATAGTATGTCCGGTACCACTCCACGAACTTTCGCACGCCCTCGCGTACCGGCGTGGCGGGCCTGTATCCCACCGCCTGAACGAGGGAAGACACATCGGCAAAAGTATCAGGCACATCGCCTGCCTGTAGGGGTTGATATCTGATCGTGGCTTTCTTGCCCGTCGCTTCTTCGATGGCCGTGATGTAGTCCATCAACGCCACCGGTGCGTTGTTGCCAATATTGAATATCCGGAATGGCGCGCTGGACGTGGCGGGATCGGGATGCATGGGATCCCAGGCCGGGTTGGGCTCGGCAATCTGATCGGACGCGCGGATGACACCTTCGGCGATATCCTCCACATAAGTGAAGTCGCGCGTGTGCTTCCCATTGTTGAACACATTGATCGGTTCGCCGGCCAGAATGGCCTTGGTGAACAGGAAGAGCGCCATATCGGGCCGACCCCATGGCCCGTAGACCGTGAAGAACCTGAGCCCCGTGGTCGGCAGCCGAAAAAGATGGCTGTAGGCGTGCGCCATGAGTTCATTGGCCCGCTTTGTCGCGGCGTAGAGCTGGAGCGGATGGTCGACGCCTTCATGCTCGGAGAAGGGCATCTTGAGGTTGGCGCCATATACGCTCGATGTCGATGCGTAAGTCAGGTGAGGAATATTTTGGTCCCGGCAAGCTTCCAGGATATTGAGGAAAGCAACGATGTTCGAATTGATATAGTCATGCGGGTGAGTGAGGCTATGCCTCACACCGGCTTGAGCCGCGAGATGGATCACCCTGTCGAAAGGCGCCGCAAAAGTATTTTTGACGACGGCCTGGTTTGTGAGATCGGCGCGAACAAGACTCCAACTGCCCTGCGCAGTGACCGCCGATTTGGCAAGAAGAGACAGTCGGGCCTCTTTCAACGAGGGATCGTAGTAGTCATTGACCACATCGAAGCCGACGACTTCGTCACCGCGCTCGATCAGCCGCTTGGCCGTATGAAAGCCGATAAAACCTGCAGCGCCGGTCACTAGCACTCTCATGGCTACAACCGCCCATCACTTTCGTGCTTTTCGAACGCCCCCTTGACGTCGAAAAAGATCGCCCCGGGGCGGCCGAAAGACCGTATCTTCTCGGCCCCGAGCTCGGCAAATTCCCTGTGGGCGACGGCCAGTATGACGGCATCGTAGGAGGCGGCCGGTGGAGCGGTCTCGTGAATGGTGAGGTTCAATTCACTCTTCGCTGCGGAAGGATCTATTCGCGGATCCCAGACATCGATCAGGGCGTTGTATTCGCGCAAGGTCTCGATCACGTCGATGACCTTGGAATTGCGCAAATCCGAGCAATTCTCCTTGAAAGCCAAACCGAGCACTAGGATACGCGAAGCTACAACCGGAAATCCGCGCGCCATCATCAGTCGGGCCACACGATCGGCGACGTAGGGCCCCATCCGGTCATTGATGCGCCGGCCGGCCAGGATCACTTCAGGATGATAGCCGATCTCCTGTGCGCGATGCGTCAGATAGTAGGGATCAACACTTATGCAGTGTCCGCCGACGAGGCCGGGCCGGAAGGGGAGAAAATTCCACTTCGAAGATGCCGCCGCCAGCACTTCGCCGGTGTCGATATCGAGCTTGTTGAAGATGATGGCGAGTTCGTTCATGAGCGCAATATTGAGATCACGCTGAGTGTTTTCGATTACCTTCGCGGCCTCTGCTACTTCGATCGATGGCGCCTTGTGCGTGCCGGCCGGAATGATCGATGAGTAGAGCGCGTCCACCACATCGGCAGCCTTCGGTGTTGAACCGCTCGTGACCTTGGTGATCGTCGTCAGCCTGTGGACGCGATCACCTGGATTGATGCGCTCCGGGCTGTAGCCCAGGAAGAAATCCTCGTTCATTGTGAGGCCCGAAAAGCGTTCCAGAATCGGGGCACAATAATCCCGAGTGCAGCCCGGATAGACCGTCGACTCGTAAATTACGAAAGAACCCTTGCCCATTGCCTGTCCAACGGTCTTGGACGCTTCGTATAATATTCGCAGGTCCGGCCGATTGGCGAGATCGACGGGAGTTGGAACGGCCACGATAAAAAACCGGCATCGCTTGAGATCAGCCGGCTCGCAGGAAAAACTCAGATATTGAGCTTCGGATAATTCAACAGGGTCGACTTCCCTGGTGCTGTCGCGTCCCGAGCGCAGTTCGTCGACACGTTCACGGCGGATATCAAACCCAATTGTCGGGCGCTTCTTGCCAAACTCCACGGCAAGCGGGAGGCCTACATAGCCCAGTCCGATGACTGCAATGAGCTCGTTCGTAGTATCAGAGGGCATGGAGATAGCGTTGTAAGCCGCCACAGCGCGTGCTGAATGGAAGAGATGTCGTCGGAAAGATCGATATTGGGGCCGAGCGCATCGTGAAAATCTGCCCGTGCTTCAATTTGAGCATATTTGGCGCCTGAGAGCCTGTTCAAAACAGCATGACCGGGAGAGCGTTCCAGTTCGAGCAAGTATCAGATTTCCGTTCCTGCGCAAAGGGTAAAGATACCCAACGGTGAACCGCTTTGCCTCATCGCTCATTGCAGATAGCGCCATGCTTTTAGAAAGAAGTCAGGTGAACCAAAATTGCCTGATTTGAGGGCCAGTGCCACATCGAGCGGCGAGCGGCTGCGGGTCCAGGGCACGCCTGGATCGATTTCGGGGCCAATCGACAAAGCCTTGACGCCAAGACCATTTACGACAGCGCCTGATGTTTCGCCGCCCGCCACGACAAGACGCGTGAAGCCGCGCGCCACGAGCACCTTGGCTATGTCGGCGAGGAGTTTTTCGACCACATGTCCGGCTTGATCGCGGCCGAGCCGCGCCTGGACTTCCTGCACATTCTTCGGGGCATCGCTCGAATAGACAAGCGGTATGGCTGTCTTCGCCAGGCGATCGATCCAGTTGAGGATGGTGTCGGCGGTGAGCGAGCCATCGGCAACGGCCATGGGATCGATGCGGAAGGCGGGCAACCCGGCCTCGATCGCCTTCTGCACTTGTTCGCGTGTGGCGGTCGAACATGATCCTGCCAGCACTGCGGCGCGGCCCGCGGGCGCTGCGATGGCGCTAGGAGGCGGTGTAAGTTCCCTGATCAGGCCGGCGTCGCGATAGGCGGCGGGCAGACCGATGGCGATGCCCGAGCCGCCGGTCACCAGCCGGAGTTCGACGGTTGCCTCGCCGATCGCGCGCAGATGCGCGTCGTTCAGCGCATCGACGATCGCGATCACCCGTCCCGCCGATTTCTCGCGCGCGAATGCCTCGCGGATGGACCGCACTCCTTTCTCGACATCGCCATAGGCGACATGGCCGACTTCGCCTTTGGTCTGCCGGCGCAAGACCCGGCGCAGATCCGAATCGCGCATCGGCGTCAAGGGATGGTCGCGCATGCTGCTTTCGGCGAGCGGAACGCCATTGACGAAAAGCTGTCCCATGTAGATCGAGCGGCCGGTCGCGGGAAATGCCGGGCAGGCGATGGTGAAGCCGGCATCGAGCCGCTCCAGCAGCGCTTCGGCGATCGGCCCGATATTGCCTTGATCGGTGGAATCGAAGGTCGAGCAGTATTTGAAGAAGAAGCGCTGAGCGCCGGCCGCAATGAGCTTCTCCGCCGCTGCGAGCGACTGATCGACCGCCTGGGCAGCGGGTATGGTGCGAGATTTGAGCGCTACGACAACGGCGTCGACTTCAGCGAGATCGAGGTCGTCCTGCGGCAGGCCGGTTGTCTGCACGGTACGCAGGCCTTCGCGGGTCAGCATGAGCGCCAGGTCGGTGGCACCCGTCAGGTCATCGGCAATACATCCGAGCAGCATGAGGCAAGATCCCGTCGTTGATTGATTGACGCCAGAACGTACGCGCCGGCCAGCCTAGCAAAGCAGCCTGTCACCGCAAGTACAGGAAGCAGCTACAGGCGGCCGCGATTCCAGCCGCGGCCATTA
>Ga0207646_10005673_pt1 | contig 13088 bp, 9 predicted proteins | sample KBSK5502metaG_FD_184343 | JGI IMG/M metagenome (GOLD analysis project Ga0207646, IMG submission 184343) | Corn, switchgrass and miscanthus rhizosphere microbial communities from Kellogg Biological Station, Michigan, USA - KBS K5-50-2 metaG... | ecosystem: Host-associated > Plants > Roots >...
GTAACCGGAGCACCTCGCCGCCCGACAGTCGCTGCGGCTCGTGAGCGAGTGGCCTCGCCCAAAATGTGGCATGATTGGCCCCGCGGGGTACATCTCCCGTGAGCGGTGAACCGGGCACCCGGACCAGGGAGATCTCATGGACGCAGCCGGCGGTCTCTACGCAAAGCTCGAGGAGCGCATCATGGCGCGCGATCAGGTCGGCGCCAGCGCCGTGTTCTACGATCTCGTCCGCGCCGGCCGGCCGCGGACGGAGATTCTCCGGGAGACCGTGCGCATCCACGCGCCGTACACGCACGTGCCCTATCACCAGCGGATCGACGACGGCTTCGTGCGCTTCGTCAACAACGACCACTGCCTGCTCAGCGCGCGCACGAGCCTCCGCCTGCCCGCGTATCTCCCGACGGATCTCGCGTACCTTCCGCTGGCGCAGACGATCTGGTACGTGCCGACGGGTCTCGATCCGTGGAACCAGCTCCTCGGCAAGGCGCCCGGCCACTACGGTGGCCGCGGGCGGACACGCGACGCGAACGCCCAGATCGCCCCGCCGGAGCGGCACTGGCCGGATCAGGAGCCTGTTGTGCTCGACGGGCCCTTCGAGGAGCGGCTCAACGACTGGCTGACGCTCGTGCAGCGCGGCGAGGTCGTTCAGGCCTATCGCGTGTTCCTCGGCCTGTTCGAGGAGCGACAACGGCGCCGGGAGCTGCTCGCCCACCTGGCCTTCGCCGGCCTCATGGACGTGCAGGACCGCATGCTCTACAACCGGTCCTACACCACCGGGCACAAGGGATACCGGGCGCGCGCGACCATCGAGCTGGGCGAGGCGATCGGCTGGGACGACGCCCACGACGTCCTCTACGCGGGCGCGCTCGACATGGCGGTGGGGCCACGCTGGCACTCCGCCTACGAGATGGCCTGCCAGGTGAGCTGGGTCTCGCTGGCCGAGGACCACGCCAAGCCACGGTCCTCGATGGAGCCGTCACCGTCGGGCTTGGTCGAGGCCCGCCTCCTGGGAAACGCCGCGCCGCTGGCGCCGGCCGAGGCGGAGCGGCTCATCGAGGCCATCACCGCCCTACCCGAGCCCGCGTACATCCACGAGATCACCGCGCTGCTCCTCGCGGGGAGGGATCCGCGCCAGATCCTCGACGCGATCCAGGTCGCCTCCGCGCGGGTCATCCTGACGGTCGAGAGCCCCGCGAACTTCTCGATGCCCCATCACAGCTACGAGTACTCGAACACCCTCGGGTGGTTCTACGATACGTTCGAGCACCCGCACCGGCTCAAGCTCCTCTACGTCGCCGGCAGCTTCGTCAACCAGGCGGCGCACTGGGCGCGCCACACGCCCGGCAATGGAGCGAGCGCCGCGCGGGCCCCGCAGGGCGCGAGCGCGCTCACCGCAGGCGAACTGCTCGCGCGACTGGATGCCGCCCAGATGGCGCTCGCGCCCGAAGAGAGCCGCGCGTGGGTGCAGGCCTATCTCGACGCCGGGTACGAGCGCGCGCCGCTCGTCCAGACGCTGGCGCTGGCCGCGGTGAAGGAAGGCAACGATCCGCACAACCAGGAGATCGGCCTCTGCCTGCTCGAGGACTACGGCCACAGCCGAGCGCACGACCGCGACACGCTGCTGCTCGCGTGCGCCCATCACACGGCCGGCCACCAGAAGTTCGGCGAGCCGCTCGAAGCCTACCGGAGGTTCGCGGAAGCCCTCGCCTAGCCGAACGGGGCGCGCCGGCGGCGCCGCGCGACGCGATGGCGGCGGCCGCTGCGATCGCGCCGCGCCAGGGTCGCCTTGACATGGCACGGCGCGCCCGGCTAATATCCCGCCACCCATGGCTGGTACCGCAATGTCGGCGGCTCCCTACCGACCCGGAGGCCACGTGGCCGCACGGGTGCTCGTCATGGGAGCTGGCAGCGGCGCCGCCAACAACCTGATCGCCAGCCTGGCCTCGGCGCTGCCCGCGCTGACCGCCGTCGGCGCTCACCACGACCCGTTCATCCTCAGGAAGTCGAACGCCGGGCGGAACTACCTGCTCGCGGCGGGCGCCGAGGACGTGGACGAGATCGTGCGCGTCGTCCGTCGCGAGGCCATCGACCTCGTGATTCCCTCGAGCGAGGTCGATGTCAAGCGGCTCTCCGACCACCGCCAGGCGCTGGCCGGCCGGCTGTTCCTCCCGCCGAAGGCGGTCGTCGACCTGTGCGGGGACAAGTGCGATCTCGCCGCCTTCCTCGCCCGACACGATGTCCCCGTGCCGGTGTCGCTGCCCGTGACCTCCCTCGACGCGCTCGACGGCCTCTTCGAGAAGCTCGCGCCCTCGTCGCGCGTCTGGTGCCGCGTGCGCTCCGGCACTGGCTCGCTGGGGGCGGCGCCCGTCACCACGGTGGGCCAGGCGCGGGCATGGATGGAGCACTGGGAGGCGCTCCGCGGCGTCGATCCCGCGTCGTTCATGGTCGCGGAGTACCTGCCCGGCCGCGACTTCTTCTGCCAGAGCCTCTGGAACGCCGGCCGCCTCGTGCTCGTGAAGACGTGCGAGCGGATCGCGTACTTCGGGGGCGAGAACACGCCGAGCGGCGTCTCCTCGCTCTACTCGCTCGCCAAGACGGTGATCGACGAGCGCGTCGTCGATGTGTCCTCGCGCGCCCTGCGCGCGATCCATCCCGCCCCCACCGGCCCGTTCAGCGTCGACCTGAAGGAAAACGCCGTGGGCGTGCCCTGTGTGACCGAGATCAACGCGGGGCGGCTCGTCATGGGCATGACCACGATCGGCTCGATCGGCGCCCACAACATGCCCGCGTGCTACGTGCGGCTCGCCCTCGGAGAGGCCCTCGCGTTCGACAACGCCTACGACTGTCCCCCCGACTACTACGTGGTCCGCGACCTGGACACGGCCCCGGGCATCTTTCACGCCGACGACATCCTCGACGGCCTCCTCCGGCCCGACGCATGAGGAGACCCTGAGATGACCGGATCGAGAAGCACTCGGTGGCCGCTCGTCGCGGTGCTCGCCTTCGCCGCGATGTGGAACGTCGCGCCCGCTCGCGCACAGGGGTGCGAGCCCGAGAGCGCCTACCAGCAGGCCGTCGGGTCCGCCGGCGGCGATGTCCCCGTTCCGATCGTGATCCACATCATGGAGCGCCCCGGAAAGGCGTGCGAGGTGAGACAGCGCTGGACGAGCGAGCAGGTGAAGATCGTCTTCGGTCCCGGGACGATTGACCCGCGAGGCGTGAACTCGGTCTGGAGCGGGACCTCGATCAGGTTCAGCGTTCGAGGCGTGGAACTCCACGACGATCAGACTCCGCCGGGCGACATGGTGGACGCCCAGCGGAACATCAAGGTCCCGTTGACCGGGCCCCGAGGGGACGACACGTACGAGGCCGCCTTCACCGCTCTCGTCGACAAGTTCCATCGTGACGGCAGCGTGAACGTGTATCTCTGGCGGCGCATCAGCGGCGGACCCCTCGGCGATGACGGGCCGCTTGGATTCGGTCGCTCGAAGAGAACGGGGAATGGGAAGGCGACCGTGTTTCTCGACATCCGATGCTTCCAGGGCTCGCTGAGAGCCTGCGCGACGGTGGTCGCCCACGAGTTCGGCCATACGCTGGGGCTCTACCATGCCGGCGGGAGTTGTGACAAGGTCGATCCAGAATTTCGCGACCTCTGCAAGAGCCTCGCGGCGCCCTGCCCGCCCGTGAAGCTCGCCGCTCGCCTCATGAAGACCCAAGGAACAGGCCGGGCATTGTGTCCCCTGGAAGGGAAACAGGCGGAGTGCGTGGCCAAAAACCAGTGCAGGTAGGGAGCGAAAGGGAGCGTGACAATGGGCGTCCAGGTTCCGCCTCTCAAGAGAAACGCCAAGCATCGGATCGTCATCGGGTTGACCGGCCAGCTCAGCAAGCGAGACGCCGCGGGCCTGAAGAAGGCCTTGGACGCGGTGCTCGACCGGTATCGGCCCAAGTGCGGGAAGGTGACACCTCCGCCCCCGAAGGGTCCCAAGTCACGGTGGAAGCCGTGAAGGATGAGGCGTCCGCGCTCCGGCTTCGCGTGGTCCATGCCGACGGCGCGGTAGAAGTCGTCGCTGATCTGGACCGGCGCCGGACCGAAGCCCTCGCCCTCGAGCTCCGGGCGGTCGTGAGACGGCACGGGCTCACGGTGCGGAGTGTGCGCGTGCTCCCGGACGCGGCCCCGGACGTCGCGGCGCATGGCGCTGACCGCGAGTCAACCCAATAAGGACAGCTCGGCCCCGGTCTCGCGGCTTGACCTCGCCATCCCGAGGCGCTCGAAGGCCTCGTGGGCGGCGGCGAGGTGGCGACCGGCATCTCCGCGGCGGCCTGCCACTCGGTGGAGCCGCCCCAGCCCGAGGTGGCAACGGGCGGCGAGGGGTTGCATGTCGAGCTCGGTCGCCTGGGCGAGGGCGGCCTCATACGAGGCCCGCGATTCCTCGACGCGCGACCGAGCCTCGTCGACAGCGGCGAGCGTCCGGAGCGCATGAGCTTCTGCCCCGCGCTCGCTGCGCTCATGGGCAAGGGCGAGTGAGCGCGCGGCGCGCTCGGCGGCCTCGGGCGCGCGTCCCGTGAGCAGGTAGGCCTCGGCGAGCCGCGCGAGGAATCTCGCCTGCTGGTTCCGCTGCGACGGCGCCTCGCTGTCGGCGGCCGCGCCCTCGAGCAGGGCGATACCATCCGGGCGTCCGGCGAGGACGTAGGCGTGGCCCAGGGCGGCGGCGGCGCGGGGCACGTACACCGGCAACTCGGCGGTCTGGCAGATCGAGAGCGCGCGCTCGAGCGGGCCGATGGCGGCGTCGGCATCGCCGCGATCGAGGGTGGCGACGCCGAGGCCGTAGAAGGCCCACTGGATCGTATCGAGATGGCCCGCGGCGTCGGCGATGGCGACGGCCTCGCGACCGACCGCGAGCGCCAACGCAAAGTCGCCGAGCTCGCTGAGCCCCATCACCAGGTAACTCCTCGCGTACGCGGCGGGGAGGACGGGAAGACCGGCCGACTCGTTCGCGCGTTCGCCGCTGAGCGCGTCGACCACGCCGCGGAACAGGTCCGTCGCCTCCCGGTAGCGCCCGAGCGCGTGGAGGGCGCGACCGGCGTAGATGTCGGCCCGCACGCGGGTCGAAAAATCGTCGAGCGCCCGGGCGATCTCCGTCGCGCGGCGCGCCGCCGCGATCGCTCCGACGTGATCGCCGAGGAGGTAGAGGCCGTTGGCCAGGAACGACACCACGCGTCCCAGACGCGGCGTGTCGTCGAGCTCCACGGCGATCGCCTCGGCCTCGCGCAGGCGCGGCAGCGCCCGCTGCGGCTCTCCGATGAGCGCGAGCGCATACCGGAGGTCGAGACGGATGTCGATGGCTCGCTCGAGCAGATCGCGACGACGCTCGACCCGATCGAGCGCGGCGATGGCGCGTTCCAGATGATCCACCGCGGTCCGGTTCGCGGACCGCGCCAGCGCCCGCGTGCCCGCCGCCTGCAGATGGGAGGCGGCGCTTTCCCACACCTCCGCCCGGAAGGCGTGCTCGGCGAGCGCTTCGACATGAGCGTCGAGATGCTCCGCCTCCATGGCCGCCACGATCCTCCGGTGGAGGTCGCGCCGAGCCTGAGGGAGCAGGCCGCGATAGGCAACCTCTCGTGTCAGGGCGTGCTTGAACACGTACCCGCTGCCCATCGTCGTGCCGCTCTCGAACAGCAACTCGGCGGCCTGGAGCCGGCGCATGGCACTCCGGAAGGCGTCGGGGGAAAGATCGACGACCGCGGACAGCAGAGCCATCGGGACCTCGGCGCCGATGGCCGCCGCGCTTTGGACCAGCGCCTTGTCCGCGAGGGCCAGTCGGTCGATCCGTGTGGCCAGGATGTCCTCGATCGTCGCCGGCACCTCCACGGCCGGGGTGGATCTCGTCGTCCGGTATGCCCCGCGCTCACCCTGTAGCGCTCCCGTCTCGACGAGGGCCTGGACGCTCTCCTCGAGGAAGAACGGGTTGCCGTCGGTCCAGTCGATCAGGCGGCGCTTGACCGGCTCGAGCGAGGAGTCCATGCCGAGCAGGCTCTCGAGCAGCTCGTTGGCGGAATCCGAGGACAGGGGACCGACGTTCAGCTCGGCATAGTAGTGGAGGGTGCTCCACTCGTGGCGGTACTGCGGACGATAGGTGACAACGAGGAGCACCCGCGCCGTCGGCAGGCCCTCGACGAGGGCATCGAGGAGCGCCTGCGACTCCGCGTCGATCCAATGGACATCCTCGAACACGATCAGCAGAGGCTGGACGCGGCTCTCCGTGAGGAGGAGCCGCCTCACCGCCTCGAGCGTCAGACGGCGGCGCTCGACGGGATCGACCGCGTCCCAGTCGGCATCGGGAACGCCCAGCAGCGCGAAAAGCGCGGGGAGCGAGGGCGTGAGGCTCCCGTCACCGGTCGCGATCGTCACCCGAAGATGCTCGCGAATACGCTCGGCATCGTCGTCAGGGCCGATGGCGAAGTAGGATCGCAGCAGCTCGATCACCGGCGAGTAGGGTGTGATGGCCGCGTACGCGGATCCGGTCTCGAGCAGCCTCGCCGCGCGCGCTTGGCTCGATCGTGTGAACTCCCACACGAGCCGCGATTTCCCCATGCCCGGGTCCCCGACGACGGCTGCCAACTGGCCCCGCCCCGCGAGCACCGAGGTCAGGCGAGTCTGGAGGAAGGCGACCTCCTGCTGGCGACCGACGAAGCGGGTGCCCTTTCCCGCCTCGCCGATGTTGAACTGGTCATGGCTGACCACGTTGTACAGGGGGCGCTCCGGCATCGAACGCGGGGCCGGCTCCAACACGAATCGCCGCCGGAGAAACGCCGCCGTCGCCGCGCTTGCGACGATCGAACCGGGTTCTGCCGCCGCCACGAGCGCGTCCATGAGCGGGGCGATCAGCCGCCTGGATTCGCCATCGATCTGTGCGATGTCACCCGCATAGACGACGGGGACCTCGCAGGCATGGACCGCGATCCGGTGCGGCGGATTCTGCGGATCGTTCCGCGCCTTCGCCAGCTCTCTACGGATCGCCAGCCCCGCATGCGCCGCCCGCCGCGCCGGATCCTCGATCGGCATGAGCCCGAACGACGCCTCGATGCCGTCGGTGCTCAGGTCCTGCACCGTTCCGCCGAAGCTCTGCACCTTCTCGATGATGACCTTGAGCGGCCCTCCCCACTCGAGAGGTACCGCCTTCGCCGTGATCGCCTCGCCGAGCTCGACCCGAAGGAGGGCGACGCGGCGCCGATCCCAGCGCAAGGCCACGCGCGGGGACGCCTGCTCGGGCGCCATGGGAGACGCGTCGGGCGGCTTGGTCGGCGATGCCGTGTCGGGGGGAGGGAGCGGGGGCCGTCGGCGCGCCGCCGCCTTGGGCGCGCTCTCGGGACCGAGAGCAAATCGCTCGATGCGCGCACGAACCGTGTTACGGGTGAGCCCGAGCAGAGCGGCGGTGCGCGAGATGTTCCACGAGGTCTGGGTGAGAGCCTCGAGCAGTCCGGCGCGAGCCGCATCACGAGGGCTCGGGGCCTCGAGCGGGACACCTGACTGACGCGTCCGGATTGGGGACGGCGGGAGCTGGAGCACGTCCGCCGTGATCACGGACGCGTCGGAGAGGAGAATCGCGCGTTCGATGGTGTTGCTGAGCTCGCGGATGTTCCCGGGCCAGTCGTACGACTGGATGACGGCCAGCGCGCTGGGGGCGAGCGTTTTCCGAGGGAGCCCGTACTCGGCGCATAGCTGCGCCAGGAACCGCTCGGCTAGCAGAGCCGCGTCGCGCCCGCGCTCGCGCAGGGGAGGCAGCGTGAACGTCATCACGGCGAGCCGGTGGTAGAGATCCTCGCGAAACCGCCTGGCACGGACGGCGCCGATCAGGTCTTCGTTGGTGGCGGCGATGATCCAGACATTGACGGGCTGGCTCTGTGTGGAGCCCAGGCGACGAACCGCGCCGGCCTCCAACACGTTGAGGAGCTTGCTCTGGAGGGCGGAGGACAGCAGGCCGATCTCGTCGAGGAAGAGCGTCCCTCCGTGCGCCGTCTGGAACAGCCCCGGCTTCGCCTGGCGCGCGTCGGTGAAGGCGCCGCGCTCGTAGCCGAAGAGCTCCGCTTCGAGCAGGGTTTCCGGGATCGCGGGGCAATTGACGTCCACGAATGGACCGGCCGCGCGCGGACCCGCCTGGTGAAGGACGCGGGCCAGGAGTCCCTTGCCCGTGCCCGTCTCACCCTGGATCAGGACGGGCGGCTGCCGACGTCCACCCGATTGGCGCCGGAGGAGCTCCGTGACCTTCTCACGAAGCGCAACGAGTGCCGAGCATTCTCCGGCAAGGTCGGCCAGGGGTTCGACAGCCGCCGCATTCACAGCCGCATTCTACTGCATGCCGCAGTGGTCCATGGTCACCGACCGCGGAGCCGCGCGGCGTGGAGTACGGCGATCACCGTCATGGAGTCCTTGATCTCGCCGCGCTCGACCATGCCGAGCACCTCGCGCCAGGGGAAGGCCCGGCGCTCGATGAACTCCGTGTGATCGGCGGGGCGCGAGGCCGCGCGCAGGTCCTCGGCCAGGTAGAGATGGGCGACCTCGCGCAGGATGCTCTTCGAGGTGTGGAACTCGCAGAGTTTGATCAGGCGGCCGGCTTCATGCCCGGCCTCCTCGGCCAGCTCACGCTGGGCGGCATCCTCGATCGTCTCCCCGGCGTGCTGGCCGCCCGTGGGTATCTCCCAGTAGAAATCCCGCGCGACGTAGCGGTACTGGCCGACGAGCAGCACGGTGTCCGCGTCCAGGAAGGGCAGCACGCCGACCGCCGCCGCGCACTCGACGACGCCGTAGATGGTCGTGCGTCCGTCCGGCAGGAGCGCGATATCCTCGCGGAGCTTGATCCAGCGATTCTCATAGATGGCACGGCTGGACGCGGTCGTCCACGGGGTGCGCGGCCACGGCTGCGGATGCTCGGGGGCGGACATGGCGACCGCCCCGTTGTACCACGGCCGCGCCCGCGCCCGATACCGCTTCGTTGTGCCGGTCCCCACGGCTCGCTATAATCGAGCCATGCGGGTCATCCTCCGTAATCCCCGCCGGGAGCTCGAAGTGAGCGGCAAGCGCCGCGTGAAGGAGCTGCTGCTCGAGCTTCACGTCTTGCCGAGCACGGTGCTCGTCATCCGGGGCGACGAGCTGCTGACGGGCGACGCCGTCGTGGGCGACGACGACGTGCTCGAGGTGCGCCCCGTCATGTCCGGAGGCGGCGCGTGAAGTGCAAGAAGTGCGCGGGACCGGCCGCCCTCGAGCTCCGGCGACATAACGCGGCCTTCTGCTCACCGCATTTCATCGAGTTCTTCAGAAAGCAGGTCGCCGAGGCCATCCACAAGCACCGGATGTTCACCCGCGACGAGCCGATCCTGGTGGCCGTGTCCGGGGGGAAGGATTCACTCGCCCTCTGGGATGCGCTGCTCGAAGACGGCTACCAGACGGCCGGCCTCTATCTCGATCTCGGCATCTTCGATTACTCGCAAGAGTCCAAGGCCAAGTGTGAAGCCTTCGCGGCATCGCGCGGGCTGAAGCTCTACGTGGAGCGGGTCGCCGACACCGTGGGCGCGCCCATCCCCGACGTGCAGAAGGCCACGCGCCGGCCGGCGTGCTCCGCCTGCGGGCTCTCGAAGCGCTACCTGATGAACCGGGCCGCGCTCGAGCACGGGTACGCGGTGGTGGCGACGGGGCACAATCTCGATGACGAGGCGGCGACGCTCTTCGGCTCCGTGCTGAACTGGCAGATGGAGGCCTTGCCACGCCAGTCGCCGGCGCTGCCCTCGAGCCATCCGAAGCTCGTGCGGCGGGTCAAGCCGCTCTATCGGCTCTCGGAGCTGGAGACGGCCGCCTACGCGTTCCTCCGCGGCATCGACTACATCGTCGAGGAGTGCCCGTTCTCGACGGGCGCGACCTCGCTCGCCCACAAGGAGCTGCTGAATCGGCTGGAGGAGGCCTCGCCCGGGTCCAAGCACAACTTCCTCTTCGGCTTCCTCGACAAGGCGCGGCCGGCCTTCGAACGCCTGGAGGATGTCGTGCTCAAGGAGTGCAGCCGCTGCGGGCAGGTCACCACCGGGGAGATCTGCGCCTTCTGCAAGCTCGCCGATCGGGTCAAGCAGCACGTCTGACCGAGTCGTGCCCCGGCGGCGGGCTGGAGTGAATCGTCGTCCGGTGATTCGAATCTCTGTACGGAGGAGGGGGCGATGGCGAACGCGGTGATCGTGGGGGCGGTGCGGACGGCGGTGGGCAAGAAGAACGGCAAGCTCGCGGCCATGCGGCCGGACGATCTCCTGGCCGACACCCTCAGGGCTCTGGTCGAGCGGACCAAGATCGATCCGAGCGAAGTGGAGGACGTGGTCATCGGCTGCGTCGATCAGGTGGGCGAGCAGGGCATGAACATCGCGCGCAACGCCGCCCTCATCGCGGGCCTGCCGCTCGACGTCTGTGGCACCACGCTCGACCGGATGTGCGGCTCGGGCCAGCAGGCGGCAAACTTCGCGGCGATGGGCGTGATGGCCGGGCAGTACGAGTGCGTGATCGCGGGCGGTGTGGAGAACATGACCCGGGTGCCGATGGGCGCAAACGGCGTCGGCCCCGGCGACGGCCCGCTGTCACCGCGCCTGCTGGCGCTCTACACGATCATCCCGCAGGGACTCTCGGCGGAGATGATCGCCGAGCAGTGGGGGCTCAAGCGCGAGGAGCTGGACGAGCTGTCGGCCCGGAGCCATGAGAAGGCCGGCCGGGCCATCGCCGAGGGGCGCTTCAAGCGTGAGATCCTGCCCGTCACGCTGGCCGACGGCGCCGTGTTCGACACGGACGAAGGCGTGCGCGTCCCCGTGAACCGCGAGAAGATGGCCTCCCTGGCGCCATCGTTCAAGGCCGACGGCGTCGTCACCGCCGCCAACTCGTCCCAGATCTCCGACGGCGCCGCCGCCCTGCTCATCATGTCCGAGGCGCGCGCCAAGGCGCTCGGGCTCACGCCACGGGCGCGCGTCGTCGCCACCGCGCTCGCGGGCGTGGATCCGACCATCATGCTCACCGGGCCCATTCCCGCCACCCAGCGCGTGCTGAAGAAGGCCGGGCTCAAGCTCGATCAGATCGATCGCGTCGAGATCAACGAGGCCTTCGCCTCCGTGGTGCTCGCGTGGGAGCGGGAGCTCCACCCGGACATGGAGCGCGTCAATGTCAACGGTGGGGCGATCGCCCTCGGACATCCGCTCGGGTGCTCGGGAGCCAAGCTGATGACCACGCTGGTCCACGAGCTGGAGCGCACGAAGAAGCGGTTCGGGCTGCAGACGATGTGCATTGGCTTCGGGCAGGGGATCGCCACGATCATCGAGCGACTCTAGCAGGCTGCTGAAAAAGGCCCATCGGCGGAGTACGGCGCCCTCGGCCGCACGCTCGGCTTTGCGGGCTGAGCCGGAGGCGAGGCGAGCGAATCCGGAAATTGGGCGAGCGTGAGCGAGCCACGCCTCGCGTGCGGCCTTCGGGCGCCGCCTCGCCGCTGGACCTTTTGAGCAGCCTGCGAGTCTTTCCGCGTCCTGCTAGGACGACGCGCGGGGCGGCGCGGCCGGGTCCTCTCGGCGCCCGGGGTCGGCGAGCGCGGCCTGCACGGTGGCGTGCAGCTGGTCGGGCCGCACGGGCTTGAAGAGCAGGGAGGAAATGCGGAGGCCTCGGCAGCGTGCCTGGTCCTCCTCGTGCAGACCCCAGCCCGTGATGAACACGAGCGGCACCTCCGCGTCACGCGCGCGGATGCGCTCCGCCAGCTCCCAGCCGTTCATGCCCGCCATGCCGACATTGGTCAGCACGAGATCGAAGCGACCCGGCAGGAAGACCCGCAACGCTTCGGCGCCACTGGCGACGGGCACGACATGGTGACCCGCTTCGCGCAGCATCTCGCCGAGGATGGTCATGACCTGGGGCTCGTTGTCGACGAGGAGCACGCGTCCCGTGCGCTCCGTGACGGGTAGGGCGCTGGCCGGCGGCTCCGCGACGGGGACCGTTCCGACCGGGAGCACGATGGTGAAGGTGGTGCCGTCGCCCGGACGGCTCTCGACCCGCATCTCCCCGGCGTGGCGCTTCACGATGGAATAGGACACCGGGAGTCCGAGCCCCGTGCCCTCCTCACCCTTGGTCGTGAAGAACGGATCGAAGATCCGCTTGCGTACTTCGTCACTCATGCCCATGCCCGTGTCCGTGACGGTGAAGACCACGTGCAAGTCCCCCTGGCGCCGGGTTCGGAGGCTCAACCGTCCGCCCTTGGGCATGGCGTCGATCGCGTTGAGGATCAGGTTGGTGACGACCTCGCTCAGCTCGGCGGGCCGACCCATCACGGGGGGCACCGAGCCCAGATCCAGCTCCAGCTCGAGGGGGATGCCGGCCTGGATCGTCTTCTCCTGCCACCGGGGCTTCGTGATGGCGAGCGCGTCGCGGATGACCTGATCCAGCTCCAGTCCGACGAAAGCTTCGTCGGGTCGGAGGCGCGCGAACTTCTGGATGCGCCGCACGGTCTCGGCGCCGCCCATTGCCGCCTTCTGGATCACGTCCAGGCCGCGCCGGACCACGTCCACGTTGTTCGGGTTCTTGCCCATGAGCTGCGCGTAGCCCAGGATGGCCTGCAGCAGGTTGTTGAAGTCGTGCGCGATACCGCCCGCCATCTGTCCGAGCGCCGTGACCTTCTCGGACTGTTGCATCTGGGCCTCGAGCTCCTTCTGGGCGGTGGTGTCGCGGACGATGGCGAGCATCCCTTCCAGGTTTCCATCGTGCCCCGTGAGCGAGGAGAGGGTCACGGCCAGATCCAGCGCGCGACCGTCATCTCGATTTGACGTGACTTCGAAGACGTTGACGGGCTCAACGCGCGAGAGCGCGGCCCGCGCCGCGGAATAGGGCTCCTCGGGCAGGATGGTCGTCAGCGGGCGCCCGATGGCCTGCTGCGGTGTCCAGCCGAAGATGCGCTCGGCGGCGGGGTTCCAGCCCTGGATCTTGCCGTCGCGATCGACCGAGATGATCGCGTCGCCGGCCGAGCGGATGAGCTGCTCGAGCGACTGCTTGGTCTCCGCCACCTCGCCGTAGAGCCGCGAGTTGCGGATGG
>Ga0207646_10005674_pt1 | contig 13088 bp, 8 predicted proteins | sample KBSK5502metaG_FD_184343 | JGI IMG/M metagenome (GOLD analysis project Ga0207646, IMG submission 184343) | Corn, switchgrass and miscanthus rhizosphere microbial communities from Kellogg Biological Station, Michigan, USA - KBS K5-50-2 metaG... | ecosystem: Host-associated > Plants > Roots >...
AGGCAGACGTGGCAACACGTTTTCACGAGCCACGACAGACTGCCGAGATGCTCGAAGAAATTTCGCAGGCGGCGTAACAAAATTGCCCCTGCAAATTAATGCGTCAGAGATGAGGCTGACTGTGGCGGAAAAACAGTGCTCCCGGATTGGTTGAGATAAGTGCGGACCTTCGGCGGCACGTGACGACGGAGCAAAGCATTACGCGCTTGCCACTGGTCGGCAGGACTCATGTCTGCCAAAAAGCGAATCTCTTTCGCTTCCAGCACGGCAATCGGAACACCGTCGCGATAAAGGATACGGTTCGAGGACGCCGGCGACAGTCGCGAGCCGGGTGTAATTACACCAATCAGGTTAAGCGGATCAGCAGCGTTGATGGATACCAGCGAATCCTCTGACGGCGCGCGGCGAATGGATCTGAGCAGTTGCACGGCTTCAGCAGTGGCAAACTGTTCACCTGAAAATCCGCCTACAAAACGCCCACCGCGAATCTCTCCGCGCGCTTCCAGCCGGCGATAAACCCGCAGCAAGTCTCTCCACGGCACGCTGATCGATTCGCGATCCAGAAGTTTGCGAAAGACAATGCCATAGCGCTGGAGCAGTTTTCGGGCGACGGCTTCGATGATGTCGCGATCGATCGATTGATTGCGATTGTCGCCGTTAGAAGCCGTCTGAACAGGAGCTTGCTCCTGCTCTTCTCTTCGCAGGCGCACCCAACGCCCGGCGTCATCCATGCTGTAAAAGACTTTGCGCTTTCGGCGACGTTTCTCGACTTCGCGATGAGTCGTTTTGCTGAGCGGCGTCAGTAACGCTCGCAGCCCGGTGAAACTGTCCGCGCTCACCATTCCCCGAAAGACCAATTCACCCAACGCTTCTTCGACCATGCTCGGCAGCAGATTTGTGCCGGCGACGATATCGACAAAGAAAGAGGCGCCGTGCTCCTTGAGATAGTCGTGAACCGCGGCTGTGTTGGTTGTCAGTTGCGCTCCATTTGATTCCGCGGGAGCAGGGAACGCTTTGCTCCACGTCCGGACGTTCTTTCGATTAAGCAGCACCACTGGCGTGCTGCGCACCGGAGAAGAGCTGCTGACTTTGTCCGGCGACACGCGCGGCGGCGACAGACGCAACCAGGTTAGCCTGCCGGAAAGACAGAGTGCGTCCAGCCACGCCGGATCGTAATCAGACACACGTGCCGGCAGGATTTCGGATTCCCACGAACCCGCCGGCGCGTCAAAGCCTTCAAGTTGATCCAGAATCGCCGCGACACTATCCGGCCCCTGCACCTGATGCTCGGCCGTCGCCTTCTGCCAAACGAAAAGGAAACGCATGAAGTCGGCCGCAGAAACCGGCTCGATTTCCTTGCGCAGGCGATTGAGCGTGTAACTGTGAATGCGCGCGAGCAAACGGCGCGAACACCATTCCGTCTTTTCACCTTCAAGTGTGAAACTTCCCTGCATCGCAAAGCCTTCACCCTCAAGCAGCGCCAGACCAGCATCAATGCGTCCGGGCGAAACCGAAAATGAAGCCGCAAGGTCAGCAACTGTCACCGGCCCGAGGCCCTCAAGCCGGCCGCGCAGAATGTCAACGAGCGCGTCTTCCATTGACCACGTCTCGCTTGCATAGCTCGCCGGCGGATCAATCGCCGGAGCGAGCGTCACCTGCGGATGAATTGCGCACAGCTGCGGCAGCCGCTCGGCAGCAACCCAAAGGTCAGTGTGGCTCAAGTTGTTAACCTGCGGCGGTCGCAGGACACACGCCCGCCGCGCGCTCACCAGCTCATCAAATAATGCCTGCCAATCATTTCGTAGACCCTCTTCAACTGTAATGAAGCCAAGTTGCATCAGCGCATCATGCAATTCGTCGGAATTCTCAGCCTGTGGCCACGCCTCTGTTCGGACGCGCTCAATCGCCGCCGCGTCCAGGCGGCCCAGGTCTGCGGCAGTTTCAGCGTCGAGAAAACGCCGGTTCATCACCGCGAGCGTGCGGCGCTCTTCAGCCGGAGCGTCGTCGAGAAAGGCGTAAGGTTTTGCGGTCAGAATTTCCTGGGCCAGCGGCGACGGTTCATTCATTTCGCGGGAGATGAGTTGTCGCTCGCCACGCTCAATGGACCGCAGCAACCCTTCCAGTCCGCGGAGGTCCATCGCTTCTTCCAGGCAGTCACGAATTGTCTGTGCCACCAAAGGATGGACCGGAATTTCAATCGGGCCGGTCAGGTTTTCCGCGCAGGCAACCTGATCCGGAAAAACCAGCGCCAGGAGATCTTCCGCCGCCATGCGCTGCAATTGCGGCGCGACTTTGCCGCCGCTGCGCCAGCGCGGAATCGCCAGCGCGCGCGTTGCATTCCAGCGCCAGCGAATATTGAACATGGGCGCGTCCAATAACGCCTGCGTCAGGACGTCACAGACAGTTTTGGAATTGAGATATTGAAAAATCGTTTCCAGCGGAAAGCTATGCGTCGGCCCCAGCGAGAGAACGATCGAGTCTTCCGTGGCTGCGGCTTGCAGCTCGAAATTGAAAGTGCGGCAGAAACGTTTACGTAAAGCCAGGCCCCAGGCGCGATTCAAGCGACTGCCGAAGGGCGCATGAATCACCACATGCGTGCTGCCGTTTTCATCGAAAAAACGTTCCACGACTATTTGTTGCTGCGTAGGCATAACACCCAACGCCAACTTTGTGGTGCCAAGATAGTCGACAATTTGTTCGGCTGCTCCATGACTGATCCCGACGTCGTCAACGAGCCAGTTCAAGCTGGGACCGCGGACGTCCTCGTCCGCATTGTTTGCGTCGGCTTCAAGTTTGTGTGAAATCTCACTTCTCAGTCGTGAGACCGCCTGTGAAAGTTCCTCCGATCTCCCCGGAGCTTCGCCCAACCAGAAGGGGATGGAAGGCGGCTGGCCGGCGGCGTCTTCGACCCGCACTGAGCCTGGTTCGACTCGCTTGATGCGATAAGACGAGTTGCCGAGTTGGAAGATGTCGCCGGCGAGACTCTCGATCGCAAAGTCTTCATTCAAGGTGCCGACAAAAGTTTCCGACGGCTCGAGAATCACGCGATAGTCGGACGTGTCGGGAATTGCGCCGCCGTTGGTGATCGCCGCCAGGCGCGCCCCGCGCCGCGCGCGCAAACGTTTGTTCACGGCATCGTGATGCAGGTAGGTCCCGCGCCGACCCCTTCGCGTGCTAAAGCCTTCAGACAGCATCCGCACGACCGCGTCGAAGTTTTCGCGCGAGAGATTTCGGAAAGGATAAGCGCGCCGCACCATTGCGAAGAGCTCGTCTTCCGTCCATTCTTCAGCGGCGATCGTGGCCACGATTTGCTGCGCCAGAATATCCAAAGGCTGTTCCGGAATCGTCAGATGATCAAGTTCACCGCGCCTGACTGCATCGAGCAAAGCCGCGCACTCGACGAGTTCATCGCGCGAAAGCGGAAACACGCGTCCTTTCGGAAAGCCGCTGACCGTGTGGTTCGATCGGCCAATGCGTTGCAGCAAAGTTGAGATTGCGCGCGTCGATCCGATTTGAATCACCAGGTCAACCGCGCCGATGTCGATGCCTAACTCCAGCGAGGCCGTTGCGACCAGCGCGCTCAGCTCGCCCGATTTCAAACGTTGCTCGGCCGACAATCTCAGCTCGCGAGCCAGACTGCCGTGATGCGCAGTTACGTTTTCATCGCCCAGGCGCTCACCCAGATGCCGAGCCGCTCGCTCAGCCATCCGTCGCGTGTTGACGAAGACGAGCGTCGTGCGATGCTCGCGAATTAATGCCGCCACCCGGTTGTATATTTCTTCCCACACTTCGTTGGACATCACCGCTTCCAAAGGCGAGCTGGGAATTTCGATCCCCAGGTCGAGTCTGCGCGTGTGGCCGGTATCGATGATCGTGCAACGTGGAGTGCTGTCGGTCTCAAGATTTGCTGCGCCAACCAGAAAGCGCGCGACTTCCGCAATCGGTTTCTGTGTTGCTGACAGTCCAATGCGCACCAGAGGCTCTTTGACTAAAGCCTGAAGTCTTTCAATTGACAGCGACAGATGCGAGCCACGCTTGTCGTCTACCATGGCGTGAATTTCGTCGACAACGAGCGTGCGCGTCGTCGAAAGCATCCGGCGGCCGCCTTCGCTGGTTAGCAGGATGTAAAGCGATTCAGGTGTGGTGACGATAATGTGCGGCGGCTTTTTGGTCATCGCCGTGCGGTCCTTCGCCGGCGTATCGCCGGTGCGCACCAGCGTGCGAATTTCCACTCCGCCAATCCCTGACGCCTCGAGGTTCTGCTGAATACCGCGCAGCGGTTGCTGTAAGTTGATCTGAATGTCATTGCTCAGCGCCTTCAGCGGGGAGACATAAACCACCTGGGTTTCATCGACGAGTGTCCCGTCGACGGCTTTCCAAACCAGATCGTCAATCGCGGAAAGAAAAGCAGCCAGGGTCTTGCCGGAGCCGGTGGGCGCGGCGACCAGAGTATGCTGTCGCTCCTTGATGGCCGGCCAGGCGCGCGCCTGCGGCTCAGTCGGGGCCGGGAAGTGTTTCCGGAACCAATCCCGAACGGCCGGATGGAAATATTCAAGCTGCTTCATAAACGAGCCGCCAGTGTACCACGAATGAAACATTGTGTTAAGACGGGGAATAAGATAAAGCGTAGCTGAACGGCTACCCGCTATTCAAGTAGAGTTCCAGACTCGAAGGTGGTTTGCTCATCGATGCTTTCGGTTCAGCAGCCGTCTTCAGACGGCTTGCCCGAAGGTTCATAGACCAGCGCTTTTAGCGCTGGGTACGACCCAATAAGCTGAATGTTAGCGCGCTTCCAGCGTGCTTTCCATCGACAGCTTTAGCGTCACGGCTAAAGCATTGGACATATAAGCCCGTTAAAAACGGGCTCTGGGGGAGTTTGTGCATCCTGGACCCGGGCGTAAAACGCCCGGTCTAGTAATCCTGCGGGAAAGCCGCGTGAACGCGGCTAAAGAATCGTCTCAGTGTTTCAAATCGCATCTCCACTTCCAGGGATCTGACTTTGCATTAGTACCCCTCGGACGGCGCCATGCTTTTGCGTTACAGAAAAGCTAAACTTTCCTGTTAGCTTACAAGAAACAATGCCCAAAGCAGACCGCGACTATCATCCGTCGAAACACACACCGGCGAGTAAGCCGCGCGCCGGCGCATCGCGCATTCGCATAAAAATTCCGCCCCGAGTCGAGCAGGTTGAAGTTAGCTTCGCCGATCGTCAGCTGAAGCTGACTAATCTCAACAAGCCTTTCTGGCCTGAACTTCGGATTACCAAACGAGACCTGCTGCAATACTACGCCGATGTTTCGTCCGTACTCTTGCCGCACCTCAAGGACCGCGCGATGGTGATGAAGCGGTACCCCAACGGTGCGGCGGGGGAATTCTTTTTTATGAAGCGCGCGCCTTCACCGAGGCCCCCGTGGATCGAGTTGTGTTCGATCGAACATGGCTCGGGGAATGTGATCGACTTTCCTATTGTCCAGGATTTGCCGGCGCTGCTATGGGTGATCAATCTTGGTTGCATCGATCTGAACCAATGGTACGCGCGCTGCGATGACGTCGATCGGCCTGACTATCTTCATTTCGATTTGGATCCGGTTCCAGGCGCGAAGTTTGAGCAGGTGAGGGAAACGGCTTTGGTGGTGCGCGAGGCGTTGGAGTCTTTGAAGATGCCTTGCTATGCAAAGACGACCGGCTCAAAAGGTATTCACATCTACGTTCCGATCGTGCGGGGGCCGACGCAGAAGCAGGTTTGGACGATTGCAAAAGAAATTGCGCACGTGCTCGCCGCTGCAAGTCCAAAGCTGATCACTGCCGTTTACAAAGTTGCTAATCGACCTAAAGGGCGGGTGCTGGTCGATTACAATCAGAACGCCTGGGGCCGCACGCTGGCATCAATCTATTCCGTCCGGCCGACACCGAAGGCGTCAGTCTCGACGCCGGTAACCTGGCAAGAGGTCGAGCGAGGCGTCAAGATTGAAGACTTTCGTTTGGACAATGTGCGCCAGCGAATTGCGAAGCTGGGTGATTTATGGAAGCCGTTACTGGCAAAAAGAAGATTTGATTTGCAGCCGTATTTGAAATGAATGCTGGGAGCGCGGACGTCCCGTCCGCTGTTCTTGTCAGTACCACCTGCGGTAGCGGGTGGGTGGGTCCGTTGGCTGCGCTCTCTAGCGTCGATAACCCGCCCGCTACCGCAGGCGGTACTGACCTCATGGTGGGAACGTCCGCGCTCCCAGCAATTAGAACCGCTACGTATTAAGAAAGCCCGAACATGACTCTGCCTCTAAAAAAATCCTATCCACCGATGGAAGCCAAGTCCGTCACTCAACTTCCCGCCGATGACACCTGGCAATACGAGCCGAAGTGGGACGGCTTTCGCTGCCTTGCTTTCCGCGATGGTGCCCAGATCGACCTTCAGTCAAAAAGCGGCCAGCCACTGGGTCGGTACTTTCCGGAAATCGCCGAAGCCTTGCTGAAACTCAAGCCGAAACAGTTCGTACTGGACGGAGAAATCGTCGTACCGATCAAAAGTCGATTCTCATTTGACGATTTATTGATGCGCATTCATCCGGCGGCGAGCAGAATTCAGAAACTCGCTAAAGAAACTCCCGCCAAGCTAATCGTCTTCGATTTACTCGTCGACGATCGCGGTAAGGCGGTCGTGGATTCGTTGCTTTCAGACCGACGAAAGAAACTGGACGCGTTCGCCAAGAAATATTTTCCCAAAAACAAGTCGATCGAGCTGTCGCCTGAGACCAAAGATGTGAAGATTGCGAAAAGCTGGCTGGCCGGCGCTGGAGGGGATGTTGACGGAGTAATCGCCAAGCGGCTCGACTTGCCTTATGAGAGTGGCAATCGCCACGGCATGGTGAAAGTAAAGCGTCTGCGCACCGCCGACTGTGTCGTCGGGGGATTCCGATACGCTTCCGAAGGAAAAGTTGTCGGCTCGATGTTGCTTGGATTGTATGACGACAAAGGATTGCTGCATCACGTTGGTTTCACTTCCAGTTTCAAAGCGAGCGAGAAACCGGCGCTGACAAAGAAGCTTGAGAAGTTAATAAAACCGCCCGGGTTCACAGGCAATGCACCGGGCGGCCCGAGTCGCTGGAGCACCGATCGATCGGCCGAATGGAAACCGTTGGCTACTAAGCTCGTCATCGAAGTCCAATACGATCATTTCACTGGCGGCCGCTTTCGCCACGGGACAAAGTTTCTGCGCTGGCGACCGGACAAGAAACCAGCGCAGTGTTTGCTCGATCAGGTCAAGGGCTGAAGTGGAAGTTCTCTGGTTTTCTTTGCGACTTTAGCATTAGCTTTGCGCCTTTGCGTGAAATTAGTATTTAGCAAGAGGCATTTTCACGCAGAGTCGCGAAGAGGGACTAAGGCGCAAAGCAGGGATCAAGTTTGAGGTTAGGACCTAACGAGTGCTGAATGACTCGCTTGCCTACTGGACGTGAAATGCTTGAGCTGGCTCGTCAGCACCTCGGCGAGCCATACGCGAATGTTCTGATCCCCAAAAATAATGCGAACTGGACCGGACCGTGGGACTGTGCAGAGTTCATGTCCTGGCTGGTGTTTCAGGTGGGCGGTTTTCTTTATGGCTGTCTCGACGACAATGCCAGGCCGGACAGTGCCGACGCTTACACCGGCGCTTGGCGAGACGATTCCATGAGGTTGGGAAGGCGCGTTCCTTACCAGCGTGCCGCAGCGATCGTCGGCGGAATCGTTCTGCGCTATCCGCCGCGGCCGGGCCGCATGGGTCACATCGTGATTTGCGACGGCGCGGGTGGAACGGTCGAGGCGAGGGGCTTCGAGTTAGGCGTTGCGGTGGGGACGGTCCACATGCGGCGTTGGAATACGGGCGTGCTGGTTCCCGGCATTCAATATGACGAGGACGTGACGCCGATCGATGTGATAAAGCCGCCGTCGGTCTATCACATTAACGCTCCAAACGTAGATCGCTCAGTCGTCCGAGATATTCAACGCGCGCTCAACTCCGCCGGTATCGACGCGGGTCCGGTTGATGGAATCTACGGACCGAAAACGATGGCGGCGGTGGCGGCTTTTCAGCAACGCAAAGGGCTGGTGGTGGACGGCGAAGTGGGCTCCATCACAGCGCAGGCCCTGGACGTAAATATTTAAGATGCAGCAGTCGGACGAGCCGCGTGCGGCAGGATGGGTGATGGCTCTGTCGCATGCGTCTTCGTCCACTTTACCAGGGATCAACCGCCTCGCACTCACTGCAAGATAAAGTTGTAAGTAATCAGTCCCTGTACCTTGACCGCTACGCCGCTAAGCTTCGTTGGTGTGAAGCGAGCACGCAGAGCTGCTTCCTTCGCTGCCGCGAGCAACGTCGGATGTCCGGACACCGGTTGAGCTGTGACCACCCTACCCTCTTCGTCAACCAGGATCTGAACAGTTACTGGACCTTGAATCCTAATCTGCTTCGCAAGTGGAGGATACGGCGGTTGGGGTAAGCTGATCGCCTTTGCTATGAGCACGCCCAGCGAGACCCTCAGCGTCGCCGGTGGCTTTACTGGGGTCGGTACGGGACCGGTTTCTTCAACTCTCACTACGGGCGCGGTACCATTGCAGCTCACACAGTTACCTGAATTGTTGGAACCGAAGTTGGGCGGATCGACGTTTCTATTAGAAAAACGGACGGGCCCGGTAACGGGCGGGTCCGTTGCGGCCACTATGCCGGGATGGTCCGGAACCCTGGTTGGATCATCCGTTCGCGCAATGGCGTTCCTTCGTTCCGCGATGGTGATATTCCGATCAACCGGCGCATTCGACTGCGCCGACCTGTGAAAAATCTGGGGATGTGTTTCACGAGGCGGACGCGCCGCTGTTACGGCCACTGGCGGGATCCAGTTAAGCACAGTCAGATCGCTGCTCTGTGCTTCCAGCCGCGTGTCATACGCATAGATACTGGCGACACCGGCGGCAAACAGAATCAACGCGTAAGCGGCTACGGTGGCGAGAAAGAATGAACTGCGACGCTTGAACTCCTTGCGGTGCGACTCAGACTCGATCAGATTGGTAAACATCTCTTAGCTCCTCCTGCTGCCGGTGCCTTTGGGTCGAGGAAGCTAAGAGGTTAGACAGTGATCCGGTTTACTTGTTCCCGAGATTTAAGGAAAGCAGATCAAAAGCTGGGAGCGCGGACGTCTCGTCCGCAAAGCATGCGGAGCATGCTGGGATTTTCGCGCTTCGCGCTCATTGCGGACGGGGACGTCCGCGCTCCCAGCTTCAAGTCGCCAAGTCAGATGCCACTCGTTCGCTTTTGGACAACTATTCCCATTTCCATTACGATAGCGCCGCCCTACAACCCTATTCTCAGGAGAACGAGCAATGGTGACAGCGCAAGCGCCCCAGGAAGAATTAAATCCTTTTGAGATAGCCAAACAGCAATTCGATCGGGCCGCCGATTACCTCGAGCTGGAGCAGTCGTTGCGCAACGTACTGCGCAGCGCCAAGCGTCAACTTATCGTTTCGATTCCTGTGAAGATGGACGGAGGTGAGACCAAGGTTTTTGAGGGTTACCGGGTGCAACACAACATTGCGCGCGGGCCGGCCAAAGGCGGAATACGTTATCACCCGAACGTCACCCTAGACGAAGTGAAAGCGCTGGCATCGTGGATGACCTGGAAATGCGCCACGGTTAACATTCCATATGGGGGTGGCAAAGGGGGCGTGGTTTGCGATCCGAAAAGTCTTTCAATTAACGAACTGGAACGTCTGACGCGCAGATACGCGTTTGAGATCGCGCCGATCATCGGACCTGATCGAGATATTCCCGCGCCTGATGTCTATACCGACTCGCAGACCATGGCCTGGATCATGGACACGATTTCCATGGTGCGCGGACACACTGAGTTAGGCGTCGTCACCGGCAAGCCCTTGTCGCTGGGCGGTTCACAGGGCCGTCACGAAGCCACGGCTCGCGGCGCTCTTTATGCTTTACGCCAGGCCTGCAACGTACGCGGAATGAAATTAAGAGATTCGCGCGTGGCAGTGCAGGGTTTTGGCAACGCCGGCTCGATCATCGCGCGGCTGGCCGCCGAAGACGGGGCTCGAGTGGTCGCCGCGTGCGACTCGAAGAGCGGGCTTTATGCTGAGAACGGTTTGAACATTCAAGCCGCGCTTAAACATAAGGAAGCCACCGGCTCGCTGCGCGGTTTGCCGGGAGTGAAAGAGATTGCGCCTGATGATGTGCTGGAAGTTGACTGCGACATCCTGTGTCCTTCAGCGCTTGAGAACAGCATCACCATGGCCAACGTCGGGAATGTAAAGGCAAAGATTATTGCTGAGTTGGCTAACGGTCCGACTACCCCGGCTGCGGACCGTGTGTTTGAGAAGAACGACGTGTTGCTGATTCCCGATATTCTCGCCAATGCCGGCGGCGTGACCGTCAGCTATTACGAATGGGTGCAGGACCAGTATTCATTCTTCTGGAGCGAGAAGCGTATCAACCAAACGCTGGAAGACACGATGGGCGACGCCTTTCATAAGGTGCATCAGACGGCCCAGCGCTATGGCACAGACATGCGCACCGGCGCCTACATCCTGGCGATCGATCGCGTGGCTGAAGCGACAAGGGTGCGAGGAATATTTCCGTAGAAGGACGTGCTTAGATCTTAGAGCTTTGAACTTGGTGGTTGAGTTTCGGCTACCGGGCTCGAAGTTTTCAAGGTTGAACAGCGAGCAAAGTAGAAGGCACGAAACACAAGTGCAGGAATTTCATGAAAGACAAAATCACCGTCTACGAAAAGCCTACTTGAACCAAGTGTCGCGAGACCGACAAGCTGCTCCGTGAGAGTGGCTTCGCGTTTGAAAGGATTAACTACTACAACATACCGCTCAGCGAAAAGAAGTTGCGCGAGCTGGTAAGGAAGATGGGAATCAAGCCGCGCGAACTCCTGCGGACAAGTGAAGCGATCTACCGCGAGCTTGGTTTAGGTAAGAAGGAATTGAGCGACGACGAACTCATTTCAGTGATGGTAAAGCATCCGGACCTGATTCAACGGCCGATCGCCGAACGCGGCGATCGCGCCGTGCTGGGTCGACCGCCTGAAAATATTGTGGGAACCGTCGATCCTTTCTTTCCGCTGGCCGAGGTGAGAGCCACGCGCGACGCCCTCAATAAGCAGGGATTTGATGTTCAGCTAACTGAAATCAAAGGTCACAATCACTGGTATTACGATCTGGCGCCAAAGATTAATGCCGATGCCTGGAACTTTTTGAAGCAACAAAAATTATCCGAAGATCCGCGTTATACTCAATACGCCTTCAAATGACCAAAGCAACGAACACAACTTTCATCTGTCAGAACTGCGGCTATCAATCGCGCAAATGGCTGGGCAAGTGTCCTGAGTGCGGCGAGTGGAATTCGCTGGTCGAAGAACGCGTCATTACGACTAAAAAAGGAGCTGGTCGCAACGGTTTTCGTTTACGCGAAGCAAAGGCCGTCGAATATAACGAGATCGAATCACAGGATGACGTGCGCTTGTCTTCCGGCGTGGACGAGTTCGATCGTGTCCTGGGTGGCGGCATCGTGCCGGGCACGCTCGTCTTGATCGGCGGCGATCCGGGAATCGGGAAGAGCACGCTGCTTTTACAGGTCGCCGACAAGTTAAGCGCCACCGGCGCAACCGTGCTTTACGTTTCAGGTGAAGAGTCGGAAAGACAAATTAAGTTGCGTGGTGAACGGCTCGGTATTCAGGCCCCGCACCTTCTACTCTTGCCCGAAACTAATCTCGAGAATATCTTCCGTGAAATCGAACGATTGCAACCCGGAGCTGTCATCGTCGATTCCATTCAGACCACGTTCTCTTCCGAGATCGAATCCGCGCCCGGGTCGATCTCGCAGATCCGCGAAGTAGCCGCACAGTTCCTGTTGCTGGCCAAGACCCGCGCCATTCCCGTCTTTCTGATCGGCCACGTGACCAAGGAAGGATCGATTGCCGGGCCACGCGCGCTGGAACATATCGTCGACACGGTGCTGTATTTCGAAGGCGAGCGCCATCACAATCATCGCATCGTGCGCGCGACCAAGAACCGTTTTGGGGCCGCCAACGAAGTCGGCGTTTTCGAGATGACCAATACTGGTTTGGCGCCGGTCGCGAATCCCTCGCAGATGTTTCTGGCCGAGCGCCCTGCGGATGCTGCCGGATCAGTCGTCACCGCCTGCATGGAAGGCACGCGGCCGATGCTGGTGGAAATTCAGGCGCTCGTATCGAGTTCAAAGTACGGTACGGGCCGGCGCATGACGCAGGGTGTCGATCAGAATCGAGTCTCGCTTTTGATCGCGATGTTGGAAAAGCGAGTCGGCATGCAGCTTCTCGGTGACGATGTGTTTGTGAATATCGCCGGCGGCTTGGAAGTCGACGAGCCGGCCGTCGACCTTGGCCTGGTGACGGCGATTGCATCCAGTTTTCGCAATCAACCGCTCGATGCCCACACGGCCGTGTTCGGCGAAGTCGGTTTGACCGGCGAGGTGCGCGGCGCAATGCAGGCCGCGGTGCGCGCCCGCGAAGCTCAGGCCCTGGGATTTAAAAAGATCGTGATGCCATCATCGAATACCGCCGGGTTGGAAAAGCTTTTGGGGTTACGCGTGGTGGGCGTACGAACGGTAGATGAAGCGTTGGCGGAACTATTCTAAAGCTGGGAGCGCGGACTGTCTCGTCCGCAAATTCTTGTCAGTACTACCTGCAGTACCGGGTGGGTCGACCGCGGCTGCATTCTAAATACGTCGATAACCCGCCCGCTACTGCAGGCGGTACTGACCTCATTCCGGGACGTCCGCGCTCCCGGCAATGAGTTGACCCTGCTCTTTAGGTGATCTATCGCTTTTCGGAAACGCAAAATAGAGGAGCCGATCCAATGTTCAAGAGCCTACGTGTGTCTTGCATGCCTTGCTTGCTTACCGCGCTGTTAATTGTCACGCTCTCAATTTCAATCAGTGCCCAACGTCGACAGCCACCCGCCACGCAATCAGCCCAAAGCCAGACTGATTCACTAAAAGTTCTCCAGTGGCGATCGATCGGTCCGTTTCGGGGCGGGCGCTCGACGGCGGTTGCGGGCGTGGCGTC
>Ga0207646_10005675_pt1 | contig 13087 bp, 13 predicted proteins | sample KBSK5502metaG_FD_184343 | JGI IMG/M metagenome (GOLD analysis project Ga0207646, IMG submission 184343) | Corn, switchgrass and miscanthus rhizosphere microbial communities from Kellogg Biological Station, Michigan, USA - KBS K5-50-2 metaG... | ecosystem: Host-associated > Plants > Roots >...
AGGCGAGCGTTTGAGACGTTTCAGGGTGGGGGCTCGTGCGCGTAGGCGTGCTGGGCGCCACCGGTCTGGCTGGGCAGCAGGTGCTCGCCGCGCTCGACCGGCACCCGTGGTTTACGGTCGTGGCCGTCGGCGCGTCACCGGCCTCGGCCGGAAAAACACTGGGCGATGCTCTGCGCGAGCCGTCGGGCGGTAGCCGCTGGTTCGCGGAAGGCCGCCTGGACGACTCGCTTGCCGGGCTGCGATGCCTGAGCGACGAGGAGTTGCTCAAATGGCCGCTCGACCTCTTGTTCAGCGCCGTGTCGAAAGAGGTCGCTGAGGAATGGGAGCCGCGTTTCGCCGAACGGGTGCCGGTCATCAGCACCGCCTCGGCCTTTCGCTATCAGCCGGACGTGCCGATCCTGATCCCGGGGGTCAACGACGCGCACGCCGAGGCGCTTCACGATCAGCGACGCGGGCGTGGTTGGCGGGGCTTCATCGCGCCGATCCCGAACTGCACGACGACCGGCCTGGCGGTGTCATTGAAACCGCTTCACGATGCCTTCGGCGTGCGCGCCGTGACGATGACCTCACTGCAGGCCGTTTCCGGTGCCGGCCGGCAGGGCGGCGTGCTCGCGCTCGACGTGATCGATAATGTCATCCCCTTCATTCCCGGCGAGGAAGAGAAAGTCGAGCGTGAAACCAGGAAGATCCTCGGTGACTGGGGCGAGCCAGCGTCGTTCGCGGTCTCCTGCACCTGCACCCGGGTCAATGTCAGGGATGGCCACCTGGAGACGGTCTTCGTCGGGACCGAACGCACCGCGGATGCTGCCGCGGCGACCGCGGCGATGAGTGCCTTCGGCAACGATGGATTGAAGGGCCTGCCGTCGGCGCCCGACCGCTTACTGCGCGTCGACCCCGACCCCTTCCGGCCACAGCCGCGCCGTGACCGCGACGCCGGCGACGGGATGACGGTCACAGTCGGCCGCGTGCGCGACGAACCGGTCCTCAAAGGGGTGAAGTACGTCGTGCTCTCGCACAACACCAAGCTTGGCGCCGGCAAGGGAGCCGTCTTATTAGCGGAATGGCTGTCGCGCGAAGGCTACATTGGCCGCCCTACCTGAGTCCGTGAGCCGGCCGATCCTGGTCCAGAAATTCGGGGGGACCTCGCTGAGCTCGCCGGCTCGTATCAAACGGGCCGCGCGCCGCGTCGCCGCGAGCCAGCGCGCGGGTTACGACGTTGTGGTGGTGGTCAGCGCCATGGGTGACTCCACCGACCGGCTGCTCGACCTGGCGTCGCGCGTGGCGAAAGACCCGGCGGCGCGCGAGCTCGACCTGCTGCTCTCCACCGGCGAAGGTGTGTCGGCGCCGCTGATGTCGATGGCGCTGACCGAGCTTGGTGTCCCGGCGGTCTCGCTGCTCGGATTCCAGGCGGGCATCCGGACCGACCAGCGCCACGCGAAAGCCCGCATCCTGGGCCTCACGCCGGCGCGCATCGAGCGCGAGCTGGCGGCCGGCCGGGTGGTGGTCGTCGCGGGCTTCCAGGGAATGGGCCTCGAGATGGAGGTGACCACGCTCGGCCGCGGCGGCTCCGACACCACCGCCGTCGCGCTGGCGGCCTCGCTGAAAGCCCAGGCGTGCGAGATCTTCACCGACGTGCGCGGCATCTACACAGTGGACCCGCGGTTCGTGCCGTCGGCCCGCTTGCTAACGCACATCGCCTATCCCGAGATGCTCGAGCTGGCCAGTGCCGGCGCCCGGGTGATGCACCCCCGCGCGGTTGAGATCGCGGAAGCCTATGGCCTCGAGCTCCACGTGCGGTCGAGCTTCCACGCAGGGCCCGGTACCATCATCACTTCAGAGGAGGCGATCATGGAGGACCGGAATCGGGTGCGCGGCATCGCGCATGAAGAGCAGGTGGCTCGCCTCTCCGTGGTCGGCGTGCCCGATCGTCCCGGGATTGCGGCGTCCATCTTCATGCCCCTCGCCGAGGCAGACATCGCGGCTGACGTCATCGTGCAGACCGCGAGCCACGAGGGCGTGACCGATATGTCGTTCACGGTGTCATCGAGCGATGGCCGGCAGGCGAAGCGCATCCTCGACAGCGTCGCCCAGGAGATCGGCGCCCGGACCGTGCTGGCGCAGGACGGCCTGGCCAAGGTGTCGGTCATCGGCAGCGGCATCCGTGGTCAGCCGGGCGTGGCGGCGAACATGTTCAAGACGCTCTCCAGGCTCGGCATCAACATCGAAATGATTTCGACCTCGGAAGTCCGTATCACCTGCATCATCCGGGCCGATCGCATCAAAGACGCGGTCGCCGGCCTGCACGAGGCGTTCCACCTGTAGTGTCGAAGACAGCCTCGGTCCGGGTACCGGCCTCATCGGCCAACCTCGGGCCGGGTTTCGACGTTCTCGCGTTGGCACTCGACCTACACCTCGAGGTGGAGGCACGCGAATCGTCGAAGACCAGCATCGCGTGGGATGGTGAAGGCGCGGGTGAGGTCCCGCTCACCCGCAAGAACTTGCTTGTCCGCTCCGCGCAGGAGCCATTTACCGGCTGGACTCGGCCGCTCGACGGCGTCGAGCTTCTGGTCCGCAATCACATCCCGATCGGGCGCGGCCTGGGCAGCAGCGCCGCTGCGATCGTGGCGGGCATCACGCTCGGAGCGAAATTACGTGGTCTTCGAATCTCGGCCCAACGCATCCTCGAGCTCGCCTTCCCGCTCGAAGGACACGGCGACAACCTGGCGGCGGCCCTCTACGGTGGGTTCTGCATCGCCGTGACGGAAAACGGCGGGGTCCGCGTGCACCGCATCGATTGGCCACCGCGTTGGCGAGCGATCCTCTTCGTTCCCGACGACGTCTCCCCCACGCATGAGGCCCGCCGCCTCGTGCCGCGCCGCCCAGATCGCGAGGACGCCGTCTTCAACCTCGGCCGCGTCGCCGAGTGGGTCCTCGCCTGTTCGCGGCACGATCGCTCCCTGGTCCGAAGCGCCATGGACGACCGGCTGCATCAGCCCGGCCGCGCGCGCGCCTACCCGTATCTCGACGATGTCATCACGGCGGCCGAACAGGCGGGCGCACTCGGCGCCGCGCTCAGCGGTGCCGGCGGGAGCGTGATCGCGATCGCGGACCGGAGTCATGACGCCGTTGCGAAGGCGATGCACAAGGCCGCGCATGCCCACGGCATTCACGGCAGTGTCATGGGGCTGGCCGCTGCCACCTCCGGCGCGGCCGGCTGACTCAATCGGCCAGCGCTTTCATCTTCCCGTCCAGGAGTCGCGCACGGGCTTCCACCCGCTTTCGGGCAAACTCGCTGACCTTGCCAAGGAGGGAGTTCGATTCGACGACGACGGATGCCGCCGCCGCTGCCCAGGCCATGGCGCGACGGAGATCGTGATCGTCCGCGTATATGGCGGCGAAGGCGCCGGCGTAGACGTTGCCGACGCCCATCCCGCCCTCGGCCATGACGGGAAAGGCCGGCATCGAGATGATTTCACCACCGCGAATCCCTAGCGACCCGCCCGCGCCAAGCTTGATCACAGCGACTGGCACGCCCGCGTCCGCCATTGCGCGCAGGACGGCGCGCGGCGGTTCCCCCGGCCACAGCTGCGCGACTTCCTCGCGGCCTGGCAAGAATGCGTCGCACTCTGCCGCCAATGCCAGCACCTGATTCAGATCCGGCGCAACCGTCCCGGCGACGTCGATGTCGAGCGTGATACATGCGACGCGCTGCTTGAGCGACCGGACGATCTCGCGCTGGCGACCCGACGGGAGCCCGCAGACGTGGACGGCCCAGCTCGGACTCAGATTCGTCAGCTGTTCGGGCAGCGGATCCAGGTCGGGCCCAAGCGTGGCATCGCTCGGACCGAGAGGCTGAATCCGGCTCGTGTCAATCCCGGCTCGCGCGATCTCGAGGATCAGCCACTTGGGGAAATCCGGTCCGATGACGGCGCAGACCGCGGCATCGACCCCAACCAGCCAGGCGCCGACGGCCGCCGCAAGAGCCGGTCCGTCGGGGCTCGGTGCCGGCTCGGCGTTGGCGGTACGATTAACGCCGATCGACAGTCGGCCCACCGCAACGACACCTCGCGATGACTTCTCCATCCGCTCGTGCTGCGTGCCATTATTGAGGCGCACGCGAAGGCGAGCAAATAGATTTGATGGAGATTCGGCTGCAACCCAGCTGAGTCGAGGGAACCGGGGCAATGGCGGGAGTCTTCAAGATCGGCGTCGTCAGTCGCAAGACGGGCTTGAGCCCGGCCACTCTGCGGCTCTGGGAAGACCAGTACGGCCTCCTGGCGCCGGCTCGATCCCGCGGCGGAACCCGCCTCTACTCGGAATCGGACATCGAGCGAGCCCTGTACGTGCGCCAGCTCGTTCGCGAGCGCGGCTATGCGCTCGGAGCGATCGCGGCCATCATCGACGAGGCGAGCTCGAAGTTGCCCTATGCGCTCGATCGCGTCGCGGTCGAGAATATCTACCTGCGCGACGCGACCAGTCACGCCGACTTCGAGGAGAGCCGCCGCATGGCAAGGGTCCACGCGACGGTCCGCAGCCTGATCCGTGCAGAGTCCGCCGAGCGGGCGGCCGTCACCCTGGTCGCGGGAGTCAAAGCCATTACCGGGGCTGACCGCTCGAGCCTCGCCCTCTACCAGCGGAAAAACTACGCGCTGGATTTCGTCCTGATCGCCGGGAGCCGCGGCGTCGGGCCACCGGCTCGACCGTCGCTTCCAATCTCGCGATTCCCGCGCGGGTGGCAGGACGCGATCGACGCCCGCGAGCCCTACGCCGATCAGGACCTGCTTCGTCTCGACCTTCCGGGCGAGGTGAGCTCTCTGGTGGTCAAGGAGGGGGCGCGCAGTTTTTACGCGGAGCCGTTGACGATTGCTAACGAGATGGTGGGCGTCCTTATCATCGGCAGCTCGCGACCGAATGGCATCGGACCCGAGGCCCAACGCGTTTGCGCAGAGCTGGCGACCGCCGCCGGGCCCGCGATCCACTATTTCGCTCATCAGTTCGAGTCAGCGCCGGTTTCGTAACCCGGCCTGTAATCCTTCTGAAATTACGGGAGCGCGCCCTTCAGCGTCGGTAAGCGCCTGCCTAAATACGGGCGCGCCGTCTAGGAACCCCCGGTTACGCGTCAAACGGGCGTAGCGGGCGTACGATGAAGCCCCTCGTCGCAGGGTCGGTGGCGTCGGCCCGTGCGAGGATAGGGTGATCATCACCGATCTTCCGTCGTGGTTGTCAGCGGTCGGGACCGTGGGTGCGTTCGCCGTAGCGCTGTTCCTGTTGGGCGTCCAGATTTGGGACAGGCGAGGCGAGGCGCAGGACCGTCGCATGGCCCAGGCGCGGCTGGTCAGTACGTGGTGGAGCGACGTACTCCATGAACCTGAGCCCCAACCCGTCTTGGTGATCCTCGTTCGTAATGGCAGCGCTGAGCCGGTGTACGGGGTGTTGGTCAGAGTCCAAGTCGGGGTGCGCGGCACGTATGTCCGGCAGGTGGGCGTATTGGGTCCTGGGGAGACGAGGGAATTGCAGGTGGTGATCGCCGGGTATCTCAAGCTCGTCCCGGCGCCCGACATCACCTTTAAGGATGCCGCAGGTCGAACGTGGATGCGCCCTGGAACCGGAGAGTTGACCGAAGGCGCCCCGTCACCTCCGTTCGCGGAAGATCCAGGTGCCTACTCGATCGAGAACCACCCGACCCTCGCCCTTGGTCACGGCCTCGAGGCAAACCGGGGCAGGAAGGTGAAGTAATCCCATCGCACCGGTAACCGCGTAACAGCCGTTCGTATGATTCGCCTCATGGCCCAGCAAGCGAGATTGCAATGGCGATGGGAAGCGTGGGTAGGAACCGGGCTAACCATCCTTGTGATCCTGGTCCCCGTCGGTATTCTGCTCGGGCAGGCCAACGGGTACAAGCTATCCAGCGACCTGCTTCACATCCTCTTTTGGGTCGTGATTGCCGGCGCCGTGATCGGCGTGCTCTTGATTCTGATTGGCCTCGGAGCGTTTCGATGGCTTCGCCATTTCCAGTCACCGATCACCTTTAGGTCGGTACTTCGAGGCCGATCCACGTCATCCGGCGTGCTCATGGGCGGTCGCCCCGTTGAGGAAACCCCTGAAGACCGCTACTCGGGCCAGGAGATCATGCAACTTCGACTCATAAACACGGCGCTTGATGTGCAACTACAACAATGGGGAGAGGACTACACAGCGCGAAAGCTTCTGAAGCTCGCTATGGATGAGTTGCCCAAGCTCTCGGTTGGGTTCGTAAAGGATTTCGCAGGCTTGCTCTACGCGGCCCACCAACAACCGAGGACCGACTTTATGGTGGAGTTCAAAGCCCTCGACGCCAGCAACACGCGAGGCTACGTTGGCCTGCCGGACATCAACCGCAGTCTGGACTTGCCCTACGGCGAGGCGATGCTGGTCGCCGACCAGTTCAAGCGACTGATCCGGCAAGTCCAGAACGACTCCATCAACGAGGCCAAACGGTAAAAGTCTTCAATCGAGTCCGCGCCGTCGAGCAAATCGCCGCCGGACGATGCCACTGCGACCGGTGCCCCGGCCAGTTTACCGATCCGGCAAAGAGCAAGGGCGGCTGGGCATTCTGCGCGATCTGCGGCTGTGCATGGCAAGCGACCCTGGTGAACGCCACGACCTACGCCAGCACCATCCCATCCGCGCTCCATCGTCCGGTCACCCCCGCAAAGACCAAATAGAAAATGGGCGCCCACCGGGGCGCCTGCTTTCTTTGCGCTGGGCCTGCAACGTCTCTAGCGACTCGCGGATCATGTAGAGGCCGTTGGGTGAGCTCGACCGATGGCTCAGCCGGTAAGGACTGGAAAACTTCGACACGCACCTGTCGCAAACCGCTGTTATCGTGCCAGCGAGTCAGGTACCCAGAGCGGAGGTGAAACCCATAGGGAAAAGGGGCCGATTCGCTAAGGAGGTCGAGAAGGAAAAGCGGGAATGGGCAGCCCTCCGGCTTGTCTACAACGATCGGACATTCGCCCTAGCCGTGCACCACGATCCGCCGGACCCGGACTTCGTCCTTCGGCACCATGGTGCAGCGCAGAGTTTTGGCGTGGAGGTAACTGAGCTCTATGAGACCGAGTCAGACGCTAGGGCTGCCCAACATCCCGACTACATAGTCCAACTGCTCGCGGGGGAGCCGCCAATGCACAAAGACGATGCCACCGTTCTCGAGGTCGTGCCGGTGGATCTCCAGGATTCCGAAGGGAATCTAAAGGCCGCTGGAATCCCGGCTATCGTGCGCCCCATACCGCCGCCGGAGCGGCGCTCTGAGGCCATCGCGGCCGTCCTTGAGCGCAAATCAGCGCAGGCCCGTGGGTATCCGGCGGAGTTGAGTCACACAAACCTCATCATTGTCGATCGATTCAGTGTCGGCCATGAGGGGCCCGTCAGGTACAGCACGCGTGAGCTGTTCATCCCCGAATTGCGGACCGCGCTATCGGCGACTCCGTTTCGCGAGGTCTTCCTTACTGGCTTGTCCGGCAAGAGCCGGGTGTACCGCCCATTACAGATGCTGCTCTTCCTGGAGGCGTTCGAGTTTTTTCTCGGAGCGTTGGAATCCTTCTTGCCAGACTTGTCGGCTCTCGATGAAGCCGACATTGTTCCATTGTTCGTGCAATTGACCAGCGAGGCTGGGTGGGATGTATATCTTGGACCCAGCGGCGATGGACGCATTTGTGCCCTGTACCGTGGGGTCGGTATTACTTACTCCGACGGCGACGGCATCAAGCTTCTTGACTTCCACGATGAGGATCTCCCGCCGTCGACGGATGTACCAGGCTCGACGTTGCCTGGCGACATAGCCGCGTTCAAGAGCCATTGCGCGACCTTTGCTCAGAGGAATCGTTTCGTGACGGAGCTTGCGATGCCCGTCCTCACTCACTCAGACGCTGGTGGCTTATGACCAGGCAGATTCTTCTTTATCTAGACAACAGTGTGCTCACACCCATCGCCGAGCAAGCGGCGGCCGGGCGCATCCGGGACTTGTTCAAAGCAAACGGCGCTGTGAATTTCGCCTCCACGCAGAACTTGGTCGAGGCATGGCGCGCTCCCGAGGCCATCCGCCCCAAGCGCGTCCGGACACTGCTTCGGGTCGCGCATCAACACGAGGAAGACTCCCTACAGTACCAGGCCGTTCGCCGGGTAGCGAAGCAGATCCGGATTCACCATCCGGAATGGATCGGGTCGTGGCCCAAGCCCGCACTGATCGAGGAGTATCGCCAGCGGCGCGTAGAAGTATGGAGCCGCGTGGAGAAGGATGCGTCGTATGTCTCGCCCGAGATGGTCGCTTTCGATGGTGAATTGAGAAAGCACGTGGGTGACTCAATGCTGGTCCAGCGGAAGAAGCGGGAGCTGATACGTGGCGGTATGAAATTGCCTCTGCCAACCGCTGATCCAGCGATCACCGCACGGCTGGCGCCGTTAGTAGCCAACCTTTCCGAGCCAGAAAGCTTTTGGCGTGTCCAGACAGCAGCCTCCTGGTGGAACGCAATCTTCAAGCAGGACCCTCAGAGGCGCGATATTCGTGACTGGTTACAGCCGTACCTGAATCTCGACCGCCTTGATGTCGAGGCTTGGGAACGTTTCTGGATTAGCGAAGTCGATGCTTCGGCAGTCCCCGTTGTCCGGGTCAAGGGACTTATCGACTATTTCCAAGCTGACTACAAAGTCGAATCGGGCAACTGGGGTGATATCAACCACGCAGGTTTTGCCGTAGGGCGCGATTTTTTCCTCACCGCCGACCACGACTTCTATCAGACGCTACTGAAAGCTCAGGGGGAACTTGGCCCGGCGATGGCCGAGCCCGTCTTCGTCAACCGGGCGGCTCCGGATATTAGCGCCGAAATCGAGTCTGTGCTTGGCTGGTAGTCGACAGAGGCCACGCACCAGTACCAGTAGAGATAGCCTTGGTGGGCGTACCGAAGGTGCGCCGAACCGGCCCCGTAATCCTTCTGAAAGGTTGGCGGCCGCAGACTGGGCAGGCGATGGAGACGCGCGTTCTTCACGCACGCCAGTCTTTATGAGAAGGAGGTGAGAAGCATCTTGACGCCAACCCAACGAATCTTGACCATCGCGGGAGTGGCCGGATCGCTGATCGCGGGCGGCGTGATCGGCGCGACCCTGGCCGGTCCGCTCGCGGCCACCGCGGCCAATAACGGATCCACTACGCAGCTGGCCGCCGCGTCGGCGAGCCCGAGCGCAAGCGGAACTTTTAAGTCCAACGAGAACGCGACCCACGAGTCCGGTGAGAGCGCCACGGTCGAAGCCCAGGAGAATTCCGGGCAGCGGCCGGGAGGCGGAACGGGGAAGTTCACCCCGAACGAGAACGCCACACATGAGCAGGGCGAAAGCGCTGCTCGCGAAGCGCAGGAGACAGCAGGCCAGCGCCCGACCGTCCCCTAAGTCAATTCCTCGATTAACCCATCCCGCCACTTCCCCTCCCCCGCCTTGCGGGGGAGGGTCAGGGTGGGGGCCCTCTATGAGCGCGCCGCCGCGGTGGGCGCCGGCATCAAGCCGAGCTGCTGCAGTCCCCTGGCCGTGTCGAAGTACTGGTGCAACGACTTCAGCATTCCTTTATCGTCCATGACGCCGATATCCAGCGCTGGCCCGGACAGCGTCTTGTTCGTGGGCGGGATGATGTCGCCCGTGGGTGTCCGCATCGGGCCCTTGTGGGTACCCGTAAAGGTGTACTCGGTGACGACGGTATTGCCTTCCCCGATCACCTTGTGAACGTCGACGTGGGCGTCAGGGAACGTTTGACGCATCTGCTCAAAGTAGCCCTTGATCGCGTCGCGTCCCTTGATCGTCCCGGCCATCGGCGTGACTAGCTCGGCGTCTTCGGCCACCGTCTTTCCCCACTCGTCGAGCTTGCCCTGGTTGAACGCATCGATCGACTGCCGCGCCATCTGCTTCGCATCGGCCATCCCGCTACCTCCTCCGCCGTCTATCGACGGCAGCCGCATGATGCGCTTTCCAGGAGGCGTTCAGCAACCTCAACCCCGGCGGTTTGCCTTTAGGTGGGGGGTGCAGACTCTCGAGCAGTGGCGAGCTGATCAGGTCATATTCCGAAAGGGGTCGCGATTGAAGGTCGCAAGGGCGACCAGGTCGGCCGTCTTTCAGTGTGCCTGTCGACAGAGCGTGATGGGCGCGAGACATTCCCCGCAACGGTCCGTCATGATGGCGTCAAAGATGCGCCGCGCACGACCCTCGAGTTGACGGCGGGCATCGGGCCCATCCAGCCCACGCTCCCACGCCTGCGCCAGTAAATATCCAACCGCGTGCCAAAGGTTCCGGGTTTTTTCCACGACTGCCAGTGTGACGCAAGTCCGCCACGAAAACTTCGGGCACTCCTCCAAAAAACCGATAGGATCTTTGACGATATTGCACATCACGGATCACGCTGCGTGCAATTCTTGCTTAGGTAGAGCCACTCCTCCAGGCTCGCGCATCTTGAAGGAAGTTCGCGAGCAGGGCATGGCCGTGTTCGGTGAGGATCGCCTCGGGATGAAACTGGACCCCCGCGAGTGGGTACTGACGGTGACGCAGTCCCATCACCGTACCGTCATCGGTCCAGGCGGTGACCTCGAGGGCGGCCGGTAAATTCTCGCGATCGACAACCAGGGAGTGGTATCGGGTGGCCGCAAATGGACTCGGGATCCCGCGGAAGACCGATTGCCCCGAATGGGTAACACGGGAGACCTTGCCATGCATCACCTGCGACGCGCGTCGAACCGTCCCGCCGAAGGCCTCGCCCAGGCATTGGTGCCCAAGACATACGCCCAGGATGGGAAGCGTGGGGCCGAGGTCGGCCAGGAGATCCTTACAGATGCCCGCTTCGGCTGGCGTCCCGGGTCCCGGCGAGAGCACGACCGCCACCGGGCTCAGCGGTGCGATCTCCGTCAGCGTGATCTCGTCGTTGCGGCGAACCAGTACCTCCTCGCCGAGCTCACCAAGGTACTGCACGAGGTTGTAGGTGAAGGAGTCATAGTTGTCGATCACCAGCACGACCTCTCTTCCATCCATATTTTCAGTTTCCTCCGTGCCGCCCAGCCGGAACCGGCTCGGCGGCGGCCAGCGCCTGCAGCAGCGCTGATGCCTTGTTCCTCGTTTCCAACAGCTCCTCTGCCGGAACCGAGTCGGCGACGATCCCGGCGGCGGCCTGCACCGTGGCCTGCCCATCCTTGACCACCATGGTTCGGATCGCAATACAGGTATCGAGGTCACCGGTGAAGCTCAGGTAGCCAATCGCGCCGGCATAGACGCCCCGCCGTTCGCGCTCAAGCTCGGCGATGATTTCCATGGCGCGGATCTTCGGCGCGCCGGTCACCGTGCCCGCCGGGAAGCAGGCGCGCAGGGCATCCATCGGGGTGCAATCCGGACGGAGCGTCCCAACGATGTTTGAAACCAGGTGCATGACGTGCGAGTAGCGCTCGACCGTCATCAGCTCGGTGACCTTGACGCTGCCGATCTCGCACACCCGCCCGAGGTCGTTGCGCCCGAGGTCGACGAGCATGACGTGCTCAGCGCGTTCCTTTTCGCTGGAGCGGAGCTCCTCTTCCATTCGCCGGTCGGCGGCCTCGTCCCGGCCTCGGCGGCGGGTACCGGCGATTGGCCGGTAGCGCAGCTTGCGCCCCTGCACCGTGACCAGGATCTCGGGCGACGTCCCAAGGATTGTCAGGGACGGAAGCTTAAGGAAATACATATATGGCGACGGATTCAAGGCCCGCAACAGCCGGTAGACGTCGAAGGGTTCGGCCTGGAGTGGCACCGTGAAGCGCTGCGCGAGCTGTACCTGGTAGATGTCTCCCGCCAGAATGTGCTCTTTCGCCTCCTCGACGGCCTTGAAGAAATCCGGCTGCGACACATTGCCCTGCGGGGTGCCCATGGCGGGACGGTTGGCCGGTTCCAGGGCGCGCAGGCGGACCGTTCGGTTCAGGCGTCGGGCCAGGTCGTCGATGCGTGCGACCGCCTCCGCATAACGGGCCTCGATCGGCGCGCGCTGGGTACGAACGTGGGTCACGAGTTTCAGCTGATGGCGCACATGGTCGAAACAGGCGAGCGTGTCGGTGATGATGAAGACGCCGTCGGCTACCCCCAACGGATCCGCCTCCGGAATCGGCAGGCGCTCGAGGTAACGCGCCGCCTCGTAGCCGAGGTATCCGACGGCGCCGCCGCAGAATCCTTCCGGCAGACCGTCTGCCGGTTCTGCGGCGAATGTCTGCAGGTACGCCTCCAGCGCCCGCAGCGGGTCTTGCCCCTCGAGCTCGTGGCGGCCGTTGGCATCCTGCACGGTGGCAACCCCGCCCGCGATCGTGACGATGGCCATCGGGTCCGCCGCCACGAAGGAATAGCGGCCGAGGTGCTCGCCCCGCTCCACACTCTCGAGCAAGTAGGCAGGACCGTCATTCGCCAGCGCGGCGTAGGCCGTCACCGGGGTGAGCGCATCCGACAGCATGTTCCGAAAGATCGGGACCATCGGCGCCCGCCGGGCACGTTGCTTGACCTCGTCGAGCGTCAGCGAGACAGACACGTGACCCCTGCTGTCATGACGCTGCAGGATACGGGTTCTTCGGGCCGAGCGGCGCCACGGTCGCTGCCGGCTGGTCGGCCAGGCGGGCTAGCTGCGACCCAGCCGACGCAGGCACCCCCTTCGCCGCGCGTACAAGGTCGGCGAGAACGCTGCTGGCGGCCGCATCCGGGCCCGCCCCCGGTCCTTGCAGGAGCAGCGAGCCGGCGTACTGGGCGTCGAGCGCGATCGCGTTCATAGCCCCATCGACGCGCGCCATCGCTGCATCCTCGGGAACCAGTCGCGGCCGGACGTCCGCCTCGATGGTCGCGTCATCCTGCATGGTCGCGGCCGCGATCAACTTGATGACAAAGCCACGCTGGCGCGCCGACGCAAGCTGCGCCGGCTCGAGGCTGCGAACCCCCACCCGCTCGATATGGGATGGGTCGATGCGTCGGCGGAAGGCCAGCATCATAAGGATTGCCAGCTTGGCGGCCGGGTCGTGGGCGTCAACGTCGGCGCTCGGATCGGCCTCTGCAAGGCCGCGCCGCTGGGCGTCGGCCA
>Ga0207646_10005677_pt1 | contig 13087 bp, 11 predicted proteins | sample KBSK5502metaG_FD_184343 | JGI IMG/M metagenome (GOLD analysis project Ga0207646, IMG submission 184343) | Corn, switchgrass and miscanthus rhizosphere microbial communities from Kellogg Biological Station, Michigan, USA - KBS K5-50-2 metaG... | ecosystem: Host-associated > Plants > Roots >...
GCTCGCATGTCGAGCGGCTCCTGGAATTCGACGACGCCCTCAATTCGACCGGCGAGGCGACATCCGAGGCCGGCGAGGTGACGGCGATCGTGCTGTCGGATTGCGCCGCCGAGGGGCGCGAGGAGGAGCTGCATTTCGAGAACCTCCAGATCACCACCTCCGAAGGCAACATCATCATCGAGGACACCAACACCCGGATCGCCAAAGGCGAGCGCGTCCTGATCGTGGGTCCCTCGGGCAGCGGCAAGAGCACGCTGTTCCGCGCGATCTGCGGGCTGTGGCCGTGGGGAGCGGGTAAAATCGTGGTGCCCGACAAGGCGCGCCTGATGTTCATGCCGCAGCGTCCCTATCTGCCGCTCGGCAGTCTGCGGGCGGCGCTCGCCTATCCCGCCTCGCCGCGGCGTTTTCAGACCAAGGTCCTGAAGGAGACGCTGCGCCGCTGTCAGCTCGAGCATCTGATCGACCGGCTGGATGACAGGGAGCGCTGGGACAAGGTGCTCAGCGGCGGCGAGCAGCAACGCCTCGCCTTTGCGCGGCTGCTGCTGCACAAGCCCGATTGGGTGTTCATGGACGAAGCGACATCGGCGCTCGACGAAGACATCCAGCAATCGATGATGGCGATGTTCGACAAGGAATTGGCCGGCGCCACCGTCGTTTCGATCGCTCATCGTCCGGGGATGGAGGCCTTCCACAGCCGCACGATGAAGCTCGTCATGTCGGCGGAAGGGGCGCGCCTCGTGACCAAGCGCGCACAGCCGGCGCCGCGAAAGACCAAGGCCAAGCGGCGGCGCAAGCGGGCGCTGACGGCACTGGTATGGCGGCGGTTCCGCCATGCGCGGTGACCAGGCCCGCCGCGGTCCAACCTCGGATCCCGGGCAATGGGATGATTCCTTGACGTACTGACGGGACCCTCGGACTGGTCCTCGGCAATTAGCCGATTTTAAACGCAATCGGGTTACGCTCTCCCGAACGGAAGAGATCGGGGCGGGAAAATGCCAGATTGGCTTTTGCACAGCGCGGTATTGAGCGGCTTACTCGGGACTGCTGCGCTCGTCTTCCTGATCTAGCGGCATCTCCGGTTCAACCGGGCCTGCGGCATCAACTCGGGGTTCGCGCGAAACCGAGTCTACCCGCGCATATGTCGGGAAGGCAGGCAATCCCGATCCCCAATAATCCGGCGCGGGAACCTTCGGTGAGGAAGGAACCCCGGCGGCGGAATGCGCTCACGGTAATCCGATCCTTCCAGCGGCGCGGCCGACCGCGGGCGTAAGCGGGCCGCTGACGGCGCTTCCCTCACGCCCGTGCGGCCTTGTTCCCGGTTTATCCTCAGATCTACGGGAATTGACCAAATCTTTACGGCTCCGGACTAGGTTGCATTCGGCAGATATTGGCCGGATGCGGACTGAGCCCTCCGGCAATGAGGAAATGGGTGGCAATCTTGGTCGGTATGCCGAAGCGGCTGTCTCCCACCAGCCGCCGCCTCTCCCTCACCGGGTTTTTCCTGATCGGCGTCACGATCGCCGCCGCCTGGCTGGCCATCTGGGACCGCTACGCGGAGACGCTTGGCCATGTACGGAGCGAGACGGCCAAGCTCAGCGTCGTGCTCGGCGAGCAGACCGCGCGGTCGATCCAGGCGATCGATCTGGTCCTCCAGGAGATGCAGGCCAAGGTACGCGGCGCCGGCGTCAATCAGCCCGACCAGTTCGGGCAATTCATGGGAAGTCAGGCACTCCATGACTTCCTGCACGAGCGCCTCAAGAACCTGCCGCAGGCCAGGGCAATCGGGCTGGTGGATACGGATGGCCGGCTGGCGAACGGCTCGCGATTCTGGCCGGTTCCGCGGGTCGACCTGTCCGACCGCGACTACTACAAGCATTTCCGCGAGCACGACGATTCAGGTCTGTTTATCAGCTCCCCGGGTCGCGATCTGATCTCCGGGCGGTGGACCTTCTTTCTCGCGCGCCGCGTCAACGGCCCCGACGGCGCATTCGCCGGCATCGTGTTGGGGTTGTTCGACGCACAGTATTTGCAAGACTTCTACCGCGCGATCAGCAGCACCGACGAAACGATCGCCCTGTTTCGCCGCGACGGGACATTGCTGACGCGGCACCCGCACCTCGAGGCGATGATCAGCACGGAAATCCCGCCCGACTCGCAGTGGCATGCGTCGGTCGCAAAGGGCGGCGGAACCTTTCGCACGCCTGGCTTTTTCAGCGGGACGCCGATGATCATCTCGGCGCGGCCGGTCAACGAATATCCGCTGGTCATCAATGTCGGGTTTGCCGAGAGCGCCGCCTTTGCCGGGTGGCGCCGCGAGGCTGCCCTGATTGCGCTGGCGGCGCTGTGCGCCTCGATCGGCATTGCCACGCTGTTCGCGGCGCTCGCATCGCGCTCACGCAAACTGGAGCAGCAAACCGCCGAGCTGCGGCAGGTCGCGCTGGCGCTGGGCGATAGCGAGGCCCGCTTCCGCGATTTCGCGACGATGACATCGGATTGGCTGTGGGAAACCGATTGCGAGCATCGGTTCACCTACGTATCCGACGGCATTCGGCGCTTCGGGCAAAATCCCGATACGTCGATCGGGCATACCCGCTTCGAGATGATCGCCGATACCGACCACGAGCCGGAGAAATGGGTCGAGCATCGGGCGGTTCTGGAGCGGCACGAGCCTTTCCGCGACTTTGTCTATGCCCGTCAATTCCAGGGCGACCCCGAGCAGATCGTGTCGATCAGCGGCAATCCGGTATTCGACGGGTTAGACCGATTTGCCGGCTATCGCGGCACGGCCCGCGACGTGACGGCGCAAGTCATGGCCGAAACCCGCCTGCGGGACGCGAAGGTGGCCGCCGAGGCGGCGAATGTCGCCAAATCGCAGTTCCTCGCCAATATGAGCCACGAGCTGCGCACGCCCTTGAACGCGATCATCGGTTTTTCCGACATGCTCGCGATGGGGCTTACCGGCGACTTGCACGCACAACAGCTGGAATATGCGCGCATCATCAATCAGAGCGGGCAGCACCTCCTGGAAATCGTCAATGACCTGCTCGATCTGGCGAAGATCGACGCCGGGAAATTCCCGCTCGGGGCCGACGAAGCCGAGCCTTGCCAGCTGGCGCATGGCTGCGTCGAGATCGTCAGGGAAGCGGCGGAGGCGAAGGGGGTGCTGCTGTCGATCGAATGCGAGGCGGCATTGCCGGTCGTCGTCGCCGACGAGCGGCGCCTGAAACAGGTGCTTCTCAACCTCTTGACCAATTCCATCAAGTTCACCGGCTCGGGCGGTTCGGTCGTTCTGTGCGTCAGGCGGACCGAGGAGCGCGGCCTCGTCTTCGAGGTGCGCGATACCGGCATCGGCATGACGCCGGAGGAAATTACGATCGCGCTGCAGCCATTCGGCCAGCTGGATGCCGGGTTCGATCGGCGCCATGACGGGACCGGCCTCGGATTGCCGCTGGCGCGCTCGCTGGTCGAGCTGCATGGCGGCTCGCTGCGGATCGAGAGTCAGAAAGGCCGCGGAACGACCGTCTCCGTTCTGTTGTCGGCGGCCCGGATCCGCGAGCCTCGCGAGGCCAGCCCGCGGCTTGCGGCCGTCGCCGCAGCATAGCGGGCATCCCGCGAGCTAATTGCGCAGCCGCCGGCCCGGAATTCAATCCAGGCTGCCACCAGGCTGGAGACCATGCCGGCGGGTGGATACGGCAGCGTTATCGAGAAATCCACATGTGAGGTCTGATCGCTCGCGACGGCGCGCACAGCTACCATGTTCAGTGGTCTTGCCGCCGCTATTCCTATGAAAAAGCAAGCGGGCGAGACCAGTCAATGGGCAGAACGGATCGGCCAAGCTAGCCTGTAGAATCCAACGTCGTTATGATCACCTTTGCATCGGGACCGGACCTGATGAGGAACCAGATCTGCAAGCTTGAAGGTCGGAATGGCGCCGACAAGTCCTCTTTTCACCATTCTGCTTGCGGTGCACCGGCCGCCTGTGTGCTTACCGTTCGCGATCGAGTCGGTTCTGGCGCAGACGGTCGAAAGTTTCGAGTTGTTGGTGGTCTGTGACGGGGCTCCGGCAGAGACGGTCGCGTGCGCCGAGGAATTTGCCCAGCGTGATAAACGAATAGGGGTACTTCCCTTCCCCAAAGGCGAAAGGAATGGCGAGGCATATTGGCACCTCGCCTTACAGGGCGCGCGTGGCCGCTATGTCGTCCACATCGAGGACGACGACCTGTGGTTTCCCAATCATCTCGAAGAGATGGAGAAGCTGCTGGCGACAGTCGATTTCGGTCACTTGATCCACAGCTATCTCAGACCAAGCGACGGCGGAATCGTAGCGATCACGAGCGATATCGGATTGGCCTCCTATCGCCAGCGGTTCCTCGATGAGATGTACAATCGTTTCGGCTTCACGTTTGTCGGTTACCGCCTCAGTGCCTATCGCCGGCTGCCGGAGGGATGGGCACCCTCGCCGCCGGGCTTCTGGCCGGATCTGTGGATGTGGCGGAAATTCTTCCGGATGCCCGATTTTCGCTTTGGCACGCGGGCGGTCATCACAGCGATCAGCATCACTGCGCATTTACGCGATCATGATGTCTCGCAGGGACGCAGCTCGGAAAGTCGCCTTTGGTTGGACCGGATACTCGACCCCGTGCAACGGTCGGAAATCATCGAAGCCGCCTGGCACTTCGTCGTCGATGAAGGCATCGAGTCGTGGTTATACGCGCACGGCCTGGAGCCTGCCCTGCACAACCTTCGCATGCAACTGGAACAGAAGACCGCTGAGCACAGGCGAATTGCTGACGAACTTGCCGCCACGCAAGCTCTGGTGGTTGGAATGCAGACCGCGCTCGACCCCACCCACTCGAATCTCGCATGCGCGGAGGCTGACATTGCGAGCCTGGTCGATGGCCTCCACTCGACCTCCGACCTTCACCGAGCCGCCGCCGACAATGCAGCGCACCCGGCTGTGTCACAACAGCAGGCCGGCGAGCTCGACACACTACGCCATCAGATCGAGAAAGTGGTCTCTGACCTGGAAATCGTCAAGCATGGGGTCGAAAACTGGCTGCTACCGACGATAGCACGGCACAGCGCGCAACTCGGACGGCGCGGTAAATGGCTGCGCAAACTGCAGCGCGCCGTTCGTGCGAAACCCAGCCCCGGCGTCTGACGAGGTCCACGCATGGCTGCACCGATGGCCATCACCGACCCGGCAGGCTATCAGCACGCCGCTTATGCAAAATCCCTGAACGAGTTTGGCAGCCCACGGCTGTTGGCGCGCAGTGGTGGTTGGCTCCTCGTGCGGCCGATCGATCAGCACAACGGCTGCGATGCCATGGGCTGTTACCCGCTTTTTTCCTGCCGTGACTGGTCAGGGCTGTCAGCGGATCTCGATGATGTTGGACATGAGCTGGTGTCCGTGTCGCTCGTGCTCGACCCCTTTTGTAACTTTGACGTCGACGTGCTGCGGCAAAATTTCACTGACCGTTTTGTTCCATTCAAAACGCATTTCGTGGCCGATCTGCAACGCTCGAGCCGCGAGATCGTCTCCGAACATCACCGTTACTACGCGCGTCGCGCGTTGCTGGCGCTCGATATAGAGCTGGTAGAGCGTCCTGGGGACATCATCGACGAATGGATGTGCCTATATGCCGAACTGATCGCGCGGCATCGGATCAAAGGTCTCCGGGCGTTCTCTCGCGCCGCCTTTGCGCAGCAATTAGCCACTCCCGGCATTGCAGTGCTCCGGGCGCGCCACAATGGCGACACCGTCGCAGCACACCTATGGTATCTTCAGGACGATGTCGGCTACAGCCATCTGGCGGCGGCGAACAGCGTGGGCTATCGGCTTATGGCGTCTTACGCGCTGTACTGGTCGGCCCTCGAGACGTTCCGGGGGCAAATCCGCTGGCTGAACTGGGGCGGCGGCGCCGGCGCCACTGTTGCGGCTGCCGACGGCCTGACGCGTTTCAAGAAAGGTTGGGCTACCGGTACACGGACAGCGTTTTTTTGCGGTCGCATCTTCGATCGCAAGCGATATGAAGCGCTCGCGGTGGACAAATCCTCGAAAGACGATGGCTACTTCCCGGCTTATCGGGCCGGGGAGTTCATTTGAGATAGAAAGGCACGCGGCAAATGGCGAAGGTCGTCGTCTTCGGTATCAGCCAATGGGCCGAACTGGCCTCATTCTATCTCAAACATGATTCACCGCATGAGGTCGTCGGTTTCACGGTCGACCGTGATTATCTGACGGCCTCACGATTTCAGGATCTTCCGGTCGTTCCCTGGGATGAGCTGGAACAGCATTTTCCGGCGGAAGCCTGCGAGCTGTTCATCCCGATCAGCTTTAAAAAAATGAACCGCGTGCGCGCCGAAAAATATTATGAGGCCAAGCAGCGCGGCTACAAATTGATCAGTTACGTCAGCAGCAAGGCAACCACATGGCCCGGCTTCCGTTGCGGCGACAATTGCTTCATCTTCGAAGACAATACGATCCAGCCATTCGTTAGCATCGGAAACAATGTCGTGATGTGGAGCGGCAACCACATTGGGCATCACACGACAATCAAAGACCATGTGATGATCACGTCGCAGGTGGTGATTTCCGGCTGCTGCACAATCGAAGACTATTGTTTTTTCGGCGTCAATTCGGCGGTGCGGGACGAGGCGAGGATCGCCCGCGAAACCTTGGTCGGAATGGGGGTGACAATCGTCAAAGACACCAAAGAGTGCGAAGTGTATCGAGCTCCGTTGTCTCAACCGGAGCGGGTCCGCAGCAATCAGCTGCGCAGCCTTTCTTACAAATCGCGCGGGTGAGAAGTCGTGAAGTGGGAAAAGCGTGGTGTGATCTTTAGGGCGGGAAATGAGTATCCCTGGATGGCCCATCATGCCTGCGTACCGATCGCGCACAAGGTCAGCGATACCGTTCTACGAATCTATTTTGGGCCTCGCGACGCCCAGGGACGAACCGTCACTACGTTCATCGAAGTGGATGCCGATGATCCGAGCCGGCTGCTGTACATTCACGACCGTCCGGTGCTTTCGCTGGGGCGGCTCGGTGCGTTCGACGATAGCGGTGCGATGCCGTCCTGTCTGGTCGAGCAGCACGGCAAGCTCTACCTCCTCTACATCGGTTGGAACCAAGGGGTAACGGTCGCCTATCGGAACGCGATAGGGTTGGCGGTCAGTACCGATGCGGGCCTGACCTTCGACCGCGTTTTTGAAGGGCCAATTGTCGATCGCAACCGGCTGGAGCCGTTTTTCTGCGCATCGCCGTTTGCGCTGATCGATGACGGGACATGGAAGCTCTGGTACGCGTCGAGCACCGGCTTCGTGGTTGTGAATGGGAGACCGGAACCCGTGTATCAGGTGAAATACGCCGAGTCGCCGAACGGCTATGACTGGATCAGGACCGGCGAGCCCTGCCTGCCCTACACGTTTGACGGGGAGGCGAATGCCCGGCCATGCGTGGTCAAGGAGAATGGTCTCTACCGCATGTGGTACTGCTTTCGCGGCAGCGTCAATTACCGCAGCGACAAGGCTGCCAGTTATCGCCTCGGCTACGCTGAATCGAGTGACGGCGTCAACTGGACCCGTATGGATGATCGTGTGGGGATCGAACGTTCGACCGAGGGTTGGGATTCGCTTATGATGGAATACCCGTTCGTCTATGAGCATCGCGGCGTGAAGCACATGCTGTATAACGGCAACGGCTTTGGAGAGACGGGAATTGGCTATGCGGTCCTGGTGGAGGATGAGCGTCGAATAGGCCCGACGGTGCGGTGACCTGGAGATCGCGTTATGTCGAAGAGCTTCAGATCGCCGGCAAAGGTCATGCGCCGATTGACGATGGCGCCATCCGCCGCCCGCGAGGTGAAGAACTGGGGAAGCTTCATCTATCATTACGCCCTGGGTCTCGTGCCGCAGGGCACGTACAACTTCCGTAACGGCGCGCATCTCAAAATCGGTCAGGGCATCGATCACGCCCCAATCATCGAGGTTTTCCTGCGCCGCGAATATGGACCGATCGCGGACGGCGCCGTGATTGTCGATCTGGGCGCGAGCATCGGCACGTTTTCGGTCTATGCCGGGACGATTGCGCGGAAGACCACGATCTACGCGTACGAACCTCTGCCCGGCTTTTTTGACTTGTTGCAAGAAAATCTACGTCTGAACCGGCTGGATGGCACGGTCCGTAGCATCAACGCTGCCGTGGCCGGAGCACCGGGCGAGCGCGATCTGGTGGTGACAGGCGGCAAATTCTACTTCCCAACGCTGCTGCGTCGGGAAGGCGAGGCAGGAACGCGCAGCATTCGCGTGCCGTGTACAACCCTTCCCGACATCATCGATGCGCATGGCTTGACACGCATCGATCTCCTGAAGATGGACTGCGAAGGTTCGGAATATGAAATTCTCTATGCCGTCTCCGACAGCTATCTTCGGCGGATCGCAGAGATAAGGCTCGAGTATCACAATCTGGATGCGGATCAGTGCAATCGGCAGGGCATGGCCGCGTTCTTGCGGGCGAAGGATTACGAGATCTGCTTGACCAAAGAAAACACACCGACCAATGGCATCCTATGGGCGCGGCGGAAATGATCGATGCGGATTCATACCGAAAGAACGGCTATGTGCTGTGCAAGGGCCTGTTCTCACGCGAGGACGTCGCGCGGGTCCGCGACGAGGCCAAAAATATCTTTATCGCCCAGATGCTGCGTCATGGGATCGTATCGACAGGCGACCTGTCGGAAGCGCAGTCCGACAACGGCATGTTCGCGCTGTTCGAGCGCGATGTTGCGGGCTTCGCGAATGCCGGAAAGCAAGCGCAGCATCTGATCTCGCTGCACCGGCTTTCGCTCGACGACCGCATCACTGAACGGCTCAACCGCCTCGGTCTCTCGTTCCCGAACATCAGCACGCGGCCTCTCCTCTATTTCAATGCCGAGCGGCTGGCCAAGCGAGAGGTGTACTGGCGCTTGGCGCCTCATCAAGACTGGCGTAGCATGCAGGGATCCCTCGACTCGATCGTCGTATGGGTCGCCCTGGTCGATATCAACCAATCCCTCGGGGCATTGGAGGTGATCCCCGGCAGCCACCATTGGGGGCTCCTGTCGGCGGACATGCTCGACGGTTACGGCCATCTCCATGATGCCGTGCTGCAACACTCATTCTTGCCCGTGGAAGTCAAGGCCGGCGACGCGTTGTTCTTCTCGACATTGCTGGTCCACCGCTCAGGGACCAATGTCACCGATACGATCAGATGGTCCTGCCATTTTCGATACAATAATCTGAGCGAGGCGACATTCATCGCGCGCGGATATCCGCATCCCTACATCTACAAGCCGCAGGCGGAACTGATTACGCAGGGGTTTCCCGATCGGGCGCAGATACGGCAGGTCTTTGACGAGAGCGGTGATTAAAATCACTTTTGTGCCTCGACATAAAACGAGTATCGGCGGCGGAGCTCGCTCGCGGGGTCGAGTTCCTTGCGGTAGTCGATCGCGACAAAACCGAGATGGCGCAGCACCCGGCAGATCTTTTCCTGGTCATAGATGCATTTGTGTTCGCCGAATTGATAGACGCCGTAATTAACGTGGTCGACCAGCGAGATGGTATCCGGCGGCCTGTTCGGAAACACGTCGGAGATTCTGTAAAGATCGAACCGTGTTTCATCTCCGTCGACATACCCTCTGAACATTCCCGGAAAATCCGGCAGCGCGGCGCGAAACGTGCCGCCCGCCTGGAGCACGCGATGGCAGTCCTGCATCAGGCGCACGCCGTCGTCGTATTCCAGATGCTCAAAAAAATGCGAGGAGTAGACCAGTTCGCAGCACTCGTCGTCGAGCGGCAGCCGACCAGAGCGCAAATCGTAAAGGATGAACCGGGTCTGCGGCGACGCCACGGGCGGGAGTTGCGGAACGGTTCCGTGCAGGTTCAGATCGAGATTGATCCAGCCATCCTTGAGTTCGCCGCCGCAGCCGAGGTGAAGCCGAAAGCCTTTGCCGCCCCGGAGCGCCGCGAATTGCGCCGCGGCCGCCGCCGTCTCACGGGCGAGCCCGATCTCGTCGAGCAGCTTGCGAAGCGCCCTTTGCACGGGCTCGGATTGCGGCCGAAGGACGGCATGGGTGACGGCTCGCAGTGCGGGCAGCGTCTCCGTCAAAACGCTGTGCGCAGACACTCGGCCACCTGCTCGATCGCGGATCCGTCGAGGTCGCGATAGAACGGCAGCGCAATTGTCGCTTCCGCCAGCGCCTCGGTGATGGGAAGTCCGGTTCGGGGCAGTCCGCGGGTCGCCGGATGTGCATGGGCGCCGTTGCCCCACCAGCGCCGTGTCTCGATCCCCGCCGCGGCGAGGGCTCGCTCGGCCCGGCCGGCACCGCCTTCGGCCACTCCGAGGACGCAGGTTGCCGTGATCCAGGATTGGCCAAACCCTTCCTGGAAGCGGACCTGATTCGACGGTGCGAGCACCTCACGGTAGCGGCTGGCGACCGCCATCCACTCGGCCCGCACCTCATCCCATTCGTCGAATGCCGCGTGCCCGATTGCGGCGTGATACTCGCTGAGCTTGGCATTGGTGGCCGGAGCGATCGCTTCACGGCTGCCGGCGAAGCCGAAATTGGAGCGAAAGCGGATGGCACGGATCAGGTCTGTGTCCTTGCTGACGACAAAACCGCCTTCGCCGGTGCCGATCACTTTGGTCGCGTGCAGGCTTACCACCGCCGGGGCCTCGCCAGGGATCAGCGAATCGAAAGCGGCGGCGGCATCGATTACGACCGGGATTGCGGTCCGGGCCCGAAAGCGATCCCAAGCGGCAACATCCAAGGGATGCCCGAACGGCGCGACCGGCATGACCGCACCGACCGGACCCGGAGCACTATCGATCGCCTCAGTGATGGCGTCGGCATCGACCGTCCAGGTGACGGGATCGACATCGACGAAATAGGGGATGAGGCCGGCCATGATTGCCGCATGCGCCGAGGCGATAAACGTCCAGGCCGGGATCGCGCACAGCGTACCCGGTTGCGCGCCCGCCGCCGCCAATGCGAGAACCAGCCCCAGCGTTGCGTTCGCGACGGTGACCACCGCGCCGCTGGCCATCCCGAAATGCACCGCGAGCCGATCCTCAAGCTCCGAAGCCAGCGGACCGAAATTGCTGTAGATGCGCGTCCGATCGATACGCTCCAGATAGGGCGCTAGCCGATCGGCGGACGGCAGTTTGGGCCGCATGATGGGGATCATCGGCGGTCTCGCCGATGCGATCGCGGCGCGCCGCCGGACGCTCGCCGTGTCGATGCTTTGCGCTTTGCGCCCATGCCGGATGCCCCCTGCCCCCTGGATCACAATAAAAACACGTTCTGCAATTTGCCGACAATACCAACACGAGACTTTCGCCGAGATAGGCGGGCCGGATCTCATGCTGCAGCAATGTCCTGCATCCTTCGACGGCTGCGACGGAGTAAGCCGGGTCGCGTTCGCGATGAGGAAACCTTTGGTAACGCCCAAAGCGTAACCAGCCGAGGCGCCCGCAAGGGTTGGCCGGCTTGCCGCCGGCCTTGTGCGTCGCTACCTTCATGGATTGCGGGAGATTTTTGTTGAGCAGCATGGAACAGCCAATCCCGCGCCACATTCGGCTGACCTCGCACCCGGGAAGCGCGGGCGAGGGGATGGTCAGGCTGCGCTGGGGCGCGGCCAGCCCGCTGGAACGCGGCCCGGTTGTCGCCAGCCCGGCCGAGCCCCGCCATCGCAACGCGATCGGATCCTATAGCGGCGCCTATGCGATCTACCGCGCGCTGGCGGTCGCGACCCGCGCCTTGGCGCCTCACCACCGCCCTGATCTGACCGACACCGCCCCGGCCGCGCTGATCGGGCCGCATCCGCAATGGACCGAGCCGGGCCGGATCGTATCGCTCGACCCCTGGGGCCATCTCGTCGGCGAGGTCTTCGCCGAGGCCATCCGCGGCGGCATCGATGTGCGGCCGACCATCGCCGTCACCACGGCGCATATCGACGTGCCGGAGGTCCGCCAGCGCATCGCCCAGGGCGAGATCCGGCCGGACGGCCAGGTCGTATTGCCGAGCGGCGAGGTGCGCGTGACCAAGGCGGCGATCGACCCGGTATGGCATCTGCCCGGCCTCGCGGCGCGTTTCGGCATCGCCGAGCCCGAGCTGCGCCGCACCTTGTTCGAGGAAACGGGCGGCATGTTCCCGGAGCTCGTCACCCGGCCGGACCTCGAAGTCTTCCTGCCGCCGATCGGCGGCACGACGGTCTATCTGTTCGGCGATATCGGCCTGATCGGCAAGCCCGCGACCCGGATGGCCTGCCGTGTTCATGACGAATGCAACGGCTCCGACGTGTTCGGCTCCGACATCTGCACCTGCCGGCCCTATCTCGTGCATGGCGTCGAAGTGTGCATCGAGATGGCGCAGCAGGGCGGGGTCGGCCTCGTCATCTACAACCGCAAGGAAGGCCGCGCCCTGGGCGAAGTGACCAAATTTCTCGTCTACAACGCCCGCAAGCGGCAGCAGGGCGGTGACCGCGCCGACACCTATTTCGAGCGCACCGAATGCGTCGCCGGGGTCCAGGACGTCCGCTTCCAGGAGCTGGTGCCGGATGTCTTCCACTGGCTCGGCATCTGCCGCATCGACCGCTGGGTGTCGATGTCGAACATGAAGCACGGCGCGGTGCAGGCGCAGGGGGTCGACATCGTCGAGCGGGTCGCATTGCCGGAGCGGCTGGTGCCGAAGGACGCTCAGGTGGAGATCGCGGCAAAGAAGGCGGCGGGGTATTTCGCCCCGGCGGGGGCGCCGAGCGCGGCCCAGCTGCGCCGCACCAAAGGCCGCCGCCTCAATACGTGACCGCCGGCGAAGGCGATCCGGATTATCTGCTCAGCGCCGCTGCCGTGCGGCAGCGGTGCGGAATTGTGTTTGCTGCCGCCGAGCGCGGCGAAACCCGTCATTTCCGGCTGCATCTAGACCGGCTCGACGAGGCCGTGGCGCGCGTCGTCGCGGTGACCCGGCGGCGTTATCCCGGCCTCGCTGTGCCGTTTCACAGCCGCTGGCGCCATTTCACGGCTGGCGGCGTCGATCGCGCCGCATTG
>Ga0207646_10005678_pt1 | contig 13084 bp, 9 predicted proteins | sample KBSK5502metaG_FD_184343 | JGI IMG/M metagenome (GOLD analysis project Ga0207646, IMG submission 184343) | Corn, switchgrass and miscanthus rhizosphere microbial communities from Kellogg Biological Station, Michigan, USA - KBS K5-50-2 metaG... | ecosystem: Host-associated > Plants > Roots >...
AGGTTTTCATATTCTAGCCCTGTCAATACCTGGCCACGTTGCCGTTCTCGTGGATCTTTGGATTGCAGCAATGAGGCGAGTTGCTCACCCAACTGATCGTACATATCGTGGAACGCCGTGTTGATCGCATGCAGCCGCTCTGCCTGTTCAGGAGCATGCAGCCGATTGCGCAGGAAGTAGGGGAGCGTCGGCTGCAGATGGAGGAAGTGGGGGAGATCCGGATCCGGGCTCAACAATCCCCAGTGCTTCGCCTCTTCAACGACCTCGGCCCAACGCTCGAAGGGAAGCGTAGCCAGCAGTGGCTGCTGCCGCAAGAACTGGGTGTATGCATCGAGCACGGGCTGGTACAGCACAGAAGTGAATGGGGCCAGGCAGAGCAGCAGTTGTTGGATCTCCGGGGAGAGGTTGCTGTGCGCGTAGTCGATGCAGCGCAGGATGCTCTGCGTCTTCTTCTGCGCGTCGCCCTTATCTAGGCTGACATCACCTGCCTGCAAGGCCGCGAGCACCCCCTGCGGCGTCTGGCGTGCGAGATTCGACAACACGACTTCCAGGGCCAGAGGAAAGCCGTCTAACAGCTTGAGCAACTGACGGAGTGCGGGATCCTGGCGATACCTGGTCGCCCCCTGCCGCTCGAGAATCCGCTCGGCCAGGATGGAGGCTGCTTCAGGATCCAGACCAGGAAGATCGTAGATGTTGTCGGCAAACGTCTCGTTGGAGAGCCAGTCCTCCGCGCCGCGAGAGCCCAGGAGCACCAGTGTGCGCCCCCCGACCAGGTCAGCCAACAGGCTTTGCAGCCGTGCCTGTTCCGCCTGCGGAAGAGTATGCTGAATCGCCAGCTCCGCACCGGTGATCGACTCCAGGTTGTCCAGGATCAGGAGGTGGCGATGCGCACGGAGGCGCTGGGCAAGCATGGCTTGCTGTGCCTGCAGGCTGAGCGGCTGGAAGTCTCGCAGGTACTGCACCGGGTCGAACAGCTTCTGGGCGAGCGTGTGCAGGATCTGCTGACACGTCCAGGCTTGCTCATCGTAGCCAAAGTAGCAGACCTGCTCAACCAGGCCCGTTGACTGCCACCAGGCGCCCAGGTGTTGGAGCAACGACGTTTTGCCGGCTCCCCCCATGCCGCGTACCAGGAGCAGGTTACGTTTGGCCAGCAGGCGCTTCTCGATCTGCAAGATGTCCAGGTCCCGTCCGATAAATCCATAGCTCAGTTGGGATGGTGTGTAGCGTGCCGCCTGCCGTTCAAAATGGAGCTTGCTTTCTTCGGGGGTAAACGCTCGCACATCCAGGCGTTGCGCCCGGTTCTGATAGACCACGGGGAGGAGCCAGTCTTCCAGCTCGATTGTCTGGTTGAAATAGGCCCGCCGCTCTTTGTGATGGTAGAGTTCCAGGCGCGCGCGACGGATCGCCGTCGAGAGCTCGTGGCCGTCGAAGAGCTGCCGGTACAGGGTGCGCATCAAGAGCTCGGCAGCACTGACCGTCACGGAATACCCCATCGCCAGAACCATCTGCACGCCCGCTTGCATGAGCCGGCTGCCCAGGCTCGTCTCACTCGAGCCTACCTGTTTGCCCGATTGGCAGGCATTCAGGATCGCGATCGGGATCTGGTAATGGATCAGGACATCGGCCAGTTGCTGGGCCTCCACCGGGTCTGCTGTTGTTTCCTGCCCACTTTCCAGGAAGAGAAAGGCCTTCCGCCCGTCGTAGGCTGCCAGGGGCTGGTGTCCATAGGGCGTTTCCAGGAGGATGTGGTCGCTCACATACTGCTTTTGCAGCTGTTGGTAGGTCTCATAGGGAAGCAGGGCTCCATGCACGTCAAAATGGATCACATGATAGTAGCCACCCGTTGCACCCTGCTCGTGCTGTCGGGATTGCACCTCCTCCAGGTGATTCACCAGGGCACGAAAGGTTCCGGGTCGCACAATATCAATCCGCACTGGCAGGTCCGTCTGGCGGAGTGCCTCGACCAGAGGGCGCGAGATGGTACGGTAGCCCACATCGTGTGCCCCTCCAGGTCGGGCGGCGACGACCAGCAGGTTGATCGTGGGGGAAGGATTCCCGCGCGCCTGCATCACTTGAGGGGTCAGGTTCTTCCGCACCATCGATGCTTGCAATGCCAGTGGGTGTGGCAGCTTGGGGTCTTTGAGTGCCTCCCAATGCCAGCGGTGAAACGTCGGTGAGCCAGCAATCTCAAACTGCAGACTGCCGAGACCCTGCTGGGAAGCCGCTCGGTAGGCGGCATGGGCTTCGGGATCAGCGAAAATCTGGGCGAAGAGTTTCTCCCCATAGGTAGGAATGATCTCGGCAGCTGCCTGGGCCTTCACCTGGTGAAGAAAAGGGAAGCGCAACCACTGCTCGAAGTACCACTCCAGCTGCTGCTCTTCTTCATCTGAGAAAGGATCGTGGATGGAAATGGGATACTCCGCCCCATGTTCAAAGCTCAAAAGCGCATTGGAACCATCTTGCCCGCTCGGCTGTTCCCGGATGCGTATCAGCGTCATGCCTCTGCCTCTTTTCGTTTCCCTCAGGGAGGCCATCTTACTGCTCGTCGATCGTGACCACCAGGATGCGTGTCCCATCAGGCTGATCGATCTTCACGATCTGGGTCTGTGTGTGTACGCCCTTTGTGATCAGCACCTGCTTGATGAGATCATAGAGGGCATTGGTCGCCACGCCAATGCCTACCGTACTCAATAGGGCAAGGGCAGCAACCAGCAAGGGATCATACTGAGCGCTGGTGGAGGAAGAAAGGCTAGCCTGGGCGATGGTGCAACATTCAGCAGACGCATTCCAGGCAGCAACAAAATCGGCTGGGCTCAGACCAAGATCGGGAGGTAATGCAAGCTGGTACTCCATAGATACTCCTCACACGATCTATCATCGCTAAAAGTATGAAGTTAAGCTGTAAGGTGAAAGAACGAACTCTAGTGTACCATAGCGTTTCGAAAAAGCAAGAGCATTTCAAATGATCTTTTCAAGGAATGATGATGTCCTGATGGAGGGTTCGTATCGTGTAGGTTTGCTTCTCTGCTCACTTGCTATATGTTCGCTTTGTTGGATGTGAATGACCATGTCCGTTGTTGTGAAATGTATTCATTGGCTTGGATATCGCTCATCTCAGCCGAGAAGAGCATCTGGGGACATGCAAGCGCATTGGCACGTTTCAATTCCAGATGGGAACCAGGGTCTTTTAGCCATAGTAAATTCAACGGCGCACGTATGAAATGTGTCAACTCAGACAACAAACGAGCCATTCCTTTTTTAAGTATGTTGGTAATCGTTGGCAACAGTTGTACGAAGTGGAGCTCTCCCATCTGCACTGAAGCCTTTCAATGAAATCGTTCAATCTTGAGCAAGTGGGGCGACGTGTAATTTCTACAAGAAGATGCCTTTGTACTCCCCTCCAAAATTGACAGTTCATTGACAGTTAAGCCCTCAAACGCCCGCAGCTCATCAAGGGCAGCAGGCGCATCTTTCTCAAGTCGAACCATCCTACCTACCTTGCCATCGAAGTGACGGGTCGAACGAATTTTGAGATATGAGGTGTAGCCAGCTGGGTAGTGCACCGACTGGCTGGTCCTCGAGCGAAGAGGTGATGCATATCCCAAGAGGATACCTCTCAACACTCCGGCATCCTCATCAACTCAGGCACGCATGCCAAAGCGATGAGGAGTGGTCGCAGTGTTTCTCAACAGCTTGCTTTTTTGTGTCAATATGCTAAGCTTAGCGCAGCAATCCCATCCACAGTCGAGACACGCAGTCTAGAACAAGCCAGTTATTGAGGGAGATGCGCATGGATGAGCAGACATACCAGATTGTGCTTTCACCCGACCTCGGCATTCCGCCGGAGGAGTTTGCACGGGCTTGGAACGAAATGGCCCAGGCACGTGCCATCGCTGAAGCCCGGCTCGTTGAAAGCAAGGGCACCCAGTTTGACCCCACGCTCGTCGCGGGCATCCTGATCGGCGTGGCGACCAATGTTGCCAGCAGTGCCCTCTATGACCTCATCAAAGAGGTCATCCGGCGGCTACAAGACCGGCAGAGCACGCACCCACGTACACACACGCACCTTGAAGAGCTGCACAAGCCCGATGGCACACGCCTGGTGGTGGTAGATATCGACGAAAAGTGAGCTGTCTCGGAAGGAAGGAGACGTGGGCATGGCGACCATACGTATCCAGGAACGTGCTGGCGGAACGCACGAATTTCAGGCGACGATCAGCTTTTATACTGGGCCAGAGTACGCTCTCACCATCAACAATCCTTTCGCCCAGGAAGAGGACGATCAGCTCGCGTGGTATTTCGAGGGGTATTTGCGCTTCCCCTTTACCGACCAGGTGAAAGCCAGGGAAGCTGCCGGCAGCATCGCCAGGTATGGTGAAAGCCTTTTCAAGCAGGTATTCGAGGAGAATCATAACGTCTATGCCCGCTATAAGGCAGCGGTTCAGGCCGGACTCAGCACCGTGCAGTTCGAGATTGCCGGTTCACCCCTGTTTCACACGCTGCACTGGGAAGCGCTGAAAGACCCGGAGATACGACTGCCGCTGGCCCTGCAGGCAACGATGGTACGCAAAAATCTGAACCCATCGACCATCGAAGCCAGCGTTCGTCCTTCCCCCACGATCAAACTGCTCATCGTGACCGCTCGCCCCTCCGGCAGGAGTGATGTCGGGTATCGCACGATCTCGCGCCCCCTGGTAGAAGCGCTGCGCCAGGCGAACCTGCCCGTGCAGATCGACATCCTGCGTCCTGGGACATACAAAGCCCTGGAGAAGCATCTGCGCCAGACATCGGCCCAGCGGCAAGAGGGCTATTACCAGGTGATCCACTTTGATCTACATGGCTCGGTCCTTACCTATGAGCAATTGCAACAGGTGCAGGAAGCGAGCCGCCACCTGTATAACGAGCGCTATGGCCGTTCCGATATCCAGCCCTACGAGGGTGTGAAAGCCTTTCTTGCCTTTGAGGGAGCAGAGGATACCCAGGTAGATCGCGTCGAGGCCTCGGAGCTGGCCGACCTGTTAGTCACGCACCGGGTGTCTATTGCGATTCTCAACGCTTGCCAGTCAGGCAAACAAATAGGCGAATCTGAAACCAGCCTCGGCAGCCGCCTGATGCAGGCTGGCGTGCAGCTCGTACTGGCGATGGGCTATTCGGTGACCGTCAGCGCTGCCGAACGACTGATGCAGACCCTCTACCAGCACCTCTTCGCCGGAGAAGAGCTTTCGGCGGCCATTCGCCATGCCCGCACCGAACTGTATAATCATAAAGCGCGGCGGGCCTACTTCGAGCAGCAGATCGACCTGGAAGACTGGCTGCTACCCGTCGTCTACCAGAACCAGCCCGTCAAGGTGCAGCCGCGCGAGTTCACGCCCGGGGAGCGTGAAGCCTGGTATGAGCGCAAGGCCGAAGAGCAGCGCTACACGCCGCCCGAACCCCACTACGGCTTTGTGGGCAGAGACCTCGATATCCTGGAGATCGAGCGGCGCTTGCTGCTCAAGCGCAATCTCCTGCTGGTGCGCGGTATGGGCGGCGCGGGCAAAACCACGCTGCTGCGCCACCTGGGAGCCTGGTGGCACACCACCGGCTTCGTCGAGCGCGTCTTCTACTTCGGCTATGATGAGAAAGCCTGGACGCTCGAGCAGATCATGATGGAGATGGCGCAGCAGCTCTATGGCCCGCAGTACTACACCAACTTCCAGCCGCTCTCGCTCGCGGCGCGACAGGCTATGCTTGCGCATGAGCTGCGCTCGGTACACCACCTGCTGATCCTGGACAACCTGGAATCGATCACCGGGGCAGAGCTTGCCATCCAGCACACCCTGCCGCCGGACGAACAGGCCAGGCTGCGCAGCTTTCTGGCAGACCTGGCCAAAGGGCGCACACTGGTCCTGCTCGGCTCGCGCGGCGGTGAGCGTTGGCTGGCACAGGGCACCTTCGAGGACACTGTCTACGAACTTCCAGGCCTGGACCCGGAAGCCGCTTCCACCCTGGCCGATCGCATCTTAGAGAAGCACAATGCGACAAAGTATCGCGAGGATGCGGGTTTCCAGAAGCTGCTCAAGCTCCTGGACGGCTTCCCGCTGGCCCTGGAAGTCATCCTGGCGAACCTTGCTCAACAGGCGCCGGGCGAGGTGCTGGCAGCCTTGCAAGCTGGTGATGTCAAGCTCGACACGCCTGACAGCCAGGAGAAAACCGAGAGCATCCTGCGCTGCATCGACTACTCTCACAGCAACCTCTCACCGGAAGCCCAGCAACTGCTGCTCTGCCTGGCCCCCTTTACCTTGGTCATCTGGCTGAATCCACTGAACTATTATACAGAACAGCTGCGCCAGCAGCCTGCCCTGGCCAGCCTGCCGTTTGAGCGCTGGCCGGAGGTGCTCCGCGAGGCGCAGAACTGGGGGCTGCTTAGCCCTGATCCTGACATCCCGAGCTTCCTGCGCCTGCAGCCCATCTTCCCCTACTTCCTGCGCAGCCGCTTGCAGGAGCCGGAGCAGGCAGAGGTGAAGCAGGCGGTGGAGCACGCCTTTCGGGAATATTATCGACACCTGGGTGCTAACCTGTACAGCTTACTCAGCTCGCAAGATGGGCAGGAGCGGCGAGTAGGCCAGCTCCTGGCGGGCCTGGAATACGAGAACCTGGTGACGGCGCTCACCCTGGCGCTGACAGCAGAGACCTCCATTGCCGGTTATTATGATGCCCTGCTCCACTATCTGGTAGCCAGACAGAACCCCCGCCGCAGCCTTGCCTTGTTCCAGGCCATCCTCGACCGCTTCGAGCGCTACCCGGCGGAAAAGCTGGCCGGGCCGCTAGGATTTGAATTCGCCAACGTCCTGGGTAACATGGCGAATCGGCAGCATGAGCTTAAGCAGTATGAGGCAGCAGAAACCTCATATCAGAAGATACTGCAGCTGGTGCCCCAATTAGTCCAATTGGATCAGGAGCAAGCAAAGAGATTGCAGGCCCTGGCCTACCATAACCTGGGCGCGGTGGCGCAGGAGCAACGGCAGTTCGAGCAAGCCGAAGAGTACTACCAGCAAGCCTTGCAGATCTACAGCGAGTACAATGACCGCTACAGCCAGACCATGACCTACCACAACCTGGGCATAATAGCACAGGAGCAGCGCCAGTTCGAGCAAGCCGAGCAGTACTACCAGCAAGCCTTGCGGCTCAAGATCGAATTCAACGACCGCTACAGCCAGGCCATGACCTACCACCAGTTGGGCATCGTGGCACAGGAGCAGCGCCAGTTCGAGCAAGCCGAGCAGTACTACCAGCAAGCCTTGCGGCTCAAGATCGAGTTCAATGACCGCTACGGCCAGGCCAGCACCAATCACCATTTGGGCTGGATAGCGCAGGAGCAGCGCCAGTTCGCCCAAGCCGCGCAGTGCTACCAGCAGGCTTTGCAGCTCTTCATCGAGTTCAATGACCGCTACAGCCAGGCCAACACCTACCACAACCTGGGCATCATGGCACAGCAGCAGCGCCAGTTCGAGCAAGCCGAGCAGTACTACCAGCAAGCCTTGCAGCTCAAGGTCGAGTTCAATGACCACTACAGCCAGGCCATGACCTACCACAGCCTGGGCATGGTGGCGCAGGAGCAACACCAGTGGGAGCAAGCAGCACAGTACTACCAGCAGGCTTTAGAGATCTACAGCGAGTACAACGACCGCTATGAGCAGGCCGGGACCTATGGACAATTGGGTATCCTGGAGCGAGAGCGAGAGCAGTGGGCACAAGCTCGTGAGTATTCGCTGCGTGCGTTGGAAATCTATGTAGACTACCAGGATCATGAGAACATAGCCCGGGTCCTGCGAAACCTTGCCCACTTGTGGCAGAGCAGCAACGATGCGGATCTGCCGGCTGCGATTACAACTATGCTTGGTGCCTCTCGTGAGGAGATAGAAGCGCTATTGCGCAAGTCTTTGGAATGAGGAGATGGGAGCACGCACATGTCCATCGAGGTGATGCGTCAAATAAAAGTAAGAGCGAACCTTGAGCCGGCCTTTAGAGAGCAACTCATGCAGAGTCCATTGAAATGCTTGCAGGAGTATGATCTCACCGAGGATGAGAAGCGGCAGATTATCCTTCCTCACTTTGACTGGCTCTTAGAAAACAAGCTTGCAGCTATGGCGTATCCGGAGTCGGAAGACGCTTTTACGCTTCTATATAGGATAGGAATCAGGGCTGTGCTCAATCTTGCTGAGGTCCCATACCCTTATGAGGCTCCCGATACAATCGGTATGCTCACCAGGCATATCCCGGTTGCTGACTTTACGGCCCCGACGCTTCAGCAGGTGAAACAGGCTCTTGCCATGATTTCCTCTTGCCTTGACAGACATATGCCTGTAGCAGTTCACTGCAAGGCAGGGCTTGGGCGCACAGGCACCATGCTCGCCTGCTACCTGGTTGGGATGGAAATGCCTGCGAACAATGCTATGATCATCATTCGGGAATGGAGACCTGGCTCAATCGAGGGTCCTGATCAGGAAGCCGTTGTGTACGAGTACGAACGTTTCATTACTATGCAGGCATAGGTTATCCATTTCTCGCGAGAAGTGCCGGCCCTTTTAGCCTCCCAATACGCATCAACCTAAGAAAAGCCCATCAAATTCCGTAGGGGCAAGAAAGATACGGGGTATCTTTACAAGGCCTTGATGGCCGTCCGCGTCCTGTTCCCTATGCTCACCTGTGGGGGAACGCGATCATATCAAATCCGGTGATATACTAGTACAGCCACACGGAAATAACGCAAGAGTCTCAATGCTTCTGGGGAATGGTTGCGGAATTGGTGACGTATTGAAAGCTCATGAACTGCCTAGTGTAGGCACAAAACCTCAATGTGATCGAGGAATATTCAAAGCGCCCACTTCAAGCCGATTCAGATTCCCCCAAATTGACAGTTAATTGACATTGTCGTTTAAACTAACACGAACCTAGCTGAGCCATATGATCGATGGCTCACAACCAGAAAAGACGAGTAGAAATGAACAAGACCAGTCGAACAACCTCAGGCAGAGGCGCTCTTTTTGCTCGTTTTCTGCTTTTTGCTCGTTTTACGAATCGCTGGATGACGTATCCTGGGCTGGGGATGAAAGCCTTTGGCCCGTCCCGGCGCTTTTCCACGCAGTTGTGGCGGTCGAGCAGGCGTCCCCAACTGGTGCAAAAGGGTGGGCATCGCTCGTCGCACCTGCGCCAACGTCGGAACCGAGGAGCGGGTCTCCCACGGTCGATAGCACCCCTCCACCAGAGGACGAGCCAGCACCAGCAGATTGTGAGCGCAGGCGACGATGTGCGTCCAGCGTTCCGTCCGTTGCGGGGTACTCAACCGTGGCCCATCCCAGAGCAACTCCTGTTTGTCAAAGCGATAGCCATGCTCCTGCGAGTAGCGCAAGCGATATGTCGGGCTGATCTCGGCCAGAGGAGCAGAGCGCTCGCCTTTCCAGACAAACCAACTGCTCTTGGGGTCCCGAGCCTTGCCACTGGCCCCATGACGGATGATCTGGATCACCGACACCTCCACCCAGCGCGCCGTGCGCAGGTGCAAGTGGGTCCAACACCGCACCTCGATCCGCGCTCCTTTGGCGTCGCGACCTTCCCAGGTCTCATCCGGTTCGCCGTGGCTGCTCGCGTCTTTGCATTGAAAGCGATCCCCATCCTTGCGACTGGCTCCCACCTGGCCGGGAAGACGCGTCGGGGCTGGACGGTAGAAGACGCGATTGCTTTTGACGCGCACCAGACTACACGCCTCAACGTCGGCCAGGCGAGCCAGGAACGGCGCGCAGGCGTACCAGCGGTCACCGAGAATGATGGGATGCAACCCACGAGCCACCAACAAGGCCACGACGGCGCGCAGTTGGCGAGCGGCCACCTCCGTGGCCAGTTCCGTCGAACGCACCCGCGCCGTGTCCAGCACGAAGGTGCCTTGACCGGCTTGGTTGGGCAAGAGGACGACGTGACTCATGACCCACCCAGGACTGGCAGCGTGCGTGTTCTTGGGCAAATTGGCCAGGGGCACCAAGGTCCGATCCTCGGCGGTCTCGGCCTCCGGACGGTACAGGTTGCTGGTGTCCACCCCCAGAAAAACGATCTCCCCTGCCTGGGGCAGTGGCGCGCAGTCCACACAGACCTGGCGCAGTCGCTCGGCATCGATCTGGCCGTCTTCCAGAGCTTCGTACAAGCTGGCCCAGGTCCGCTCAAAAAACGGCGAGAACGACAATTCGGGGAAGCTGCTGGCTCCTGCTTCACTGGAGAGCGCATCCACCAGATTGAACAGGGCGTCTTTCGCGTTGCCAAAGCAGTGGTACATCCCGTGACGAAATTCTTGCAGTGTGTTAAGGTTCATGCGAGTAATGCTCCTGAGTTTGGTTCTTTGGGATACATTACTCCCCCTCAGCAATCCCCTCACAAGGATTGCTGAGGGTAATTTAGTTTAAACGTCAATTGACAGTTAAGCCGTTGAAAACAGTTGAAAAAATGAGCACATCTGAGTACAATAAAAACGACTCGAAGAACCGGAGGCGAACGGAGAAGCCCATCGAGCGGATCTGCTAACACATCCTCCGCACCAGCAGACCCCCCTTGACAAATCGATAGCCTTTGTACATACGCCGAAAGTCCAGCTTCGTCTGAAGCGGCCTGAGCCCGAACGCGGGATGGATACAAAGAAAAACACTCATTCTATCGTTGTTTCTTGTAGGTCTGAAGAGGTCTGAGCCCGAACGCGGATTGAAACTATCAGAAAGTGAGGATAGGTCTACTATGAGTCCTTCTGATTGGATAACAATAGGAGTAGGGTTAGGCGGTTGGATAGCAGCAATTGCTGCATGCCTCGGTCTTGTCTATCAAAGGCGCAGTCTCAAGCGATTTAAGGAAGAAAAGATGGAACAACTCACAAAGGAAATCCTCTACCGCGCTCTCTATTATAGTACAGACCTACAAGACTATCACCCAAATATTGGGGGGACAGTAAACCTTACAGAGGCATGGATAGCGCGAGTTCATCAACAGGTCAAGCAACGGCTAATGAGAGAAACCTAGATAACAACTGATAGTACAACAAACGCCCCAAAGATTCCCTTGCAATAGGTCTGAAGGGGCCTGAGCCCGAACGCGGGATGGAAACTCAAGCGCACTCACTCCTACGTTGATCAACTGCCCTGCCATCGAAGTGACAGACCGAACCGATTTTGAGATCTGTGGCGTGGTAACCCCGGTGATACACCGCTTGACTGGTCCTAAACCGAAAGATGTAATGGTATGATTATTTTGTGGAGTAAACAGAGAGGGAGAAACACCAACGTATGGACGGTATTGAAGCCCTCACCAAGGCATTGCGAGTTTTATATGCCAACCTGGAAAAACTGCGCGCCATGGAGGGCCAGAGCTCCTCTTGCAAGGAAGGGTCAAGCAGTATTGCGAAGCATGACATGCTGATGGACAGCGCATCAAGGAATTAGAAAACCTGCCTCGGTAGGGGTGTCGTTGCTCAGCAAGCGCGTCGGGATGCACTGGACACGCTCCTGAGATTGACAGTAAATTGACAGTTAAGCCGTTGAAAACAGGTGAAAAAGTGAGCACATCTGAGTACAATATAAACCGTCCCGAAGGAACGGAGACGAACACAGGAGCGCATCGAGCAAGTAGAGTGGTCTCTCCTTTTTTCCTGGTTCAGCGGTCTAGACAAAGTTCAGATCGTTGTCCAGAACTCTGAAGCGCTCTTTACAAGACTTTAGTATATTACTGCAATGAACTTACCGCTTGACGCCTCGGTTGCCGCGCGCTATTATCCTTACTATAGAGTAGGTTGTAACGAAGGTAGAACTCATATCATGATGAAGAAGTTACGGGGACGGAACCTGGCACATCCAGGTTGTCTCATTGGTATAACTGTAGGCTTGACCCTGGGCATCGTCCTTGCTGCCATCTTAGCTAGATTGAATGTTGCCCTAAATACGGATTTGCTCATCTGGCTTGGCCTGACCGTGGGCCTCGGCGCTATCGGATGGATTACCGGTGATCGTCTCACCTCGCGCTTCCCTGCCCTGGATGACCAGGCTTCCGCAGGCGAGCCACCTGGTGACTAGCGCTTTTCGTAAAAATGTGCTATATTCTATCTGCATCGACAAAATACACCGCTTCTCCGTTTTGTCGAACAAAGGAGCGATGCAGCTCCCGGGCGATGATGCGTGTTTTTGTATTTGCCGTATCGCCGTGGATTCTCCACTGCTGTTGACCACCAGATACGGGTTTCCCCCTTACGTTTGTGAAGGAGCAGTTGTACTTGAGCAGTACGAACTGAGGAGGATACCTATATGTTTGACAATGAATTTAGACGCCCTGTTTCCATTGATTCTGTCCCTCGCGGCAGCCTTTGTGAATGGTGTGGGAAGCCTGCGGAAGTCCAATTAACAGCTATCGGTGGCATTGCTCATAATGAAAGTGGCCTTTTCTGCCGTTCATGTGGTGAGGATTTTACTCGCGCTGTTACCAATCCTAGAATTATTGCGACATTGAACGACGCATCCCTATAAACCTACTGAGCGTGACTAAAAATTGAGAGGGGGCACAAGGTTTATCAAGCCTTGTGCCCCCTCTGTATATGACGCATCTTGGGGTGCTGCTCACCCCGTATTATGCATAACGCGCCATATATTTGTTAATATCGAACTCTTTTGACTGTTGTACTAGCTGACGTGCCGCCTGGTCCATCGTTGGCCGCTCCTCCTGGTAGAAGAGACCGACATATGGCTTTTCTGTTTCCATGGCTAACACCATTGCCTGGGAGCGATCATGCATATTGTGATCGGCGGGAATCGGCGTAACGGCGGTCTTCCAGACATCCATCGTATTGTAGAATGTCGGGCATGGACTGAGCACATGGATAAACGAGAAACCGTGATGCTTCACACCCTGCTCGATCAATGCCGCCAAATCCTTTGGCTTGGAGGAAAATCCCCGGGCCACAAAACTGACATTCAGTGACAATGCCGTTGCGATGGGGTTGAATTGTGAGGCCAGCAGGCCGTAAGGCGTTGACTTGGTGGTATGGCCCGTTGGGGATGTTGGTGAGGTCTGACCCTTTGTC
>Ga0207646_10005681_pt1 | contig 13082 bp, 11 predicted proteins | sample KBSK5502metaG_FD_184343 | JGI IMG/M metagenome (GOLD analysis project Ga0207646, IMG submission 184343) | Corn, switchgrass and miscanthus rhizosphere microbial communities from Kellogg Biological Station, Michigan, USA - KBS K5-50-2 metaG... | ecosystem: Host-associated > Plants > Roots >...
CCATGCCGGCCGGCAGCTGCGAGACCCCACGGGCCTCGGCGCAGCCTTTTCAAACGTGGATCGTGACGCCGGCGGCGAGGCACTTGCCGAGCAGGTCGGACAGCGGCGGGATGCCGACGCCTCGCACCTCGTCGGCGGCGCCCGGCGCCAGCAGGGCGGTGGCATCGCCGGCCAGCGCGAGCGCGCAGTCGACGCCGGACGCGGCCGCCCCGTTGGCCGCGATATGGAAGGCGATGCTGGCCCGAGTGGGGTCGGCGGGTCCGCTGCTGGAGGTGATCAGGAGTCTGGGCATGCGGCAACGCTAGCCCGGATGGCAGGGCCTTAACAACCGGGGTTACGCCGGCCACGGACCCGCGGCCAAGATGGCGCCCATGGCGCGGCAATGGCTGCTCTGGGCGGCACTGCTGATGGTCGTCCTGCGCGCCCTGCTCCCCGTCAGCGCCGAGGCGGCGCAGTGGGGTTCCGCCTATGGCGACCCGGCCGGTTTCTGCGCGGCGCAGTCGCTGCTGCCTGGGACCTATGCCTCGCTCGTCACCAACGATCCCGGGGTGGCCGCCAACCCCGAGCGCGACACCTTCTGGGGAATCCACAGCAATCCCGGTTACGACGACTGGTACGGGTACTGGTATGGCGATTTCGCCGGCCATCCGGGTGATGAATCGGGGTGGCACAAGATCGCGACCGTGCTCTACGGCCAGGTCTTTCACTGGAACTTCGGCGACTACGGCTGGCAGGTCCACGGCCATGCCAAGACATGTGCGTAAGTGGAACCCGGGGGCAATCGCGCTCCGATTGCCTGCTCACACCCCCTGCCCGCGCCCTTTCATGCTGGCGAGCGGCCGTCCGGCCCGAGCGGCGGAGCAGTTGCCGTCCTGCCGGCCGGCACCAGGATTGTCGATCAACCGGGTGCGCGCAGCCGATCGCGCCCACACACATCCGCCAGGAGCAGGGAATAGAGGTCTTCGGCTCATCGTTCGGCCGGCTGATGGGCGGAGGGCCTAGTGCCGATCCGGCTTCGTCGCGGGGGATGACCCTACGGCGGTACGACCATAGGACCGCGGATGAGCGGATCCTGCGAGGTGATATCGTTACGCCGCCTATGATGCCGAGATATCGTGATATCATCCAGCCGGTGCCGCGAGAAGAGCCGGAAGAAAAGACAACCCGCATCCCCATCACCTTTCCCGACGAGCTTTACGAGTGGCTCCGAGAATTTGCATTCCGCAGGCACGAGCCCATGGCTCAGGTGGTCCGGGAGGCGCTCCGGGAGTATCGCGAACGGGTGGATCCCCAATTGCCGCTGCCGCTAGAACGCGCTGGCAGCCGTCGAGCCGAATGACCCCCCGCGCACCACGAACAACTGTTCGCTTGGCCTCCGCATTCGGCTTATACTCACCTCGAAAACGTCGGAGGATCAAAGTTTGAACACGCTCAGCTTGTTTCCAGATGAGGCAATGGCGACTGTTGAGCGCCAGTCCTCCGTTAGCCGGGCGAGCAACGTTTATGGCGTGCACTCCTACCACACGAAGGTCCCTCCGGAGGCCATTGAACGCTTCATCGCGCGGCACACGGATCCTGGGCAAATCGTGCTGGACCCGTTCTGCGGGAGCGGTATGACCGGTGTGGCTGCACGTCGATTAGGGAGATCGGCTCTTCTCTCCGATCTGTCGCCGGCGGCGGTGCACATCGCTCGGAACTACACCGAGACTTGTTCGCCCGCCGACTATCAGGCGGCTGTGGCACGCGTGGAGCGCCGGCTCGAAGTTGAGAGGCACCTGTATGCGATGGACTGTAGGAGGTGTGGGGGCGAGGCAACCCTGGCATACGGGATATGGTCGGACGTCCGCAGCTGCCCCTCATGCGACGCGCCCATCGTTCTATGGGATCAGCGCTCGGCTGGCCTGCGGAGACTTGGATGTCCGGAGTGTGGTGAGAGCTTTCAGAAGCGCGCCGGCCGGCTATTGCGAGAGAAGCTGGTCAGCTTGAGCGTGAGCTGCGAAGCGTGCGGCAGATACGAGGCCGCCGCCATGGAGGAGGACGAGCACGCCTCCCGCGTTGAAAGGCCTTCGATCCCGTATTGGGTTCCCGACGTTCCCTTCGGCGCGGACCGCCCGATGTGGCGGGCTGGCCACGAGGAGCTCGGCATTCGTTCGGTCGCAGACTTTTACTCGGGCCGTAATCTCCGGGCGCTGGCCGCTATCTGGGATGCGATTCACCAAGAGACTGACGTACGGATCGTCAGCGCCCTCGAGTTCACGTTCACTGCCATCGCAAATCGAGCCTCTCGCCGCTATCAGTGGAATGCGAAACGCCCGACAAACGTGCTCGGCGGCACCTTGTACGTTTCGTCGATTCGCTACGAGTTCAACGTATTCGGGCTCTGGGCACGCAAGGTCGCAGCGGTCCGCCGATTCCTCGGCGCAACGAACGGAGTGGGGGGGAGCGCGGCCGTCGTCTTGGCGTCGGCAACGGATTTGCCCTATGACTCTGGCAGCATCGACTACTGCTTCAGCGATCCGCCGTTTGGGGCGAACATCATCTACTCGGACTGCTCGCTCCTCTGGGAGGCGTGGCTGGGACAACTTACAGACGTCACCCAAGAGGCGGTAATGGACGGGAACGGCCGGGGACTCGTCGAATACGGCGATCTGATGGGCCGATCGTTTCGTGAAATACACCGGGTCTTGAAAGCTGGGGCGGCGGCGACCATCGTTTTTCAGAACACTGATCCCCTCGTCTGGGAGGCGCTGCTCGAAGCGGCGGTAAATGCCGGCTTCGGGGTCGAGAACGTCGAGGTCTTGCACAAGGCTCAGCCGTCCTTTAAGGGCATTAAGGCTGACCAGGAGGGGGAGCGAGTTGCTGCGAGCGACGTAGTGCTGACGCTCCGGCGGGACGGCGGGTCTATAAGGGTCCGAGCTCATTCGACCGGCTTCGTCCCGATATGGGAGGAAGTCACGGCCGAGCTCAGCCGTAAGGATCTCTCGCGCCGGCAACGAACGTCGGGCCACTTGTTCGCGGTGGCGGTCGCGGCCGCGATGCGGCGCGGGATGCCAGCAAGTAGTGCGACGTTCGACGAGCTAGAGGACTGGCTCAGCGCGCATTGCGAGCAGACGGCGTCGGGTTGGCAACTTGTGGAGCACGCGAGTGTCGTTTAACAGCCTCTACCGGCCGGGTACGGCAATGGTCCCATTCGCCACCCGGCCGGTCAAGTCGGTCCGCGGGATGGTCGATGGCATCGCGAAGGGTAGTAAGGCGTCGCCGATCTATCTCACTCACAGCTACCCGACCAAAGTTCCACCCGAAGCTATCGAGACCTTTATCGCGCATTTCACCAGACCCGGCGACGTGGTCTGCGACCCGTTCGCAGGAAGTGGTATGACCGGTGTGGCAGCGCGTCGGCTCGGTCGCCATGCGGCTCTCAGCGATCTTTCGCCGCTCGCCATCCATTTGGCGACGAACCTAAATCGGGACTGTCCTGTGGATGAATTGCGCGCTGCGAGCCGCGCCGTCCTGTCGTCATGTGCAGAAGCGCTCGACGATTGGTACGGGGCGAGCTGCACCAGGTGCGGCTCTGGAGCTCGGCTTGAATGGCTGCTTTGGGGTGAGACGGTCGCGTGCCCGGAATGCGCGTCTCCGATCCGCCTGTGGGATACCGGGTTCGATCGCCAGGCTGGGGTGATGACCGGAGCCGAGATTGGTTGTCCTGAGTGCGGATCCTCGTTCGCGCGCCGTAGCGCCCGAGTGGTGGAATCGGCGCCAGTGTGGGCAAGCGTTTCCTGCAGCGCCGGGTGCGGTCGGATGGAGCGACCCGCATTGTTTGACGACCTGGCGAGAGCGGCTCGCGTTGGCGGAAGCCCGCCCGACGACTGGTACCCGGACGACCGCGTGGATCGCAATCGGGAGATGTACTTGCGCTCCGCCCTGGCGCTGCACGGGATCGACCGCGTGTCGGACTTCTATACGCCTCGGAATTTGCGGGCGTTGGCTCGAATGTGGGCCACGATTCAGGCCTGGCCCGATCTGCGCGTGCGACAGGCGCTGACATTTGCCTTTACCAACACTGCTTGGCACGGCACGAGGATGCGCCGCTTCAATGCACGCGGGGGCCAACGTCCGCTGACGGGCACTTTGTACATCCCCCAGATGTCGGTCGAGGTGAACGTCGAGGGAGTGTTCAGGAAGAAGATCGAGCAACTGGCTCGCTTCTACTCCTCAGAGCCATGGGACGGAGACACGGTGATAGACGTGCGTCTCGGTTCGGCGACCAACCTTGGCCATCTGCAATCGCGCTCTGTCGACTACGTCTTCACGGATCCGCCTTTCGGCTCAAACATCTTCTATGGCGACTGTGCGCTGATTGCCGAAAGCTGGCTTGGGCGGTTAACGGACACCCAGGAGGAAGCTGTCGTAAATCGTTCCCTCGGCTTATCTGCAGGCGGCAAGAGCGTCGATGACTATCGAAAGCTGATGACGAGCGCGTTTAGCGAAGTCTCGCGAGTCCTCAAACCGGGCGGCAGCGCGACAGTGGTGTTTCAAAACACTGATCCTGAGGTGTGGCAGGCGCTTGAGGATGCGTTCGGAACCGCAGGGCTCGAATGCCAGCGGGCGAATACGCTGGACAAGAGCCAGCAGTCGCACAAGGGCTACAAGGGGAGATCCGGAGCCGAAGACGTGGCAGCATTCGACATGATCCTGACCCTCAAGCACAGGCCCACCGCGGCCCACCGCCGGCGTAGGAACGCGCCCGACCGCACCCCGGCGGATGCCGTGTCTCTCTTGCGCGGACACCTGACGGTCTTGGCTCCCGTCGGCAGCTCGCCAAGTGAAGACCGGCAGCGGACATTACCGTACCTGTATTCGCTCCTTCTCGAGGCGCATTTCAACGGCGACATCGGCTTGCAGGAGCGGGGCTTCGCGTGCGTTCGGGATCTTTGCGTGGCGCAGTTTGGAGTCGACGACAACGGCCGGTGGTATGTGCCTGTAGCACCGGGAAGAAGGCCGCAACGCGCCGCATCGCGATCCGGCGCCTCGAAGTAGCGCTCGTCCGTTAGAAGATGGCGAGCCCACACGAGCTCCTTATCGGAGCGCTGGAAGCGAACGGATGGGTGAAGGTCGGGTTCAAGCAGTGGGATCATGGGTCACCGAATCCCTCGATCCTCGTGGTGCGCCGCGGTCATGACGTGCGCCGCTTCTTGCTTTATGCCTGGCGGATAACAGGGGAGGGGAAGGGCCGTAAGAAGACGGACTTCCGCGTCCAGACGACCCGAGCGGACAAGACCGGTCCCTTGAAAATGGAACCGGGCTATACCTCGCTTGGAGTGGGATGGGATGAGGACCGCAATGTATTCGCGGCCTTTGATGTGTGGACTAAGCGCAATACGAGTTGGTCCTCTTCCGTACACATCAGAAGGAGCCTGCTTGAAGCGGCAGCCTCGAAGGGGTGGGAGGAGGAGGATCGGGAGGACGGACCGGAGATAGCGTTCACGCCGGCTAACGTGGGCCGATTCTTAGACTGGGTCGTGCGTGTCAACCGCCCCAGAGTCGCCCTCTTGGAAGCGTTGGAGGTCAGCTTGACCTCCAAGGACGTGGCGGTGATCGACGTAGACCCACGGAGGAACGCCAAAGCACCCTGGTTGCGGCCCCGGGATCATATTGCGGTAGGGAGGGGTGGACGGCTGGTGGACAAGACACTGTGGCGCATTGACGACGTGAGCGAAATCGACCAGACTGCGGCAGGCCGCAACCGCAGATGGTACTTGAGATTCACCTGCCAGCGTTGGGGCATCATCGAGGATCCAGAGTTTTTAACGAAATGAGCAGCCGAGAATGAGCACACTAGCTGACGCCACGGACGCGGACAAAGTGATGCTGCTGAACTACGCAGAGGATTATCGCGCGACGAAGCAGCGGGCATTGGTCGCCCTCGAGGAAGCGGATGTCTTAGCAATCGTGCAGCGTGCCCGTGCGGAGGTGGACGCTCGCTATCTGTTGTTTCCGGACGCGGATGCCCTTCTTGAGCGCGCGGTCGTTGCCCTTCTGGGCGGCCACGTGGTTCTGTCTGGACCGCCTGGTACCGGCAAAACAACCCTCGCGGAAATTCTGTCGCGAGCATTTCGCTGCACGTGGGAGACCGTGACGGCGACTGCGGATTGGACCGCCTTTGACGTTATAGGTGGGTTGCAGCCCTCGATCGTGGGCACGGGCGACGCGGCAACGGAGGTTCTCAAGCCACGACTGGGTAATGTGCCCCGCGCGGCGGTGGAGTGCGCCAACGTCATTGCGCGCCATGCAGATGATTCAACGGCAAATCCGGACCAAGCGCACTGGTTAATCCTCGATGAGTTCAACCGGGCTGAGGTAGACAAGGCGATTGGACCGCTGTACACGGCATTGGGTGGTGGAACACGACGGCTACCGTTGTGGTTCGGCGATGTCCCGGAACGGATGGAGGTCTGGCTTCCAGAGCGGTTCCGGATTGTGGCGACCTTGAATTCGGTCGACACCGCTTACGTCTTCACGTTTTCGCAGGGCCTCACTCGGCGGTTTCAGTTCATCTATGTCGGAGTGCCTGAGGAAAGCCAGGTTGGCGTCGAACTGGAGGCTGCCATGACTCAAGCGGCGAGGTGGTTCGCCGCGACCTATGGCGGTCCAACCGCTGACGGCGATGCTGCGGTGCAAGAGTTCTTGGCGGACAAACGGGTGCAGCAAGCCAAGGAGATGTTCGAGAAGGTGATTAGGTTCGTCAGGTACGGATCGGAGGGGCGGCCCGGCTGGCCTCTCGGTACGGCGCAGGTTGTGGACACGTTCCGGCAGCTTGCGATACGTCGGACGTACGCCTCGTCATCGGATGATGGCCTCGTCAAGGCCTTGGACCTGGCGATCGCCGATCGTATCGTGCCCCAAATGGACCAACTGCTCAGGGATCAGATCACTGGTCTCGAGGATCGGCTGAAGGAGAGCGACCTGGCTCCGCTGGAACGTAGTCGGCGAGCTCTTACTCAGCTGCGCGAGACGCAAAGCACAGCCTTTTCGTGAGCGCGCCACCGGGCGCGCTGGGTGAGGAAAGCGAAGCCGGAAGGCTTAACCCGGAAGCGCGAGCGGCTGCGACGGCGCGCGCGCTCACGCTGCTCGCTAGCTACTTCGCCGACGCACCGACTTGGCAGCTGACCAGGGCCGAGCAGCTCGCGCGAGCCGATCCCACACTAGATGAGCTCGCGGCCTTCGTTCGGATGAGGGTGGCACTGGCCGCGGCTGCGAGCTTGGAAGGGGTCATGCAAGGCATCCTCGCGCACGCGAGTTTTCAGTATTCGGTTCGAGCCGAGGAGTCCGTTGGAGAGGTCCGTGGTCAGCTCGACGTCCAGAGGTACGTTCGAACCAAGGGCCGAGCGGAAGCACCGCGGCGTTATCCAGTCCGGATACTTCGGCGCCGCTACTCCACCGAGGAAAATGCTCTGGCGGCTTACGCGGCTAATTGGATCCGTCGGGAGATGTCCATAGCGCCGTTGCACCTTATCCCACGTAATGCACCCGAACGCGTTTCGGCGATGCAAGCGCGCGCATTCTTTGGTCGGCTGTTGCGGGAGCCGGTGCTGCGCGATGGTGCTGAGCAGGCTGAGAGAGCATGGCGTCGCCGGGAACTCGGGACCCTGTTGGATCGGGTAAAGGCGCGTTTGACTACCGGGCGGATTGCAGCCAGAGATGCGTACACCGACCTCACTGCATGGTTTGAGCGCTTCGATCCCGAGCGGACCGGGAGTGTCCCGGGTGCGGTCGAGTGGGCGTTCTACGACGATCGCTTCGATACGAAGCTGTTCGAAATCTGGAGTCTTGCGCTGCTAGCGAGTGCGCTGACTGAGCGCTTTGGAGCTCCAGATAGCGGCATGCGTCCTTTGTTCGAGCGTGCGATCTCGCCAATCGCGACTTGGAACTTGGGCGCGACAAAGGTGCGCCTCTACTTTCAAGCCGCACTGAGCAGACTGGTGGCGGCCGAGCCGCGTTGGACGGTAGTCCTCGGCGGAAGTGGCCCACTTGGAGGTCTGCCGGACATTGCTGTGGTGGTCGACCGCGTAGGCAGCGCGGATCGCCTAGTAGTTCTCGCCGATCCGAAGCTACGGGTCCGACAGGGACTACCGACCGAGGAGGTGTACAAGCTGCTCGGCTATTACGGCAACCTACCGGCGGATCTTAAACCGCGCGGAGGGATCGTCTTTTACGCGCCACACGCGGTGCGGGCCTACCGGCTCCAGGAGGAGGCTGGGGGAGAGGTCTTGGCGCTGGGCGTCGATCCATCGGACGGCGACGGCAGCGCGAAGCAGATGGACCTGCTCGCCGATTTGATCGTCCAAGCGACAGGTTTGCCGCCGCCGACGCTTGAGAAGTTGCGAACTGGTGGCCATCTCACCGGCGAGGAGGCGGTTGAGACGGTTACGGCGGTGCGACAGTCAGCCGCGATAGAGGCGATGCAGGCAGCCGTCCGAGGCTTGCCCGCTGCAACGCTGGATCCGACGCGCAAGATCACCGAGGCGACACTACATCGCGTTTGGGATCGGTTGGGCGAGCCCACTCAGACGATGCTCGTTACTGCGGAGTACTTCGGACAGCAGGCGCCGCGGGATGCCGATCACTCGGGACCGCTGCTGGGAATGGCGGCCGCGTGCGAGCGGGTGCTGTACGAGCACGTGTTCGCGCGGTTAGAGTCTGTTGGGCCAGCAATCTTCCCGCCGGGCCAGACATTCGGAACCCTGCTGCGCTGGCTGACGGACTCGATGCGCTACCGAAGGACTGAGCAGGGCCGCGCCGTGGCGGCATTCATTGCGCGTGAGCAGGCGCTCGATGGCTCAGCATTGAGGGGCCTCATCGACGACCTCTGGCGCTTGAACAACGATTACCGGATCCCCGCGGCCCACCGCGACCTGGTGCCAGCTCAGCTCTGGGTAGCCGGTCATGAACACATCCTCACGGGCCCGTACGCGGTACTACCGAGGCTAGCCCTAGCGGTCACTCGAGAGCCGACGGCAGGGGGACCACCGTGAACTCCGCACGGGGCAGATTGGATCCGACGGTGTGATGGGGTCCCGCTACAGCTAATTCATGTAGCGGCCGGAAGGGCCGCATGTGGCCGCTTCGCGCCAGCGGCCGGCGCAGGAGTTCTCCTCGGAGATGTGCGTTTTGCATTTGCTCCGTAACGCCTGGTGCCATCTCGCATCGGCGTCCGTCCTCCTCGAGTGGCTTCCGGGAGACGTTGCGGAATCCGCGGCAGGTCGATCGTGCTGCCTAGGTCGCGCCGGGAGTCCACTTCTCCGCGGGCCGCCAAGAGGGTGGAAGTTCCGGAGCACGACGAGCGAGCGCCTCCGTGTGGTCGCGGAAAGGTGCGACAGTCCCGCGACCTAACACGTTAGGAGGGGGAGGTCCAGATGGATTCCTGACGCAACGCTCTCGCCAGCCGCCTCTGCCCCCGATATGAGGCGAAGAGTGACTCTCACAATCCGGGCGGAAGCCGTTTCCTCGATAGCGACAGAGCTGACCACTGAGCGCATAGCCGTCACTCGCTGTTCGTTGCTTGGATCCAGGAGACTGTCGCGGAGGGCCCCCAACACCTGGACAGCCGACTCCGCCCGCTTCTCCTCGCGCCGGAGTTTCTCGGCACGGTCCAGAACCTCGGCCCGTTCGGACTGTAGTGCCACGAGCTCCTGCTCGATCTCGGCAAGTCGCATACGAATGCGCTGCCGCAGGAACGTGCTGTCTTCGGTGCCGAGCTCGTGGACAAGTTGGTCGGCCTGTTTCTGCAGGCTCTGTTCCGCAATGCCAATCGACTCCAAGCGGTCGGGATCGAGCGGCTTGGATGCCGCTGCTCCGCCCTGCATGTAGAGGCGGACATTACTCGGACTTGCAAGCAGGCTCGAGATCTGTGCCCAGACGTGGTCCTCCAGCCAGTCTGCGCGAATACTTCGAGCGGTGCAGCGGCCTCCAGCCAACTCGGGGTGAGAGATGGCGCTGCAACGGTAGTACCGATGATTCCCGTTGGTGATGCCGACGTAAGTTCGTCCGCACAAACCACACCGAATCAAGCCACGCAGTGGGTACTTGCCTTCATCGCGAGCACACTTGAAGCGTCTCCTCGACTCCACGGCTTCGCGTGCCGTCAACCAGTGCTCGGAGGCCACGATGGCAGGACAAGCCACGGCGATCGGTTCACCGCCGCTGTATCCCCTCTGAGTTCGTCGGCCCCAGACCAGCGTGCCAGCATAGGTCTTGTTTCTCAGGATGGATGTGACCTGAGCCTGACTCCAACGCCCTGACGGCGTGACACGCCGGCGATCCGCTTGGCCCGTCTTGGTCATCTTGGGTAGGACTCCTCGGGCGTTGAGTCGCGCTGCGGTCTCGCTCGCACTAACTCCTTCTACCGACCAGTCGTAGATCAAGCGGACGATCCTGGCTTCTTCCTCATCGACGACAAGCCGCCTGTTCTCGACTGAGTACCCGTAGGGCACGACGCCGCCCCCGAACCGACCTTCCGAGACGGCTCGGCGTTTACCTCGGCTCGTTCGTTCGAGGATCTGGATGCGCTCGCTATTGGCCTTCCAGGCGTCCAGGATGAAGAGAAGCTCTGAGTACTGGTCGTTTGCGGCGAGGTCCCGACCGCTACGGGCTTCAATAAGTGGGACACCGAGGGTCGTGAGCTCCTTTCTGAGTGCAAGCATCTCGATGAGTTCGGCTCGGCCAAGGCGGTCCAGGTCCCAACAGAGGACGGCATGGAACCGGCCGTGCCGGGCCGCTTCCCTAAGCGCATTCAGTCCGGGACGGTTTAGAAAAGTGCCACTGATGCCATCGTCGACGAACTCAGCAACGATCTCGAGACCCATGCGGACGCAGTGGTCGCGAAGAGCTGCCACCTGACTGGCAATTGTCTCGTGGTCGCGCTGTCGCTCCGTTGACGTGCGTGCGTAGAGAGCGTAGCCGGCAGCCGAATCGGCAACGGCTTCAGGATCGTACGTCGACAGTTTCGTCACCTCGGGAGCGCCTCACGCGGGACAGAACCCGGCTCAATATGTTTACGCGGCGGCGCTTCGGCTTCTGCGTTTCCTGACCTCGCGATGGTCGGCTTGGAGGAGCGCTCGAATGGCGAGGTAAATGGCTCTGTCGTCCGGTTCATAACTGAAGGTGATTAGCGTTGGCTTCGCAGTGCGCGATCGGCAAAGCGCAGCGCTCTTTGCGATAATATCGCGACTCGGGTTGGAAGGCAATTCAGCTGTCATTGGTTCAACTGGTGGGCGCCGATCCAGACGTGGAGACTGTCGACGCACCCGCTTCATAGCTGCGCACGCGAAGGCGAGAGGGACGCCATCTACGCGCGATCAAGGGCGCGAACAAAGTGCTCGTCCAAGCTAGTGTCGATGACATCAGGACGAGTACTATCACCGGCGCTCAGCGTCCGATGCACCAGTTGGGCCAAGAGTCTGAATTCCTCAGCAAGTCGAAGGAAACTGTCCCCCTCGCGGGCGCGGTGGAAGACCGCTGGAACGCCGGCTCGGATCATCGGGATCGTCCGAACCCTGGCCTCGGCCATGGTCCGCTCGGGCGAGATTCCAGCGTTCACTGACGACCTCCCCAGAGCACAGCAGGGTCGAGCCGCTCGCCGAGGTCAAGCTCGAGGCCGTGCTGCACCCAGAGCTCGAAGATGGGATCAGCCACGCGCCAGCCGAATCGCTCGTCAAGGATGATGTGCTCCACCTCATCCAGCCCATCCCGTGCCCGGTGGGCGCTGGACTTAGCAAGCCCCATGCGCTCCAGGACCTCCCTCGCGTCCAGGTGTCTAGTCGGGTGGCCGGCAAGGGCGCGCAGCAAACGGCGTTGGGTGGAGTTGAGGGACTCGTACCGGATCGCAAGTTCGCCATGCTGTCTCGAAAGGACATCGACCAACGCCCGTTTCACCACGAGCTCGTCGATGGGCTCCTCGTCTCGGTCGAAGGCGCTCGAAGCAAGCAGTTGCACGAAGTGGGGGATGCCACGCATCAGCCGATAAGCGTCTACGGCTGCGCCGAGCGTGATGGTTCGACCGCCTCGAAAGGCGCGGGCGCGGAGGAAGGAGACCATCTCCCTCTCTTCGATCACGCCAAGGCTCAGCATCTCGGCGGCGTTCTGCAGCGGTGCTCCACGGCCGACGAAGAGCCGTTGCATGACGTGCTTGCGGGACCCGGCGAAGACCAAGCTGACCTCGGGCAGGTCGTCGGAGATGGCCTTGAACACTCCTGGGAGCCCGTCGTCGATGTCGACCACCTGCTGAAACTCGTCAATGACGAGAGCGACGGGCAAGCCCCTTCGAGCTGCCTCGGCCAGTAGCTCGACTGGACGCCGGATCTCCTGAGCGAAATCGTCCCCGGCTGGGCTCACGGACAGCGAGATCTTCCATCCGCCGTGCTCTATCGAGGGCGATACGCCTGGGAGCCGGCTCAGGCGCTCCTTGACGTCCTGCAAAGTCCCCTGGAGCCACCCAAGCGCGCCGTCTATCACACTCCGTGTCAGCTGCTCGGCGACCTCCCGCCGCGATGCGCAGTAGAAGAGGTTGGCCATGGCCACCCGGCCTCCTGAGCGTCGAGTCTCCTCGTTTGCACGGAGCAGCAAGGAGGTCTTGCCGAATCGCCGGGGTGACATCACGAACACGTTCTGGCCGAGTCGCATGCGGCGTGCCAGGAAGTCCGTTTCCGCGCGACGGTCACCAAACTGATCGCCGCGAACAGGGCTGCCGGATACGAAAGGGTTTCCGCGTGAAGCCAAGCGGGTCGCAAATTGCGGTCCGCGATTTGCGTCCTTCTGGTCAGTCCGGCTAGCCACGGAGACCCTCTCTCTCGGCTATTCCTGGCTCCAAGGACACGTATCCGATGCGATCCAGCGAGCGAATCAACAGCTCGTCAGTTGCCACGTTGAGGGCGTCCTGCCCGTCCTGGTCCCCGACCTGGATCCGCCTGCCGCCACCGACTTCCAGCAGAAGAGCAGCGTCACTGGCGAGCCGGAGGCGTTGGACCAGTCTGTCTGTGACGAGTGCCGTTTCGTAGCCTGGGTCGTCGAGGATCGCCGCGACCAAG
>Ga0207646_10005682_pt1 | contig 13082 bp, 19 predicted proteins | sample KBSK5502metaG_FD_184343 | JGI IMG/M metagenome (GOLD analysis project Ga0207646, IMG submission 184343) | Corn, switchgrass and miscanthus rhizosphere microbial communities from Kellogg Biological Station, Michigan, USA - KBS K5-50-2 metaG... | ecosystem: Host-associated > Plants > Roots >...
GATCTGCAAAGCGAATCGTGCCGGTGACGCCATCATCTTGGTACCAGCCATACGGGGTGATGCTCTGCGTGACAAGGTGTCGATCCAGCACGGTGCGCTGATTCTCGATGGTGCCCTGCACGCGTTGGCTCTCACTCGACACGCGCATATACACGGCGTATACGTCCTGCGCTGTCATGGCTGCGACTCCTTCGGCTCTATGGGCTGCGGCTCAGCGTTGCGCAACGCATCTACCTCGCTCGCCAGCAGGTAAATCCGCTTCTCCAGTGGGCGCTTGTACTTCTTGACGAGGCCGCGATGGACCCAGCCCCAGACGGTATTCGCGTTGACGTGGTAGCGCTCAGCCACCTCTTTGATGGTGAGATACTCACCGCTTTCCATCGCCATCGGTTCCTCCCAGTTTCCTCACTATTCGTATCTACTCTTGACAATGTACTAGATATATGGTACCATATGGATGTAGGATAGTCAAGGCAGATACAGGACGGGACAGGGCAGCATGACAAGCAAGCAGCAAGACGACATGGCCAGGGCACTAGCCCGCGCGTACAGCGCCGGCTTGGATATCGTAGGACAAGGCAGGATGCGGAACGGTAACCGCTTCTTTGTTATCCCCAGCGCGACCGAGCCGGCGCGCATGCACGTTGTCACCAGTGACGGCAGTCGCTTGCATTGTGACTGCACCGGCGGCCAGTTCGACCACATCTGCCAACACAGGGCGCTTGCCCACGAGTACCTCAGCCATGAGGCCGCCAAGCGGGCGGCGCAAGCCGAGGAAGTCAAGCTGGCGCTGGCCGAGTCCGAAGCCGAGCAAGCGCTGCACGAAGCAGCCAGGGTGCTCGAAACTGCGATTGACGCGCCGGCCAGGCGCGGACAGCGCAATGGCCCGAAGGTGCGCGACGACGTGAAAGCCTTCTCGATTTACCGCTAGCTAGCGGTAAAAGGCCGAAACGGCAGGGATGCCGTCCACCCGTTAGGCGGGTGCCGATGAGGCCGGCAAGCCCTCAGCTGAAGGGACCGAACGAACACCATGGCCAAGATCACGAAGCCAACCACTGAAGAGCAGTCAACCGTAGGAGCGGCGCCCACGGCGCTAGAAACAGCTGACTTGAAGCGCAAGCAGGCAGACGCCGAGTATCGCAAGTTGCTTGCCCAGCAGAAGCTGGATCGGGCCAACGCCAAAGCGGCGATGCAGCAATCCAAGAAGCAGACGCTTGACCAAGTCGTGGCCGATCAGCTGGAACATGCGCAACCATGGATGGTGAAGACGATTTCAGCCCGCACACTGGCACGCGTCAAGGCCGGCCAGCCGCAGGATGAGGCGCTGGATGAGGTGCTAGCCTGCTTGCGCGCGTGGACGGTGGAGGCCATCGCGGCACGCAAGGCCAGCAAGGCACAGAAGCAGTCAGCCAAGTAGTAGCAGGAAGCGGGCGACCCATCCCGCTGGCCGGTGATCATCGTGTTATCACCGGCCAGCGTTCACAGAGCACGAGAGGCACGAGCACATGATGGCAAGCGAAAACCGTAAGAGGCGCGTGGCCGAGCTGGGAGACAGACTGACGCGCGCCGCGCAGCGGGTCATTGACACTACCGCCTTTGCGAACATAGAGGGGCGAGATGCCGAGCAGCTTGGCGAGCGGCTCCTGCTGATTCAGGATGCCCTGCGCGCGCAAGAGCAGGCAGAAGAACTCATGGCGAAGTACGCAGAGGGGCCAGATACCCCGAGTGCTGCCGAGAAGATCATGCAGCAGATGCGGCGTGAGGTTCAGTCGCTGATGGAGCACACGCGATGGGCAGATGAGCAGACAAGGAACACCACGCATGACGAGGACAGATGAGCCGGGCGAGCCGGACGACCAGATTGACGCTCTTGAAGCTCTGCAAGTGCGCTGGGCAGCGCACGCTAGCGGGCGGGAGGCTGGGGCCAGGTCGCGCAACTGCTACGGCCAGCGCGACGGTATGCCCGTTCTCCGCGTCACTGGGCACGATTGTCAGAGGCTCTGCCGCCATGCTCTGCCCGCCTCTCTGCTCGGGTACCCAACAATCAATCACGTTCGATAGCCCCCGTCTCATCAGGGTTAAAGTCAGGAACAGGCCAATGCGTTAAGGTGCCGTAACTGGCCCTGTACAGGTCGGCCCCTTGCAGGTTGGCCCCGCGGAAGTCGGCCCCTTGCAGCCTGGCGAAGTATGCGTGGGCCCCGTGCAGGTCGGCCTCCCCAAGGTCGGCCCACCGCAGGTCGGCCCACCGCAGGTCGGTGTCTTGCAGGTTGGCCCACCGCAGGTTGGCCCCGTCCAGGTTGGCGTTTTGCAGGTCGGCCCGCCGTAGGTCGGCCCCCCGTAGGTCGGCCCCCCGTAGGTTGGCCCCCCGTAGGTCGGCCCCCCGTAGGTCGGCCCCCCGTAGGTCGGCCCACCGCAGGTCGGCCCCAAACAGGTCGGCGTCAGACAAACTAAGAATGGGTTGGCCTTTTAGGGGTTCATGTGCAGTCATGATGGCGGGATCCTCAGGTAGGATCTTGGCAGTGATGAGGCCCGACTCGGAGAGAAACCGCACCAAGCTGCCCCTCCGATCGCCATCGAGTCGTCGCAGTACCGTGAGCGTTCGTGCGCGGGCAACTGCCGACCCTTTTCCCTTCGCCTGGCCTTGCCCCTCAGCGTCCTCGGCAGGGGGAGAAAGTTCACCCTTGAGCAGGAGGTCGGACAGGCGGTCAAAGTACGTTGCCAAGAGGTCTTCGCGCTGTTTGTCCTGCGATGTCTCAGCCTCACGCTGCTTTTGTTGCGTGTTGTACCAGTACCCGGCTACAGCCAACACCACCGGGATAATGAGCAACTGCAGCCAGTCCCAGAGCATCTTCGCTGGCTGGTAGTCTGAGGGAGGCTTAGTAAACGCGGCGATGCCGACCCACCTCCAGCCGGGATCGGAGTACCCTTTTACGATGACACCTGCCGCGGCGACCAATAGAACAGCTCCAAGGATGCCGAGCGCGACCCGCATGATGCGCTTCCGGCGAAGCGACGGGAGTTCTTCCCTCGGTATTGGCATAAAACACCTCGCCCTACATTGACTGTGCGAACCAGGACACACCGTCGAGTTGGATAGGCTGCCTCCTAGCCACCTCGCACAGGCTGCCGTATGTGTGTCTGCTCCATGAGACGCCAACTAAGCGCACTTTGTCGGCGTCTACCTCCAGTATAAAGGCTTTCCGGGAGGAACGGGACGAATGCTCGGAATAAGCCGTTCCCCGCGTGAGGCTTCTTCGGTCCGGGATGAATTGGCCTCGAATTGTCTGGAGTTGCTCACTTGAGCATGTGAGCAGCGGCTCATAGCAGCCTCAAAGCTCGTCGTAGTCACCAGATGCTGCAAAGATATCGGCCTAGGGTGCAGGGTGCAGGGTGCAGGGTGCAGGGTGCAGTGGCCGCGCCATGCCCGCTCCTGCGCTGTTCTTGCTGCGATCTGCCACTGCTTATTCCGAGCATTCGTCCCGTTCCTCCCGGAAGGCCATAGCCAGGGGAGCAGGTGCGGAAACTGTGAGCCACCTGTCTCCGACATTTATTGGCGAGGCGTGCGCGGAACGCTACCGCGCGCCGAAGAAGCGCTGGGTGAAGGTGGCGATGAAGCTGATCTCGATGAGCAGGCCGATCACAGCTTCGATGGCCGCCAGCTTCGTCACGATGCTCTCGACATCTAGTCCGCCGGGAAAGAATCCACGCCCGTGAAACGAGGTCAGACTGAAGACGACCGCACCATCCGGCTGAAATGCGTGTCCTGCAGCTGGCCCAAGCTGGTAATAGGCGAAGGCGAAGCCGACAATGGTGGCTAGATACCAGAAGACGCTGCGGCCCGGGTGGTAGCCGTAGCCGGCCAAGAGCGCCAGGAACCAGGAGAAGAGCCAGCGCACCAGGTCGCCGGGCAGGCGCCAAGGATGACGCCAGTCTTCCAGCATCAGGCGGAAGAGCAGTTTGCGCTGCAGCACCTGCGAGCGGTCGGCCAGGCGGTCGGCGATGTCGCTGAAGCCCTGGTCGCGCAGACGCTGCGCCACTTGGCGATAGGCGCGCACCGCGTTGCGGTGGGTATAGGAGATTTCGCGCCAACCGAGGTCGCGTTCGTCGGCAAGGCGCCGCAGGTCTTCCCACCCTATCAACTGGGTAAGCTGCACCAGGTCGAAGTTCCCCCAGTGGAGATCGCCGAGGGCCGGTCCGTAGCGGGGACGACGGAACAAACGGGCGAGCAAGGGACGCTCATCATTTGGCGCCAGGATGGTTGCATTGGCAAGCGTCGTCTTGCCGTCGAGCGTAGCGTTGCCAAGGTCAGCCCCCTGCAACTGCGCCTGGCCGAGGTAGGCCCCCTCCAACTGGGCCGCGCGGAGGTTGGCCCCCTCCAACTGGGCCCCGGAGAGGATGGCCCCCTGCAACTGCGCCTGGCCGAGGATGGCCCCCTCCAACTGGGCCCAGGTGAGGATGGCCCTCTGCAACTGGGCCCAGGTGAGGTCAGCCCTCTGCAACTGGGCCCAGGTGAGGTCAGCCCTCTGCAATTGGACCCAGCTGAGGTCAGCCCCCTGCAACTGCGCCTGGCCGAGGTAGGCCCCCTGCAACTGGGCCCCGCCGAGGTTGACCCCCTCTAGGTGAAGAGAGCTGAGATGTATATCCCTCCACGGTTCGTAGTCATCCAACGTCACAGCACGCAGACGAGCGGCCTGCGCCTCCAGGTCACCCTCCGGGCCGGCGAGGGCATAGGCCGCAAGGAAGAAGACCTCGGCCCCGTTGAGCTTCACACCCTTGAACGCGCTCTCCTCTAGCTCGCGCTGACCCTCGGGTTGTGCAGCCCACACTTCCTGCCGCTCGGCCAGCTCCCGCAGCTCCTTCTGACGCTCGGCTGGGATCGTGTCGAGTGGATCGCCCCACTTCCGCTCATCTGACTCTTGCGGCTGTCCTGGCTCTACTGGCAGCTGTTCGTCGCTCATCGCGCGTGCCCTCCCATTCACCGTTCGGCTGTGCTGGCGCCAGTATACCGACGTAGCGGCACATTGAGAAGGGGCAGGACGCCCTCAGGTGCAGTCCTGTCCCGCCAGCGCCCTCAGCGCCCGTCACGAGCTGCGCCAGGTGTCTCGTGCGAAGCCGCCCACCGCTGCTACACTGGCGAGCATGGGGCACATGTTACTTCATCCGGGAACCCACGTCCTACAGAGCAGGAAAGCTGCGAAAGATAGGGGTGCGTATGCTGCGGCAAGGCGGCGGGTACACGGTGCTGGCCAGGACGGCTGTCGTGCGCGGGGCCATGGTGCTGTGCGCGGTCATCCTGCTGGGCATCATGGGCGCGGGCTGCGCGGCGGACGCAAGCACGAGCGCGGGAGCTACTGCGACGCCTAAGCCGAGTTCAGGACCAGCGGTGCTGGGCGGGAGCGGCCAAGCGTTCATTGACCGCTATGGGCCGCTCACGAGTCAGAGCGACGCGAGCGCAGGCGATCTCCACTTCCTGCAATATCCAGGCGTCGCGCTGGACTTTCTCATCGTGGACCTTGGAAAGCGGCTGGCGGACACCCCAGGCGATAACAATGCCGCCTCGATTGTCGTGGCCGCGCCACCCGACCAGAAATGGACCATGAGTGAGGCCAGGACGCAATGTGGCGCATTCCTTCCCGCAGACGCCAAGATGGCACAGAGCGTGCCGGTTCCCGCTGGTCATGCGGTTGACTACATCTACCACAGTGACACCCTCGCGCACGTCTTCGCTGCCTCCGCCTTCCAGGATGCGCACCAGAATTCGGTCCCGCCTGGTACCTTCGATGTGCTGTACCTCTATGCGAGTGCCAATGCCACCGACCAGGTAGCCGCCTGCGACCTGGAGCTTGGAAGCCAACAAACGACGTGAGCGCACTCCGCATACCAGGCGGGCAAGGTTACACCTACCGGAAGTACCGGATGCCCCATTACGTGGGATCACCGTGGCGCTCGTCGCCCGTGACGAGGGAAGTGGACATCCCGGCGTGTCACTGCTCGTCATGCATCTTGAGATACGCCACGGCATACTCCAGTAAGGGCAACTCATGTTTGAAGTATCCAAGGCCCTGATTGCACCTCGTGCAGAGTAGTCCTCTCAGTCGACCATTGGCGTGGTCGTGGTCAACTGCTAGGCGGCGAGGACCTTTGCCGCCATCAATCCCGGTTGCCGCTTCTTCGGGGCGCCTACAAATCGCACACGCCCCGTTTTGGGCGGCTAGCGTGTCTTCGTACTGCTCCAACGTGATGCCGTAGACGCGACGCAAGTGCCGATTGTGTGCCTGCCGTTTCGCTGCTTCAGGATTAGCCTGGTTTTCCTCGCGCCGCTTCACTTTCCTGCACGGCAGACATAAGTGTCCGAACGGTCGCCCCCGCGTGTCTACTGGGAAAGTCATGATCGGCTGCACCGTGTTGCAGCCGATGCAGAGCCGCATGGCTGACTCGACATTTCCTGACCACAGGGATGGTTCGGCATACGCTCGCTCTCCGGCGCGGAGTTCCCGTGTGCATGCTCGGCAAGGTTGCGAGTGCAGGCCGTGTCGCTTTACGGGATAAGCCTGAATGGGGAGCAGCTTGCCGCAGCGCGTACATTCCACTTGATCGGAGTTGGCGGGCACGACCATGGGCGTCGATCTCGGTTCGGGTCTTCGCTCGTTGTCCGTAGCCCCCTCATTGCCGGGAAAATAGCGACGCCTCTGGTCGATCCGCCGCTGAGCCACACACTCGTAGCAATATCCGTACTCATGGTGGCCCTTTTTCCGCGTCGGAAACATCGCAATGGGTAATTGACGCCGACAGAGAGGGCACTCCCTGACAGCCCGATCTGACTCGAATTGTTCGATCATGGCACCTCAGCCGGCAGGAACGTCGAGCAGCGCCGAAACTGCACACAGCGCACATCATTGCTTGTCAGTTTCTCACAGGCAGGGGTGCCAGCGGTCATGTCGATGCACAGGAAGCCGAACGGGCTAGCATAGATGGCTATCGGAGTTGGGGGCGATTAGAGTGGGCGGGTTGCCGCGCGTGGCGGCCACGTCGGTGGCGTCGGCCGGCGCGGGACACCAGCGGCAGCGGATGCGGCGGGCGGAGGGGCGTCACCGCTCTGGCCATCGTGATCCTCGCGTATCAGGTTGAGCAGCGCCACCCGGTCGTCGAAGCTCATGCCGTAGAGGCCCTCATAGCTGCACATAATCGGGCGGTTCTGACTGTCCAACAGATCGGTCGCAATCAACGTATCGGCCAGGATGCGGGTGGTGAAGTCGATCACCGCTGCCTGCTCATGCTCGGTGAGGTCCGCCCACGCGTGGCGTTGAAGCGTCTGGAAATCCGCCATGCGACGCGGGGCCAGCTGCCCCGGCCGGTGCTCGACATAGAACGATTCGCCATCCTCGAAGGTGCGCGTGAACCGGCGCGGCGGCGGCGCGGCGGAGGTGTTGCCGAAAAGTCGGCTGATACGGAATCCGGCTGGACCGTTGTAGTTCGGGCAGCTACGACAGGCGGTCGCCAGTCGTGGACTCGTCACCCGATCCGTAGCATGGGGGCATCCATCCAGTCCGGCAACCGTATCTCCCCAAACAGGGGTGGCGCGTGTGCGAGGGTTATGAACGTTACCGTTGCGGCCCTGATCCCTGCCGCGTTTCCCGGACTGCATACACCACGCCGACCAAGGACGCACATCCAGCGAGGAACAACGCTGCAATCACCAGGTCCCACCAGAGATCAGACGTGCGCAGATGGAACAGTTGATAAACTACCCCTAAGCCAGCGCACAGCGCGAAGGCAACTTGCCCCAGGCTGAGCCACCGCAACGCCAGGGAATGGCGCCGTTGTCCCTGCACCCACAGGACGAGCGCGACGAAGAGGAAACCGACACCGGCGAAGATCGGCGCCCCAACTTGCAGAAACATAGCGCGCCTCCGAGCGAGCTGCTGTGAAACGATACCAGCGCCTCGCTAATTCGAGTGTACTGCTCGCCACGCCAAACTACAACTTCTCAACCGAAATTGGTATGAGACTGGTGGGCATGCGCTCCTCACTCGAATCAGGCTCCACTAGCTCGCTCCGCGTGCGATGCCACCGAGGAGAGGCAATGGCTATCCGGCTCCCTACGGCCCCTGGACCAAGGAACAAAGACAGGGTGTTCGCGCCGTAGGTTCACGCCCGCGTGTAAGCGTGCTGCGACTCTCTCCTACTTCTTGCCCTTGCCCTTGCCCTTGCCGCTGCCCTTGCCGCCGCCGTCGACGCCCTTGCTCGGCACCTTGATGGTCTTGGGCGGATTGCCGCCCGTGCCACCGGTATGCCCCCACTTGCCCTTTGCCATCGGTTGCTGTTCTCCTCGTGTCTGCTAGCGGATCGGCATGGTGATGCCGGCGTCCCGCTGCTCCTGCACGCTCGGAAAGCGGTCGTGCTTCATGTAAAAGGCGCTATAGAAGCGCTCGGCCTGGGCTTGGGCCGCCGCCCGTGCGCGTTGCGCCTCAAGCGTGTCCGTGGCGGCATGGGCTGGCGCGTGCGTATGCAGCTGCGCCAACTCGGCCGCCATCACGTCCTCGTCGGCCAAGGCATTGAACGCCCCACTCAGTGCCAATTGCTCCCATGGGCGGCGCCACGCCGCGCCTTCCGCGCCGCTGCCCCAGTGCTGCGCGGCGGCATTCCACTCCGCTTGTGCACGCGCCAGCCGGTGCTTATACACCTCGTGGCGGTCAGCGTTGGATAACGTCATCTTAGCGTTTCCCTTCTAGCGCCAGGACGCCTAGGGCGGGGAACCGATATGTCTCGGTAAGGCCCTGCTGCGTTCGCGCATCCAGCGGCGCGTAGGTCACCCGCAAGAACAGGTACAGGCCGTCGTCGCTCGCCTCTTCGCTCCAACTCTCAACATCCCGCCCCTTCAGCGTGCTGTACTCCCGCAGCTCGTGCAGCATCTGTGCATGATCGGCTGCTACCGCTGGCTTCATATAACTCGGCATCGTCTTCGTCTGCTCCTCCGCTCCTCCGCTCGCTCTCTGCTGGCCGTCAGCCCTGGCCATTCCCGCAAAGCAGGCAAGCGGCCAGTATTCCTCTCGCACGTAGTATAGCACATGTTATGGAAAGATCACGGGGCCGGCATGCATCGCGTAATAGCCCGGGTCTTCAAGAGCGGCAAGGCCAAGCGCCGTCACGAGATCATCGTGTGCGCCGACTATGAAGGCGCCGTACTTCTCGTTGGCATCGGTGTCGATCCTGATCTCGTACTGTTTCAGCTCCTCGACCATGTCGGCGATTTGCGGGTCGCTCTTCGGCAAGTCAAGCCGGTTTTGTTCGAGCAGGATTTGCAGGCGGTTGACCAGGAAGGCTTTGCCCAGCACGTCGCCGTGCCCCTCGTACTCGCCGCGCTTGAAGCGATCCCCGTAGTTGAAGACGACGGGGTGCACCATACAGCGGTCCGTCGCGGTGGACGCCAGCAGCGCGTCGCGCACCAGCTCGAAGATCGGCGCGCCCAGGCCGGTGGCGTCCATCCACAGATCCACATCAAGCGTATGCTCGTACGGGGTCAAACGCCCCTCCCGACGCATCGCGCGCTCCATCTCGTGGATCGCCGCCACCATCTGCACAATCTCGGCGGTGACGGTGACGAAGGGCGTGCCGAGCGCCAAGCGGCGCAGCTCGTGCACGCGATACGTGCTCTCCATCACGGGCACCTGTCTGCCTGTGCGCCAGTCGGCGTACGTGCTCCCATCTGCGGTAGGGCGCTCGCCCACCTCAGCGACGACAATCGCGGTATGATCGACTTTCTGGCCGATGTCAACGCCGACATGCACAGCGGCGATGCGGCTCAACGCTTCACGTACTGACGTAAATTCCATCGCGGGATGGCCTCCTCTTCGTACTCTTCGCTCTCGTGCTGATCGTCGGTCTGTGTCGCGGCAGCGCCAGCGGCACGGGCAACAACACGCGGCTCATACTGGGACAGATTCCACGTCGGGTACTCACGCACCGCACGGTCAATGTCGGCGCTGCGGAAGGCGCCGGTGGTGGCATCGTTGAACTGGCATTCCCACTCTTGCGCATAGAAATACTCGCCCGTCTTCCTCCTCTGTTCCGCCAAGAAGTCTGGTTGTATGCGACTGCATGCCGACGCCGGCACTTCCCGGTAAAACCACTCGTCGCGATGCTGGTAGGCATCGAAGAAGAAGCCACGACGCCCGGCGGGTGTCGAGAGGAGGGCCAGCGCGCCGTTGCTGACGGCAAGGAACGGCATCACGGCGCCGTAGAAGGTGTCGGGGATCCGCGCCGCCTCGTCCAGGATCAGCAGGCGCACACCCGACAGCCCGCGCACCGTCTCCTCGCTGCTAGGGATGCTGAGGATACGGCTGCCGTTGCTCAGCTCCAGGCTCAACTTATTCTCCGACGCAGCATCAACCGGGCGACCTAACGCGGCGTAGATATCGCGACATTGGCGGATCATCTCAACGGCTTGCCGCTGGGCCACGGCACAGACGACCACCAAGCTCAGCGGCTCGTAGAGGGCATGATGCAGCGCCAGCACGGACGCCACGAAGGACTTGCCTGTCTGCCGCGAGCAGTTCAGGAGCAAACGGCGGGGCTGTGCGTCCAGCACGTCACGTTGCCAGGGATCGAGGCTGTAGCCGGCCGCTTGCGCGAAGCGCACCGCATCGAGGCCGAGCAGCAGGTCATCCACCAATGTCGTCGAGATCGTCGTCTTCGTCGGCGTCATCGCTCGCCCCTCCTTCCTGGTCTTCCTGCGTAGGAGCAGCAGCAGCCGACGCTTGCGCCTCCAGCAGCGCCGCCACCACGTCACGGCGTGCGTCAGGGTGTGCGTCGAGCGCATGCAGCACGAGGCCGCGCAGCATCTGCCACTCGGCGCCGCCGATGACGTTGATGGTCTGCTGCGTGACGTAGTCGCCCGACAGCGTCCCCTCGATACGGGCGATGCTCACCTCGGTGTTGGCAATCGTGTTGAGTGCGCCGGTCTTGGCGCTGTTGGCATCACGTGTGCGCCCATACAGCGCCCACGCTTCCTCCTGCACGAGCCGCAGATGCGCCACACTGCGCGCCGCCTTCGCTTCGAGGCTGTCCGCATGGAGGCGCGTCAACTCGTCACGCACCGAGCGGATATCGCGGTCAATGGTGGGACGCGAGGCGTTGACCATCGTCGCGATCCGTGCGGGGTGGACCCCACGCAGCCACAGACCCGCCACCTGTCGGCGTCGCGCGTCGATCACGGTTTGACTTTGCCCCATGGCGTCTGGCTCCTTTCTGCATGCAGCGTGCTGGGCCGGGTATAGCAGTCGCAACCGATCATTCGGCGTTGTTCCTCTCCGCCGCGTCTGCGGCTGCGGTCAGTCGGCGCAAGTCCTTACGCAGCTGGGCGAGGCGACGCCAGTTGAATTGGCAGTGCGGGCCGCCATGGGCCGTGACGGTCAGCCGCTGCCCCGTCTGCTCGTGCCGATAGTGCCGATGGCTGCCACGGATGCGCTGCAAGAGATAGCCGTGATCGGCCAGCAGTCGCTCGACCTCGTGAAGGTGCATATGCATGGGTGTCTGGTCCCTCGTAGCGCTTCGCCTGCTCGCGCCGTTCGCGTGCGGTCTGTCCCGGTTGTGCAGGTGCAGCAGGCGTCACAGGAACGCCTGCTGCACCTGGAAGACCCGCTCATGGCTCGCGAACCAGCGCGCGCGAAACAGGTGCAGGTCGGCCAGCGCCGGCTCTACTTCGGTGTCGATAATCTCCACCACGGGCCGCTCAGCGCACACACGGCGCAACTCCATCCGGCACTGTTCCTGTTCGGCGGCGAACGCGTCATCCGTCGGCCACTCACTCCCATCACCGCCATTGGGGAAGCGGGGGTAGCCGCTTTCAGGATGAAGGGTGCGCGCGATGTCGGGGTGCCACAGCCGACAGATCGCATCGGTCGTCGTACAGGTGATGTCCCAGTTATCCCAGTGAAACTGCATCGTCGGGGTGTCCTGTTGTCCTGCGACTCGCCCCACCTCTAGATGATGCGCGACGCGGGTGAGTCGCCACGTCGGCTCATAGCGACGCACCCAGTCGGGACGCCAGCCGTCCAGCACCCTCGCCGCCAGATACTGATCCGCTGCCGCTTGGAGCTGCGCCATGCGCCGCGCAAAGCCTGACGCGCGATGCATCCAGAAGTCCACCTCTTGGAGTTGGCTGACCAGCGCCCGCAGCCAGGTGCCGTGTGGATTGCGCCAGAGAATGTGCACATGGGGCATGTTCTGCGCGAGTGAGAGGCGGCGTTTGGGGTACTCGCAGCCATCCGGGTGCCAGTTCACCACCGCCATCGGTGTGCCCAGCAGCTCTGCCGACTCCCTGTCGATCAGATCGGCCTCGACCAGTTGCCGGAAGAAGGAATGCGTCGCCTTTCGGCCATTGGTCTGTAACATCTGCCCGGCAACGCTGATCGCCACCGGCCCGCCGATGTGCGCGTCCCCCCAGACTTCCAGCGCGAGGTCATCATCGTCGTTCGGCTCTTGTGTCGTCACGCGCGCGTTCCTCTCATCAGTCCCAAAAACAATCGTCACATGCGTCACATGCGTCATAACCCAGGCGCTGTCTGGATTTCCAGCAGACAAGCGTGGCGTCATCCATGCGTCACGGGATGCGTCACTGTCTCCCAAAGGTGTCGCGCGGCGCAGGTGTCGGGTGATGATGACGCATGGAATGACGCATCCCGTGACGCAAGGTCGCTTGCCGCAAACCCGCATGAATCCAGGAAAATGACGCATGTGACGCATGTGACGCATGATTTCCTCATTTCGTCCTATTGTCGTTGTTGCTGCGCGTTCTCTTGCACCTGCGCATCGGTGCGCGTATCGACCATCCGGTACTCACGCAACTTGCCACTGCGGTTGCGCGTCACATCAAGCCCCATCTGGCGCAGGTAGGGCATGATGTCAGTCAGGGCCATCGTCAACCGTTGCGGCGTCTTCGGCCAGTCGGGAATCTTGCGCTGCCAATCAGTCTCGGTAGGATGCAACACCGCACCGACCTTCTTGAGTTCCTTGAGCAACTCGGTCATGGAGCCGCGCCATAGCACCCGCTGCTGCTCATCGTCCCAGGTCGCGTTGCCGGG
>Ga0207646_10005684_pt1 | contig 13080 bp, 12 predicted proteins | sample KBSK5502metaG_FD_184343 | JGI IMG/M metagenome (GOLD analysis project Ga0207646, IMG submission 184343) | Corn, switchgrass and miscanthus rhizosphere microbial communities from Kellogg Biological Station, Michigan, USA - KBS K5-50-2 metaG... | ecosystem: Host-associated > Plants > Roots >...
GCCGGGGACGGCAGGGGTCGCACCACGACGCCGCGCCGGCTCATGCGATGGCACCGGCGCCGGGCGCGGGGAGCCGCCAGGGATTCGAGACGCTGGCGATCCACGCGGGGCAGGAGCCCGACCCGGTGACCGGCGCGGTGGTGCCGCCCATCTACCAGGTGTCCACCTACGCCCAGGATGGGGTGGGCGGGCTGCGCGGTGGTTACGAGTACTCCAGGTCCGCGAACCCGACCCGGACCTCGCTGGAACAGTGCCTGGCCGCGCTGGAGGGCGGCGCCAGGGCGCTGGCCTTCGCCTCCGGCATGGCCGCCGAGGACTGCCTGGTGCGCACCGTCTGCCAGCCCGGCGATCACGTGCTCATCCCGCACGACGCGTACGGCGGCACGTACCGGCTGTTCGACAAAGTCTTTGCCCGGTGGAACCTGGGTTACCGCCCGGTGCACGTGTCCGACCCGAAGGCCGTTCGGCATGCTCTCCAGGAGCGGCCTACGCGGGCGGTCTGGGTGGAGACGCCGACCAACCCGCTGCTATCGATCGTGGACATCACCGCCCTCGCCGAGTTGTGCGCCGACGCCGGCGCGCTGCTCGTAGTGGACAACACGTTTGCCTCGCCGTACCTGCAGAACCCGCTCGCGCTCGGCGCGGACGCGGTCGTCCACTCGACCACCAAGTACCTGGGCGGCCACTCCGACGTGGTCGGCGGCGCCCTTGTGGTCGCCGACCCAGCGCTCGGCGAGCGCCTGGCATTCCAGCAGAACGCGACCGGCGCCGTGGCAGGGCCTTTCGACGCCTGGCTCACGCTGCGCGGGATCAAGACGCTCGCGGTCCGCATGGACAAGCATTGCCAGAACGCCCTTCGGGTGGCGGACATGCTCGCCGCGCATCCCCGGGTGGCCGGGGTGCTCTACCCGGGGCTCCCGCATCATCCGGGCCACGAGGTCGCGGCGAAGCAGATGCGGGGGTTTGGCGGGATGGTGTCGGTGCGCCTGCGCGGCGGGGAGGACGAGGCGGTGGCGGTCTGCGGGCGGACCAGGGTTTTCACGCTCGGCGAGTCGCTCGGCGGGGTGGAGTCGCTGATCGAGCACCCGGGCCGGATGACGCACGCCTCCGTGACCGGGTCACCTCTGGAGGTGCCCGGTGACCTCATCCGCCTGTCGGTCGGCATCGAATCCGCGGACGACCTGCTCGAGGACCTCCGCGCGGCCCTTGGTTGACTGGCCCGGAGCTGGTCGGCGCCTCAGGAGTTCCAGACCATCAGCACCAGGATGACCAGCCATATTAGGGTGACGATCCCGGCCAGAGAGGCGATGCGGCCCCGCTCCACGGTCGCGATGGCGGCCGGCCGCGCCGCGGCGGACCCCAGCGGGACGGCCTCACCTGAGGCGTCCTCGCGCGGGCCGTCGTGCCCGCCGTCCGGTGGTGGGGTGTTCGCGGCGGCCAGCGCCTCGTGCTCGGCCGCTCTTTCCAGCGCGTGCACGGCCTTGCGCTGGTCGCGCATGATGAGCACGAGCAGGACCAGGGAGACGGCGAACAGTGTCATCGACGCGGTGACCCACGCGTCCGTGAGCTTGCTCAGCCGCTGCGCGGCCGCGATGCCGAGGGCGAGCACGCCCAACGAGGCGGTGCCGAAGATCCGGGTCATCCGAAGCAGGTAGCGGAGCACGCCGACGTTGTGGTTCCGGATGTAACGGGGGCTCGTCAAGATCGCGATGGTGACCGGCCCGATGGTGAAGATAACAAAGGCCACATGAAGCCAGATGATGAGCCGATCGGTAAATGACATGAGCCGATCCTAGAGGCCGGAGGCGCGGCGCCACAGCCATGATCCCCTGGCACACCGTGCCAGGGGATCATGAAAGGTGGCGATCAGCCCCCGCTCAGGGGCAGTCGGTGTTAGTAGCGGGCGTCGACGGCGTCGGGGTCGCGGCTGCCGTCGGCCGTGGCCTTGTTGCCCCTGTTGACGAAGAAGGCGGCCACCAGGGCCACGAGCGCGACCACGAGGGCCGCCACGCCGTGCAGCGGGCGCTTGCCGTTGGCGCGGCCCAGCGTGGCCGGCGGGTGGGTGATCCTCCCCATGAAGCTCGGCAGCGAGTGCGCTGGTTCCACAAAGAAGACGATGGCGGCGACGATGGCCAGGACGGCAATGATCACCAGGACGATTACGGCGATCGTCTTGCCGGACGACCGGCCGGACGTGCTCATAGAACTCACGTGCTTCCTCCTTGACAGATGTGCGGGCCTCGATCCGCCTGCCGCCGCACCGGCTCGCTCATCAGTTATGACTGCCGAACGCTACTACGGAAGGGGACGCCCAGGTGCGGGCTTGTCAATGCTCCAGGGTCAATCTATCGCCTACTCTTCCTGCGGGTGCGAAGAAAGTCCCTTACGACGTACTCTCCGAGCCGATCGGGCTGTGCGCGCAGCACCCGCCCGCCGTTCCGGCGGGCGACCTCGTCGACAAACGCGGCCAGGCGCTCGTCGTCGACGAGCATGAAGATGTTCAGCGGGGCCCGGCGCCTGGTCATCTTGTCCACTTCGGCGAGGGTCAGCTCGAGGGTCTCCGGGGCCGGCGGCCAGTCGAACGAGTACTGCCCGTTCCGCTGCAGGTGGGCGGTGGGCTCGCCATCGGTGACGATGAGCACGACGGGCTCGTGCTCGGGGCGCTCGTCCAGGAAGCGGCCGGCCAGCACCAGCGCGTGGTGCAGGTTGGTGCCCTGCACCATGTCCCAGCCAAGCCCGGCCAGGTCGGTCTCCCGCAGCTCCCGCGCGTAGTTGGAGAACCCGATCACCTGGATTCTGTCCTGCGGGAAACGGCTGCGCACGAGCGCGTACAGGGCGAGCGCGGTCTGCTTGGCCACCGCCCAGGTTCCCCGCAGCACCATCGAGTAGGACAGGTCCACCAGCAGGCACACTGCGGCTGCCCCGCGCCGTTCGGTCTCCTCGACCTCGAAGTCGGCGGCGGACAGGCGCACCCGGAGCCGGGTGGCGGGGTCGGGGCTAGCAGAGCGCCGGGTGGTGGGGTCAGGCTCCCGGTGGACCGCGGCGGTGTCCCGCAGCAGCGCGTTCCGCACGGTCGCGGGCGTGTCGATCGCCTGTTCGTCGCCGAACTGCCACGGCCGCGTCGCCCCCGTGTACTCACCGGCCTGGCCGGCGTCGCGCAGGTCGTGATCCCCGTACCGGCCCTCGGGCAGATCGGCGAAGATCCGGCGCAGCGCCGTCTCGCCGAGCCGGCGCACCGCCTTGGGCGTGAGCTCGAGCTTGCCGCCGGTCCTCTGCAGGTACCCCTGCCGCTCCAGCTCCCGCTCGATCTGCCGCAGTGCCTCCATGTCGTCCACGGCCTGGCGGCCGAGGGAGCGCCGGATCGCGTCCTCATCCACGTCGTCGAGCCTCGCTCCGGGGTACTCCTGGCCCAGCGCGGCCTCCAGCTCGGCGAGCTCGGCCAGGTCGGCGATGGCCGTGGTGGCGTCGGAGAGCCCCAGCGGTTCGTCGCCGGTCATAGTCTCCGACTGCCACCCGCCGAGGTCGATGTCCGGGCGGCGGGCCCGGAGCGCGTCGGCGAGCCGGGCCATCTCCGCCGCGAGCCCGGCGTCGCTCAGCGCCGCGTCCATCAGCCCGGCCAGCTCGTCACGCTGCTCCGCGGACAGCGATGACATCAGCCGCTGCGCGGCCATAGCCCGGCGGGCCAGCTGGTCGACCAGCTCCTCCAGCGTGGCCGGCCGCTCGGGGAACATGTCCCCGTACTTGTCCATGAACGCGTCGAAGTCGTCCTGGGTGTGCTCGCCGCGCGCGTCGGCGTCCAGCATCCGGTTCAGGTCCGCCATCATGTCCTTGACCCGCTGAAGCGCCTCCGGGTCGGGGTGTTCCAGGACGTCCTTCATGCCGCGGAACTGGCTGTCCAGCACCTCACGCCGGAGCAGCTCCTTGAGCTGCTCGAACGTCTCGCGCGCGGCCGCGGAGCGCCAGGAGTAGTCGGTCAGGTGCCGGATCGCCTGCGCCGTGTCGGCAGGCAGGGCGTCGAGCTCCGCTTCCCGCATCCTGGCCTCGTCGCTCGGGTCGGGGAACAGCTCGGCCCGCTCCTGGCCGATCGCGGTGTCCAACAACGCCCTGGCCTGCTCCAGGATGCCGTCGAGGCGACCGCGGCGGCGGATCTCCTCCATCCGTTCCCGCACCCGGCGGAGCATGTCGTCCAGGCCCCGCCGGCCCTGGAAGCCGCGCCGCTGCAGGTCGCGCAGGGCGGTGCCGGGGTCGGCCCCGCCCAGCACCGACTCGCCAAGCTCGTCCAGCGCGCGCCGGGCGTCGTAGGGCGGCGCGAGCGGGTCCGGGCCGTCTCGGTAGGGGCCGTACCGGTAACCAGTCACCTGGATGTTCCTCCCGGGTTACGTGCGGTACACGGCGCCGCCGTCGACCGTGTCCTTTGACAGGCGGCGCATCAGGTAGAGCCCCTCGAGCGCGAACTCCACCGCCGCCGCGGCGTGCCCGAGCGACTCGCTGCCGTCCATGCCGAGGCGCTGCATGATCTTGGCGAGCCCGTGCACCTCACCGACCCGGGCCAGCAGGTCGGCGGCGGGCACTAGTTCGCCGGTCTCCACGGTGCCGCCGCCCTCGAAGAGGGCGAGCAGGCCGGTCATGTCGGCGCTGCCGAGCCGGGCCCGGAAGGTGTCGGCGGTGCCGCGGCGCAGGAGGTGCTCGAGCACCTCCTGCTCCCTGCCCTCCTCGCTGACCTCGAACTCGACCTTGCCGCGGAGGCTGGTCACCACGGGAGGCAGATCGCAGATCCGGGCCACGGGCCTGTCCTCGCCGGTGAGCGCGGCCCGGCGTACCGCGGCGGCGGCGGCCGACTCGGCGGCGGCGATCGCGAACCGGGCGGACACCCCGGAGCGCGCGTCGACCGCGGGGGACGCCCGCACCAGCCGGGTGAACCGCGCGATCACCTCGACGAGATGGTCGGGCAGCGCCGCGCCAGTGTCGCGGCCGTCGGCGGCGAGCTGCGCTTCCTGCCGGACCAGCGCAAGCTCGTCGCCGAGCGAGAGCGGGTAGTGGGTGCGGATCTCCGCGCCGAACCGGTCCTTCAGCGGGGTGATGATCCGGCCGCGGCTGGTGTAGTCCTCGGGGTTGGCGCTCGCCACAAGCAGTAGGTCGAGCGGCAGCCGCAGCGCGTAGCCGCGGACCCCGATGTCCCGCTCCTCCAGGACGTTCAATAGCGACACCTGGATGCGTTCGGCCAGGTCGGGGAGTTCGTTCAGGCAGAACACGCCGCGGTTGGTGCGTGGCACGAGCCCGAAGTGGATCGTCTCGGGGTCACCCAGCGTCCGGCCCTCGGCGACCTTCACCGGGTCGATGTCGCCGATCAAGTCGCCGACGCTGGTGTCCGGGGTGGCCAGCTTCTCGCCGTAGCGCTCGCTCCGGTGCCGCCAGGTCACCGGGAGGGCGTCCCCCTGTTCGGCGGCGAGCCGCCGGCAGCGGGCACAGACCGGCTGGTAGGGATGGTCGTTGATCTCGCAGCCCGCCACCACGGGCGTCCATTCGTCCAGCAGCTCGGGCAGGGTCCTGATGAGACGGGTCTTGCCCTGGCCGCGCTCGCCGAGCAGCATCGTGTCGTGCCCGGCCAGCAGCGCCCGTTCCAGGTTCGGGACCACGGTGTTGCCGAACCCGATGATCCCGGGAAAGCTCTCTTCGCCCGCGCGCATCCTGGCCAGCAGGTTGCGCCGGATCTCCTCTTTGACGGCTTCGTAGGTGTGCCCGCTGGCGCGTAGCTCCGCCAGGGTCGCGATGGCGGGAGGGGGAGTGGCGGCAGCGGTATGGCGAGTCTGGTTGTCTGAGTGCACCATTCGACACTATGTCCACATGGGCTGGGCTGGCACCGGCCCGGTCACCTCGGCGGGGTGACGGCGCGAGGAGGCAACGCGATGACAGGTGCCGATCCGGTCCTGGCGATCGACATCGGCGGTACCAAGATGGCGGCGGGACTGGTCGAGCCGGGCGGGCGCCTGGCCTCGTGGTCGCAAACCGCAACTCCCGGCGGGCTTGACGCCGAGCAGCTCTGGCGCACCCTGGACGCCCTGCTCACCCGCGTCCTCGCCGAGGCCCGGGTGGATCCGGCCGACGGCCTGGCGGGGGTGGGCACCGGGTGCGGCGGGCCGATGGAGTGGCCCGCGGGCCGCGTCTCGCCGCTGAACATCCCCGCGTGGCGGTCGTTTCCGCTGCGCGAGCGGCTTCAGGAGCGATTCCCCGGGCACCCGGTGCGGCTGCACAACGACGCCATTTGCATGGCCGTGGGCGAGCACTGGCGCGGCGCCGGGCGGGGCCGGCGGACGATGCTCGGGATGGTGGTATCGACCGGCGTCGGCGGCGGGCTGGTGCTGGACGGGCGGCTGATCAACGGGGCAACGGGAAACGCCGGACACATCGGGCACGTGGTGGCCGACCCCGAGGGCCCGGCCTGCGTCTGCGGCGGGCGCGGCTGCGTCGAGGCGATCGCCAGGGGGCCCGCCCTCGCCGCATGGGCGCAGGCTCAGGGCTGGCGGGCCGGGCAGCCGTCGGTGACCGCCAAGGAACTCGCCGACGACGCCGCCCAGGGCCACCCGGTCGGGCTGGCCGCCCTGCGCCGGGCCGGGCGGGCGCTGGGCATCGCCATCGCGTCGGCCACCCACCTGTGCGACCTGGAGGTGGTCGCCATCGGCGGCGGGCTCGCCCAGGCCGGGTCGCTGCTGTTCGACCCGCTGGAAGGGACGTTGCGCACGTACGTCGGGCTCGACTACGCGCGCGATGTGGCCGTGGTCCCCGCCGAGCTCGGCCAGAGCGCGGGCATGATCGGCGCGGCGGCGCTGCTATTCGCGGCCGACCGCTACTGGGCCGGCGAATGACGACTGGATGGAGGACACCAAACTCACATTCACGCGGCTCTAGGTGGGTCAGAGGTTGCCGCGGCGAGCTTGCTCGCGCTCGATCGCCTCGAACAGCGCCTTGAAGTTGCCTTTGCCGAATCCCTGCGAGCCGTGCCGCTCGATCAGCTCGAAGAAGACGGTGGGCCGGTCCTGCACGGGCTTGGTGAAGATCTGCAGCAGGTAGCCGTCCTCGTCCCGGTCGGCGAGGATCCGCAGTTCGGCGAGCTCGGCCAGCGGCACGCGGGTATCGCCGGCCCAGCTGCCGAGCTGCTCGTAGTACGTGTCCGGCGTGTCGAGGAACTCCACCCCGGCGGCCCGCATCGCCCGCACGGTGACGACGATGTCGTCGGTGGCGAGCGCGATGTGCTGGACGCCAGGCCCGCCGTAGAACTCCAGGTACTCGTCGATCTGTGACTTCCTCTTGCCCGGCGCCGGCTCGTTGACCGGGAACTTGACCTTGCGGGAGCCGTCCGCGACCACCTTGCTCATCAGCGCGGAGTACTCGGTCGCGATGTCGTCGCCGACGAACTCCTTCATGTTGGTGAAGCCCATGGTCCGGCGGTAGAAGTCCACCCACTCGTCCATGTGGCCGAGTTCCACGTTGCCCACGCAGTGGTCGATCTCGGTGAAGAACGGCCTGACCGGAGGGGCGACGATCGGGGCGGCCGCCGCGTACCCGGGCAGGTACGGGCCGGAGTAGTTGGTGCGCTCCACCAGCGTGTGGACCGTGTCGCCGTAGGCAGCCAGGCGCGCGAGCACCACCTTGCCGTGCTCGTCCTCGAAGGTCTGCGGGGCGGCGAGGCCGCGGGCCCCGCGGGCGGTGGCGTACTCATACGCCTCTTCCGCGCTCGTGACCCCCATGGCCAGGTCGGTCACCCCGTCTCCGTGGGCGGCCACGTGCGCGCCGAGGGGAGTGCCCGCGCGGACCGGCCCGCGCAGCACGAACCGTGCCTGTCCCGACTCCAGCACGTAAGCGGCCTCGTCACGGCACCCCGTCTCCGGGCCTCGGTAGGCGACGCACTGCATGCCGAAGGCGGTGGAGTAGTAGTGCGCGGCCTGGCGGGCGTTGCCGACCGCGAAGACCACCGCATCCATGCCGGTGACGTCGAAGCCCTCTGCCGCGCCCCGCCCTCCGTGCCAGCTGTTGCCTGTCACCGTCTCGCTCCCTTCGCGCAGCCGTGCTTGAACGCAGCATGCGAGCGATCAAGCATCATGCGCAAGGGTTCGTTTTAATGCTAGTCGTTTTGTACAGTATGTGGAGCATGGTGTGGGCAGAACTGCACAGCCTTACCTGGACCGAGGAGGGCGCTGTGATCGACGTGCTTGATGCCCGGCTGATCGACCTGCTGACCGGTGAGCCCCGGGTGGGAGTGCTCGAGGCGTCCCGGCGACTGGGGGTGGCGCGCGGCACCGTCCAGGCGCGGCTGGACCGGCTGCAGGCACGTGGCGTCGTGACCGGGTACGGCCCGGACATAGACCCGGCCGCCCTCGGCCACGGCGTGACGGCGTTCGTGACGCTGGAGATCAGGCAGGCCGGCGGGCACGATCCGGTCGCCGAGCGGCTGACGGACATCCCCGAGGTGCTCGAGGTGCACACGATCACCGGGGTCGGGGACATGCTGTGCCGGGTCGTGGCGCGGACCAACGGCGACCTGCAGCGGGTGATCGACGCCATCGTCGGCGTGACGGGCGTGGTGCGCGCCTCCACCGTGATCGCGCTCGCCACCCCGGTGCCCTACCGGGTGCTGCCCCTGGTGCGCACGGTGGCCGGGTTTAATCCTGTGCGCCGGTGAGGCCGAACGCGATGTCGAGCACGGTCGCCCGCAGGTGCGCCGGGTCCTCGGCGCGGTCGGCGTAGAACATGCAGCCGAAGCTCACGCTGGCCAGGGCCACGGCGGCGCGAAGCTGGCTGGCGAGCGGGGCGTCCGGCTCGGTGAGCAGGGAGACCAGGGCATCCATCCGCTCGCGGAACAGCTCGCTGCGGTGCTTGGCGGCCGCCATGCTGTTGACCGAGGCCTGGTTGTGCTGGAGCATGCGGAATACCCCGCTGCCACCGGCCACGATGTCGAAGTAGCGCCGCAGCACCTCCGCCCGGGACTCGGGCGTCTTCGGCAGTGTCCGGCCCCAGGCGACCAGCTCGTCGATCTGGCCGAAGTAGTCCTCGACCAGGCTCGCGACGATGTCTTCCTTGGATTTGAAGTGGTAGTAGAGCGCGGCCTTGGTGACGTCGAGCCGCTCCGCGATCTCCCGCAGCGACGTCTTGTCGTATCCCTGCTCGGCGAACAGTTCCAGGGCCACCGCCTGGATGCGCGCTCTGGTGTCCGGGCGGGCGTGCGCTTCCTTGGTTGCCTCGCTCACGGCGTCGCACCTCCCGCCTTCTCCCGGCCCGCTGCCCAGGTGACGGGGCTAAAACTTACTTGACGACCGGTTAGTTGTCGTTCTATCGTGTGAGCTTACGGTACATACTAACCGGTCGGCAAGTAGGTAGCGAGCAGTCCGGGCACCGCGGCGGCCGGCGCGGCGGTCCGGGGGACCGCAGGAGGGAGCGCAGGATGGCGGAGACTCAGGCGGTCGCGACAGCTGGCGGGGGTGCCGACGGCACAGCGGTCCGGCGGGAGGTTCTGATCATCCTCCCCGGGCTGCTGCTCGCGATCCTGCTGGCCATGCTGGACCAGCTGATCGTCTCCACCGCGCTGCCGCGCATCGTCGGCGATCTCGGCGGGGTGACCCACCTGTCCTGGGTGGTGACCGCCTACGTGCTCGCCTCGACCGTGACCACACCGCTGTACGGCAAGCTCGGCGACCTCTATGGCCGCAAGCGCTGGATCATGATCGCGATCGTCATCTTCCTCGCCGGCTCGGCGCTGTCCGGCCTCGCGCACTCCATGGACCAGCTGATCGCGTTCCGCGCGCTGCAGGGCCTCGGCGCGGGCGGCCTGCTGACCGGGGCGATCGCGACCATCGGCGACCTGGTGTCGCCGCGCGAGCGGGGCCAGTACATGGGCTACATCATGGGCGTGATGACCCTCGCCATGATCGCCGGGCCGCTGGTCGGCGGCTACATCACCGAGAACTTCAGCTGGCGCTGGATCTTCTACATCAACATGCCGATCGGCGGCGCCGCACTGGTATACCTGGCCGCGACCCTGCACCTGCCCCGGCGGCGCGTCGAGCACAAGATCGACTATGCCGGGGCGGTGACCCTCGCCCTCGCCGCCACCTCGCTCATCCTGATGACCACCTGGGGCGGCACCCAGTATGCATGGGGGTCGGTGCAGGTCATCGGGCTTGCCGTGCTCGCGGCCGTAGCCACCGTGGCGTTCCTGCTCATCGAGGCGCGCGCGGCCGAGCCGATCCTGCCGCTGAGCGTGTTCCGTAACCGCAACTTCTCGCTCGCCATCGCGATGAGCTTCCTGCTCGGGCTTACGCTGTTCGGCGCGCTGACCTTCCTGCCGCTGTACCAGCAGACCGTGCAACACCTGTCGCCCACCGGGAGCGGTCTCATGCTGATCCCGATGATGCTCGGCTCCACCGTGACCGCGCTGATCGCCGGGCAGGTCACCACGAAGACCGGCCGGTACAAGGCGCTGCCGATCGTCGGCGCCGGGCTGATGACGGTGGGTATTTTCTTGCTGACCAGCCTCGGCACCAACACCAGCCTTGTCCTCATCGGGCTGTACTTCGCGGTGATCGGGCTGGGCATGGGCTTCCTCATGCAGATCACCACGCTTGTGGCGCAGAACAGCGTGGCCCCCGGCGAGATGGGCGTCGCGAGCAGTTCCCGCACGTTCTTCCAGCAGATCGGCGGGTCGATCGGGGTGGCCGCGTTCGGCGCGGTCTTCGCCAGGCGGCTGATCCAATCACTGGCCGCGCAGCTGCCCGGCGCGCACGTGAGCGTGAACAGCGGGCAGTTCAACCCAGCCACTGTGAACCACCTGCCCCTGCTGGTGCGCCACAGCTTCTTCGTGGCGATCACGCACGCGGTCACCGGGGTGTTCTGGCTGGTCGTGCCAGCGGCCGCGCTCGTGTTCGGGCTCTCCTGGCTGATCAAGGAGGTCCCGCTGCGCGGCCGGGCGCCCGCGGCGGAGACGCCCGCCCCCGACCCCGAGCTGGTCGCGTGATCGATATCGGCAGGAACGTTCCCTGCGCGCTAGCGCTGGTGCCCTGACCGGTGCGCGTGCCGCGCGCGGCGGGCCGGGCGGTCAGGCCCCGCCGTAGGGGACTGCTTCGAGGATCTCGACCGTGGCGGCGCGCCCGTTCGGCAGGCTGTAAGTGGCGGTCTCGCCGACCTTCTTTCCAGAGATCGCGCTGCCCAGCGGCGAGCGGGGGGAGTAGACGTCGATCGGTGCGCCGCTTTCCTCCCGGGACGCGAGCAGGAAGGTGACCTCGTCCTCGTCCCCAGCGAACCTGACCGTCACGGTCATCCCGGGCCCGACGACACCCTCCGTCCGGGGCGGCTCACCGACCCGGGCGTTCTCCAGGATGTACTGGATCTGCCTGATGCGGGCCTCCTGCTGGCCCTGCTGTTCCTTGGCAGCGTGGTAACCGCCGTTCTCCCGCAGGTCACCTTCGCTTCTGGCGGCTTCGATCTTCTGCGCGATCTCCACACGCGCGGGGCCGGACAAATGGTCCAGCTCCGCCTTGAGTCGGTCATACGCCTCGTGGGTGAGCCAGGTGACGTCGTCGCGTGTCTCGGTCACGGGTACTCCTTGCCTGCAAGCGCGGACGCTGACGTCCGCCGGAGCCGGACCGGCTCCTGGAGGGGTCAGGGGAGCGGCACCGGTGCGCGCTCTCGGGGTAACTATTCGAGGTTACAAGGGTGCGGCGTAGCGTCGCGCCAGTCAATAACCCGCCGGCCGCCAAGTGAGGAAATAACCTCGCCTATCCGTGGTGTTGTCGTGCAGGATAATGACCCAGCGCTACCGCGCCGGTGCAGGTGGGACGCCCACCGGACCGCCTTACTATGCCCGCCTTCCCTGCCTTGGGGGAATTCGCTGTGCCTGCAGCCGCTGAAGATGCCGCCGCCACCGCCGGCCGCCCGGTGGATTCCGGCGCGCCGTTGCCCGCATCATCCGGCCCGCCGGGCGATGCGCGGGCTACCGGGCTGCGGCTGCTGGCCGTGCACGCGCACCCCGATGACGAGTCGAGCAAGGGCGCGGCGACAATGGCCCGGTACGTGCGGTCCGGCGTGGAGGTCATGGTCGCCACCCTGACCGGGGGTGAGCGCGGTGACATTCTCAACAAGAAGATGGACCTGCCTGAGGTTCGGGCCAACCTGCCCCGGGTCCGCCGCGAGGAGATGGCCCGGGCGCGGGAGATCCTGGGCGTGCAGCAGCGGTTTCTCGGGTTCACCGATTCCGGGCTGCCCGAGGGCGACCCGCCGCCTCCCCTCCCGGACGGCTGCTTCGCGCTGCAGAAGCTTGAGGACGCCACGGAGCCGCTGGTCAGGCTGGTGCGGGAGTTCCGCCCGCACGTGCTGCTGACCTACGACGAAAACGGCGGGTACCCGCACCCGGACCACGTAAAGACCCACGAGGTGACGGTCGAGGCGTTCGAGGCCGCCGGTGACGCCGACCGCTACCCCGGCGCCGGCGCGCCCTGGCAGCCGCTCAAGCTCTACTACTTCGCCACCTTCCACCGCGACCGGCTCACCGCGCTGCACGAGGAGATGCAGCGGCGCGGCCTGACGTCGCCCTACGCCGACTGGATCGAGGAGTGGGAGGAGCCGCCGAAAGGGCGTCCCCGGATCGACATCACCACCAGGGTCCGGTGCGAGGATTTCTTCCCGGTCCGCGACCAGGCGCTGCTGGCTCACGCCACCCAGATCGACCCGGACGGCGACTGGTTCGCCTGCCCGGTAGACGTCCAGCGGGACGCATGGCCAACCGAGGATTACCATCTGGCCCGGTCGCTGGTGGATACTGAGCTTCCAGAGGATGATCTGTTCGCTGGCATCCGGGAAAAGGTGAGCCGGTAATGATCCTGGCCTCCTCGGCGTCAACCCAGGTGGTGTCCGGTGTACTCGGGTTCCTCGTGGTGGCTGGGATGGGCGTTGTGCTGTTCTTCGTTTTCCGGTCGATGAACAGGCACCTCCGCAAGGTGGTCCGTGAGCCCCGCTGGCGTGAGGAAGCCCGCCAGGACCAAGGGCAAGAGGAAGAGCAGGATTACCGTCAAAACGGAACCGCCCAGCCCTAAC
>Ga0207646_10005687_pt1 | contig 13076 bp, 15 predicted proteins | sample KBSK5502metaG_FD_184343 | JGI IMG/M metagenome (GOLD analysis project Ga0207646, IMG submission 184343) | Corn, switchgrass and miscanthus rhizosphere microbial communities from Kellogg Biological Station, Michigan, USA - KBS K5-50-2 metaG... | ecosystem: Host-associated > Plants > Roots >...
GCCGGCAGGTCATGTAGGTGCACCGGCTCGTGGCCACCTCGCGCTCGATCTCCTCGCGCACCTGGGCGGGCGTGCCCGCGATGGCCACGCCGCGGTCGCGCGCCTCGTCGAAGTCCCTGGCGAAGCGCACCGGGATCGAGCCGAAGTCGCGCCAGAGCTTGGTGAGGTTGGCATACCACACCGCGTAGTTGGAGCGGCCAAGCGCCATGGCCTGCGCCTCGGTGGCGGCCACCACCACGTGACGCCCCATCCCGAGGCGCGGCACTGCGGCGTCGCCGTGCTTGCGCTGCCACACCTCCCGATAGCGGTCGAAGAGCGGCGCCGACATCTCCGCCGGAAGGTTGGTGATCACGTTGACGCGGTTGGTGGCGGCCCATTCCGCGCCGGGCATGTGGCCGAGCCCGTACCATAGCGGTGGGTGCGGCTTCTGTAGCGGCTTCAGGATCATCGGGACTTTCCGATAGACATATTTCGCCCCGCGATGCTCGAGCACGTCGCTCGTCAGACCCTGCAGGATCACCTCGAGCCCCTCCCGGTAGATCTCCTCGGTCTCGAGGTGGTGGAGATTGAAGTACGCCATCTCGTAGGGCACGATGCCGCGGCCCACCCCGAAGTCGAAGCGGCCGTGGGAGAGCTGGTCGAGCATGCACACTTCCTCGATGAGCCGCAGCGGGTCGTAGAGCGGCAGGCAGTACACGCAGGGCCCGAGGCGGATGCGCCGGGTGCGCTGGGTGGCCGCGGCCAGGAAGATGCCGGGCACAGGCGCCAGCCCGAGCGGCGTGGCGTGGTGCTCGGCCAGGTGGTACGAGTAAAAGCCCGCCGCGTCGTACTTCTCGAGCAGGCGCAGCCGTAGCTCGTAGAAGTCGGCCAACGGCATGTCCCGGCGGTCGAGATGGTCGAAGATGCCGAGGTCCATGTGCCCTCCCGGTGCCAGCCGCGGCCGGCTCGACCCCCGTCTGGTGGCGGGGCCGGCAGGTAGGGTACCATGGGGCCGCTTCTGAGATGGACCCCCGGCGGGGCGGAAGGAGCCAGCGCGATGTCCTATGACCTGCTGATCAAGAACGGATGGGTGGTGGACGGGTCCGGCATGCCGCGGTTTCGCGCGGACGTGGGAGTGACGCAGGGCCGGATCGCCGCCATTGGCCGCCTCCGCGGAAGCGCCCGTGAAGTGATCGACGCGGAGGGGCGGGTCGTCGCGCCGGGCTTCGTGGATGGCCACACCCACATGGACGCCCAGGTCTTCTGGGACCCGCTGGGGACGTCGTCGTGCTGGCACGGCATCACCAGCGTGGTCATGGGCAACTGCGGCTTCACCCTGGCTCCGTGCGCCAAGGCGGACCGGGCCCTGGTCATCCGCAACCTGGAGCGGGCCGAGGACATCGCGGCCGAGGCCATGGAGGCGGGCATCGACTGGCGCTGGACCACCTTCCCCGAGTTCCTCGACACGCTCGAGTCGCTGCCCAAGGGCATCAACTACTCGGGCTATATCGGTCACTCCGCGCTCCGCACCTACGTCATGGGCGAGCGCGCCTTCGAGGAGGCCGCGAGCGAGTCCGACCTGGCCGCGATGGAGCGCGAGCTGCGCAGCGCGCTCCAGGCCGGCGCCATCGGCTTCACGACCTCCAGATCACCCAGCCATGAGACTCCGGGCGGGAAGCCGGTGGCGAGCCGGATCGCCTCCTGGGACGAGGTGCGGCGGCTGGTGGGCGCGATGGGCGAGCTGAACGCGGGCATTTTTGAAATCGCGGGTGAGGGAGTGGACCGCAAGGTGGGCCATCCCGATCTGTCGGATTACCACGCCCGGCTCAAGAACCTGGCGGTGGAGACGGGACGGCCGATCACCTTCGGTCTGTTCAGCCGCAAGGACGCGCCCGACATGTGGCGGCACTACGTGCGGCTGATCGAGGAGACGAAGGCCGCGGGCGGCCGCATGTTCGCCCAGGTGCACAGCCGCGCCCTCAGCGTGGTGCTCTCCTTCAAGACCCAGATGCCGTTCGACCGCCTCCCGGTGTGGAAGGAGCTGCGGGCGCTGCCGCTCGCCGAGCAGCAGACGCGGCTGCGGGATCCCGAGCTGCGGCGGCGCCTGGTCGAGGCCTCGCGCGAGCGGGACAGCCGCCGCGCTCTCGGCACCGAAGCGCGCCAGGTCGCCTACGACTGGATCTTCGTGATGGACTCGGTGGACCCGCCGCACCGATCGATCGCCGAGATCGCGCGCGAGCGCAACTGCGACCCGGTCGAGGCGATGATCGACCTGGCCCTCGAGAAGGACATGGACCGCTTCTTCTTCCATCCGATCGCCAACGAGAACCAGGAGTACGCGCTGGAGCTGATCAAGCACCCGCAGGCGGTGGTCACGTTCTCCGACTCGGGCGCCCACGTCTCCCAGCTGATGGACTCGTCGCTCCAGACCTATCTGCTGAGCCACTGGGTGCGCACCAAGCAGGCGCTCACCCTCGAGCAGGCGGTACGCATGCTCACCTTCGTGCCGGCCAGCTACTGGGGCTTCACCGATCGCGGGCTCATCCGCGAGGGGATGGCCGCCGACTTCGTGGTCTTCGACCCCGACACCATCGCGGCCGAGCTGCCCGAGGTGGTGCGGGACCTGCCCGCGGGCGCCAAGCGGCTGATCCAGCGCACCCGCGGCATCGCGGCCACCGTGGTCAACGGCGAGATCCTGCTGCGCGACGGCAAGCACACCGGCGCGCTGCCCGGTCGGCTCCTGCGCGGCCCGCTCGCGCGGGCGACCGCCTAGGAGGACCCCGCGATGGCCAGATTGCTCGAGGGCAGGACCGCGCTCGTGACGGGCGCGGGCCGCGGCATCGGCCGCGGCATCGCGATCGCGCTGGCCAAGGCAGGCGCCAAGGTGGTGGTCAACGACCTCGGGGCGGGTCTGGACGGCGAGGGGGTGGCCACCGGGCCGGCCGCCCAGGTGGTGGACGAGATCGTCAACGCGGGTGGTACCGCCGCCGCCAACTACGGCTCGGTGGCCGACTACAAGCAGGCCACCGAGATGGTCGAGCAGGTGGTGAAGATCTGGGGCCGCATCGACATCCTGGTGAACGTGGCGGGCATCCTGCGCGACCGCATGATCTTCAACATGACGAAAGAAGAGTGGGACGCGGTGCTGGCCGTGCACCTCGATGGCACCTTCTTCTGCACCCGCGCCGCCTCGATCGCCATGCGCGAGCAGAAGTACGGCCGCATCATCTCCATGTCGTCGGTCTCCGCGCTGGGCTCCCCCGGGCAGCCCAACTACGGCGCGGCCAAGGCGGGCATCATCGGGCTCTCCTGGTCCACCGCCAACGGGCTCGCCAAGTACAACGTGACCTCCAACGCCATCATGCCGAGCGGGGCTACCCGGATGATCGATTCCACCCCGCGCGGGCGGCAGGTCTTCGAGCAGACCGGCAAGTGGCCGAGCGAGCAGGCGGTCGGCACCGAGCGCGATCCCGACAACGTGGCCCCGCTCGTGGTGTTCCTGGCCAGCGAAGGGGCAGGCCACGTCAACGGCCAGGTCTTCCACTCCTTCGGCTATGGCTACACCCTGATGGCCCTGCCCGAGCCCATTCGCCGCGTGGAGGCCGACCGGCGGCTCGAGCCGGAGGAGCTCGCCAAGCTCTTTCCCGACACGCTCGGGAAGAACCTGCACGAGCCGTCCGGCACCAACTTCGGCCGGACGCTCGGCGAGAAGCCCAAGGACGAGTGGAAGGATCTGGGTAAGGGCGTGCGTTTCTGGCAATCTCCCTGGGAGGCGCGTTGACCAACGTCCTCCTGGTCTGTCACGCCAATACCTGCCGTAGCGTGATGGCCCACGTCCTCCTGGAGAAGCTGCTGGCCGAGCGGGGTAGCAACGGCGCGATCCGCGTGCGCTCGGGCGGCATCGCCAATCACGCCCGCGACGGGATGATCCCATCGCTCGACGCGCGCATCGTGCTGCGCGAGGACGACATCCATCTGGCCGAGGACGCGTTCGCCTCCACGGACCTGCGACGCCACCGGGAGATCGTGGCCGAGGCGCACCTCATCGTGACCATGACCACCGAGCAGAAGGAGACGATCGGCGCCTACGTGGAAGCGCGGGGGCGACCGATCCTGACGCTGCACGAGCTGGCCGGCGAGGCCGGCGACGTCGACGACCCGTTCGGCCAGGGCGAGGAGCGCTACCGCGCGACGCGGGACGAGATCAAGCGCTGCCTCGAGCTGGGTGTGGACCGGATGCTGACCCTGCTGGATGGGCGGAAGGAGATCAGCCGATGAGCGACGAGCAGGTCCTCTACGATCCCACCGCCGAGCCCCGGATTCTCGCGTCCGGCCTCGCGGCGCGCCTGGCCAGCCTCGAGGGCAAGCGGGCGGGCATCCTCGACAACAGCAAGGCCAACGCGGGGACCCTGATGCTGGCGGTGGTCGCGCGCCTCAAGGAGAAGTACGGCGTCCGTGACGTCGTGAAGCGCGAGAAGGGCATCGCGGGCGCGCCGAATCCCGACATCCTCGCCGCGCTGACGACGTGCGACTTCGTCCTGGTCGGCAGCGCCGACTGAGGGTCGTGCACGTCGTGGAGTATCCACGGCGCCATCGTGCTGGAGCAGCGGGGGATCCCCACCGTCGTCATGGGGACCTATGAGTTCGAGCAGCTCGCCCGGCTCGAGTCGAAGAACCGCGGGCTCGCCGATCTCCCGCTGGCCCTGATCCCCCACCCGCTGGGGGGCATCCGCGAGGACGAGGTCCTGAAGAAAGCGGAGCTGGCGGTGGAGGCGGTCCGGAAGGCCGTCACCCGCGGATGAGCGTGTCCGGTCCCGCCGCCAAGACCTTCCGGCTCGGCGGCGGCTACTCGGCGGTCAACCACCACTACCAGGGACAAGGCTGGACGGATGGGCTGCCGATCGTACCGCCCACCGAGGACGATGTCCGCGAGTTCCTGGGCTTCACCGACCGCGCGCCGCGCGAGGTAGTGGCGGTGCTGCCACCCCGGCAGGGTGAGGCCACAGTGGAGCGCATCGTCATCAATGCGGTGATGGCGGGCTGCCGGCCGGAGTATCTCCCGGTGGTGATCACGGCCGTCGAGGCGCTCGCCGATCCGGCGTTCAATCTCGACTCGATACAGGCCACCACGCATCCGGTGGCCCCGCTGCTCATCGTCAACGGGCCCATCGCCCGCGAGATCGGCATCAACGCCGGCTACAACGCCTTCGGCCAGGGCTTCCGCGCCAATCTCACGATCGGGCGCGCGGTGCGGCTCCTGCTGATGAACGTGGGCGGTGGGTTGCCGGGCACCGGCGACCGTGCCACCCAGGGCAGCCCGGCCAAGATCGCCTACTGCGTGGCGGAGAACGAGGAGGCGAGCCCCTGGGAGCCGCTGCACGTGGAGGCGGGCTTCCCGACCGATACGAGCACCGTCACCGCCATCGGCTGCGAGGGGCCGCACAATATCCAGGACCACTTCAGCTACACCGGCCTCGGGATCCTGAAGGTCATCGCGGGCGCGATGGGTCAGGCGGGCAGCAACAATATCCTGGCCGGCGGCCACCCGGTCCTGTCGCTCGGCCCCGAGCACGCCGCCACCATCGCGCACGACGGCTTCACCAAGCGGCAGGTGAAGGAGTTCGTGTACGAGCACGCGCGCTTCCCGCTGGCCCGGCTGGGTGAGGAGTACCGCAAGCACCTGATCCAGCGCGGCGCGAAGGACGCGCCCGACACCATGGTACCGGCCGTCCGCTCGGCGGACCAGCTCACGGTGATCGTGGTGGGTGGCGCCGGCAAGCACTCCTGCTGGCAGCCGACCTTCGGCGACCAGACCGCCCCCGCCCGCCGCGCGATCACTCGCAAGGACGGCACGCCGCTTCGATCTGTCGCTGACCTCACCCGGCGCTAGCCACGACCGCCGCGGCGCGCTACCATAGCTGCCCGTAAACCCATTTGGCTCGAGGAGCTCATGCCGTGAAGCACACCTGACCGCATCACCGGCGTCCTCTCTCCGGTCGTGACCCCGTTCAAGGCCGACCTGTCGCCCGATCCCAAGCGCTTCGTCCGCCAGTGCCGCTGGCTGCTCTCCCAGGACGTGGGTCTCGCGGTGTTCGGGACGAACTCGGAGGCCAACTCGCTCTCGACCGAGGAGAAGATCGAGCTGCTCGATCGTCTGGTGGCGGGTGGCATCGACCCGGGGCGGCTCATGCCCGGCACCGGCTGCTGCGCCCTCTCCGATTCGGTGCGGCTCACCGGGCACGCCATGAAGGTCGGCGCGGGCGGCGTGCTGATGCTGCCCCCCTTCTACTACAAGGGCGTCTCGGACGACGGGCTCTTCAAGAACTTCGCGGAGGTGATCGAGCGGGTGGGGGACCAGCGGCTGCGCGTCTACCTCTATCACATCCCGCCGGTGTCGAACGTGCCCATCACGCTCCCGTTGATCGAGCGGCTCCTCAAGGCGTATCCCGGCATCGTGGCGGGGGTGAAGGACAGCTCGGGCGACTGGAGCAACACGAAGGCGATGCTGGACGCCTTCGCAGCCTCCGGCTTCGACGTCTTCGCGGGGAGCGAGACCTTCCTGCTCGCCAACATGCGCAACGGTGGGGCCGGCTGCATCAGCGCCACCGCCAACGTGCATCCGGGCCCGATCGCGCGCCTGTTCCGGGAGTGGCAGGCCGCCGACGCGGACGCGCAACAGGCGCGCCTCGACGAGATCCGCGGGATCGTCCAGCGCTATCCGATGATCCCCGCGCTGAAGGCCACCATCGCGCGCTACGGCGGCGACGGCGCGTGGGTCACGGTGCGACCGCCGCTGGTGGCGCTGACCGCCGAGCAGCGCGCCGCGCTCGCCGCCGATCTGGGCCGCGCCGCCTTCACCATGCCCGGGCTCGGGCTCGAGGACTAACGACCATGAACGAGCTGACCGGTCGTCTCAACGCCCTCTGCGACGCGCTGCCCTTCCAGACGAGCTGGTCCCTCAAGGATCTCGCGACCGGTGATCACGCCGATCGCCTCGGCGACGTGCCGGTGCCCTCGGCGAGCACCCGCAAGATCTCCATCCTGATGGCGGCGCTCAAGGCGGTGCACGACGGCAAGCTGGCGCTGGATCAGCAGGTCACCATCGAGGCCAAGTACCAGGACAACGACTCGGGCACTTTTCAGCACCTGACTCCCGGCTTCTCGATCACGTTCCGAGACGCGCTGGTGATGATGATCATCGTCAGCGACAACGCCTGCACGGGGCTGGTGGTGGACCTGGTGGGGCTCGGCGAGATCCAGCGCCTGTGCGAATTGGCCGGCATGACGCGCACCATCCATCGCTTCGGCATCCCGCCGCGCCTCGGCCCCGACCATTCGCTCGATCAGGTCACGAGCACCACGCCCAACGACCAGGGGCTGCTGCTGGAGCTGATCCTGCGCGGGGCCGGCGACGCGGCAACCGCCGCCCGGCTCGGGGTCACGCCCGCCCTCTGCGGGCTGGCCCTCGATATCCTGTCCTGGCAGAAGCTCAAGGCGCGCCTGCCCTCGCAGCTCCCGCTCGGCACCAAGATCGCGCACAAGACCGGGACCGGATCACGCGGCTTCATGGACGCCGGCATCGTCTACCAGGGCGACCGCCCGCTCTTCATCCTGACCGCCTACACCGACCGCGTGCCCACCGCGCTGCCCGACGGCACCCCGGGCTTCACCGCGGCCAACACCCTCATCGGCCGCATCGCGCGCGTCTGCTGGGACGCGCTCGCCCGCTAGCCCGTCTGCGCATGCCCGCCAAGACCCCGCCGAAAGAGCCCCCCGCGCCGGCGCGGGCGATGAGCATCCACGCGCATCCCGACGACCAGGAGTTCACGGTCGGCGGCACGCTCGCCAAGTGGGCGCGCGCCGGCTGCGAGGTCGTCACGGTGTGCATCACGAGCGGGGGCGCCGGCTCCAACCGCTTCACGCCACCGGACATGACCCGCCACGCGCTGGTGGCCATCCGGGAAGACGAGCAGCGCGAGGCCTGCCGTATCCTGGGCGTGAAGGAGACGATCTTCCTGGGCCACGAGGACGGCATGCTGGAGCCGTCCATCGATCTCCGCCGGGAGCTGACCCGTCTCATCCGGCGCCACCGGCCCGAGGTGGTGCTCTGCGGCGACCCCGGCGCGCGCTTCTACGGCACGACCTACATGAATCACCCCGACCATCGCGTCGCCGCCGACGTGGCGCTCGACGCAGTGTTCCCCTCGGCGGGCACCCGCCTGATCTTTCCCGAGCTGCTCGATGAAGGGCTCGACCCGCACGAGGTGCGGCAGGTATACATCCACGGCTCCGACAAGCCCGACACCTACGTCGACATCTCGGAGGCCCTCGACGTGAAGCTCGCCGCGCTCCGCGCGCACAAGAGCCAGATGGGCGAGTGGGATCCGAGCGAGATGATCACCCAGTGGGCGCGCGAGCAGGGGAAGCGCCGCCGGCTGCCGGCCGCCGAGGCCTACCGGCGGATGACCCTCCAGGGCCCGTGAGAGGGTAGTACCGGCCGGATTCTGGCAGTAGTACCAGGACTGAGCCGCCGGCGGCGGACGGCGGCTCGACGGGAGGCCGCGTCACCACGACCGGGGGCTCGGGATAGTAGTAGGGATAGTAGGGCTAGGCGTAGTACGGCGCGTAGTACGGACCATAGTAGGGGTAGGCGTAGAATCGCGGGCCCACGAACACGCGAGGCCCGCGGAAGCCGCGGTGCGGGAATGCGCGCGGCCCGTGGACACCGTGGTCGCGAAATCCTCCCCGGCTGCGATCCCAGGCCGAGGCGCCGTCCCCGGCTCCGGCCGTCACCAGCAGGAGCGCGGCCAGCCCGGCCACCACTGCCGCCCACCCCATCGTGCGCTTCACAATGCGTCTCAGTGTCGACCCGGATGGGCCGCGTCTCTATCCGACGTAGCCCTTCCGGTGGAAGTAGTTCGCGTTGTAGAACTCGAGCACCAGGTCCCCGTAGACCGCGGGCGGGTAGCGCGGTGGATCGTCGGGTCCGACGCAGCTCGGCAGGCACTCGATCACCGCGGAGGGAGTCGGGCTGTAGAAGAAGGCGATCGAGTAGCGATCCGTCCCGGACTCGTTCAACACCGCGTGGGGCGTCGAGAGGAAGCGATCGTTGGACCAGCGCTTCATCATGTTGCCCAGATTGACGAGGAAGGTCCCGGGGATCACCGGCGGGGCGAGCCATTCGCCGGAAGGCAGCCGCACAGCGAGCCCGGGCACGTCCAGCCGCGCCAGGATCGTGATGAACGAGTTGTCGGTGTGGGGACCCTGGCCGAACTGCTCGTCGTCGCTCACGTCCTGGGGAGGGTAGTGGAGGAATCGCAGGTTGACGTGGGCCTCGCCGGCGAAGAGCGGCGTGAAGAAGTCGGCCGGCATGCCGAGGGCGCGGGCCAGGACCGGTAGCAGGCGCTCCCCCACCGCCTGGAGGATCTTGAAGTAGGTGACCATCGCGGCGCGCATCGCGGCGTGCCCGTCCGGCCACTGGTTCCGGCCGCGCAGCGGCGTGCCCGCCACCACGTCCGGGTGATCGGCGGCGCGCTCGTGGCTGATGAAGAAGCTCTCGTTGAAGTTGGGCCGGGTGGCCTTGTGCACGGTGGACGCCTTCTGGATGGACTGGTTCACCGGCAGGTAGCCGATATTGTTCTCATTGAGCTGCAGGCGCATCTTCTCGTCGAGCGGGAGCGCGTGGAACTCCCGCGACGCTGCGAAGGCCGCGTCGACGACCGCGTCAGGCACGCCGTGGCCCGCGAGGTAGAAGAAGCCGACGCTCTCGCTGGCGTGTCGGACCTGCCCGGCCAGCCGCTCGAGGCCGGCCGCGTCATCCGCGTCGGATCGGAAGGCGGGCGAGAAGTCGATGACCGGGATGGCCCGCGTCGCTTCCTCGACGTCCTTCACCGCCAGGCTCTTGAGGATGTTCATGACCGGATCGTAGCGCATCCCCACGCCGGCGGCCAGCGAGAGGCGGCGGGACCTCGTGGAGGCCCGCCGCCCCGGTCAGCGAAAGATGGTGATTAGCAGTTCGGGGCGGGGCGAAGACGGGCTTCGATCTGGTCGCCCGGCTTGAGATCCTGCAAGGTCTCCTTCGAGGCCTGGAACTCGTGGGTCTTGCCGTCGGCCTCGACCACCGACACCTTCCCCTGCGCCTGGTCCACCCGCACGACCTTCCCCTCCACCTTCTGGGGCGCGCCGGCCTTGACCGCGTCGCAGTGGGCCTTGCCTTGCGCGGCGGCGAACCCGACCCAGAACGGGACGGCCAGGATGATGCCCACCGCCATTGCCTTGTACGGCTTCATGAGCTCCTCCACCCCTTAGTGCTTCGTGATGTCGTAGATGGCGCCGGCCGCGGCTCCGATGCCGGTGCCGATGAGCGCGCCCTTGCCCGCCCCATACCCGGTGCCGGCGCCGACCGCTGCGCCCGCGCCGGCACCGACCGCCGCGCCGCCCAGCGTTCCGCACGCCGTCGCCGTGAGGGAGACCAGCGAGAGCCCGATCACGGCGGATACGAGTCTCTTCCCTGTCGTCTTGTTCGCCATGGCGCACCTCCTTGCGCTCGTATGGGCAACGCGCGTGCCAGGCCTTTGGATCCCGCCGCCGCGCGCAACTCCACGTCGTTCCGGCCTGAGACCCTGACGACTCACCCGCATCCGGAAAAAGGTACACGGTGCCAGCGGGTAAGAATTACGGTACGACGTCCGCATGGGCCCTTGCCCGAGGGCCACGGATGGGCCATTCTTTCCCGGCCGCGTGAGGCGGCCAGGAGGACGTATGGGACAGCTCGACGGCAAGGTGGCGCTCATCACGGGCGCCAGCAAGGGCATCGGTCGCGTGATGAGCCGCCTGTTCGCGGAGGAGGGCGCCGCCGTCGTCTGCGCGGCCCGCAGCCGCGACCTGGTGGAGGAGACCGCCGCCCTCGTCAAGGGCGCGGGCGGGCGGGCGGTGGCGGTCACGGGCGACGCGGCCACCGAAGCCGACGTCCAGCGCATGATTGCGGCGGGCGTGGCGGCCTTCGGCAAGCTCGACGTCCTCGTCAACAACGCGGGCGACGGCGGGCCCACCAAGCGGGTACAGGAGTACACGACCGACGACTGGTTCTACACGATCAACTCCTGCCTCACCAGCTCCTACATGTGCATCCGCTTCGCGGTGCCCGAGATGATCAAGGCCGGCGGCGGCGTCATCATCAACATCTCGTCCACCGCGGGCCGGCGCGGCCTGCCCTTCCGCATCGGCTACTGCTCGGCCAAGGCCGGGCAGGTCGGGATGACCTACGGCATGGCGCTCGAGCTGGCGCCGCACAATATCCGGGTCAACGCGATCGCCCCCGGGGCGGTGGCGGGCGACCGCATCGACCGGGTCATCGCCGGCCAGGCCGAGGTCCGGGGCGTGGCGCTCGACGACATGCGCCGCAACTTCGTCGAGCGGGCGCCGCTCAAGCGGATGTCCACCGCGGAGGACATCGCCACCCTGGCGGTGTACCTCTGCAGCGAGGCGGCAAAGAATCTCTCCGGCCAGTGCATCGCGGTGACCGCGGGCGAGCCCGCCGGCTGAGCGGGCCGCTCGCGCGCGGAGCAGCTCATAACTGAGGGTTACCCTCCTGGTCTCGTCGACTCAAAACTGAGGGTTACCGGTGCCATCGTCTACGCGCCTCCAGGGGAAGACGTCGGGGAGGGAGTAGCGGTCTCGGGACCCCCTGAGGCTCGGCGTGGATCGGGCGCGGCGAGAGCCCAGAGGCGGTCGAGGGCCGCTTCCAGATCGCGTCGAAGCTGGAGTGGGTTGAGGCGGTGATAGAGCCGCTCGAGTTCATCGCGTTTCTCCGCGGTGAGGACGCCGGCGGCCCGGAGGCGCTGATAGGGCGTCTGCGCGCGGTCGTAGACGCGGTGGGTGCGGGCACCCTGGCGGGTCTTCGTCTGGAGCTTCTCCACGGGCTGGAAGAAGTTCACGTGGCGGCGGGCGAGCTGGTAGACGCGCATGAGTTGCCGATAGGCGGCCTGGGAGGCGAAGCGATCATCGCCGATGAGCTGACGGACGACCGCCCCGTTTTTCTGCTCGACGTGGGCACTGTCGTTCTTCTTCCAGGCGCGACTGCGGGTGAAGGTGATGCCGTGGCGTCGGCACCAATCGTAGAGGCCGTGGTTGATGAACTCCGAGCCGTTGTCGCTGTCGAGGCCGACGAGGGGAACCGGCAGCCGCTGCCAGACGTGATGGATCGCCCCGCCCACGCGCCCCTGACTTTTGCCCCAGACGGCTTCGAGCTCGACCCACATCGTGGCGATGTCCACGGCGCAGAGGGTGCAGAGGTAGAAGCCCTCGGTACTGCTGCCGCAGTGGGCGACCAGATCGACCTCGCAGAAGCCGGGGCGCGCGTCGTCCCACTCGGTGAAGGTGCGGATCGGGATCTCCTGCCGGAGCCAGCTCCCGGGGCGCGTGCTCGTCGCGCCCCGCCGTGGGTACTGCGCGCGGGCCGGGGCCAGCAGGCGGGCGAGCGTCGGGCGGCTGGCCTGGCGCAGGCGCTTCTCGATGTCCGGGGCCACGGTCAGTTCGCCGTACTGAACCAGGCGTTCGAGCAGCTCGGGCACGAAGGGGTGCAGCCGATGGGCCCCGATCCGGCCGCTCGCCTGCCACAGGACCTCGGCGGCCGCCGCGACCGCCGGGCCATACTCGCGCGGCCGGCCGCCCGGGCCGGGCGTGCCGCGCGGGCGCGGGGCGCGGCGCAGCAGTCGGATGGCGGCCTTGCGGTGGATGCCCGTGACCGCCACGACCTCGTCCAAGAGCTCTCGCTTCTCGGCACGCGTGCCCTGCAGGTAGCGCTCCCGCTGGACGGCGGCGTATTCCCGAAGGCTGGCTCGTGTCACGGGCTCCTCCCGACTGGAGTTGGTAACCGTGACTTCTGATCTACGACCCCGTCTTCGGTAACCGAAGTTTTGAGTCGATGCGCCACATTGACACCCCATTGCGGGCGGCGTACGGTACGCTCGGCTGGCGACTATCGCAATGAAGCCGGGGCAAGGAGGCCCTCATGGGGTACACGCTCGAGCAGTTCGCGGCGGCCGCGCACGCCGTCCTCACCGCGGATCCCGGCCCGGGTGGCCGTCAGAAGGTGC
>Ga0207646_10005689_pt1 | contig 13073 bp, 13 predicted proteins | sample KBSK5502metaG_FD_184343 | JGI IMG/M metagenome (GOLD analysis project Ga0207646, IMG submission 184343) | Corn, switchgrass and miscanthus rhizosphere microbial communities from Kellogg Biological Station, Michigan, USA - KBS K5-50-2 metaG... | ecosystem: Host-associated > Plants > Roots >...
AAGTGGTCAATCTGTATGGGCCGACGGAGGATACGACGTATTCAACCTGGGCGGTAGTGCCGCGAGAGGCCGGGGTGGGGCGGGAGCCGACGATCGGGCGTCCAGTGGCGAACACGCGGGTCTATGTACTGGATGCACATTTAGAGCCGGCGCCGCAGGGAGTGGCCGGCGAACTCTACATCGGGGGCGCGGGGCTGGCGCGCGAGTACCTCAACGCTCCGGCGTTGACCGCCGAGCGGTTTATCCCCGATGCGTTCAGCGGGGGGCCGGGCGCGAGGCTCTATAAGACCGGCGACCTCGTGCGTTACCTGCCGGACGGGCAGATCGAGTTTCTGGGGCGGATAGATCATCAGGTCAAGGTGCGTGGGTTCCGCATAGAGTTGGGTGAGGTAGAGGTGGAACTGGCGGGGTGTGCGGGGGTAAGAGAGTCTGCGGTCGTGGCGCGAGAGGACGCGCACGGCATCACGCGCCTCGTCGCTTACGTGGTGCCGCACGAAGACGCTGCCCCCACGGCGGGCGAATTGCGCCGTTCTCTGTCGCTTGCGCTGCCGGAGTACATGGTTCCATCGCTATTCGTGACGCTGGACGCATTGCCCCGGACGCCGAACGGCAAGGTTGATCGGCGTGCGTTGCCTGCCCCGGATGCGACCGACGCGACACGCGTCGACAACTACGTCGCGCCGCAAACACCGGCCGAGAAGATCGTCGCCTCCATCTTCGCAGAGGTGCTCGGGGTTGAGCGGGTGGGCGTCTCTGACAACTTCTTCGAAATGGGAGGGCATTCACTGCTGGCGACGCGAGTGATGGCGCGGGTGGTGAAGGTGTTCCAGGTCGGAGTGGGGCTGCGGCGGTTGTTCGAAGGGCCAACGGTGGAGGGAGTGATCCAGGCGTTGAGCGAAGAGTGGGGAGGGCGCGAGGTGGTTGAGGAGATTGCCCAGACTTTCATGGAAGCGGGAGAGTTGCTTAACCGCATGGGGTCATCCGCCTCCATCGCGCTCGACGCGTTGCCGCTGACGCCGAACGGCAAAGGCAACTCGTCTCGTCTGCCCGCGCCTGGCGAGACGCCTTTACCTTTCTTAGAGGGGATAACGGTTGAGTGCATGTCTGGTCTCCTCCGTCAAGAGGACGGGGCGCAGAGTTGGTCTCCGCTTGTGAGGATTCAGAAAGGCTCAATGAAGCAACCGCTATTTTGCGTGCATGCCGCCGGCGGGAGCGTTTTCTGCTATCTGGACCTGGCTAGACATCTCGATCGGGACCAGCCGGTTTACGGTCTGCAGGCCGGAGGGATGGATGCGACGCAGGGGCCGCACAGGCGGATCGAGGACATGGCGGCTGAGTACATCAAGGCCGTGCGTGAGGTTCAACCCGAAGGCCCTTATTTTCTCTGCGGGTGGTCAATGGGCGGGGTGATAGCTTTCGAGATGGCCCAACAACTACAGTCACAGAACGAGCAGGTCTCGTTCCTCGGACTGATTGACTCGGTTTCCCCGACTCACAGGCAGGTCACTCCAGACGAGGGCGACGAGTTAGTCTTAATCATCAACTTCGCGCGCGATCTCGGTCTTTCGGCGTATCACATGACCACCCCCCGAGAAGAGCTTTCCCAGATGAACGCGGAAGAACTTCTGAATCATCTCGGGGAGCAAGCGAAGTCTGCTGACCTTATACCCGAGCACTTGAATCTTACACAACTCAAGGGGCTCTATCAGGTGTTTAAGACGAACGTCAAAGCCTTCCGGCAATACGAGCCGTGCGCGAAAGCTCGGCGCATAACTCTCTTGTTGAGTGAGGACTCCGCTAGTTATTTTCCGGATTCGACCCTTGGCTGGGGCGACCTTTCTATTGAAGAAATCGAGGTCTTCACCATACCCGGCAACCATTACTCGATTGTCCGAAAACCTTCGGTCGAAATTGTAGCCCGGCAACTGAAAGCGTGCCTCGATAAAACTGCGAAGATCGCCAAGGCCGACCTTTAACGCCTATGAGCGAGAGTTGACGAAGGGTCGGCGTACCCGAAAGACATTCACTGAGTAATCGAAATTCCCTCTACGTTTCGCCCCAACACAGCGAGCAATTCGTTAGGCAGATCGAAATGGCTCATCAGTGCGCGATTATTCTCATAAACATTCAGTCCCGTGATTCTTGTGGCGAAAACCCTGCATCGTTCCCACCGCGACTACCCTTGCGTCGTCTAACGTCGGCCGCTGCCTGACCAATACTTATCAAACAGAAAATAGCCTTTGAGCCTAAGCCTCGATTATCACAGGCTATTTTTATGATCACGGCAGCAAGCACGATGAAGAGCAATAAAAAGTAATTGCGAAAACTGGTGCGATGGCTTGAAGACTCTCGTCTTTCGGCATTGCCGTGTTGTTGGCTTTTGTTGACGCAGAGATTTCTTTCGCTTTTTGATCTAGGCCACACCCATTTGTCCTGCTGCTAACCAGCGCCCTCATGGAAATGACCTTCTACCTTCCTCCATGGAACTCTTCGTTGGAGCATCCGTTGCTAAGGGGCGATGATCTACATGTTTGGCGGGCAGTTTTGGATCAGCCTGCTTCTGTGGTGCAATCGTTTCTCAGCATTCTCTCTTCAGACGAACGCCGTAGGTCAGGGAACTATTACTTTCCGAAGGATCGAGATTCCTTTGTTATTGCTCGTGGCGTACTCAGGACATTACTAGGCCGTTATCTCAACATGCAGCCCGATCAACTGCGCTTCTGTTATGGGGCACAAGGAAAGCCGGGCTTGACCGTACCGTCTGGGACCAATCAGATTCGATTCAGTGTGTCTCACTCTCATAAATTGGCTCTGTGTGCGTTGACTCGAAACCGAGAGATTGGTGTTGACGTTGAATACGTTCGCGAGGATTTGGCTAATACCGAGATAGCCGAAAGATTCTTCTCCAGGAGAGAAGCTGCAATGCTTCGTGCTCTTCCGATTGAGCGGCGCGCTGAAGGGTTTTTCAACTGCTGGACGCGCAAAGAGGCTTACGTCAAAGCCAGAGGAATGGGACTTTCTCTTCCATTGGATCAGTTCGATGTATCGGTTGGTCCAGGTGAGGGAGCAGCGATATTGAGTACTCAAGAGAGCTCGAAAGAGGCTTTAGCTTGGTCCCTGAGAGACCTAGCACCTGCCCATGGTTACGTCGGTGCTCTTGCTGTCGCCGGTGGCAACTGGCGACTTAGCTGCTGGGATTGGACAGGATAGCGCTTCGGCCTCTGCAAGAGTCGCAAGTCCTCGAACCGCCTTTGTCTTAGAGCCAGAATTCTGCATTCCGGATTTCCGTTGACTCTGAACCAATCACCAAAGAACTTCGGCTCGATCAAATCTTTCTCACTGGGAACGGCCGGAGATCCCAAGATAACTGAGGCAACATGACCGACCGAGATGACAACAATCTGGTGCTCGCTAGATCTACTACGTCGGTAGATCAATTGAACGCGGAATTCTATAGCCGATTTCCTTATCCTTGGCGGGCGCTCAGATTTGATTACCTCCACGACCCTTACTTTGAGACGATCATGCTCAATCAAGATCTTGGAGCGTGGCAGTGGGACTTCATACCTCAAATGCCTCAAGTTTGGGTTGCGGGATGCGGAACCAATCAAGCGGTTTTTAAGGCTCTAAGATCTCCTAAAGCCCGCGTCTTGGGTTCAGATGTGTCCCCTGGATCGGTGGAGATATGCGCCGAGACGGCAAAAGAATTGGGCATCTCAAACCTGGAATTGAAACAGGAGAGTATTAATGAAGCTTCCTACAAAGAGGAGTTTGATTACGTCGTCAGCACCGGAGTAATTCATCACAATGCTGACCCACAAGCGACCCTGCATAAATTAGCCACCGCCTTAAAGCCATCCGGAATCTTGGAGTTGATGGTCTATAACCGATTTCACTGGATAGCCTCAGCTGCCTTTCAGAAGGCTATCAGACTTCTCAATCTGGACGACACTTCGGTTGACTTTGAATCAGAGCTGATTATGGCTAAGGCGATTATCAATGAACTGCCGCAGGACGCTTCTACGGGTATCATTTCCGGATACCGAGATTGCTCAGACGCCATGCTGGCGGATGAACTACTTCAACCAGTGCTGCATAGCTACACAGTGGAATCGCTAGCTGAGATGGCTGACAACTGCGGTCTTGAAATACTTCTCCCGTGCCTCAATCAGTTCGATAAGGCCGAACGTAAACTGTCTTGGAACATTTCGTTTCACAGTCCAATGCTGCGCGAGATTTATGATGCTTTGCCGGACTTGCATCGGTGGCAGGTGACAAATCTCTTGCTGCGCGTCAGGTCGCCACAACTTTGGTTCTACCTCCAACGCAAAGACTCCGAACGCGAAAGAAAATTGGAAAAGCAGATTTGCGAGGAATTCTTAGAGACAACGTTTGCCAGAGCTGAGACTACACAGAGGGGTTACATCCAAAATCATGATGGAAGTTATAGACTGTTGCCAAACTCAATTCCTTTCCCTTCAACGATGCCTGATGCCTCCGTGAAGAAAATCTTTGACGCGGTGGACGGAGGCCGCCCAATGAGGGAGATTTTTGAGCAACTAGGCGTTGAAAAGAACTTCTCAATGGTTAATCAGGTCCGAATCATGTTGTCTACTTCAGCGTTCCCTTATCTGAAGGCTGTGAGTAACCTGGTGAGGCGAAGGGTGTCTGGAGCTCTTGTTCAGAAGGATACGTTCTAAATGTTTAGGCCCGCCTCTCCCCCTCAGCGGGGACGTATTATCATCGTCTTATCAATCGTGTTACGATCCCCCGGGCTGCAAAAGCTGGGGTCAGTGAACGGGACTTGTACACCGCCGTTAGGGAATTTCGCGGATTTGCGAATATAGGCAAAATGGACCTGCGCAATCTACAAAAAATTAAATGACTGGCTCATCAACCCGCTCAAGCCTCATCTCAAGACACCACTGATCGGGATCGTTCCGCACGGTCTTCTGCACTATCTACCCTTTTCCGCGCTAACAGACGGCAAGCGATATTTCGGCGACGATTACAAACTCTTTTACTGCCCAATACTAGCGTCCTCCCGTTCATTCGGCAGAAACGAAAGCCAGAGAGGTCTACGTTGCTCTCGATATCTCAGAGTCAAGCCGAAGGGGTACCTCTTCTAAGCTACGCCGATCAGATGGCGACAGAAATAGCGAAGCTCTATCACACGACAGCCCTCACGGGCTCTAACGCGACAGAAACAGTCCTGCGCGCGCGCGCTTCTGATAGTGGAATCATTTTTTTGGCGGCACACGGCGGGCTCAACACCATCAGCCCACTCTTCTCGAGTATTATTCTAGCGCCTGACAAGGAAACGATGAGCTGTTGGAAGTGCACGAAGTCTACAGGCTCGACTTGAAGAAAGCAGACTTGGTTGTCTTGAGTAGCTGTCAGACTCAACTCGGAAAGCAGAGTCTGGGAGATGATATTGTGAGCTTAAACCGAGCGTTCATTTATGCGGGAACGCCGACCGTGATCGCGAGTCTGTGGAGTGTTAAAGAGCAACCAACCGCCGAATTGATGATCGCCTTCTTCAAGAATTTGAAAAATGGAATGAGCAAAGCAGCGGCTCTGCAAGCTGCGCAGGTACAGACACGCGCTAAAAACCCGAATCCTTATTTTTGGGCTGGCTTTGTGCTCACAGGTGAACCGAAATAGCTACCAAAGATGCCAAGGACCAAAATGGAGATCGCTGGTCTAGATCAAACCGTTCACGCAATGCTTGGGCATGAAGTGACACCCTATTGTTGCCCAGGTAACGTTTCCCTGTAAGTATCCCAAAAAAGTCCCCAACGTATTTTCATCGATTCGGCAAGTCTTTAGATAAAGAGTTTGAATGAGTGAACCCAATTACTGAGCTTGTAGCGCCGCAGACCGGCATGAGGCAAGCGTGGCGATTGCCGCAGGCCACGATTGTCTAATACGCGCCACGAATGCCTGTCACAACCAAGGCACAACGGAGTGCTGAAGGTGGAGAGAGTGGAAACAGTGTAAGACCGCGAATGTGCGAATTTCTTAGCAAGATTAAGAAGTTCTCTAAAAGCCGCGATAACTTGAATCGTCTCTGAGTCCTACCTGCGGAGCCATCTCGGGTGAAGGTCGTTGGAATTTATTTCCGGCGGCCTTTTCTTTTTGGCGGCTGGATCGGTTCGGGTTCCGCTGGTCTGGCGATTTTTGGAAACGCTATTTTGGTTTGATGACGATTACTGAATCAGCGTGGCCGTTTCCGTCATCTTCCGTGGCGGAGTTGGTTGGATCGTTCAGACCTATCCCATCTACCAGGAACTTGTAGGTGTATTTGCCGGGTGCTAAATCAACGTGACAGACCCATCCGTCAGGCTTTTTCAAACAGTAGTTCTTCGTCTGGATCCAATCGTTGAACGATCCGTAGATGGCCACTGCCTCCGCTTCGGCGTGCCCCGCTAAAGTAAAGGTCGTATTGCCGGTAAGAACGGGCACTGGCGGCGGCATCTTTTTTACCAGCATGTCTCCCTGTCCATTATTTGGATTGAGACCAGTGACGTTGCCTTTTTCGTCTTTGATAAGGGTGAGGTGCAGGTCGGGAATCTCGCTGTCATAGAACCTGGACTCGGATTCGGCCATGACCTGGCGCGGCCTCAGGATTGAAGGCCTGACCCACAGAGAATCATCCTTAACGCTTACGTACAGGACGAAATCATGCGTGAACTTCGGGTCCAGTTCAACGGTGTGGTTTCTTATTTCGTCGAGCGACGACGAACAAGCATGTCAAGACGGCGACAAAGCCCAATTGGAACAGTAGGCTGGGAAGATTATGGTGTGGCGTGTTGAGCGTCCACAGTGCGGCGGCGCCGGCGAGTGCGGCAATCGTGATGTGCAATCCCATTCTTAGAAGAGTGGTATTGAGTGGAAAGCTGCGCCTGATTTCACAACACCTGGCTTTCACGTTGTCGAAATCTCCGAAGCTTTGCAGGGCCGCAGGGTTGCGCTTCGTCTGGGGTCATGCCGGCCTCGATGTTGGCGCGCGTTCGCATTTCAATATGGAAGCGTAATTCAGTCTCAACTTCACGGGCGATCTCGTCGTGATGCAGACGGGCGCGAATGGAATTAATTGTGGCTCGCATCCTTGACATAGTTTTCACTCTCAGCTTGCGCGCAGCGCCTTCATGGTCGCGCCCGCGAGCCGCTCCCAATTCCGTTCCTCAAGGATTAGTTGCTTCCGGCCTGCGCGCGTAAGCTTGTAGAACTTCGCGCGCTGATTGTTGTCAGAAACGTCCCATTCCGATTGCACCCATCCGCGCTGCTCGAGCCGGTAGAGTCCCGGATAGAGCGAACCCTCCTCGATCTTGAGCGCGTCGCCGGAGATTTGCGTAATTCGTTGACCGATTCCATAACCATGCAGCGCGCCAAGCGAAAGCGCTTTCAGAATCAACATGTCCAGCGTCCCCTGGAGCAAGCCCACCTTGGATTTAGCCAACGGCCATCACCTCCTAGATAATCTAGGGCCACCATAGCATTAGACTACCCAGACTGTCTAGGACAATGCTGGCCTTTCATCTTACCGCCGAAGAAGTTCAAAGTTTATTTTCATGTCTACCCTACGTGCGGATAGAAAGTTGCGAAGATTGTCCAGAGTGGAGAGCCATCACCATTAGTCGTCACAATTACTGGATTTAGGTCGACTGTCGGACAGGTCCGCTTCGGGTAGAAAATGGTCATGACCAAGCTCGCAGTTTGTTCCTGCGGGCATCGATCGTTCTGTTAAATTCATGTCGTTGTTACGGCGAGGCATCGGTCAAGTTTTGAGACCACGCTAAGGAGACGCACCTTGGCGTACCAATCAAGTAGATGGCTAACGATAGATTCCTGCGTCGGCCGACGTTCGAGCAGAAGAGATTCTGGTCCAGGCAGGCGTTGAAGCGCGTTTCGGCACTGTGATTGTCGCTTCCGAATCCCCAGATGGAGCAATAGGCAATTGACGCAGAGTTTCAGGTCAACACCGCCCGAGGCTAAGGGCGAGACTCTATGAGCAGAATCTGAGCATTAACCCAAGTCAAGGTCACAATTGTTCTGCTCTTTTTCGACCGAGCCACGTGACCAGATAGATGACTAAGCCGATGGCTGTGGCTATGGCCACGTCGCGTGCCTCGCGCCAGCCGCTATTTACCAATAGCCAACAGCAGAGAATTACACACACAATTGCGATCAACCTTCCGGCAGGCACTCTAAATGACACCGGCGCCTCGCCAAGTGAGGCGGTCTGTTTGTTATGCCACCGCAGCATCGGCAGTGCCAGGCACGTGCTTGCGTAGACAATTACCCTGGTGATCACCGTGACTTTCAATGCATAGATGAACGTGCCTGAGAGCGAGAGCAACAGGACCGTTACCGCGCACACCAGGATGGACATGTAAGGAGTGCGAAATCGCGGGTGAACGCGTGCGAAGAGCACCGGAAGCTGGCCATGCGCCGCCATCGCGAATGGCAGTCGCGTACAGGCCAGCATGATCACGTTCAGCGTTCCGAAGATTCCGATGAGTGCGCCAGCTGAAATAATCATCGGACCTAAAGCGCCCAGAAAAGTGTAACTAGCATCAGCCAGCGGCCGTTCGGAGTTTTTCAATTGGGGCAATGTGCCGATGCATACAATTTGGATCAGTAGGAATAGCACCACCGAAGCACTCAATGCCACAATCAGCGAAAAAGGAATGGCTTGCTGCGGTGCGCGGATCTCGCCGGAGTTTACGAGCACCGCTTCAAAGCCGGAGAACGCATAGATCAAAATGAAAACCGCGGCTGAGAAAGATCCCAGGCTTGGCCTCACCGCTAGAGTGAAGCGTGCCGGACTGATAAAGAACAATCCCACGGCGACAAACACGATCAGTGGGACTAGCTTGCTGATAGTGAACAGGTCGCTGGCCCGCGCCGATTCTTTGACACCTATTAGATTGATCGCAGTAAGCACGACCACTAGCCCGGTGATGATGACAACTCGGCCGAGGCCTGATTCGGCCGGCGGCCAGAAGTACCCAAGATAATTGATGAAGACGTGCGCCAGCGTCGCGAAACCTGCCACTCTGGTTAACCACATCAACCAGCCAACCAGGAAAGCAAGCGTGGGCCCGAACGTCTCTCTGGCATAAAGATACGGGCCGCCAGTGCCACTAAACCGGCTGCCGACTTCAGCAAAGCAAAGCGCGATCAAGCCGATGATTACCGCGCACATCACGAACGCCAACAGACTGTAGTTTGCGACAGTCCTTTGCACGTCCGCGGGAAGCTTAAGGATGCCGGCGCCTACCGTAACGTTCACCAGCAGGGCAACCAGATCCCACTTCCCGATCTCTCGCTTTAAGCCTTCATCCGTCAAACGGTATCGTCGCTCTCGATCCTTCTACGGTGATGCCTCCGCGATCGCCCGGCGTCACCGAACCAAACCGCTCCGCGAACGCTTCGGGCAGCGGGCGCGCATTGGGCGGCGCTACCCACAGTCGCAGCAGGTGGCGCTTGCGATCAGGCTCGGCAAAGTCTTCGAACGCAGTTCGATCGTGGAGGATAGTGTGGTTGTGTACGAGTTGTATATCGCCAGGTTGAAGCTCCATCGTCAAGCTGAGCTTTGGATCGTTCGCCAGTTCGTCGAACAGATCCAGAGCTTCAATCTGAACTGGACTAAGCGGTGCGACTCCGGGAAAGCGGCGGGCCGATTCAATGTATTGTCTCTGATAGATTGCGGAAAGCAGACCCTCGTGCCAGTTGAAAACCGGAATCGAGAAATAGGGCTTGGCTCCTTCCGGAACTTCACCACGTCGATCCGTTTCAATAGGATCGAGCAACACGCTGAGGAGATCAGGCCGGCAGCGCCGCATCTCATTAAAAATCGACGTGGAAGACACCAGACTCGATAAGCCACCGGATTTCGCGGTCCTTAGACACAGCAGGCCAACAACGTCACAAGAGTCGGTGTGGTGAGTTTGACGTTCGCGAGTCTGATAGATCCGCGCGTTGGGATCGAGGCTGGATCGTCCAAGATCCTTGACGTGCCCGAGCAAATGCCCAGCGGCGTTTTGCATGCGTAAGCTGCCAAGGTGAGCTCCAATCCCAAGAAATGCAATTGCCGCTTCGCGTTTGGTCCAACGCTGAACAGGTAGAGCTCGAATGAGCACAAAGCCGCGGCCACCGAGCACTTCGTCCAGGAAATCATGGAGGCGCGGCCCCAGCGTCGGAAGCGGGAAATGATCGCTGCTGATCGAGGTCAAGTCGATGGATGATTTTGTTAATTCCCTGGTAGCGCTCTCGACTTCGGCAATCTCAATTTTAGAAAGCCGCTCTATCCAATTGGTGCACTCCATGAGATCCGGACCGTACCAAGCCGAAGCGTCCTTAATCTCAGGCGGCAACGAAGGATGAAGTCTTGAGGAATCAACAACAGAAGTCATAACTCTCGCGAACCGGCACCGGGGTTGTTACTGAATCAAGTTATCGATTGCAAATCGAGGTCCCAATTACTGCGAATCAACTTCTGATACGCCCTAGTTCTAAATCAGTTTACCCTCTCTTCGCTCATTCCCTGAGCCCCCGCCCAACTCTTTGTGCTGCGCGCTCCAATCCATTTGCCCTGTCGCTGGCGGTGGCCGCTGCAGCTACGACACGCCGTCACGCAGCGTTTGAAACATGGTGAGCATTTCTATGGTGGGGGCCAGAAAAAAGTTGCGAAGATTATCCAGTGTGGGGACTCAATTTCCCCTCGTAAGTGTTCCAACCATTGAGCCCGACATCCTCTAGCGGTCAACCTGCGCCATCTGCTTCTCGGTGTAACGCGGCCCAGCCACATTCTCAGGCGAGAGCGCCGCGTCGAGTTTCGCCATGTCATCTTCGTTGAGCGACACATTCACTGCGCCGGCATTGTCATCGAGATGTTTGCGTCGCGTGGTACCTGGGATCGGCACGATGTCATCGCCCTTGTGCAGCAGCCAGGCCAGCGCGATCTGTCCCGGAGTCGCTCCCTTCTGTTTTGCTAACTCCTGGACAATCGACGCCGCTCGCATGTTGGCATCGAAATTCTCGCCTTGGTAGCGCGGGTCGTTGTGGCGATAGTCGCTCTCCGGATACTCCTCAGCGCGCTTCACTGACCCCGTGAGAAAACCGCGGCCGAGCGGCGCGAATGGAACGAGCCCAATCCCCAGCTCGCGCAGCATCGGAATGATCCGCGGCTCGAGGTTGCGCTCCCACAGAGAGTACTCGCTCTGGAGCGCCGCGATCGGATGCACCGCGTGCGCGCGGCGAATCGTCTGCTCACCAGCCTCGGAGAGGCCGAGGAATCGGACTTTCCCCTCGCTAACCAGATCCGACATGGCGCCGACGACGTCCTCGATGGGCACTGTGGGGTCAACGCGGTGCTGATAGAGAAGATCGATACGGTCAGTAGCAAGTCGACGGAGCGAGCCATCGACCGCTTCGCGAATATGCTGCGGGCGACTGTCCAGTCCCGCCATCGCGCCGTTCTCGATCTTGAATCCGAACTTGGTCGCGATGATCACGCCATCACGCTGTCCCTTGAGCGCACGCGCGAGCAGTTCCTCGTTTGTGTAAGGCCCGTATACTTCAGCGGTGTCAAAGAACGTCACGCCCAATGCGATGGCCCGGTGGATGGTTGCGATGGACTCGCGCTCGTCGCGCTCCTCGGGGGCGCCGTAAGCGAAGCTCATCCCCATGCAGCCCAGCCCGATGGCCGACACTTCCAGGTTACTATTTCCAAGTTTGCGGTTCTGCATTCTGTTTCCTCCCGGCAGATTGAAGACCAATCAGCCACAGAGACGTAGAGGCACCGAGGATGATTCTAAAAAAGCAAGCGAACACAACCGTTCCCCTTCCTGCATTCTCCGTGTCTCTGTGCCTCTGTGGCGAGTCCCATTTTCACGGGCCCACTAGGCTTGATATTCTTCGTCGCTGACCTTTTCCATCCAGTCGACGGTCTTGCCGTTAAGATGTTCCAGGATGGCGATGTGCGTCATCGCCGTCCTTGAAGTGGCGCCGTGCCAATGCTTCTCACCCGGTGGGCACCAGACCACATCGCCCGGACGAATTTCCTTTTTCGGGCCACCCTCACTTTGCACCCACCCACATCCGGATGTGACGATCAGGGTCTGCCCGAGCGGATGCTTGTGCCATGCTGTCCGAGCGCCGGGCTCGAACGTAACACTCAGGCCCAGAACGCGCGCCGGCTCGGGTGCCTGGAACAGTGGGTCGATGCGTACCATGCCGGTAAAATACTCGTCCGGTCCTTTGCCGGAGGGCTGTGAGCCACTTCTTTTGAGTTCCATTTCTGAATTTCCTCCTCTTGATGTCTTCGGCGGATTCAAATTTTAAGTGCAACTTTGCAAAATGCGTTCTTGCTCCGGAGGAGCGAAATGTTTGTAGCAACCAGCAACCTTAAACAACCTCGCTCCGTCAGGAGCGAAATGTACCTGGCCGCCAATCCTTAGCAGCAAAACAACATTGCGCCCCGTTGGAGCGCGCGGTTCGGGGAATCACCAAGCTATAAACGCAATATGAAAGGGGTGCCCCTTTGGTGATAGTTTCGAGATGCGAAAAACGAAACTGAATACCGGAAGGAGAACCCCAAATGGACAAGCACAAGTATGTCGCATTAGACGTGGATAGCGCAAACATTGTGGCGGGTGTTTACGACAGCCAGGGAGTAGCGCTAATGGAGTGCTGCTTGAGAAACAACAGCCAGGTGATAAGTGAGTTTTTCAAGACGATGACTGGTACGGTGCATGTGACATTCGAGGAAGGGACGCAAGCAGTTTGGTTGTATGGGTTGATCCGGCCGTTGGTGGCGGAAGTCATAGTTTGCAATCCGCGGGAGAACAAACTCTTAAAGGCCGGCAATAAGTCAGACCGGATTGATGTGGCGAAGCTGGGGAAGTTGCTGCGACTGGGTGAGCTGCGGCCGGTGTACCAGGGGCCGACAGCAGCGCAAGGGTTGAAACAACTAGTGCACGGTTACGAAGCGCTGGTGGATGATACGACGCGAGTGAAGAATCGTTTGAAAGCACTCTACCGGGGACGTGGCCTGAGCTGTAAAG
>Ga0207646_10005692_pt1 | contig 13070 bp, 18 predicted proteins | sample KBSK5502metaG_FD_184343 | JGI IMG/M metagenome (GOLD analysis project Ga0207646, IMG submission 184343) | Corn, switchgrass and miscanthus rhizosphere microbial communities from Kellogg Biological Station, Michigan, USA - KBS K5-50-2 metaG... | ecosystem: Host-associated > Plants > Roots >...
GTTCTCCAAAAATAATTACTCAATTTTTTATGGTGCAAATCCGATCCAGACTTGATGTGGCTGACAACACCGGCGCGCGTATGGCGACGATGATTGGTGTTATTGGGAAAGCAACGCTTTACGCCCGGATCGGTGACGTCATCACTGCAAATGTGAAGGAGGCGAGCGCCACCGGAACGGTGAAAAAAGGCGAGGTTGTCCGCGCGGTTTTGGTTCGAACTAGACAGCCAATCAAACGTGAAGACGGATCACTGCTGCGTTTCGACAATAACGCCATTGTCATTATTGACAAAGATTTGAATCCGCGCGGCACGCGCATTTTCGGTCCGGTCGCCCGCGAATTGCGCGAACGCAACTTCATGAAAATTGTATCTCTCGCGCCGGAAGTTTTATGAACCGCATCAAGTTTCACGTCAAAAAAGGCGACCAGGTGGAAGTGATATCGGGGAACTTCAAAGGCTCTTCCGGCAAGATCCTCGAGGTGCTGCCGGCCAAGCAGCGCGTCCTTATTGAAGGTGTGCGCATTATCAAGAAACATCTAAAGAAGTCGCAGGATAACCCGAGCGGAAAGATCGCCGAGCGGGAGGGGCCAGTTCATATTTCAAACGTAAAATTGGTCGAGCGCGAGAAAAAGACCGACAAAAAAGCGAAAAAAGAGAAAAAGACCGACAAAGAGGCGGAGAAGAAAGCGGCGTAAATGGAAAACGAATTTTACCGTGATTACAAGGAACGCGTCATGCCGGCGCTGCGCGAACGCCATGGTTACAAAAACGTGCAGCAAATCCCGAAAGTGGAGAAAGTGGTGATTAACACGTCGGTCGGTTCTCAGTCTGATGTGAAACAAGCGCTGGAAGATGCAAAAACCGAGCTGGCTTTGATTACGGGCCAACGTGCCTCCGAAACACGAGCCAAGAAAAGCATCGCCAATTTCAAATTGCGCAAAGAGCAGGCCATCGGTGCAAAAGTGACACTGCGCGGTGAGCGCATGTATGAATTTCTCGAGCGTTTCATTAAAGCCGCGCTGCCTCGTATTCGCGATTTTCGCGGTGTTTCTCCGCGATGTTTCGACGGCCACGGCAACTACACGCTTGGCGTTTCCGATCAGTCGATTTTTCCCGAAGTCGAGCTCGATAAAATCAAGCGCAACATCGGATTTGATGTTACAATTGTGACCACGGCGCGGACGAACGAGGAAGCCAAATCGCTTTTGAGCGAAATGGGAATGCCGTTCAGCGATCGAGCCCGCAGATCCACCGCGCCGTCAACCTCCTAAAATTTTTCATGAGCACTATGACTGATCCAATTGCCGATCTTCTCGCGCGCATTCGCAATGGGGCGCACGCGCAAAAGAGGGATATGTTCGTTCCGTACTCGCGGATTAAGGCGGAGATCATTCGCATTTTGAAGGAGGAAGGCTATATCACGGACTACTCAGTGGATACGAGTGCCGCGCACCCGCGCATTAAAATCACAAACAAGTTAGTCAATCGCTCCAGCGCCATCACCGGTCTGCGGCGGGTTAGTCGCCCTGGCTTGCGCCGGTATGTTGGAGCGGATGAAATTCCGCGCGTGCTCGGCGGGATGGGTGTGGCGATTCTTTCCACGCCGCGCGGGGTTCTCTCCGGACGGGAAGCGAAGAAACAAAAGGTGGGTGGCGAATTGCTGGCCTACGTCTGGTGATTTATGTCACGCATCGGTAACAAAGCAGTCGAAATTCCCGCCAAGGTTAAGGTCAATATCGACAATAACGGAGCGGTCTCGGTGGAGGGTCCGAAAGGAAAATTAAATTGGACCCTGCCGCGCGAGATTAAGGGAAATGTCGCGGACAATCGCGTCTCGTTGGCCCGGGAAGCGGAAACGCGCAGCGTCAAAGCGTTACACGGTCTGTCCCGCGCGCTTGTTAATAACATGGTGCAGGGCGTGAGCGAAGGCTTCACTAAGCAACTCGAGATCGAAGGCGTGGGTTTCAGGGCCGCAGTCCAGGGAGCAAACTTGAGTCTGAACCTTGGGTTTTCTCATCCCATTTTGTTTCCGATTCCTAAGGAGATCAAAATCATCGTCACCGACAACACCAAGATTGCTATTCAGGGTATCGACAAGAAACTAGTTGGGCAGGTGGCAGCGGACATTCGTCGCTTTTATCCGCCCGAGCCTTACAAGGGCAAAGGTGTGCGCTACGCCGGCGAACAGGTCCGTCGCAAAGAAGGGAAGACCGTTCAGTGATTATGCCAACTATTCGGAAAGCTGCGCGTCAGCGTGTTCACCAGCGAATTAGGAAGCGAGTTACCGGGACGGCCGAACGTCCGCGGCTTTGCATTCATTTCTCGGGCAAACATGTCTATGCGCAGGTTGTCGACGACGACGCCGGTCACACGCTTGCCGCGGCGTCAACGGCCGAGCGTGAGCTTCCGGGGAAATCCAAAGTCGCGGCCAACCGCGCCAACGCGGTGCTAGTGGGAAAAGTTATCGCCGAGCGCCTTCTGGCCAAAAAAATGGATCGCGTCGTGTTTGATCGCGGCGGATTTCTCTACCACGGAAAAGTGAAAGCGCTCGCGGACGCCGCGCGGGAAGGCGGCTTGAAATTCTAAGTCATGGCACAATCAAATCCAGGCAGGCGGCCTGACCGCAGCACTGACAAAACGCCAGCAGCCAGGGGCGATACCACAGAAAAAGTGGTATTCATCAATCGCTGCGCGAAGGTCGTCAAAGGAGGTCGGCGCTTTAGTTTCAGCGCTTTGATTGTCGCCGGGGATCATGACGGCTCGGTTGGCGTCGGCTTCGGTAAAGCGAATGAAGTTTCGGAGGCAATCCGCAAAGCTTCCGAATCGGCGCGCAAATCAATGGAAAAGGTTTCCTTGCACGAGAATACGATTCCGCATGAAACAATTGGCGAGTTCGGCGGTGGTCGCGTGTTGTTGCGGCCAGCCTCGCCCGGTACTGGCGTCATTGCGGGCGGCGGAGTCCGCGCCGTGGTGGAAGCCGCTGGAATCCGCGATGTACTGGCAAAATCTCTCGGTTCGAGCAATCATGCGAATGTCGTCAAAGCTACGATCGAAGCGCTGCGCGGCTTGCGGCGTCGCGACGAGATTCTGAAGGTTCGCGGGATTCGCGGAAATGATGGAAAGAGCGAACAACAGCATGATGCGGCTACATAATTTACGCCCGCGGCCGGGATCGCGGCATCGCGTAAAGCGGTTGGGCTGCGGCGAAAGCTCCGGGCACGGCAAAACCAGCGGGAAGGGACATAAGGGGCAAAAGGCGCGCTCTGGCGGCAGTATTCGCCTCGGGTTTGAAGGTGGTCAGATGCCGTTGATCCGGCGTTTGCCGAAGCGTGGGTTCAACAATGCCGCCTTCCACAAGAATTACGCCATCGTGAATCTGGATGATCTTAACCAATTCAAAGCGGGAACGGTGGTAACCGAGACATTGCTGCGTGAATCAAAGCTCGTGCGTGGCGAGGTCGCCGGTATCAAAATTCTTGGGAATGGGGAGCTGAAACACGCTTTGAAAATCGAAGCCGACAAGGTGAGCGCTTCGGCCCGGGCGAAAATCGACCAGGCCGGGGGAACAGTTGCGTTTCCCGAGCCGCCATCCCGGGAGGCGGTGCGCCCTCAAGAAAGCGCCGACGCGGCGAATCAACAATCCCGGGAGGAAACGTTGCCAAAGGCCGGGAGTAAAAATACATCGAGCAAAAAATCGGCGGCGAAGACTGGTGCGCGGTCGAAAAAGGCAGCTTCACGGAAGAGCTAGCGCACGGCGCGAGATGCTTCACATTTAGCGGATGGTTTCGGCGTTTTTAAACTCGGTCAAGATACCAGAGTTGCGTCGGCGCATTCTGTTTACGCTGGCGGTGATTGTAATCGTGCGACTGGGCGCGGCCATCACCACGCCGGGCGTAAACCAAGCTGTCTTGCAAGAGTGGTTCCGCAGCGCGCTCACGGAAAAATCCGGCGGTGGCGTGGCAGCGCTTTTCAATCTGTTTAGCGGCGGAGCGCTGGAGAATTGCGCCGTCTTTTCGCTCGGCATCATGCCTTATATCAGCGCGTCAATCATGCTGCAGCTGCTGACGGCGGTGATTCCGCAGCTCGGACGTTTGGCGCGCGAAGATGGCGGCCGCCAGAAGATCATGCAATACACCCGTTATGCGACCGTGTTCCTATGCCTTTTCCAGGGGTATTTGCTGGCAATTTCATTTCAGCATCCAGAGTCTTATCACACGATGCTGCCCGGCGTCACTGACACCATTACCAAGCTTGGAATTCCCCTGGTGGAGGATACCGGCTGGGTCTTTCGGATTGTCACGGTCATTTCCCTAACGACCGGAACGCTTTTTTTGATGTGGCTGGGCGATCAAATTACCGAACGGGGAATTGGTAACGGCATCTCGTTAATCATCACCATTGGAATTGTGGCCCGTTTGCCGGCCGCGCTGGCGCAAGCTTGGAAAACATTTGTGCCATCTGCGCAAACCGGCGCGAGCCAGGTAAACCCAATGATCCTGGTAATCCTGGTGTTAGTTCTGTTTCTCGTCATTGCGGGGGTGATTGCGATCACGCAAGGCGTTCGCAAAATCACAGTGCAATACGCGAAGCGCGTCGTGGGCCGGAAAATGTATGGTGGTCAGACGCAATACATGCCGCTCAAGGTCAATTACGCCGGCGTAATGCCGATCATTTTCGCCTGGGCTCTGCTCCTGTTTCCCACCACGATCGTCGGGTTCGCCTTCAAGAACAGCCCGACCGCGGCGAAGATCGCCAGCGCGCTTTCCTCGGGCTGGCCGCATTACGTAGTTCTGGCGGCAATGATCTTCTTTTTCAGCTATTTCTGGGTCGCAACGCAATTTCAGCCTGCCCAGATCGCGGACGATTTAAAAAAATACGGCGGTTACATTCCCGGGGTCAGACCAGGTAAACCGACATCAGAATTTCTGGATTTCACGATGACGCGGTTAACTTTTGCCGGCGCAATTTTCCTGACGCTGATCGCGGTGTTGCCGAGTTTGCTCAGCCAAGGTCTGCAAGTTCCGCAAATCACGGCGCAATTCTTCGGTGGGACCAGTTTGTTGATTATTGTAGGTGTGATGCTCGACACCATGCGCCAGGTCGAAACTCACCTGATTCAGCGGCATTACGATGGCTTTTTGCGCAAGGGCCGAATTCGTGGGCGATCTTTCGATCGGGCTTCCTATAGTCGCGGTGAAGCGGCCGGACAGGGCACTCTGATGTGGCTTTACGTCGGCATTGCGGTGCTTGTCATCGCCGGTGTCGCGATCTTTCTCTACGGTCGCTAAGTGAAGAAGCGACTTGTGCTTTTGGGTGCGCCGGGTTCGGGCAAGGGGACTCAAGCGGAAATGATCACGCGACAATTCGGAATTCCAGTCACATCTCCTGGAGCGATCTTGCGGCGGGAAAAAGACCTTGGCACGCCACTGGGACTGGAAACAGCGGAAATCACACAAGGTGGAGGACTGGTCCCGGATAAGATTATTGTTGGTCTAATTGAGGACTGGCTGCGCTTACATGGTGGCTACGGATTTGTGTTTGACGGATTTCCCAGGACCCTGCCGCAAGCGGAAAGTCTTCGCCAAATTCTGGAGCGTCTCCGCACGCCGCTCGAGCTCGCCATATGGCTGGACGTTTCAGAAGACACCGTGCGGGATCGTATCGCTGGCCGGCTGCAATGTCGTGGCTGCGGCTTCACCACCAGTGTCAAGAGCGCGAAATTTGCGGACCGCCCGAGTTGTCCTTTTTGCGATGGTCCGCTCGTTCGGCGAAATGACGATGATATGGCGGTATTGCAAAAGCGGTTGCAGGAATTTAACTCAAAAACGCAACCGCTTGCATCCCTCTATGGCAAGGTATCGGTGTTGCACCGCGTCGATGGCAATCGCGATCGCGAATCGGTCTTTGGCGACATCTCGCGTCTGATTGAAGATAAGGCGGCCGCATGATTCCGATCAAAAGCCCGAAGGAGGTGGATCAGATGCGGCAGGCCTGCCGGACCGCCAGTGAGATTCTGGACCGCGTCACCGAATTGGTTCGCCCTGGTATCTCGACCAAAGAAGTCGATGAGGCGGCGGCTGATTTCATGCTCGAGGCCAATGTGAAGAGCGCATTCCTCGGTTATCGGCTTGGGCACCGCGTCTTTCCGGGTAACATTTGCATTTCACTCAACGACGAAGTTGTGCACGGGATCGCCAGCCATCGGCGAATTCAGTACGGCGATATTGTCAAGCTGGACATAGGAGTTATTCAGAACGGCTGGGTCGGGGACACGGCGGCGACAGTCCCCGTAGGCATGGTTGATGAACGGATTGACCAGTTACTGCGGGTCACGGAAAAGGCGTTGGAGCGAGCGATCAGTGTGGCGACAGAGGGTATGCGCTTGGGAGACATTTGCGCTGAAATCGAAGATGAAGCTGTGCGGGGCGGGTTTTCGGTGGTGCGCGAATTCGTTGGTCACGGGGTGGGGCGCAAGCTCCATGAGGAGCCGCAAATTCCCAATTATGGTAAACGGGGCAGCGGACCGAAGTTGCGGGCCGGAATGACGCTGGCGATTGAGCCAATGATCAACTTGGGCACGGCGGCGGTCAGATTGCTCGACGATGGCTGGACGGTTCGGACAGCTGACGGAATGCCCTCCGCGCATTTCGAACATACAGTTTTGATCACCAAGGATGAACCCGAAATCCTGACATGGCGCGCAAAGACGCAATTGAAGTAGAGGGCACGGTCGTAGAGCTTTTGCCCAATACCATGTTCCGGGTCGAGTTGCCAAATGGGCACCGGGTGCTGGCGCATATCTCGGGAAAAATGCGCTTACACTTCATTCGAATCTTGCCAGGAGACAAAGTTATGCTAGAGATTTCTCCCTACGATTTGTCGAAGGGGCGAATCACGTTTCGCCAGAAGTAACGACGCGGAATGGCTCCGCGTTTTTCGTCTCGTGGATTATGAAAGTACGACCCTCAGTAAAAAGACTTTGTGAAAGCTGCAAGATTGTGAAGCGCAAGAATGTGGTGCGGGTAATCTGCAAGAACCCGCGGCACAAGCAGCGCCAAGGCTAATGCTATTTCGATCTTTATTCCTCTAACCTGGTAACCATTTAACCTTTTTAACTACTCAATATGCCAAGATTACTCGGGGTCGAAATTCCGGCGGACAAACGCATCGAAGCATCGCTTACCTACATTTACGGTATCGGCTGGAGCATATCGAAACGGATCCTTGAGCAAACCAACATCGATCCAAATCTGCGCGCGAAGGATCTTACACCGCAACAATTGAACGAAATCATTCATGCGATCACCAACAACAAAATCGCGATTGAAGGTGATCTCCGGCGGGAAGTTCAGGGCAACTTGAAGCGCCTGCAGGCGATCAATTGTTATCGCGGAATTCGTCATCGCCGCGGTTTACCGGTGCGCGGCCAGCGGACATCGACAAATGCCCGAACGCGCAAAGGTCCGCGTAAAACCGTGGGTGTGATTCGCAACAAGGACGCAAAGACTGGGAAAGTTTAACGACCTGATCTCCAATGGCAGAACCAAAGAAAACGACCAAACCCAAGACAGACGAAGCAAAATCTAAAAAGCCGAAAGCCGCTGCCCCACTGTCACCGAAAGGTGAGGCCGCAGAGCCTGCGCTGCAGACGGAGCCTAGTTCGTCCGAGGTCGCGATTGAACCAGCTGCAACCGCTCAGGCGGTGGCCAAGCCCCCCAAAAAATCCGCCAAAGCACCCAAGGCAGACGCTGCGCCCGCTACCACACCGGCCGAGAATCTTTCGCTCGACGCCGATGAGGTTGAGAAGCCGAAGATCGTTAAGGCCAAGGGCAGCAAAAATATCCATTCCGGGATCGCGCACGTTCTCTCTACCTTTAACAACACGATTGTCACGATCACTGACATGACCGGCAAAGTCGTCGGCTGGTCCAGCGCGGGCAAAGTGGGATTTAAGGGCTCGCGCAAAAGCACGGCCTATGCGGCTCAAATGGTCGCCCAGGACGCATCCCGTCAGGCGATGGGTCACGGGCTGAAGGAAGTCGAAGTTCGCGTCAAAGGCCCCGGCGCCGGTCGGGAGTCGGCGGTGCGCGCGCTCCAGGCCATCGGCCTCGACCTGACCGTAATTCGCGATGTCACACCGGTGCCGCACAACGGATGTCGTCCGCCAAAGCAGCGCCGCGTCTGATCTCAGCCGCGATCACCAATCACTAATCACTTTTCACTCTAAGTCATGGGCAGATACACCGGACCGAAAACAAAAGTGAGCCGCCGCTACGGCGTGCCGCTCTTTGGATCATCGAAATCTCTGGAGCGCAAAAACTACCCGCCGGGGATGCATGGCCCAAAGGGCTCGCGCCGCAAGCAGTCTGATTACGCCATCGCCCTGGGTGAGAAACAGAAGCTGCGCTATCAATACGGACTGCTGGAACGGCAGTTTCGTCGCATCTTTCAGAACGCGCTTCGCAAGCGCGGTGTGACCGGCGAAACGCTTTTGCAACTCCTGGAAACGCGCATCGATAATGTGGTTTTTCGGCTTGGGCTAGCCAATACACGAAGCGCGGCGCGGCAATTGGTGTCGCACGGCCATGTCCTGGTCAACGGCCGGACTGTTAACGTGGCATCTTACAACGTAAAGGCCGGTGATGAGGTGGCGATCAAAGACAAACCAAAATCGCGGCAGCTCGCGTTACGCAATTTGGAGCTGACCCAGATCGTGCCTGTGCCGGATTGGCTTACGGTTGACCGTGATGCACTCAAAGGAAAAGTCGCGCACATTCCTTCTCGCGACGAGATGCAGCCGATCGTCAACGAACAGTTGATCGTCGAGTTATACTCCCGGTAACTGGTAGTGGCGATTGAGTCAATCGCCTCTACCTGTTTGGAGCCAGAGGCGCGGCACCCTCCAAAAGCTCGAGCGCCTTGTCATAGCTACGACGCTCCAGATAATGCGCCAGGCGCGGATTGATCGGCCGCGGCAATGCCGCTGCTAAGATGTCGATCTTTTCGGAAACCGCCTGCAGACGTGCCATATGCGCCTCGGGTTGGCGGCGGCTTTGTTCGTCCCGAATGATATTCAGCCGTTCCCGCAAAGCGGCGGCCAGATCGACCATCACATCTTCCATAGTTCGAAACTCATTTGGTCTGCGGCAGAAACTAAAGCTTGAAACACCTCACGCTTTCGCGCAAGCGTGCACCGAATGCCGAATGACCCCCCGAAGCGGATTCTTATGGTAGACGATGACGTCGCGCTGCTACGGATCGTGCGGGAAGCGTTGACCAGTTGTCTGCGATGCGAAGTCGATACTTCTCCCAACCCAGAGTACGGGTTTGAGCTTGCGCTCAAAAAGACATACGACCTGTTCATTTTTGATTTTTCGATGCCGATGATTGATGGGGCGATGCTTTTTTCCCTGATTGGAAAAGTCTACGACAATGCTGCACCCCCGCGTGTGGTCCCGCCGTTGCTCCTAATTTCAGGAAAGGCTGATGAGAAGCGCGCACAGGAACTGTTAAAAGAACCAGGCGTGCGCGGCTTAATTGCCAAACCGTTTTCCGTGAATCGGCTGATGGAAAAGGCAAGGGAATGCGTGCCGGGGATGGAGCCGCTTTCGTAAATAGTTGTTTGCTTCGCCGCGAGGGTCAACGATGACCCGGCGGTTTAGAAACCGCCGCTCCTCAAGGCGCTTCCCCAAATGCCGTTCTACCGGCGAGCCGATTCGGATAGAAGCTGTCGTTTCGCTTCGAGCCAATCGGAGTTTGCATCGCCCGATAGCGCAAATCTGCGTCTGCGCTCGGAAATAAAGTACGCGCGAATCCGAATTTCTTCATCGGTGGGTGCCAGAACTTGAGTGGCCTCGACACGCGAACGGGGCTTGGCGGTTCCGGTTATCTGCCGTTTCTTTCGCGCCGGCTTCTTCTTCGCCTTTTGTTCGGTGCGGCGCGCGGCACTCTTCGCGACCTTTGCGTCTACCCTGGTTGCAGGCGCGCTCGGCTCGCCGGTACCACCGGTTAAGTTTTGCCTAATTTTGGTCTTTCGCGGCACGGGTTTGAATGAGTTTTTATCGGAATTAGCTCTGACTGCGGTATTGGCAAGTAGTTTCTCCAGATGGAGTGGCGTGAATCGGAATCCCAGCTAGTTTCTCCGCGTGAGACACTTCGTGTTTCGATGGGCTATCACGGCGTTTGCCGTGTTCGTCGCTGCGCCAATCGTGGGCATTAATTATGGCCAAAGCCTCGGTTGTTTGCTGGGCGCTGCGCTCCTGCTCGGCATCATAAACGCCTTTATTCGTCCGATTTTATTGATCCTGAGCGCGCCGTTAATCCTGCTAACGCTGGGCTTTTTCATTTTGGTCGTGAATGCTCTGATGCTGCTTTTTGTGGGTGAGATTGTGCCATGTTTTAGAATTCCAGGTTTCTGGAGCGCAGTTTTTGGCGCCATTATCATTTCAATTGTGAGCTGGGTGCTCAGTGCGTTTTTTCGGGGCACGGATGGTCGCGTGCACGTGCTGACCCATCACACCCAAATCAAACCAGTGCAGGGTCGCGTCATCGATCGTGACGAGAGGTAAGCGCAATCTCCCAAACATGTTCGGTGAGGCGGGCGGCGAACACAAACGAGTCCGGGTCAAGATCTGTGGAATCACCAACCACGCCGATGCCCAAGCTTCCATAGATCTTGGCGCTGACGCCCTGGGTTTTAATTTTTTCGCGGGAAGCAAGCGCTATATTGACGTGCAATCCAACGCAGAATGGATCGCGAAATTGCCTGCCGGAATTTGCAAGGTGGCGGTGCTGGTGAACCCGACGCTGAACGAGGCGATTGAAATTGCCAAGTTGCCATTTATCGACGCTCTGCAACTACACGGCGGCGAGTCTCCGGCTTTTTGCCAAATGTTGGCCGAGAGCGGAATTCGTTTTGCCAAGGCCGTAGCCATCCGGGCCGACGACGCTTTGATCGAAGTTGCTGATTTCTTTACCGACACGCTTCTGCTTGACTCGATTTCCCAGCGTGGGTTCGGAGGAGTTGGCGAAACCTTGCCGTGGTCAACAGGTCGTCGTTTTGTCGAGAATCATCCCGCTTTGAAGGTGATTTTGGCGGGTGGGTTAAAGCCGGAAAACGTGGCGGATGCGGTGAGGGAAGTCAGTCCATTTGCGGTGGACGTCGCGAGCGGAGTAGAGTCGTCTCCTGGCCGAAAGGATCGGCATCGGCTTCGGGCCTTCTTCGCCGCTGTTCGCTCCTCTTAGTCCCACAACCCCGCGCTCAACTTAGGGCTAGGGCTGAACTCCCAAACCCAAGGGCGGGGGCAAAGAAGTCACCGGATGGGGTGGTCTGCTTTCTGCTTTAGAGAGGGCTCGCACTCTGTTTTGCATCATAATTATGGCTAACCCTCTGAAACGATTGAGCTGCGCGGTCGCGGCGTTGCTCATCACGTTCGTAACGTCCAATGCACAGCCCGGCTCCCCCACGCCTGCGACCAGTCCCGGTGCTGCGCTTCCGGCCGCCGCACCTGCTTCGGCTGCCTCCGGCAATGCCCCGATGCTGGTGGTTCAGTCGTCTGGTACGGCAGCTGCCCCGACACCTAAACCAGCCGGCGCTGCAACCACTTCCACCACTGCGACTGAGCAGGATACGGTCGTCGAAAGTGGTGGTGTTGGCGTACGCGAGTTTCAAGGAGATGACGTTGGCCAAGTGCTGCGACTCCTCGCCCGACAAGCCAAGATCAACATGGTAGTGAGCGAAGCGGTCACCGGCACCGTTACGATGCGTTTGGAAGACGTTACCGCCCTTCAGGCGATCTCGATCATAGTCAAGGCCAAGAGCCTTTTCATGGATAAGATCGACAACGTCTATTACATCAAAACCGGCGCCGAGCGCACCGCTGAACCAACCGAGAGCGACAGCTACCAGTTTAGCTATTCACGGGCGAAAGACACTGCGCCATTGGTCGCATCGCAGCTGGCCAGCAAAGATCCGCCGCAGGTGGACGAGCGGACTAATACCATTTTCTTCCGCGAAACTCGCAGCAACATCGATGCGATCCGCAAGCTCCTGGTCCAGATCGATAAGCCCACAAAACAAGTCATGATCGAGGCGCGCTTGGTTGAGGTGACGGCAAATCCGCGACAGTCCTATGGGATTAACTGGGCTGGCGTTGTTGGCAGTTCGACAAACGCGCAGACCGTGACGTATGGAGTGCCGCTCGCTTCGGGTTCTCCGGCTCCAGGCGCGAACCCCGCGACCACCGGGTTTGCCCTTGGCAACCCGAATAACCACAACTTTTTCGGCAGTCTCGGACACTTAGCGCTGGGGCAGTTCGCAATTCTAAGTGTGCCGCAATTGTCAGCGACATTGCGCCTGCTTAACGAAGACGCGGATGCTGAGTTTCTGGCCAATCCGCGTGTCGTTACCGCCGATAACCAGCAAGCCAAGATTGAAATTACGCGCAATCAGCCGGTGCCGCAGCTGAACTTCAACGAACAGACAGCCACGGCCGTGTTTGGTGGATTTCAGGACAAAATATTCGGCAACAAACTGCTGGTACGCCCAGCGGTTAATAAAGACAATTTCATCACGTTAAGTGTGAAACCAGAAATTAGTAATAAAGTTGCCGATCAACCGTTTACCTTCGCGGGCGCGACGGTGACCAGTCCAATCATCGATACGCGCTCGCTCGACTCCAATGTTCTGATCAAGAGCGCGGATACTCTAGCAATCGGCGGATTGCTCCAGGATGAAGTAACTAAAGCTCGCAACAAAGTCCCATTCCTCGGCGACATACCGGGACTCGGCTATTTCTTTCAAGAACGCTTGAATGCGCGGACAAAACGTAACCTGCTCGTATTCGTGACACCGACCATTATTGACCAACATTACGGCACCGGATTGGAAGATCAGGTAAGTGGCTTGCACCACAGTGGTGAGGAATATTCCGATCCGAATGGTTGGCGCAACAACGCCAAGGGCGCAGTTCGACTGGTTCCTACCGCACAACGCGAAGTGGTGGCCGATTATCGAAAACCGGGAATGCCGCCGGCACCAGAGCAAGCGACCGAAGTTCAATTCAAGAG
>Ga0207646_10005693_pt1 | contig 13069 bp, 14 predicted proteins | sample KBSK5502metaG_FD_184343 | JGI IMG/M metagenome (GOLD analysis project Ga0207646, IMG submission 184343) | Corn, switchgrass and miscanthus rhizosphere microbial communities from Kellogg Biological Station, Michigan, USA - KBS K5-50-2 metaG... | ecosystem: Host-associated > Plants > Roots >...
AAGAACCCCATGGGCTTCTCTTCGAATGCAGCCATGGCCTAAAACCCCATCAGATTCCGCGCGATCTTGGTGTAGCCACGTTCGGCTGCGACCAGATCGAGCGGCAGCGCGGCGAGCTCGTCGACCACCGGGACGGCACGCGGGTCCTTGCGCTGATCGACCGTGATCAGATAGCGCCGGCAGATCTCGCACGCGTCGATCCGTAGATGCGGGAAGAGGTCGACGTCGGAGAGGATCGGCATCTTCGCTCCGGATGTTTCGCCGCACGATGCGCAGGTCATGCGGCTCAGGACCCACTGGTTGGAGCAACGCGAACAGAGAAGCTTGCGCGGACTCGTCAAAAGCGCTTCGCCTGTCTCCCCGAAGACCGCGAGCTGAGGCAGCCCGCCGCACTCCGGACAATGCCGGTCATCTGTGTCGTCCTGGCGAAGTGCGGCCGCGAGATCGGGCAGGGCCTCGAGCACCGGTGCCGCGCTGGCGCGCGCCAGGAACGAATCGGTCTCGCTCTGGTCCTCACCGGCGAGCCAGGCCTCGACGATGCCCTCGAGATCGCCCTCGTGGAATCGCAGCAGCGCGGCCTCACGTAGCCGCTCCGGTCCCGCGGCCACGGTCGCCTCCATGATCCCGGGGAGCGCATCGCGCACGACGAACGCCGCGAGCTCTGTAGCCGATGGACGGGTCGCGAACGCGCGCTCGGCAGCGCGCTCCTGCGCATCCACCAGCGCGAGGTAGAGCCGAAGCGGTTGCTCCGCGAAATCGAGCCGCGCGCCGAGCTCGCGCGCGCGATCGCGGCGCTCGCCGTACGCCGTGATCGGGTCAGCGAGGAGCGTCACGAGATCTTCTCGATGTTGACGAGGAACGCCTTGAACTCCGGCGTTCTCGCGTTCGCGTCACCGACAAATGGCGTGAGTGCGTTCGCGAGCCAGTTCTTCGCAAGCTCTGGGTACCGCTCGGCGGATATGCCGACGAAGCCCCAGTGGATCGGTATCCCGATCTGATAGACCGTCGTGTTCCCGGCGAGCTTCACCGGCCCGAGGCGTTTGGTCACGAGAGCCGCGACCTCGAGCTTGCCGCGCGCACTGGAGACGCGCACGCGATCTCCGTTCTTGATTCCCTTTGTGTCAGCCAGCTCCTGCGGGACCTCGACAAAGGCCTGCGGTTGGAGACCGACGAGGAGCGGCACGTGCTGCGTGACGTAGTGCTCGTGCTCGGTGAGCCGGTAGCTCGTGGCCACGTAGGGGTACTGGTCGACCTTGCCGAAGCGGTTCGGCCGACCGGCTGCCTGGTCGTAGAGGAACGCCACTGGGTCTTCCGATTGGTTCGGATGGAGCGGGTTCGGGATCGGCGCCTCGATCGGCTCGTAGTGCTCCGGGATCGGCCCGTCGTTCATCGAGGTCGAGAAGAGCCGGCCGACGCCTTCGCCGTTCATGATGAACGGCAGGAACGCGGTCGGAGACTTCGGGTCGATCGCCACGCCGTAGTCCGGCGTGTCGCCGACCCAGGCGGTGCCGTTCCATTGAATGCCTGGGCGCTTGGGGTCCCACGGCTTCCCGTCGAGGTCGGCGGACGCGCGGTTGTACAAAACGCGGCGGTTCGCCGGCCAGCTCCAGGCCCATGTCGGGTAGTAGCCCATCCCCGTGGGATCGTTCTTCGCAGGATCCTGGACGCCGTTCCGGCGTTTCATGTTGTTGCCGGCGTCGGTGTAGCTGCCGACGTAGATCCAGTCGCCGGATGTCGTCGTGCCGTCGGCCTTGAGGTTCGCGAAGGACGTCATCAGAAGCCCTGTGTTCAAGTCCTTGCCGTTCACCTCGCGTGCGATCTCGTCAAGCGTCGGTTTCTTCGTGTCGGCGTAATCGAGCGTCATGGCCAGGAGCGGATCCGGGAACTTCCCACCCTGCTGGCGGTACTGCGTCTTCACGCGATCGAACAGGTCGGCGAGGATCCACTGGTCGTGCCGCGCCTCACCCTCCGGCGGGATGACCTGCTCCTTCCACTGCGCCCAGCGTCCGCTGTTGGTGAAGGATCCGTCCTTTTCGATCCAGTGCGTCGTGGGCAGCATGAAGACCTCGGTCTGGATCTTCGACGGGTCCATGCCCGGGGCGCGCCAGAACTCCGAGCTCGTCGTGGGCAGAGGGTCCATGACGACGAGCCACTTGAGGTTCGAGAGTGCCTGCAGGACCTGGTTGGAGTCCGGGCCGATGCTCGTCGCGGTCATACCGGAGAGCAGCACCCCTTCCATCTTCCCCTTCAGCGCCTGGTCATAGATCGACATCCACGACGAGTTCGTCGCCGGCTTCGGCAGGAAGTTGAACGCGAAGTCGTTGGCGGGTTGGGCGGCGCCGCGGTACCACGCCTTGAGCAGGCTGACCATAAAGTTCCTGTAGTTCGTGCCAAAGAAGTTCTGCGAGTTTGGGTCGCTCTTCTTCGCCGCGCTCGCGGCCACGTAATCGTCGATCGTCTTCTGGCCAGGCGCGGGGATGCGCAGGTACCCCGGCAGGTTCTCCCACGAGATCGCGTGGTCGGTGTTCCCCTGGATGTTGGCGTGGCCGCGCTCCGCGTTCATCCCGCCGCCGGGTCGCCCCATGTTGCCCAGGAGAAGCTGGAGAACGGCGCCCGACCGGATGAGCTGTCCGCCGGTGGTGTGGTGCGTGAGCCCGACGGCGTAGACGATGGTCATGACTTTGTCCGGCTTCCCCATCTCGCCCACGATCTGCGCGACCGCGTTGAACTGGTCCACGGGGATGCCGGTGATGCTCGAGACCATCTCGGGTGTGTACCGGGCGTAGTGGTTCTTCAGGAGCTGAAACACCGAGCGCGGGTGCCCGAGGGTCATGTCGCGCTTTGCCTTCGCCTGCGTCGTGCCCGCGGGGCCGGGGAGCGGATCGCCTTCCGTCTCGTAGCCCCAGGTCGAGATGTTGTACGACCGCGTCGCCTTGTCGTACCCGGAGAAGAGACCGTCCGTGAAGGCGAACCCGTCCTTCACGATGAAGGAGGCATTCGTGTAGTACCTCACGTACTCCTCGTGGTAGAGGTTGTTCCGGAGGACGTAGTTGATGAGCCCACCGAAGTACGCCACGTCGGTGCCGGTGCGGATGCGAAGGTACATATCGGAGACCGCCGACGTGCGCGTGTAGCGCGGATCGGCGTGGATCATCTTCGCGCCGCCTCCGGCTCCGGGCCCTTTCGTCGGATCGAGCTTCGCTTTCACGAACCACTGGAACCCGACCGGGTGCGCCTCCGCCGGGTTGGCGCCGTTGATGAGGATGACGTCGGCGTTCTTGATGTCACGCCAGTGGTTCGTCATCGCTCCTCGTCCGAATGTGGCGGCCAAACTGGTCACCGTTGGGCCGTGTCAGACCCGGGCTTGCTGTTCGATATGCACGACGCCCAGCGTGCGCATCACCTTCGCGGCGAAGTAACCCTCTTCGCTCGAGAAAGCGGCGCCGCCGGCGAAGGCGACCCCCTCGGTGCGATTCACGATGTTGCCGTTCGCGTCCTGCGCGACGAACGTGTTGTCGCGGGACGCCTTTATGTTCTGGGCGATCTTGTCGAGCATGAAGTCCCAGGACTTCGGCTCCCAATCCTTGCTGCCCGGTGCGCGGTAGTACGGCTTGTCGACCCGGCGCGAGCTCGTCGCGAGCTGCATCGCGGTCGCGCCCTTGGGGCAGAGCCGCCCTTCGTTGATCGGGCTGTCCGGGTCACCCTCTATCTGGAGGAGCTGCGTGGTTCCGTTGACTTCCTTCGTGTACGCGATGAGCCCGCAGCCGACGGCGCAATACGGACAGACGGAGTGGACTTCCTTAGCTCCGGCTATGCGTAGATCGAGGGCGCGCTTCTTCGCCGCGGCGAGGTCGAATCCAAGAGGATTTGCAAGGGGAACGATCGCCATGCCGGCGGTGCCGGCGGCTCCGAGCTTCAGGAACTCACGCCGAGTGATTTCCGTCATCGGAATCGGGACTGTTCTACTCCGGCAGTTTTCCGTTCGCAAGGCGGACGCTAGATTTCTCGCCTGATGAATCAGTTCTTCGAGTCTCTGGCTAAGCGCTGGACCAAGGCTGCGGAACGGCACGGCGTGAAGATCGAGGAGCCGCGCGTGGATCCGAAAGTCGCCGAGGAGCTCCTCGAGCTAGCGCGAGTTGTCGCGCACACGACGGAGCGCCGCTTCGCTCCGCTCGCTTCATACACGGCCGGAATCGCTGTTGAGCGTTTGCGAGAAGCGAAATCAGAGGACGCCGAAGCGATCGCGGCATTCATCCGAGAAGTCAGAGAGGAACTGGAGCGCGAGTCGCCCGGTTAGGTCGAAAAGGCGCAGCGGGTCCTGTCCACTGCGCGGTCAGGGGCCCCTGCCCCTGGGGTCGGGGTCGCGCGCTCGCCTACCGGTCCGCTCCCCACCACTTGGGACCAGTCGCTGGCGACGCGGCCGGTCAACAGTTCGCGCGCAACCCGCTCCCCCGTACCACCCGCTGCGCCGGTTGCGCGCCTAGACGAGCGCCTCGCGCAACGCCTTGCCTGCGTCTTCGAATGCTTCGCTCGCTTCTGGCAAGAGGCTGGGAAAGCTCATGAATCCGTGGAACATGCCGGGGTAGCGCTTGTAGCGAGCGGCGATCCCTAGTTTGCGCAGCTTCTCTGCATAAGCCTCGCCGTCGTCGCGGAGCGGGTCGCACTCGGCCGTGATCACGAATGCTGGCGGCATGTCGTGCAGATCCGCACGCAGAACCGACGCATAGGGTTCATCGGCGTCCGCCTCTGTGCGCACGTAGTGCCCGCCGAACCACGCCATGTCCGCGGAGGTCAGTCCGTAGCCTTCCGCGAATTCGCGATGCGACGCGGCCCGCGAGCTGAGCTCCGTGACCGGAACCGTGAGCAGCTGGAATGCGATCTTCGGCCCACCGCGATCGCGCGCGATCAGCGCAACAGCGGCGGCAAGGCCGCCGCCGGCGCTCGATCCCCCCACCGCGATCCGGGCCAGGTCGACCCGCAAGTCGGCGGCGTTGTCGGCCACCCAGCGAACCGCGGCGTACGCGTCGTCGACAGCCGCCGGGAACTTGTGCTCCGGCGCGAGGCGGTAGCCGATCGAGATCACGATGCAGCGCGAGCGATTTGTCAGCGCACGACATGTGGCATCAGCGGTGTCGAGCGATCCCAAAACCCAGCCGCCGCCATGGAAATACACGAGCGCGGCCTTGAGCCCGTCCTTCGGGCGGTAGATGCGGATCGCCAGGGGCCCGCCTGGACCGGGGATGGCTCGCGCGGTGACGGCGCCGACGGCTTCCGGCGCGGCCGCGAGCGGCTCGGGCCGACCGCGTGCCTCCGTCGGGGTCATCGTCGCAAGAGGGGGAAGCCCCGCCAGCTGATCGACGATCGCCCGCGCCTTCGGGTGGAGCTTGTCCTGCGCTACCGCCACTCGCTTACCTCCCTATCCGCTCCGGCGCCGTGTACACGTTGAAGCGGTCATCGCGAAGGAAACCGACGAGGGTCATCCCGAAGCGTTCGGCAGTCGCGACCGCGAGGCTCGATGGGGCGCCGACCGCGGCGAGGATCGGAATGCCCGCCGCTACGGCCTTCTGCACCACTTCGTACCCCGCGCGCCCGCTCACCGCAAGGACCGATCGCGCGAGCGGCAGGCGTCCATCGAGCAACGCGCGGCCAACGATCTTGTCAACAGCGTTGTGGCGGCCGATGTCCTCCCGAAGGAGCTCGATCTGGCCGTGTTGGTCGAAGAGTCCCGCCGCGTGCAGACCGCCGGTCGACTCGAAGATGCGCTGCTGCTCGCGGACACGATCCGATAGCTCGGGCAGCATCGCGGCGGCCACCCTCGGACCCTCGGAGAGGTCCGGGAAGTCAAGCGCGAGCGACTCCACCGTCGTGGCTCCGCAGACCCCGCAGGCGGACGTCGCGAGGAACGAGCGCTCGGGACGGCGCCCGGCGGTCGAGCGCAGATAGACATCGACCTGGTTCGATTCGACGAGATCGTTCGCGACCGAGACGCGCGGCTCGTTCTCCTCCGCCTCCGCGCTGATACGCACGCGGTCGACGTCGTCGAGCGAGCGGATGACCCGCTCCGCCCAGAGGAGTCCGAGAGCGAGCTCGAGGTCGTTACCCGGCGTGCGCATGACGATCGAGAGGGGCTTACCGTCGAGCGAGAGCTGGAGCGGCTCCTCCGCGGCGACCTGATCGCGGTCGTCGCGCCAGTCGCCAGCGCGCCAGCGGGCGATCTGGACGGGAGGGGCCTGCGGACGCGGCACCGCTCGATGCTAGGCGGTCGCTAGCATCGCCTTGTCATGAAGATCGGGGCCGAGCTGCGGCTCGGCGGCGACGTCGGCGAACTGTTCGCCGATGGGCGGGCGCTCGAGGCGGCGGGAGTCGATTCCCTCTGGGTGCTCGCGCGCGACGATCAAGACCCTTGGATCCTGGCGGCCGCGCTCGCCGCGACGACGTGGCGCACCCGTCTGGTCGTGGTCGGCGCGGTCGAGCGCGCGGAGACGCGCACGACCCTCGATCGACTCTCGCGCGGACGCCTCGTCATCGGCGAGCGAACCGGCGACGCCGTCGCCGTTCCCGATCCGGAAGGGGTCACGGAGCGATGGGCGCTCTGCGAGCTCCCGGCCGGGCGCGCCGAGTGGAAGACGCTTCGCGTGGATCGCGCAGCGCAGGGATTTGCCGGCGTCGTCCTGCCGAACGACCCGCGGCTCCTCGACCTCGTCCGCAACCCCGACGTCGAGGACGACCGTCAGGATCTGAGGCTCGCCTTCGGATAGCTCACCGGTAGGTTTCGGGCGCGTGCCGCCACTCGGGCCAGCTCGCGGCGTCGTGGCTGGTGAAGACGCGGCTGAGGTCATCGTTCACGAGCGATCGGATCAACCGGAGTGAGTCCTTTGCCGCCGCTTCGTCGGGCGCGCGGATCTCGCCGCGCTCGAGGTTCTCGCGCGTGAAGGCTGCGTCACCGCACAGCACGACCCGACCTGTCTCCGGAAGATCGACGACGAGCGACTGATGACCGGGAGCGTGCCCAGGCGTCGGCACGACCTCGAGTCCTGACGCTACGCGGACGCGTCCCGCGACGGGCATGTACGTGAGCTCGGGGATGTCCCAGTACACGCCCGGAAAGTTCGGCTTCCCCTTCGCGAAGGCAAGGTGGTCGCCCTGCACGATGAAGGTCGCCTTCGGGAAGGCGCCGTTGTTGCCGGCGTGATCGAAATGCAGGTGGCTGTTCACGACGATGGTCACCTCGTCCGGACGAACGCCGAGCGACGCCAATCGCGAGACGACCGCGTCCTCCTTCGCCATGACGACCTTGAGGCTGCCGGGACCGAACGTCGCGTCGGGACGCTCGACGTGCACCGGGTGAAGACCGGTGTCGAACAGCACGTTGCCCTCAGGAGTTCGCAGCAGCGCCGACCAGACCGGGACGAAGGTCTTCTCGTCGGTCGCGCCGGGAACGAACGCCGACGCCCCGATCTCGACGCCCCCCGTCCGGAAGATCGTGAGCTCGATCACGAGCGAACGCCGTGCGCGACCGCGTGGCCGAGACCGCGCGTGATGAGCCACCGGTTGACGGGGAATGCTGCGACGAACGCGAGAGCGAGCGAGAGCGCGAGGCTTCCCCAGAACAGAATGTCGGCGAGTCCGGCGTCCATGGCCCCAGGTACCGCGAGGACCACGAGGTTGTCGACGATCTCCATCGTCGTGATCGAGAGGGTTTCCGCGGCGAACGTGATGCCTGTCGCGCGAAGCAGCGGCATCCCGGCACGGAGGAGCGGTACGAAGGTCAGCCCGTAACCGAAGACGTACGCCAGGACGATCCCGAGAGCGATGCTCGCGGCGTTCCCAAGGCCGAGAAGCGTCGCGCCGCCGAGCCCGAGCACTTCACCGATGCCGCAGCCCGTGAGGCAGTGGACCGTCGCCTGGAACGCGAGACGCGTGGTGTCGGTCGTTTCGCGCTGTGTGTGGTTCATTCCCGGAGGAGCTCCTCGACCGCCGTATAGGGATCGATCGCGCGATCGGCCACGCGGGCGACAGCGGCGTCCAGGCGCGATTCGCCGACGCGGCCTTCGAGCTCGCGGAGGAGAGCTTCCTGGAGAAGAGCCTCGACCTCGCTGCGCGCGGCCGCGCGCCGGCGCTCGATGTGATCGCCGGACTCGCGCGACCACGCGCGATGCTTGTCGATCGCCTCGACGAGCTGCGGGAGGCCGTCGCCGGACTGCGCCGACGTGCGCACGATGGGCGTCCTCCACGGCCGGTCCTTCGCGAGCGAGAGCATCTGTGCGAGATCGCGCGCGGCGTCGTCGGCTCCCGGACGGTCGGCCTTGTTCACGACCAGGACGTCGGCGATCTCGAGGACGCCTGCTTTGATCGCCTGAATGTCGTCGCCGAGACCCGGGACGGTCACGAGGCAGACGGTATCGACGACGCGGATCACGTCGACCTCTTCCTGACCCACGCCAACGGTCTCGACGAGGACGATATCCGTGCCGAGCGCGTCGAGAACGTTCACCACTCGCGCCGTCGCGCGAGCGAGCCCGCCGGCGTGCCCCCGACTCGCCATCGAGCGGATGAAGATCCCGTCGTCAAGAAAGCGCTCGCGCATTCGGATCCGGTCGCCAAGGATCGCGCCTCCGCTGAACGGGCTAGACGGATCGACGGCGACGATCGCGACCCGAGCCGCGCGCTCGCGATAGAGACCCGCGAGTCGATTGACGAGCGTCGACTTCCCGCCGCCCGGCGGACCGGTGATCCCGACGGTCTGGGCACTGCCGGTCTTCGGATAGAGCTCGCGCATGGCTTCGGCGGCGCCCGGCTCGTCGTTCTCGACGACCGAAACGAGACGTGCGATGGATCGCTTGTCACCCGATCGCGCGCGAGCGAGCAGATCGCCTGTCGCTGTTGCCGCCATCAGTCGACGCGAAGGAGGTGTCGCGCGATCACGATCCGCTGGACCTCGCTCGTGCCCTCGCCGATCTCCATGAGGCGCACGTCGCGGAGGTGACGCTCGATCGGGAAATCCTGCAGGTAGCCGTAGCCGCCAAGGACCTGCAGCGACGAATCGGTGGCGCGGGTCGCGGCCTCCGACGCGTAGAGCTTGGCCTTCGACGCGGCGTCAGTGAACCGCAGTCCTGCGTCGGCAAGAGCCGCGGCGCGGTGCACCAGCAGACGGGCCGCGTCGAGCTCGGTGCGCGCCCGAGCGAGACGCCACTGGATCAGCTCGAACTCCGCGATCGGCCTTCCGAACTGTTTGCGCTCCTTCGCGTATCCGATCGCGACGTCGAGCGACGCGCGGCCGAGCCCGATCGCGAGGGCGCCGATGCCGATGCGGCCTTTGTCGAGAACGTGCCTCACATGCTCGAATGCTTCGCCGTCGCGACCGATCCGGTCCGCGGCGGAGACGCGGCACTCCTCGAGCACGAGCTGCGCCGTGTCGGACGCATGCAGGCCCATCTTCTCTTCGCGTCGGCCCACCCGGAGCCCGGGAGTCCCGCGCGGCACACCGAAGGCGGTGAGCTTGCGGTCGCCGGCGCCTACGAGGATCACGCCGAAGCCGGCGATGGAGCCGTTGGTGATGAATTGCTTGGTGCCCGCGAGCACGTAGTCGTCGCCGTCGCGGTGAGCGCGGCTTTGGGCGCTCACCGCGTCGGATCCGGAGGACGGCTCGGTCAGCGCCCAGCAGCCCAGGTGTTCACCGCGGGCAAGCGGCGGCAACCATCGCGCCTTCTGGTCCTCACTCGCCCCGACCAAGATGTGACCAATGCAGAGCGAGTTGTGCGCTGCGATCGTGAGGGCGACCGAACCGTCGCCCGCGCCGAGCTCCTCCATCACGAGCGCGATCGTCAACACGTCGAGCCCTGAACCGCCGTACTCCTGCGGAACGGCGAGCCCGGTCAACCCGAGCGCGGCAAGCTCGGGTACGAGGTCGAGCGGAAATTCACCCTTCTCGCTCCACGCCCCAGCGTTGGGGACGATCCGAGACCGCACGAAGTCGCGGACGGTGTCGCGTATGAGGAGCTGATCGTCCCGGTACGAGAAGTTCAAGCGGCGCTCAGCGCGTCGCGGTCGGGTAGTTCTTGGCCTCGGGGAGTGTGGGCAGGATCTCGTCGACCATGCGCTGGTCTTCCTCGAGGACGCCGCGGTCGATGTTGTAGGCCGCCTGCCGGGTCTTCGTGATCCGCTCCTGCAGGTCGCCGGGCAGCTGGGCGAAGGCCTTCATCCGTGCCGCCGTGAGCCGCTTGCGCTCCTCGCGATTCGTGATGCGCACGAGCTCGCGAAGCTGCGGGGTGAGCGCGCCGACCCGCGCGCTGTCGATCGGGATCGCCGCGATCAGCCCGAAGCGCTGCTTCCAGAAATCGATCAGCTCCTGCTCGCTCTTGCCGACTAACGCCGCCAGCCCCGCGTCGACCGGTCTCTCGTCCTTTTTCGCCATCTTTTTTCTCCCTATCGCTTTGCCGTAATCGCTCGCAGCTTCTTGTTGATGCCTTTCGGCTTCCGACCGATCGGCAGGAAAATGGATCGGCTCGTGGTGACTACCCCCCACGGGCCACCACACCGCGTTTTCGTGGCACCGCCTCGCGCACGTACTTCGTGATCTCCTCGAGCGACGCACCGGGAGGGAAGACCTTCTCGACGCCCACCTCGGAGAGCGCCGGCCAGTCCGCCTCCGGGATGATGCCCCCGCCGAAGAGGAGCACGTCGTCCAGGCCCTTTTCCTTCATCAGCTCGCTGACGCGCGGAAAGATGTAGTTGTGCGCGCCCGAGAGGAGCGACAGGCCGATCGCGTCGGCGTCCTCTTGCAGCGCGGTCTCGACGACCTGCTCGGGAGTCTGGTGAACGCCTGTGTAGATCACTTCCATCCCCGCGTCGCGCAACGCACGTGCTACGACCTTCGCGCCGCGGTCGTGCCCGTCGAGCCCGGCCTTCGCGACCACGACGCGGATCGGACGTTTCAGAGGGTCACTCCGAGATCCTCGTGCAGATGTTCTTGCCAATGCAGGTACGTGTAAAAGGCGATGACGTTGTATGACTCCGACTCAGCACCGAACCGATCGTCGGGGAGCGAGACGATGAGCTCGCGGACGTTGCGGTGCGAGGCGTCGAGCTCGTCGAGCATCGCCTCCGGGCCGACGAGCCGGTGGGCCGCGACGGCACGCTCGTTCTCCCCCTGGATCGTTTTCGCGTTCCACTTCTTGAATTCGCCTGCCTCGAACTCGGCAACGCACTGCTGCATCCAATTGGCGGCATGCGCGCACATATCGCGATAAGACCAGCCCGAGGGCGTCGCGGCCATGAGGCCCGCGCGGCCGATATGTCGGATCGCGTCGCGGAAGGCAGCCCAGTCCTCATCGAAGTGCCGAAGGGTTTCTGCCTTCGACGCGGGAACCCAGGCTTCGATCTCCGGGAGATGCTGCGCGAAATGGCCGTAGCTCTCGCCGGCGATGAGGCGGATTGCCATGAAATGGATGTCCTCGTCCTGCGGCAGCGCCGACACCGTCTCGACGACCTTCCGGTACGCGTCGTCGAGACGCTTCACGACCTCGTGTGCTGGGCGAGCGTCAGCCGCCGCCGTCTCGCGATCGTTTTCCGCCTGCACGTTCCGGATCGGACCGCGACGGCCCGCAAGGCGCTCCGGCAGCGCGTCCTCAAGGGCCTCGAGCCAGAACGCAAGGTGCGAGAGGAGCGCTTTCGCGGTCCATCCGGCCGCCGTCTTGTCACGCAGCGGCCGCAGGCCAACCCGCGCGACCGTGCGACGGAACGGGCGCCAACCCTCGCGCATCCGTTCGAGGAGCTGCGCCGGACGCGTGGGGACCGCCGCGAACAACTCGGTGTGGTGCTCGCCGTAGTGTCCATAGCTGTCGCCGGCGGTGACCGCGATAGCCCAGCCGTCATTCGCGCGGATCTGCTCGGGCGTGAGGTTCTCGACTTCGGCGACGAGCTTGGTGTGCGCGGCGTCGAGATCCGCGAGGACTTCGGCTCCCGACCGCACGCTCGCGCGCTCGGCCATCTCGGCATTGAACGCATCGGTCGTGACACCGCTCTCTGCGAACTGACCCGTCTCACGTAGGTGCGCCAGGCGTTTTGCGGCGAGATCCTCCCAGCCGGCGACGTGCTGCGCCAGCGCTTTGTACGTCCACCCGGTCGACGTCGTCGCGTCGAGGCCGGCGGCACCGATCGACATCAGGGCCAGCCGGAAGTTGATCCACCCCGCGTTCACCGCCAGCGCAAGGTCCTTTGCGGTCCTGATCGACCTGTCAAGATCGTCGAAGTGATCGGGGTAGTGCTGCGTGGTGTTCCATTCGACGATCTGCAACGCAAGCTCGGGAACCTCGTGTCCTTCGAACGAGCGGACGACCTGCCCCACCGCGGCATGCGACTTTGCGAGCCGTTCGTTTAGATCGTCGATGCTGGTGTGCCGCGTTTCGGCGCTGACCTTCGCGTTGAAGCCATCGATGTCGCTGTAGTCGCCCAGGTCGCCGTCCCCTGCGAGGACGCTCTCGACACGCGACGGGACAGTCTCCTCCCACGCCGCGAGGTGCGCGAGGACCTCGCGCAAGGTCATCCCCGACGGGAGCTTTTCGTCGTACCGCTCGTTGGGGACCGCGTCGAGCACCGCGCGTGTCGCGACGTACATGTGCTCGACCCGCGCCAACAGGTCGCTCTTAGAAATAACCGGGGTCGTGGTACTCACCGAACACCTCCTTCAGGACAAGTACCTGCTCCCCGACGCTTGCGTTTGCTCTCGCGCACTCAAGGAACCGCGGCATGAGCTCGTCGCCGCGCTTGGCAGCCGCTCGTAATGCGTCAATTGATTCATTCCAACGGCCTGTGTCGCGGGTCTGCCGCGTCTCGATGAGCCGTACGATCTGTTTCTTCTCGACGTCGGGGTCGATCGCGAGTGTCGGGATCGGCGCCTCCTCGTTCGTCGCGTACTTGTTTATCCCGACGACGACCTTCTCCCCCTCCTCGACCTGTTGCTGGAAGTGGAAGGACGCTTCGGTGATCTCGCGCTGCGGATAGCCGCGTCCCACCGCCTCGACCATGCCGCCCATCTTCTCGATCTCGCCGAGATATCGGTCAAAGCCCT
>Ga0207646_10005696_pt1 | contig 13068 bp, 12 predicted proteins | sample KBSK5502metaG_FD_184343 | JGI IMG/M metagenome (GOLD analysis project Ga0207646, IMG submission 184343) | Corn, switchgrass and miscanthus rhizosphere microbial communities from Kellogg Biological Station, Michigan, USA - KBS K5-50-2 metaG... | ecosystem: Host-associated > Plants > Roots >...
TGGCCAACAGGCAATACCTCCCGCGGGGGTTCCTGGCGGGAAGCCCGGACCTCCTGCATAGTAACGGGCGCATGCTCCGCTACATTCCGGTTGATGTGCAAGGGGCTGAGCGGTTTGGCTGGCACCTCCTGGAAGAAGGCATGCAGGTGGTGTTGAACCTCAAATCCTATGCCACCGATGACGAAGCTGCACTGGTGATGGCCTCCATCGTCAAGGGGATGTATGCCTGGGAATCCAGCCGCCCCAATGGGAAACGCATCCCGGCGTTCGTGTTTCTCGACGAAGCGAATAAATGGCTGCCCCAAAACGAGGCGGAGAGCTGCATCAAGAAGAAGGACGTCTTCCACTTCCTGCAGCTGATGTTTTTCAGCTTACTCGTGCGACGCGGGGGCAAGCAAGGGTTAGGGCTGGCCCTGGCCACCCAACGTATCAGCGAACTGGATAAGCGGGCCCTGCAATCCACCTGGAAGTTTTTGTTCTTGCAAACCGAGCAGATCGACATCGACCGTTACCGAGCATTCGGGCTCGAGCAGGATGAAATCGTGACCCTGCGGCCCGGCGAGTGCTTCATCTTTAGTCCCCAGGTCATCGGCTTTAAGGTCTACATCAGGCTTCGGTTTAGCCCACACCTGGGGCATACGCCGGGGATGGCCCAACTCCAGGAGCACCACCGCCGCTTACGACCGGTTGAGCAGATCGCGGTCCACACCTTCGCCGGTCCTGAACATCGGCAGCCATCCATGCCGGCGCAAAGACCCTACCAGGAACCACTTACCCGCGATGACGCGGAAGTCCCGCTGCCAGGGCTGGTCCCAAACACCTCCAGGCAGCGGCTCTTGACCCCGGTGCAACAGACCGTGTTGGAGGCTTGGAATGCAGGGTATAAAAGCCACCGGGCCATCGGCGCGTATCTGCGGACCCAATGCAACGAAGACATCTCGGACAACGCCGCGTATCAAGCTCTGCTCGAGTTAGAGGCCTTACACCTGATCACCGGGCGGCAGAAAAAAGCCGCGGCAACCACCGACACAGCAGAGCAAGGATAAGTGTGTGTGCGTGTGTTTTGACCCGTACCGGGGGCAAACAAGCGGAAAACGCACCCCACCTCCAAAACACACACCCAGGGAGACACGCTTGTCTTTCTGCTGGCAGTCTCCTACCAGGGGTGCTGTTGCTGCTCAGCCTGTCCGGTGTCATGCACCTGTAGCGGCTCGGAGAATGTTCCGAGTCGCTTGTTCGTTGTTCAGTTACCCAGAAAGCGAAAGGAGGTCAAAAGACCGACCATGCTGAATCCACACGATTTCAATACAACCTATGCCGAACTCACCACACGGTTGGCAACTGAGGAAGGCGCAGGCTCCCCCACGGGGGTGGCCGACCTGGAAGCACGCTTGCGACAGCGTGCAACCCTGGATCAGTTCCTCCAGCGTCTAGAGGATGCGCTCTCCCGGATACGGCGACGGGTAGAGCACCTGCCCAGACTCGCACGCATGGAACACCTCCGCTGGGCGCAAGCCGTCCTTGCCTTTCCCAACCTGGCCTTCATGGAAGTGGATACCGATGGGCTGCATAATGATGCTGATATCCTGCGTATCGTGCTTATGGACAGAAGCGGCACACCCCTCTATGCCCAACTGTTCAAGCCCCGTCGCCCCCTCGCACACCAGATCACCTATCTGACCGCGATCCACCAGGAGATGGTGGAGGATGCTCCCCAACTTGCCGACGCATGGGAACACATCACCAGCGCCTTCGCGGGGCGATACGTCCTCTCCTACAACCTGGAATTCGACCAGACCAAACTGCACGAGAACGCCGAGCGGTACAGCCTCTCACCCCTGACGATGATTGGTGCATGCTTGATGCAGCAGGCACAAGCGTACGCTGGCAGCTATACCTATCCCAAGCTGGCGACCCTCTGTGCGAACATCGGCTTCCCCTTGCCTGATCATCCACATCAGACGGCCTTTGATCGGGTAATGGGGCAAATACACCTACTCGAGGCGATGGCTCAGGGCATCACGGCTGTCTCAGCCTCCCAGGAGCCTCTCCAACACGAGCAGGACGAGCGGGACGATGATCCATTCGCGGTCGAGTAACAGCAAGCACGTGAGGCGACACCTATGAGACAGACGCACCAGCGACAGCAGGCCACAGCAGCCACACCAAAGCGCCCGCCCATTCACCAGATGTCTCTTGATGAACTCCAGACCTGGATACGCACGACTCGCGCCGCCTTGCAGGAGAAGCTGGCACGCGAGCGAGCCTATCTCGCTAGGCGGGCCGCACGTGGCACCCATACCCCGACCGACGAGGCATATGACGCCGACCAACCACTCCTGGCTGATCTCATCGCGCTTTTGGATGAAATGGAAGCGAGTCTAGCGGGAGGGGTAGCCGATGCGGATTGAGGAGATGGTGCACTCTGCCAAAGATGCACAACGCGAGGAACGGGGCAGGTAGTACATAGAAACTACCTGCGTCATCTCGGCTGGCGTCACCAGTGTCAGCGCCTGCGTCCCTGGTGCATGATCATCGTTGGTGTTGAAGCGCCGTAGTACGATCTGCTGGCAATGCTGAGCCAGCTGGTGGGAGGCGCTGTAAGCAGCATACACACTAGAGGAGGCATAACCTATGCGTACGACCTCTCCCACAGCAGCACGTTTGCCTCGCGACTTCTGGCAGACGCTGAAAGACCTGCATTTCGTGACCGACTTCTTTAGCTGGCTCTTTGCATTGTTCTCGCGCCTGGCTGAGCCGCTGATGCTGCTCTGCACGCTCTATATCGTGGCTGAGGCTGGTGTGCCTGCTATCGCTCTGCCAGCCTTGCATAACTTGGCAATCGGGATTATGATCTGCGCTCCAGAAATTATCCTCCCTGGTTCATTTGTCGTTGCCTCACGAGCGCAGGAACACGCCCGGCTCTTGTTTGCAGTCTGCTGGACGTTTGTCGCACTTACCCTGCTCACCCTCATCAGCCTGTTCGTGTGGCATTTTGCCGGGGCATCACTCGCCTGGTTGATGTGTGCCAGGTGCGCGGCTGCTGTTGGCTATTCCATCCTCATGCGGGTGATGTCTCACGGACAGCAAGTGAACCAGGTGCAAACGGTTTCGGCCCCTGATGTGCTGGCCAGCGTTACTGAAATCACCGCACATCTGCAGGCCGTTGAAGTGCACACGGCACGCCTGGTTGCCGAAAGTGAACAGCGCATCATGAGCGCCATGCAATCACAGCCTGCACAACCCGACATGGCACTACTCCTCACCCAGGTGATTGAACAACTGGACACCCGCTATACCCAACGCATGGAAACGATGATCGAGCGAACAGTTGAACGCGTAAAGGTGTCCATCGTCCAGCAAAGTGAACAGCAGCAATCCAGTGGACGCGCTAGATTGTCCATCGTCAACGGACGTCCCCTGGAAGTGAACAGACTGGGCACCTCAGACAGCGATATTGGTCAGCAGATTCAGGCACACCTCCTGGAGGATAGCACACTTTCAGCACGGGCGCTTGCTGCTCGTGTTGGTTGTTCTCCTACCACAGCAAGCAAATGGAAGAGTCGTATTGAAGCCGAAAGGCAAGCACAGTAAGGAGAAGATCATGGTAGTGCATTTACAGAGTAGCACCGCTCCAGCCCTGGGAAGACTCAGCCAGGTCGATGTGCGCGAGGTCTGGCCAAGCGAAGCCAACAGCTTTACGCCTTGGCTGGCACAGGAAGAGAACTTACGATTATTGGCAGAGACCATCAACATGTCGCTTATCCTGGAAGCCAGGGAAAAGCCAGTAGGGATGTTCAGGGCAGACATTATCGCGCGCAACGTTCATACTGGACACCTGGTACTCATTGAAAATCAGCTCGAGCGTACCGATCATGGACACCTTGGACAGTTGATCACGTATGCCGCTGGACTCAAAGCAGTGTCCATTGTGTGGGTGTCCAGTCTGTTCACCGATGAACACCGGGCCGCGTTTGATTGGCTCAACCCACGCGATGCGCAACGAGGTGTGACCGGTAGCCAACCAGCATAGAAATATGCCTCCTTAATGAGAAAGAACACAAACATTCTCATCAAGGAGGTCCAGGTATGATCAGTATCGCCGATGGCTCGGTGGAAATCCAGACGACGCCGGAGTCCAATTTCTCCACCCCTTGCTGGTTTGGCGAGGTCGTAGTAATCAGTAGCTATCTGCATAAGCATAGTGTCCTCAGCAAGATCACCGAGCGCGTGCGCTTTGCGAGGAAGCGTTTTGGCCGCTATGAGCTGATCGATTTTCTCGCGGTGCTCTTCGGCTATGCGATCAGCGGAGAGCGCACGCTAGAAGATTTCTACGAGCGGCTTCAACCGTTTGCGATCCCCTTCATGGCCCTGTTCGAGCGGGATCGGTTGCCCTCCCGTTCCGCACTCTCGCGTTTTTTAGCGGCATTGACAGAGACTCCCGTCGAAGCGCTACGCACGCTCTTTCTCGATGATCTGCTCGCGCGTCCTCTCACGCCTGACAAGCAAACGGGAGGGCTGCTGGATCGAACAGGTCATTGCTGGATGGTCTTTGACATCGATGGAACGCGGGAAGCCGCTCGCCAACGCGCCTTACCCCAGACTGATGACCTGCCCCCACCCTCTCGCCGGTTGGATGATGTGTGTGCTCCTGGCTACCGGGGTCGCAAACGTGGGGAGGTGGTCAGGACACGGACAACGGTATCGCAGGCACATAGTTACCAGTGGCTCGGCAGTTTCGGGAGCCGAGGGAACGGGCGCTATCGGGAAGAATTGCGCAAGGGGCTGGCGGCCATTGGCCGGTATCTGGTGGCCCATAAGCACTCACCAGAATGCACGCTGATCCGGCTCGATGGGCAATATGGCAATGGAGCGGTCCTCGCCGATCTCATCGGTTTTGCGTTTGTGACCCGTGGCAAGGACTATCGCCTGCTCGATCACCCGCTGATTCAGGCACGGCTGCATCTGCCACCTGATCAAGTTCAGCAGCGTCCCGAAAGTCAGATGGAGCGCAGCCTCTACGATTGCCCACAGATCCCAATCGGGCCCGATGGCACGCTCTATCGCGTCGTTGTGGCCACGCATCCCGCTGGGCAAAAGAAGAGTCCAGTTGGCGTCACACGAAAAGGTGTGGTCTACGAACTGTTCTTTACGAACCTGCCACAACACGCCTTCACGGCCTGCGATGTGGTTGAGTTGTACCTGCATCGTGGTGCCTTTGAACCGATCCTCTCAGATGAAGACCGAGAGCAGGAGCCGGACCGGTGGTGCAGTCATGCGGCCTGGGGACAGGAGTGCTGGCAACTGGTCTCGCAATGGGTCTGGAATCTGCGCGCTGTCCGTTGGGCCATCAGCTCAAGCCGCAGCCTGTGCGCACGACCGAGTTTGCTCCGGCTCTTCCACCCACTCCACCACACGCCACTCCTGCCGCTGGCTATGCCCCACCAGCAGTGGGTTCTGCCTGGAAAGCCGGTCGCTTCGCAGGCCAGGACTTTGCGCTCCAGGCCGATGGAACGCTTTGGTGCCCTGCAAACCAGACACTTACCCCACATGAGTACCGTAGAGAAGCTGATGGCAGCCTGCGTGTCGTGTATGGAGCGAGCATTCGCAGTTGTCGCTCTTGTCCGATGCGCGAACAGTGCCAGTGGAATGGGAATACAACGGCAAAGCCGCGCCAGGTCAGCGTGCTGCTGCATCCGCTCAGCGTCGGAAGCAAACCGCTTCTCTGGCACGATTGGAGCCGCAGGCTTCATCGGCACGCGTGTATCCACCTGCTTCGCCACCAGCGCGTAGAAATCCAGGCAGAGCCTGGAAATGACAGAGACCCTGCCACTCCCGCTCTCTTTTCCCGTGCCGAGCGTGCCCACACTCGCCTTTCCTGGGCCAAGCGATTGGCTCGCAATGCGCGCCCACACGCGAAGCCGCGTGTGACGATCCACCTGTTTGGCATCGAAGCCTGGTTCGCCACGTCTCTCGGTCTCGCCACCGCCTAAGGCTCCAGCCAGACGCGTTTTCGCGGAACTGAAGAGCATCACAGCCCAGTCGCGTTTTCATCTGGGGTGAGGCCCTGGCCAACCTGATAGGCCTCTTTTATCCAGCCAACGAACTCGGCATCGAGCTGGTCGGCAGAAGTCAGGACAAAATGGTGCACAAAAAGGCGATGCGTGTAGGGAGAAACGCGGAGGAAACGCGCACTCTCGACACGCCGAGGCAAGTCGAGATAGCCTTCCAACCCTCGTTTCGTCAGACGCACCCCTGCAAAAATCCGCTGGTGGCCCTGGAAACCCACTTGTGCCTTGATGGGGGAATAGACATAGGGACCTGCATTGGCAACGGCTTGTGCGAAGGCGTGAAAGAGGGCAACGATTGCTGGGTCGCGGTCTTGCAGGTGGTCTTCAACCGTTGTCGTATCGCAGACGTGAGGCTGCCTGCTGCGATGAAAGCTTCGCCCACAGGTGGGGCAGGTCCATGCAGGCACAGATGAGGGTGAGGGAGGAATCTTCTTGCTCAGATCGGTCATGGCTGTACCTTCTTCCTTCTCTCGGTTTTCGGCGAGAACACACCGAATGGTTTTCTTTCTCCAGTGTATTCTCGAATGCGGACATTTTCACTCCTCTTTGTTCCAGGTTCTCCTCCGTTTTTCTGATCCGGAGAGGAATATCTTCTCCGGCGATACCGCTCAGTTCCAATGCCTCATCTCGTTGCGCATCGCGTGGGCTCAACGAAGTGACTGACGCAGGTATTGCATTTTACGGACTGGAGATGGAACTATGGCAGATTGGCGATTCAGCCATTGCGCCGAAATTTAACCTGGTCTCCAAGCCGAATATGTTTTCCAAGCGAGTTAGTGAACGGATGAGCGAATCAGTGGGCATGCGTATCTCCTATTTTCTTCAGGAGCAGACTGCCCTAGGCCGCAAACCCTCACTGACGGAAATCATGAACGAGTGCCACTGTTCACGCAATACCGCAATCCGGTACCGCCGTGAACAACTCGGAGACGAGGCGGGCGTTGCATAGACAGCACAATAAGTAATGCTCAAGCAGTAGAAAGGGAGCATGATGTCAACCTGTAAACTACTTTCAGTGCAACTAGCATCACGGCCAGATGCTTGTATTGGCTTCATCTTTGTTCCTGGGGTGTGTATGCTCTTGCTCCTCTTAGGGCTTCCGCCACCATCAGTCTTTGGCTACTTTGTTTTTCAAGCGAGTCTATGGTTCATCATTGCATCCGTTGCGACATATAGCCGTTTGGGAGACGATTTCCTTTCTCAGAGGAAACGTCAGAGGGATACAACCCGTGAGTTGTACGCAGCACTTCCACGAGCCTCTTTGATAAAAGCCAATCAAGACATGAAGCAAGAACTATACACAGTGTATGCTTTGATTGACCCAAGAGATCACGCTGTACGCTATATCGGCATTACTGATGACATCTACGGTCGTATGAAGGCCCATCTGCGAGAGACCGCGAACATGTCGAAATATGCATGGATACAAGAACTCCAAAAAGAGCAGCGTGTATTCATCATGCATACGCTTGAGCAGTGTAAACAGCATGCACAAGCAGTAGAGCGAGAAACCTACTGGATACAGCATTACCTGAAGCACGGGGCACCACTACTCAATAGAGATATTGGAACAGGAATCATGCCATCACTATTTCAGCCAAAAGAACACGTGATCGCCGCGCTTCTTGCGCAGAGGCCCGATGCAACTGCTGAAGAAATCGCACAAGAGGCCGGCTGCAGCGTGCGTACCGCTGATAAATGGCTGAAACGGTTAGCTAGCACGTAAGAAAGGAGGCGTTAGACACAGGAGAGCACATCCACAACTGAATATCGAGTCTGCAAGGTATTCCAATGGGTGGCGCGAGCCATAAACTCTCGCCACCCACCCACGAAAGGAGATCACACATCATGGCCGAACGGAACAAGTACCTCTCCTCCTCAGATGACGAACTCTTAGCGCGGACCTACGAACTCAAGGCATTGGCCGAGGGTGTGCGCGGCGTTCCTGATGCTTTCTTCACCCCAGAGGAGCAGGTATCCATCCTCACGGAACTGGGCGAAACACGCCCCATCATCGAGGAGTTACAGCGCCGTGGCTACGGCACGGTCTAGGCCTATCAGGCCCGCGATCGAATTGTACAACGTTAGCGTTGTCAAACCCTGACCGGAGCTGCATGATGAGCGGGGAAAGTTTCTGATCTCTCGAGCCCGCTCCTATGACAGGGGAACCGCTCTCTTCCAAGGCCTTGCGCACGAAATGTTGTCAAGCTTTCGGCAGAGCCTAACAAGTTGCGTCTCTCACGAAACTGGCAGTATGCGCTGCTTTTGCGTCCCGGCTTCATCATGTATTGGTGTGCTGTCCAACGATGCAAAGTACTCCAACAACAAGCGGTGGACGAAGATATAGCCGCCTCCCACCTTACGCAGGAGGATGCGCTCGGCGGCAAAGTCGAGGAAGCGTGGATAGTTCCAGGGAATGGCTATAGAACGCCAGAGGAGGAGACGTATCACGCCATGCCGCAGACAGGCAAGCCCCCCGTAGAGAAGTCCTGCCAGGAGGCCAGCACTCAGCCCAATGATTAGCCCAACACTCAGGCCGTAGCTCAGGCCGTAGCTCAGGCCGTCGATCAGGCCGTAGGCCAGCCCGTAAGCCAGCCCGGCGGCCAGCCCAGCGATTCCTGTGCTGATGAGTCCGAGTATGAGACTATTCCTTGCAGAATGGCGAATGCCTTGATTGGGTACGATACGGTGTTGATCCTCAATGGTTTCACTCGACACTCCCTGAAAGAGTCCAAGCAGCAACCAGAAGCTCAACCCAACGCTCAGCCCGGCGGCCAGCCCGTCGTGCAACACGTATCTCAGCCCGGTGCTCAGCACGGAGGCCAGCGCGACGATCAGCAGAGTGGAGACCATCACACGCGAGGTGGTGGATATATGCCTCTTCGCGAACAGGCTCCGTCCAAGACTCCTCCACGACCAGACGAGTTCATCAGTGAGGGTGATACCAACAGGCTTCCCAATCAGCAGCATGCTGAGCAGTCCACTAAAGAGCCCGGTGCTCAGCCCGAAGACCAGCCCGTTGAGCAGCCCGGCGCCCAGCCCGTAGCCCAGTCCAGAGCTCAGCCCGGTGCTCAGCCCGACGATCAGCCCAACGAGGATTCCATTTCTGATGCCAACATGCTTCAGAAGATTCTGCCACCTGGGCTTCCGTGACATGGGTGGGACTTGGAAGCTTGATGCTGCCCTGTTGCTCTTCTCAAGTGCCGCCTGGAGAAGCATTGCGCTCAGCCCGCTGATCAACCCGGAGATCAGCCCGAAGGTCAGCCCGGCGGCCAGCCCGAAGATCAGCCCGACGAGTATCCCTACCCTTAGTCGTTCTACCAAACGAGACCAGGAATCTCTCCTGGCTTTCCTGCTGTTCTCGTGCGGGTGCTGGATTGTGCTCCCTGTATCCAAAAGCCATCCAATGAATCCACCGAGCACGATGGTCGGAGCAAGAGATAAGGCAAGAACTGAGAGAGAGGGATCAGAAGCGGGTGCCAGTAACACGTTGATCGCGAGGCTGGCAAGCATGCCCATGAGGATGGCAGGGAAGCGAAGCGCCCAGCGGTTATAGGCCCGGCGCATCCGCTCTCCAGCGAGCCAGTCGGGTTGCAGATGCTCGATGTAGAAGACGGTCTGGTTGTGCTGTTTCATCCGCCGTGCCAGCCACGCGAGCCAGTGCGTGGTCTGCTCCGGCGTGTAGCTCGCCTCTGCGCCACGGTGCCCGAGCATGCGCTCGACGTAGCGCTCGAAGATCTGTCGCTGCCGCTCTGTAAGGGAAGCCCCTTTCAAGAGCTCCTCGACGGGCAGGCCATGATAGGTCATGGCCAGGATGCTGAGCATCAACGGCGTGCTCGTCAGTTCGCGCAGGGCGGCATCCTTTCGCCACGCCGCCCGCAGCGCCCGTAACGGCTCTCCCCCCCAGGCCAGGTAGGCATCGACCTGCTGCTCCGTGAAGGGCTGCACCGCCACGGCGCTGCCGAGCTGGACGCGCGCAGCTTGCGCCAGGTAGTCCGCACTGCGACTGCAGACCACCAGTGGCAACAAGCCATGCTCCTGTCGGTAGGTGTTAATGGCCTCGATACAGGCGGTGCGGTCCTTGGGAGCGACCTCATCGAGCCCATCGAGCAGGGGCAGGATCTGGTCCGTCTCCACCAGCGCTTGCCCCAGCTTGCGTGGCACCTGGTAGGTGCTGGCCAGCTCCTCGACCAGCCAGTCAACGAGACGCTGCTGCTTCATGGCCCAGGAGGAGAGGGTGAACACCACTGGTAGGGGGTGCTGCTCATCGCGCTCGGCCCGCTCCAGCAGGGCGCGCGCTATCTCCAGCAACAATGTCGTTTTGCCCGAGCCGGGAGCGCCCAGGATCAGCAGTTCCCCGGCAGCCCCATCGTAGACCTCGGTGATGCGGGTGCCCACAGGCAAGGTACGCGGCGTGCCAACAGGGTGGTGGAGCACCAGCTGCCAGGGGTGGGCGACGGCAGCGGGCTGCTCCTGCAGACCCAACGCCACCAGCGCATTGCCGTGCAGCGAGTGCTCTAGGACCCCCGTAATCCAGTAGGCGCGTACCTTCCTCAGTAACCGCTGCCGATTCGTCTGCCAGAAAGGCACCGCCGGATGCTGAGCGGAGGTTCTCCGCTCTTCCCTGTCTGCTGCTGATTTGGGGGCTAGCGCGAGGAGTTGCGTCGTAGGAGTGGGCTGATCCGGTTCCTCCGGCGCTGGCGCAACGATGGTGAGAGGAAAGGTGTCAGCGAGGGCGACCCGCTCTTGTGACAGCTGTTCCAGGGACAGACTCAATAAGAGGGGCGCGGTGGCATCGCTCACCGCTTCCAGGACTTCGGCAAACTCTTGCACACTGACAAAACGCTCCCGTGGCGCTTTGGCCAGTGCGCTGAAGACGGCGTCTTCGACGGCCAGAGGAAGGAAAGGAATGCGTGCGCATAAGCTGGGAGGCGGGTGATAGAGATGCTGACTCAATACCTCGAAGAGGGAACCACGGAAAGGAGGTTCTCCGCACAGCCATTCGTAGACCAGCACCCCTACGGCATATTGATCACTGGCAGCAGACGGTTTGCCTCCAATCTGTTCGGGAGCCATGTACACCGGGGTGCCCGCTGGTTTCTGGATCGAGAGCGACTCCATCGTCCGTTGGACCACCGCGATGTTAAAATCGCTGAGCACGACCTGGTCGTTGGCGGAGAGGAGCATATTCTCCGGTTTGACGTCGCGGTGGATCACGCGTTGCTGGTGCGCATAGTCCAGGGCTGGGGCGAGCTGTTTGACATAGCGGACGATCTGCTCCAGGGGCAGGCGTGTCCCTTTGGGATGCCGTGTGCGCAGGGTGCCGTTGGGGGTATACTCCATCACCAGGTAGGGGGTCTGCTCCTGGAAGCCGAAGTCGAGCACGCGCACAATATGGGGATGGTGCAGGTGCGCGATGGTGCGGGCCTCGCGCAGAAAGTGCGCTTGGGTGTTCGGCTCCATGCGCACATGGAGCACCTTGATGGCAGCAGGGACCTCTAAGTAGCGATGTTCTGCCAGGTAGACCTCGGCAAAGGCTCCACGCCCGAGCAGGCGGAGCAACTGGTAGTTGCCGAGGATTTGTCCTACATGATCAGCCATATACCGGTTCTCTCCAAGAGGAAGGACGCCAACACACAAGGGGCCTCTGTCCGGAAACACGTTACGCTTACGAGAGAACTCCATGCATAGCATAGCGCATGCATGGTCTCGTCGGATAAACGCAGCTAGAAGCACGTTTTCGTGGATGGCCTTTGCGAGAACACTTCTGTTGACACGTGCAAGATGCCTCCTCTTCCGTGTTTTCGTTTCAATACTCCGCCTTCAGGTAAGAGAGAATATTCTTGCCAGTGCGTGAAGGAGCTTCAGGAGAGCCTCCCATGAAGAAGGATTTGAGGGTGTTCCCCGGATACTCGAACAACAGGAATGAGCAATGGGCCTCGCTTCTGAAACCGATTCAAGCCATGAGGGAGAAAACACAGAAAAGCATGCAACATCGAGTAAAGCCAAGAGCACGTTCATTCGCGCTCTTCGATTTTTCGGGAACTCCGTTCTCCTGGAGAGCAAGCGCCTGACACAGACCTTCTCACTTCTCGTGAAGAGGTTCTGGTGGTCGAAAGAGCCTAACGTTGTAAAATGCACGCTCGGGCCTAACAGGCCAAGTGTAGTAGCGCTCAAACGAAAGGAGGAATGCACCCATGAGCAATGAGACGATGTACACGCTTGTTCCCTCAACCAACCGGGGCCGTTACGCCCTGGATGACCCGATCTCTGGCCCGGATGTAACCGGTGGGCAGCCGCTTGCCGTGCTGCTTGGCGGATATTGGATCGAGGGACGGGTTGAACAAACGAGTAACTTGTACACAAACGAACGCAGCGGGCAAGTCGAGCGCGGCTACTACTTCATTGCAACAGACGATGGCACTATTTGCGGCCTGTGCGCAGGCATGCAGGTACGCCGATGCTGAAAGGAAACACACCCATGAGATCGAGCAAGCAAGCCACGATTGACCAACAACGAGCATAGGAGACAGACGATGCACAGACCACTGGAGCCGGAGGTGTTCGCCCTCCTGCGCGACATACACGAGCACGCCCCGCGCCTGGCGCGGCTGCTGATCTTCGTCGAACCCACGAAGACGCTCTACCGTTGCCTGGGTCGGCACACAGACTCGACACAAAAGCTAACCCGAAAGCTTGCAAGCGGCGGGTTAGCTTCACACGAAACCTGTACTAATGCCATAACACAGCCAACGGGTTTCTCTCTTCATTCTAGCAGAGAGATTCCGGGCTGGCAAGCGTTTGAGCAAGGAGGACGCTCCCCCCATGCAACAGCACCTCTATCCGACTGACTGGAAAGCGCGGGCAGCAGCCTGTTTAGCCCGTGCTGGCTATCGCTGCGAAGACTGCGGTATCCCGCATGGCGTGCTGCGGGTGGGCAGACGCAGCAAAAGTCCCTACGTGGTGTACCTGCACGCCGCGCATGTCAACCATGATC